>Ga0182030_10006113_pt1 | contig 25441 bp, 11 predicted proteins | sample 812S3MmetaG_FD_121299 | JGI IMG/M metagenome (GOLD analysis project Ga0182030, IMG submission 121299) | Permafrost microbial communities from Stordalen Mire, Sweden - 812S3M metaG (Illumina Assembly) | ecosystem: Environmental > Terrestrial > Soil > Wetlands > Permafrost | place: Sweden...
AGCGTGTTGTCTCGACTGCCCGAGACCGCACAGCGACCATCGGGGCTCACGCTCACGCTCTCGACAAAATCGCTGTGGCCTTCAAGGGTGCGAAGGCACCTTCCAGTGTCCAGGTCCCAGACCCGCAGCATGTTGTCTCGACTGCCCGAGACCGCACAGCGACCATCGGGGCTAACGCTCACGCTCTCGACAAAATCGCTGTGGCCTTCAAGGGTGCGAAGACATTGCGGGCGGAAAGCTGGGGCGGGCGGGCGTGGCGAACGGCGCAGCCACGCCGCAGTACAAGCGCCGACCCGCTGTTGCGCTTCCGCAAGAACCGGCCCCTCTTCAGCATCATTGAAGGCCAAAGGCAATGTGTCGCCCGGCGTTTCGTTCAGCGGGCTGATGTGTGCCGAGACGAAATTGCTGAAATGCCTCAGCCGCGCCGCGCGCTTCGAGGTTTCCTCCGGGATTTGTCGTGCGCCGTCGTCCCTCAGCTCGGGCGGCAAGGGCGGATACGGCGGCTCGAGGCTCGTCTGCCCTCGTACCTTCGCCTTAAACCACTCGTAGCGCGCCACCGAATATTCCCGAAGCGCGCTGTTATAGCGGGACATCGCCGCGTCCCGGAGCCGGTTGCGCTTAATCTCCTCCCGGAACTCAGGCAACGCCACAAGCGCGGCGTTGTAATCGCCAACGAGTTCATAGATCAACCGAGAGCGGGCCGCGACCTCGACGCAATCGAGATCGCAAAGAATGGTTACCAATGCGTCCCAACAGTCTTGCGGTTCGGACCATTCAGCGACTCGGTGCAAATGCCACGGCAATTCACTCGCCTTCCGGGTGTTAGGCGGATTGTCGCGGTCGGGTTTGGCTTCAGTAGTTTTCTCTTCACTTACTGGAGGAAGAAACCATACCTGTTTCGCAAACCACTGAGCCGTCGTGTTATGAATCGCCAGTCGTGCGGAGGCATCCGCCAGGCAGAAGCATTCCACCGCCTCGCCAAACGTGCGGTGGTAGAAGCCAAGCAGGGCCGAACCTTGGTTCTGACGTTCGGTGAGGTAATACGCGATGTCGCCGTGAAGCCGCACCCATACGGCGAGGGGAAGCGTCTTGATTCGTTCCTCGGGCGGTTTGGCACGTTCCGTGGGAGCGCGCGCAATGACATCCTCCATAACCACCGGATCAATGCCGAGAATGCCGACGACTTCATCCTCTGCTAGTCCATGCCGGGCCGAGGCCAGATAGCCAAGTGCCCTCTTTACGAGGATCTCTCCGTGTTCTTCATTTCTTGAAAGCCGCATCAGTACGGTTTCAAGCAGGGCGGGCAGTGAAAAGGGCAGAGATTCAGGCGCGCTCCATGATGCCTGGCGCGTCGCTTCTTCCGCGGCGACTCGCAACCATAAAGCGTTTCCCTCGACAACAAATGAGCGGAGGATGGGCTCACGTTGGGCTTGCTGGAGCTTGCGCCCGGCAGTGGCAAGCCATTGTTCCAGCAACGCTGAACCATCTTCTGTCGTGAGCGGTTTGAGCCGGACGGTTTGCGTCCCGGGCGCAAGGCGTTCGAGGTTGCGCAGTATGCGCTCGCGGGGATCGGACGGGGACGTTTTTGAGGACGGGCCTTCCGCTTCAGATTTACCATCTGCGGGCAAGGCCGAGGAGACGACAACACGGACACCTCCGGGAAGTTTGTCGGGCAGCCATGAGAGTGTCGCCGCCAGTTCCGTGTCGCGGAGTTGATCGAGGGCATCGAGGAAAAGCCAGAGCGGCCGACCCGGCGTGGCCCGCGCGAGAGCCTCGTGGAAGGCGTTGGTCAAAGGGTTGATGTCCGATGGAATCTCACGATCGTCAGCTTTTTTCTCGCCAGGTTCCGACGGTTCGGGGCCGGAACCAGATTGTAGCTCCTCCACATTCTCGCGCGGATACCGATTGCGGATTCTGCCGACAATGTCCCGCAATGTTTGAATCAAATCGGAGGAACCGGGAGTGACTCCGAGAAAACGCGCTAGCACAACGCCATCGTCATTTGCCATCAAGCGCGCGCGATGAACCGCCTCGGCCATCACAGCGGATTTGCCCGAGCCCGCAGGACCGACCGCCGCCAGTATCTGCGCCGGGCCATCGTGCAAATAATCGGCAATCAATTTCAGCGGCTCATCCCTCCCGATAAACCCGGCGCGGCGTTCTTCGCCAAAGGTCCGATGCGCGTCCTCTTCCTGTTCCTCGGGCGGAATTTCCTTGAGCGACCCAATCTGTACATCGATGACGGCTTTCAGCCGGTCATAGACATCGCTGGTGAACTGGCTCAGGTCCGCCTCGCTCACGTCGTTCCCGCGCCACGGAACATCATAAGGGCGGACGTTTTCTCCGATCGTCTCTTTGATCCGATCCTTGAGATTCCTCAGCGCTTCCGCCGCCAGAGAATCGGGATGACCGTCCGCCAAATCCACATAATCTCCGGGAAGCTGGTCTGGAGGAGGACCCGTGATGGTACGATAGAAGGCGTGGACATGATGGCGTGCGTCTTCGACGGTGAGCGCCCCGGCGCGGATTTCCTGTTCTGTCGCGGAGATGCCAATAGCGGCTGCATCCAGAGTTCCGCGCAGTTCTCCGGTCAGGACGGGATCGGAGCGCAGCGCTTCCTTCGCCTTTTCAAGAAAGCCCAAGAGCCTTTTCTCCACGGTTTCATGCCAGCCAGTGACCTCTTCGCCCCGGGGTTGAAGTTCATAAACCGGCGGCACGGCATTGTCATCGCGCCGATACCACTCCCTGAGTCTTTCGGCTTCACTTGGGAAGAGCTTTTTCTCCAACGCCTCGAACAAATCCGCCGGAACGAGTTCCGGCAGTGGCCGCCAACCGTAGCGATTGCCGAGCAGGATGAGAAAGTTGGGCCTTGGCCGGCCCGGTTCTTGGCAGCGCTTTAATTCGCGCAGGCAGATGCGCATCGTGCGGTTGTCCCTGCCTGCCTCTTCCGAGACCCCCCAGCGCAGATCAATCGCCTGAAAGCGCAGACCATTGGCCAGGCAGTGCCGTTGCAGCTTGGGAAAGACATCCCTCTGGAGAACATTCCGTTCGGCCTTCATGTCCGAGAAGGTCGAACTCACAAACAGGCGGATGGTGCGCGCAGTCGTTGGCATTTAGTTCGGATGGGGCATGTTGTTACATGTTCCTCAGCACGCCGTTTCTTTCTGCAAGTTCTGAAGAAGCGATTCCGCCTCAGCGAGGGAGACGCGGTGATTGCCGTGGTGAAGTTTCAATATACAAACTTGTCCGTTTTGTTGCGTGACGGCCATAGTACCATCTGGCAGGAGAAAATGGGCGCACGAGTTCGAGTCGGTATTCCAAGCGGCGAAGAGAGAAGGGATGGTCCTATGGAGTATGTGCGCCGTGCAAGCTGATGCATCCACGAAAAAATTCCCAACAACGGCATTCCCACGATCCTGCGCTTTCGCTCGCGCGTGAAGCCACTCCGGGTGGTTGATAGCGGCCTGATCTTTGCGCAACACTTTCAGGCATGCCCCAGAATTCGCATCCCAAAGCTGCAACATCTTGTCACACGACCACGAGAGTAGCCTCCCATCGTCCAAGGCCAGCGCCCCCGTGAAATAACCGAGCAGCCTCCCATTTGCCAAGGCCAGCCCGCCTTCAACCCCAGCGTTACATCCATCGAACACCGTCAGACACGCGCCGCTCTCGCCGTCCCACCGTCGTAGCGTGTTGTCTCCCGACCACGAGAGCAGTCGCCCGTCGGCCAACTCCAGTGCGCCCGTAATTATATCGGTGTGCCCTTCTAGCGCCGCCAGCCGCGTACCGCTATTGCCGTCCCATAGCCGCAGCGTATTGTCCCTAGACCACGAGAGCAGTCGCCCGTCGGCCAACTCAAGCGCACCAATAACAATACTCGTGTGCCCATCGATCACTGCCAGACAAGCGCCGCTTTTGCCATTCCATAGCCGTAAAGTCTTGTCTCCCGACCACGAAAGCAGCCGCCCATCGGTCAACTCCAACGCGCCTGTTACATCATTCGTGTGGCCTTCGAGCACCGCCTGACAAACGCCGTTCTCGCTGTCCCACAGTCGAAGCATGGTGCCATATGGCCACGAGAGTAGCCGGCCGCCGGCCAATCCCAGCACACCCGCACAAATAAAACTCGTGGGCCCATCGAGCGTCGCCAAGCAAGCGCCGCTCTTGCTATCCCATAGCCGAAGCGTCCTGTCATCCGACCATGAAAGTAGCCGTCCCTCGGCCAAAGCTAGCGCGCCACGTACCATGCCGGTATGGCCTTCGAGTACCGCCAGACAAGCGCCATCCTCGCCGTCCCACAGCCGTAAGGTCTCGTCCTCCGACCACGAAAGCAGTCGGCCATTAGCCAAGGCTAGCATGCCGTTGACCCACTTAGTGTGGCCTTGAAGCACCTTTATAAACCTACCATTCTGGCTATCCCACAACCGCAACTTGTTGTCATAGTCACATGACGACCACGAGAGCAGTCGCCCATCGGATAACTCCAGCGCGCCAGTAACCCCCGAAACGGAATGGCCATCTAGCACTGCCAGACAAGCGCCGTTCTCGCCGTCCCACAGCCGCAACGTCTCATCCCCCCACGAGAGCAATCGCCCATCGGCCAAGGCCAGCGCGCCATTAACTTCACCGGTATGGCCTTCGAGCACCGCCAGACAAGCGCCGTTCTCGCCGTCCCATAACCGTAAGTTATTGTCTTCCAACAAGGAGTCTTCTGACAAAAAGCCTTCCGCCCACGAAAGCAGTCGGCCATCGGATACAGGCCGTACACCATGGACCGACCCGGTGTGGCCCTCAAAGACCTTTATACACCTACCATTTTGGCTATCCCACAGCCGCAACTTGTTGTCAAAATCATATGACGACCACGAGAGCAGGCGACCATTTGCCAACTCCAGAGCGCCATGAATCCCACCGGCGTGGCTTTCAAGCACCGCCAGGCACGCGCCGCTTTTGCCGTCCCAAAGCCGCAACGTCTTATCTTCCGACCATGAGAGCAGGCGACCATTTGCCAACTCCAGAGCGCCGTTAACTCCATTGGTATGACCATCGAGTACCGCCAGGCACGCACCACTTTTGCTGTCCCACAGTTGCAGCGTGTTGTCTCCCGACCATGAGAGCAGTCGCCCGTCGGCCAACTCCAATGCGCCCGTAACAATATTGGCATGTCCATCGAGCACCGCCAGACATGCGCCGTTCTTGCCGTCCCACAGCCGCAATGTGTTATCATCATACGACCACGAGAGCAGCCTCCCCTCGGCCAAGATAAGCGCCCCCCGAATACCATTGGTGTGCCCATCGAGCACCTCGAGACACTCGCCGCTTTTGCCATTCCATAGCCGTAAAGTCTTGTCTCCCGACCACGAAAGCAGCCGCCCATCGGTCAACTCCAACGCGCCTGTTACATCATTCGTGTGGCCTCCGAGCACCGCCTGACAAACGCCGTTCTTGCCATCCCACAGTCGTAACGTGTTGTCATTAGACCAGGAGAGCAGTCGCCCGTCGGCCAACTCAAGTGCGCCATAAATCCCACCGGTGTGTCCTTCGAGCACTGCCAGACAGGAATTCTTCTGAACATGAGACAACCGCTGAATTCGGCGGAGCCAAGGCCAGTTGCAACCGCTGGACGCGAGCCATTGTTCGGCGGCGATGGTGAGCGCGCTGTCGTCGGCATCCTCGCCCGCGAGTTGGAGCAGGATCTTGTGCGCCAGCCATTGCTCGTTTCCACGCCGAAATATATGGGCTTTTTCTCGAAAGAACGCCTGCCAGACTTCCAGCGGCTTCTTCAAATCTGCCGGTGCCTTTTCGTCAATCAACCCGTAATCGGCAGAAATCGAATCGAGCAACCCAATTTCGCATTTGCGCATCAGCCATGAAAAATCGGTCAGCAACGCTCCGGCCTCTGGCCATGCTTCCATATCAACCAGATGGCGAGGCAGGTTTTCAAAAAAGTAGCCATCGTTAGGGCCGGAATGCCAGCCGTCGGAGCATTTTCTGCGGTAAGCATCAAGCAAGGCGTGGTGCAGGACCTTGAGATCGCCCGCGATTCGAACGGCATAATCGTGCAGCAGGTCATGGAGTGTGAATCGGAGGCAAACTTTGCCCTCGCCATCGCTCTTCTGATCGAGTTGGATAAGCGAGCGTTCACTGAGGTTGATCAGCAGGTCTTCGGTATCGAGGTCGTCGAGGTTGCCGGCGTGGAACCAGAGAGTCGCCACGGCGGTTTCGGGAACCGTGCTGTCGTTGGCGAAGACGGCGAGTTCGGCAAAGCGTTTTTGCTCATCCTCTGGCAGCATTTCCACGCTGGCCTGCATTGCGCGCCAGATGCTGCGGTGCTGCTCATTAATGGATTCGCGATCGGCGATCTTGTCGAGATCGGCGCGGCGCAGACGTTCGAGGACGGAGTGGAAATCGCCGCCGCGCTTTTTGGCCATGCCGCCGGAGAGGGTCACGGCCAGCGGCAGGCAGCCGCATTCCTTGATGACTTCCAACGCCTCGGACGGGAGTGTGGATCGCTCCACACCGACGGCATCGGCGAGGAGTCGTAATGCCTCGGGCTCGGTGAAGAGCGAGACGGGGACCAACTCGCCGTGGAGGGCGTGGAGGATGCCGGCGTCTCGCGTGGTGACGAGCATGCGGCATCGCGGACCGAGGACGTCAAAGGCCTGGGCGTCGGATGCCTGCCAGACGTCGTCTAAGACCAGGAGCGCGGCTTTTGCGGCGAGCAGTTCGCGGAGGACGCCTTGGCCTTGCGGTAGCGAATCGAAATTGCCGTCGCCGCCAAGGGAGCGGGCTACGTCCCGCTGGCGCGCGAGCAGATCGTCCCGCGTGAGATGTTGCCCACAGGAGACCCAGATGATCCCGTCCGGGTAGGATTGGCGGACCTCGCGGTTGCGGGCGAGCGCGGCGGCGAGCACGGATTTCCCAATGCCGCCCATGCCTTGAACTCCTACCCGCGCGTCGGCACTAGTGATGACCTGCGGCTTTTGGAGATCGACGTGCAGAGCGTCGCGGATGCGGCGCATCAATTCCGGCCGGCCGAGAAAATGCGGGGGCAGGCTGGGCACGGCGAAGAGGCCGCCGAGTTTTGGGTTGGGCTCGCGGAGGCTTCGGACCAGCTTTTGCAGTGCTGCGGGATATTTCGCGTCGTCGCGGAAGTCCTCGCTGTGCAGCAGGCTCAACTCGCCGGGAATATTGTCGTAATCGCCAAGACGCAGGATCGGAGTGACGACGACATGATCGCACTCCAACGCGAATTGCCATTCCTCGCGCACGAAGTCGGACAGCGCAGCCTTCGGCCCGCCGATATAAAGAACGCGGTCCACCTCTGTGCGGATGGCGTCTTTGATTTCCTGGTGGAAAGTCAGTCCCCGGGACATTAGCGATTCACGGTCAAACCAGACGGTAAACCCGGCCTTCGCAAGGTCGGCATGGAGCCGTTTCACAAACGGCTCATCATCACCCCGTGCGTAGGAGAGAAACACCCGCCTTGCAGACGGCGGACTTTGGGTGGGGGATTCCATACGCAAATTTGAGTGGAGCTATGTTTTCTAAAACACATGCACCCCGGGTATGGCGAACTCCGCCGCTAAAACAAACGCCTCGACGTGTGAAAAAGTGGACATTTCAGGACTCCCGACGATGGACCTCCAGCCCTGCCTCAGCCAGGATTTCCGGGAATTTGTGGACGGCTGCACGGTCGTAGTTCTTGATCTCGGCTGTGAGGGCCTTCTCGTCGGACCAAGGCACTAGGCAGTTGTGGAGTCTGTTCGCCTCGTCCTTAATATCGGCATGCCGCCAACCGTTACGGAGTCGCTCGACATTCCAGCGGCCATGTTCCATCTCGGCCATCCGCTCAATCTCCGCTTCCGTGAAGCTGGCGAAAATGACCGGCTTCTCCGGCTTGGTGGCCGGCCGGACGTCGAAACCGCACGATTCAAGGATCTGAACTGAGTATTTGGCCTGTTCCAGGTTGGCGATCTTGAATGTGGGCTTGAGATTCTGCCACGGCTTCATGTTATCCGGCAGCCGGCCCTGACTATTCCGGACGTACTCCTCGTGGACGGCCTCCGCCATCTTCTCCAGCGTAGCGGTGTCGAAACCGGCCCGTGCGTGTGGCGGATGGGCGAAGGCTCGCACCGTGGCGCGGTCGCTCGGCAGAGAGAGGAGATTCGGCGAGCCGGCCCAGAGATCATCCTTGAGCATGGCGTCTGCAGTTCCGCCCGAGCCTGCCACCAAGCCGACGCATGCGCCGAAACCGAGGGCGATGCGATACTCAACTGCGCAAAGAGATCCGCCCCCAAAGCCCAGCAGACGGACATCCTCAGGACGAACGCCCGCGGCGAGGATGTCGGTCCAGTTCCTCAGGATCTGCTCGGCGCTAAAGCCCTGCTCTCCGCACTCGACGCAGCGATCGTACCGGGCATCCTCCGGGGCGTCGCCAGGCCGCACGCGGGGGATGTAACCGATCAATGTGAACGGTCGTTTCCCGCACGGCGCTACCGTTTCGGCGGCTTCTCCCACGCACCCCGGGACGCCGACGCGCGTGCCACCAGAGAAGACTGTTCCGGCGAAGCCGGTAAAAGCTTCGACCAGCATCGGCCGGAGTGTGTCTTCCTGCCCGGGTTGCAACGAAGTAGCGCCCCCGGCCACTATGAGGATCGGCATCTTTATCTTACCCGTTTCACACGAGGGCTCCGCCTCGCTGGCTTGCAGCCGGCCCGCCAGGTGCAGCAGATCCATCGCCCAGCGGTAGCCGCCGGAGAGCGGATCGGGGTTCGTCACCAGAACCAGCCACCTCTCCTCCGCAGCAAATATGTCCGGCGGTACGCAGGCCGTGCAGGCCAGCACGTGCTGGATGCCACGCGCGTAGGAGCCCAATGCCTCATCGACCTCATCCAGCAGCAGGTGCAGCCGCCCCGCCGTGAACGCGGCGTAGGGCATCTCCGTCCCGTTGCGAATGTGCTCCCCGCAGGTTCCAATGGCGGTACGCACGCCGGCGGTCATGGCGCCGATGAAGTCCTTCCTGCGAAGCCAGTTGCTCTCATGGCCGATGACGTCCGCGAGGTAGTACGGATTGGATGGCTCAAGCTCCAGCGCTTCCCGGTAGCAGGCGCGGGCAAGGTTTGCATCCTCCTCCACGGCTTCGTACGACCAGGCCAGCCGCGCGAGGGCCCGGGCGAGCGTGCTCATCCGCCGCCGCAGGTCGGGAACGGTTTCAAGGCTTTGTTCGCGGCAATGTTCCACCACCTTCCGTAGGTAATCCTGCCCCTGGCGGTACGCGTCGGATCGGGGCGTGGCACGGTGCAGCCGGCACAGAGCGTACCCGAGTTCCAGCCGGATCGCGCATCCCAGCGGTGACGGCGTAGCGGCGTACACCGAGAGCACGTCAACCACCCTGGCGTATTCGCCACGAGCCGCGACGAGCCGCCCGATCTTTAGCGCGATCCCGGGTTTCTTGCTCTCTTCCGCACTTGAGAGAATCAGGTTCTGGATACCCAGTTCACGATCCACTTCTTCCGTTGGGGCATAGGCATTGAAGTTCGCGAGCATCCCATCGATGTCCCCAGCCAGTCGGTTGAAGTCGCGGTCGCCTTCTTCCATGATCGCAGCCAGGAGCGACCCGGTGCGCTTGAACTCCGCCGGGTACTTCAGCTTCGTCTTGTAGATGCGGTCATGCAGAGTATCCGCCCAGGCGTGCTGCACCCATGTGCGCACCTGGATCTCCGCCCGCTTGTCGCCGATGGCCTGTATCTCATCCTGTTGAAATCCAAGCATCCCCGCCTTCTCCGGGATGAGTTGCACGATGTAATGCATGTCCCGGTAGCCGAACTTGTCGTCACCCAAGCTCAATCCTTTCTCGTCCGCCTCGTGAATCTTGAAGTTTGCCTCGATGAACTGGCGCACCGCCTTGACTTGCTCCAGGGTCTGGACGATCACCCGTCCACCGCAGAGGTCGGTCAACTGGTTCACGGCATCGGGATATTTATCGCGCTTGCGCACGCATTTCTCCGCGAAGCTGGTGACGGATTTGGGCCGGGCCTGGATATAGGCATCCGGGAATGAACCCTTGCATGCCTTCTCCAAAATTCGCTTCAGGGCATCGGCGTAGATCTTGTAGTGGGGCAGTTGCTTCGTGAACTCCGCGACCTGATACTGGAGTTGCCCAGTTTTGATTTCGTTCTCCTTATAGCTCATAGTTGATCTCCTGGCGGGATTGGGACGACTTGAGAAGGTCGCGGATAATCGGGCGCATTTATGCGTTTAAATCGGGACAGGTGCAGGGCAACCCATTCGGGATTGCTTAGCGCGGCGGTCGCGGCAGGATCGGTGAGGGGGGATGAGGTTTTCATGGTTTTTGTTCGTCCTGGTGCTTCACCTCCTCCGCCCAGGCGGTGAACCGTTTTAGGAAACTGGGGATGAAAGCAACGACTACAAAGATCATCCCAATCAAAAGAACGGGACCGCTCACGATCCAATACCACAGGCTAATCCTGGCAAGGACGACTGCGAGCGCCATAACCAGCAACCAGACAAGCCAAATACCAATCCGGAAAAGCCAATGCGGCATAGACGTTTTGCGGCTTGGCCTCTCGCTACTTCCTTCAACTTTGTTACGCAAAATCGGAAGATGCTTCTCATCCTTGGGTAGCATAATTCCGCGCTGTTTCATGCCGCCCAGTTGGTCGTAGGCCTTGCGCCACCAGTCGCGGGCATCGCCGGTACTCCCTTGTTCGGTGGCTTGGGCCAGCTTTACATAGCCCACAACCAAATCCCGCTGCCAGCCCGAGTTGGAAGGGTCCGCCTCCGCAAGGCGCATTCGAACTGCCATGGACTCTCGGTAGGCTCTTGAGGCCCCGGTCAGATCGCCTTGGGCAAGCAGCACGTCGCCCACACTGGCATTGCTCACGCTAAGGTCCCGCTGCCAGCCCGCGTTGGAAGGGTCCAACTCCGCAAGGTGCGCTCGAACTGTCAGGGATTCTCGGTAGGCTCTTAATGCCCCGGCCAGATCGCCTTGGGCAACCAGCGCGTTGCCCAACTGGATGTGGCTCACGCTCAGGTCGTGCTGCCAGCCCGCATTGGAGGGGTCCGCCCCTACAAGGCGCGCGGTAATCGTCAAGGACTCTCGATAGATTTTGACCGCGCCAGCCAGATCGCCTTGGTCAAGTAGCACGTCGCCAATTTTGCGCTGACTGATGCCCAGGTAGCGCTGCCAGCCCGCGTTGGAGGGGGTCGCCTTCTCAAGGTGCGCTCGAATCGCCATGGATTCCGAGTAAACCTTTAGGGCCCCAGCCAGATCGCCCTGGTCACGCAGCACGTCGCCAATTCGGTCCTGGCTCTCGCTAAGGTCGCGCTGCCAGCCCACATTGGAGGGGTCCAACTCCGCAAGGTGCGCTCGAACTGTCAGGGATTCCCGGTAGATTTTGACCGCGCCAACCAGATCGCCTTGGTCACGCAGCACGTCACCAATTCGGTCCTGGCTGACGCTGAGGGCGCGCTGCCACCTCGTATTATTGGGATCGGCTGCCGCAAGATGTTTACTGACGGCCATCTCCTCTCGGAAGGTTTTGAGAGCCCCGGGGAGATCGCCTTGGGCACTCAACATGTCGCCTATCTTTCCCTGGCTCACGCTCAGGTCGTGCTGCCACTCGACGTTGCCGGGATCGGCGGCAGCAAGACGTTGGCTGACCTCCAAAGTCTCTTGGTACGCGCGCAACGCCCCAACCAAATCGCCTTGGTCACGCAGCACATTACCAATCATTCCCAGCGTCACACTCAGGTCGCGCTGCCACTCGGCGTTTCTGGGATTAGCCGCAGCGAGAGCCTGCCTCACTGCAAGCGCCTCGCGGTAGGCGCACATTGCCCCGGCGAGATCCCCATGGATCCGCAGCACGTTGGCAATCTTGTCTTTACTTAGGCTCAGGTCGTTCCGCCACTGGACGTTGCTGGGATTAGCCGCTACAAGACGCTCCATTATTGCCTGATTTTTTTGATAGGCTTCCAACGCGTCCGAAAAGTCGCCTTCATCCTCCAAAATTCCCCCAACTAAGCAATGCGCGGATGCCAAATCGTGCTGCCACCCAGCATCACTGGGGTCGGTTGCCACTATACGTTGACAGATCGCAATTTTTTCCCGGTAAGCGAGCAACGCCCCGGCAAGATTACCTCGGGCAAGCAGCACGTCGCCTATTTGTTGATGGCAAACGCTCAAGGAGAACTGCAACAATGGGTCACTAGAATCGGTCGCCGCTAGACGCATTAAGGCGGCCCTAACCGATTCAACAAGTCGTTGCCGCGCCGGGAGTGCGACGTCATTTTCCATCTTAGGGAAAAGGTCATACTGCAAGTTGTGGGCAAGAAGATGAACTTCAAGTTTGCTTATATCCGGCTGCTCTAACCACGAGATGATCCACCCGAGATTCGCATTCTCCTTGGCCCTCGACTCACCTGTGACGATCCAATCTAATAAATTCCAGGTGGAACCTAGCCGTTCTGTATTTGATTCGGACTTCGGATCAAATGTGGCGTAATACCGCCCCGCACGCATGGCATTGTGCTCGCCTATGAGTTGCCCCATCCGTTCTAGCCGAATCAGCGGGTCATTGTCCGGCAACTTTTCAAGAAAGTCGCTGATGGATGCGTGGAGGTTCTGGCGCGTTGATTCCTCCGGCTCGCAACGCTTGATCACCGCCCGGCGCATCTGGGCGTGGAAAAAGTCCAGTTGGCCGTTCACGCCCCGCCGGACGATGTGGGCACGGAACCCGCGCCGCATGGAGGCAAGGGCAAGGTCGTTCAGGTCGCCAACGGTTTCTCTGGGAAAGAGACGCTCGGCGAGTCTTGGCACGAGGTCGAGCAGGTCGCTCTCCCTCCATCCGGAGCGGCTGAGCGCCACGGCCACGGCAAAGCCCCGCGCATGCGCAATGCCAAATGCCTTCTCGTTTTGCTCCAGCAGCCAGCCGTAGAGGTCCGTGATTTCTGGCGGCATGCGCCGAGCCGTGTCGAGAAGCAGGGCTGTCATGCGCTCTGTGGGCGAGCCGGTGAATTGGTGCTTGGCTCGGGCGAAGTCGTCGGCGTCGAGCAGGTTGAGTTGCTCCAGGGCGAGGGTTAGCCAGAGCGGGTTGCCGCAAGCCGGCTGGCCATCAGGGAGCTTCTTCTCCACCAGCATGCGAAGCACGGCGGGGTTCAACTCGCGGTGGTAGCGGTCCCAGACTTCCTTGCCAATTGCCCTGGCGTCGGCGGCAATGAGCGGCGGCAGTTCTATCTCCTCGAAGCCGGCCCATTGGGCAAGCTCTTCAGTAGCGGGGCACGGGATGCTGGTGGCGATGATGCGGGCGTTGGGCGGCCATTGCCGTGCCTTGAACGATGTAAGGTGCCGGCCGCGCGGAGTCGGTTCGAATTGGTCGAGCGCGTCCAATAGCACGACGATGCGTTGCTTTGCCGCCACGCGGCGCAGCAGGGAGTGGAAAGCCGCCTCGATGTCGTCATTGGAAGCGTTTGGCGGCAATGGGTCAGCCACATCGGCGGCAGTCGTCAGCTCGCCAATCCAACGGCGCAGCATGGAATCGACGCTGGACCCGCGCGCGGTGCCACCGACAGCATTGGCCAGCAGCAGAGTTGCGCGGTCATTGCTCAACTCCCGGTGCAGCCTGGCGAATACTGCGCTTTTCCCCGATCCCGGCGAGCCGGTGACGCACGCGCACCAAGTCGTGGACCCCATCGGACCCTCGACAGCGGGCGAGCGGGCGATATCGAGAAGCTGCCCAATGATTTCCCCGCGCCCGACAAATCCCCGGCTGCGATGCTCGACAAACTCGGCAATGGCCGCCCGCTCCTGCTCCTCCCAGGTTGGGGCTGGTAGTGACGCCCAATCCTTTGTCTCCTCGTCGATGGCGCCCCAGAGCTTTTCGAAGACGAGCTCGCCAAAGGCATCGAGCCCCGCGACGTCACCATGGCCATGGTTTGCCTTCGGGTCCCAGCCTGCGGAATATTCGTGGATATGCCCGGCGAGTTCCGAGTCGCGGGCGAGCTTATCCTTCAGCGCGGCGAGCTTCGCGTGGCCTTCCCGCACCCGGGCGTCAGGGGAATGGGCGTCACTGTAATCGGCGCGGACGGCCCCCGGCATTGTCGCGTATGGGAGCGGCCGGCGGAAGAAGAAGAGGCTGCGCCGCTTCTGGCCGGGTTCGTCCTTCAGTATCCCGAACTCGATCTCCAGCGCGGTGACGCTCTTGCCCGCGGGCGAAGTCTCGAATCCCTGCTCGCGCGCCGCCGCCTCGATCCGCTCCTCCGGAGGCACCCAGCCGTAGCGGTCGCCCAGCAATACCAGCAGAAAGGGCCGGCTGCGCTTAATTTCGTCGAGACAGACCTTGAGCACCAGCAGCTCGCGCGCTACCTCGGTGCGCGCCTGCGCGGTCTCGACGCCGAGCCGCAGGTCAATCGGCTCGAGGTGGTGCCTGCGCTTCGCGAGCTCCTCCCGGATGCGTGGGAATACGCGCGAGTTGAGCCAGTCGCGCTCCCGCTGCATATCGCGGAAGGTCGATGATATGAAGACCGGCCGGGTCCGCCACGGAGTGCCGGCGGGTGAGGCCTTGCCGGGCTCAGGTATTGGTATGGGCGGGTTGGGGGACATGGGCTGGGGAATGCTGGAGAAGCGTCACGATGATGGGGCGCATCGGCGGGACCACTTCGTATTGCGGATGCTCGGCAATCGGCACCCAGACGTGGGCGTCGTGCTCATGGCTCAGGCGGACTTCACCACCGGCCAGCCCGGCATCCATGCAGAGAAGAACCACGCGCATCGCCGACATCTCGAATGACGAGACGCCGACCGGAGCGAAGAGATCGACCCTCAGGCCGCACTCTTCATCCACCTCGCGCAGCAGCGCCTCCGCAAAGGTTTCGCCGGGGTCCAGCTTGCCTCCCGGCCACTCCCAGAGACCGGTAAAGTTCTTGTTGGTCGCGGAGCGTCGCAGTAGGAGCACGCAGCCATCTTCCCGCCGGATCACGGCCTTGACCGCCATCCCCCAAGGCTTACCAGAGGCGCCTTTCATTTCAGGGTTCATCCTTGGGCGATACTAGCGCACGAATCGAGCACCTCACAAACAGATTATCGGGGGCACAATGAATGTTACTTCAACACACCCGGGAGGGAATGAGGCGGCGGTTTGACGCATCCCTCACAGGTGCATTTCACAATCCCCTTCCGGACATCTTTCCTCTCATTTTCCACCGCAGCCGGTTTCGTCTTCAAGAAAGGCAAGGCCCGCCCGTTCTCCGCCTTCCTGACGCTCAACCCCAAGGGCAAGATCGGCTGGGAATTTCCCCCGCGCGAAGCCAAGGGCAAAGGCAAGCCCGCCGCCCGCAAGCAGGCGCCCCGGCCAAGGCGGCTTGACCGGCCGCCCTTGCCCCGCCTTTTGCAGGATCACCTTGCCGATGCGAAGCCCCCGCACGAGGAGGTCAAACGGCCCGGAGTTCGAGCAATTTGGCCGGGAGATTTTCGAAGGTGCAAAATGAGTGGGCGGTTCGCCGAAATGCAGTCTCCTTGGAGCGATGGAAAATCAAGTCTTGCAGGCTCGACTCGAATTGATCGAGCAACCTTTCGCTAGCCTGGTGAAGCACCCGTTGTTGATCCGGCGTCGGCTCGCCTCCTTTCAGCATCTTGAGTATGCGGCTCTCCAGGGATCGGAATCGTGGGGATTTCGCAAGGGTGTAGGCGATGGTCGGGAGATCGATCATTACCTTTCCGACGAACAGGCCGCTCAGCCCTCGCCTGGAATTCCGGTCAATCATGGGAAGATCCTTTTTCGTAAGCTGCACACCCAACTCCTGCTCCAATAGAATGCCCAACTTCTGAAAGTCCTCCTCATAGGTGTGCGAAATGATGTCGGGCGGGCGACACGTTATCAAATGCTGGAACTCGTTTTCATAATGGCCGATGAAGCCCGTCTCCACCAACGCCCGGTTGATGAGGTTCTCGAAGTAGGCTGCCGCCACGCCCGCCGCAGCCGATATATCAACGATGGGGCGCCCGAAAAAATCCATCGTGGGATTCGCCACGAGGTCGAGAGCCGGATCGTTCAAAAGGAATTTGTGGAGCGGCTCGCGCAGGGCCGCGCTCACGGCTTCGGCTGTCAAGCTTTCGACTACGTAAATGTGGTTCATCCGCAGGTAAAACGGCACTTCCCCGGTGTCGCAAACCAATACGCAAGGAATACCCAGCGCGTGCACCATCGCAAGTTCGTAAAAGACATTGGGGCTAAACTTGTCGTGATCATTGCCTCGCGGTGAGATGTCCACGATCACAAGGTCGGCCACGTCGATATTGCTGAAAATCGACGTGGCGATATTCGCGCCATGCTGTTCCTCCGGTATTTCCACACTGGTCGTCGCGATTCCTTGGCGCCGCAGGAGCGACTCTTGCTCCGGTTCTACCAACAGCGACTCCACTGCTTTCTTAATCACGCGGCAATTCGCATCCAGCGCCCGCGGGGACGACATTGGTCCCAGTACACAAATGGTTAACTCATGATCCTTGGTCCAGTGAACGGGCATTGATTTAGCTTACGGTGACCAGATTCCGCCCAGCAAGGAAATGCGCCACAATAGATCGAATTTTACCTATTTGAAATAAACTACTTACGATGTCCCGATCTCAATGCTAGTGTGGGATACGGGCGGCTCGCGACCCGGTTTTCGCTGAGGGGTGCAATGAGTGTCACATCAATACGGTCCGGGAAGGAATGAGGTGGCGATTCCGACCGGGTTTTGAATACACTCCAGCCATGGCCACCCCCCAGGACCGCCAGATTCGAGTCCTCATCTCCTCGACGCTCCGCAATATGGCAGTAAAGAGGAATTATCTGGTGGAGCGCATCGTCTGGAGTTGGGGAAGCTCAGGAAGATAAATCTTACCTTTAATGTCCACCTGGAAAACCGTCCGCGTCTTCATAAGCAGCACATTCCGCGACATGCAGGCGGAGCGGGACTGGCTGGTGAAGCGCGTCTTCCCGGCGCTGCGGCAGCGCCTGGAGGCGCGCCGGATTCATCTGGTGGATATTGACCTGCGCTGGGGCATTACGCGAGAGCAGGCGGACAATGACCAGGTGCTGGCCCTCTGCCTCTCGCAGATTGAGGAATGCCGCCCGTTCTTCCTCGGCCTGCTGGGGGAGCGCTATGGGTGGGTGCCGGCGAAGTTCCCTGCTGAGATCGGCTCGCGTTACGGCTGGACCCAGACGCATACGGGCAAATCGGTCACCGAGCTGGAGATTCTCCACGGTGTGCTCAACGACACGGCGATGCATGGCCGCGCGCTGTTCGCGTTCCGTTCCCCGGAGTTCCTGTTACGACTCGATGAGGAGCAACGGAGAATCTACTGCGAGACTCCGGCCGAGGGGGGCTATCGCAACCTGTCTCGTGAGGAAGCGGAGAGGCTCGCGACGCATCGACGGGACCAACTTGGGGCGCTCAAGCAGCAAATTCGGGAGCTGCCATCGCGTCCGCCGTTATTAGATGGCTATCCGTGCCAGTGGGACGCCGCCATGAAGCGTGTTATGGGATTGGAGGCCTTTGGAAATTGGGTGCGCGATCAGTTGGAGAGGGCAATCACCGACGCGCCGGAACTTCAGGAGCATCTCGCCGCAGTGGGGGCCACGGAGCACGACTCGGTCGCCGAGGAGCGGGACTTCCACGAGTTGTTCGTTGAAGCCCGCACACGAGTTTATGTGGGACGCCAGAGCTTGCAGGAGGAGTTGATCAAGTTTGTCGAGAGCGATGCGCAGGTGCCATGTCTCGTCACCGGCCCCTCGGGCAGCGGAAAGTCCTCCGCACTCGCGAAGTTCTGCCAATCCCTCGTAAATCGGTCCACGTATGTCGCCCATCCGTCTGGGTTGCTGCTCATTCCCCATTTCATCGGGGCCGGCCCGCGGTCAACCAGCGTGCGGGAGATGCTCCTGCGACTGTGCGGGGAGTTGAAGCAGGCTCTGGGGCTCGATGACGAGATTACGGAGGATATGCGCGAACTGCCGAACCAATTCCGCGATTTCCTGGGAAAAGTGCCCGCGGACTGCCGCTGCGTGCTGGTGTTCGATGCGCTCAACCAGCTCGATAACACCGACAACGCCAACCAGCTTTTCTGGCTGCCTTGGGCCGCGCAATTGCCACCGCATGTGCGGCTTATCGCCAGTTGCATCGACGATCCTGACCAGCCCGACCAACCTGCCCTCACCGCCATGCGCAACCGGACGCCAAGCGAGGTCAAGGTTCCGCTGCTGGCCGATGACGAGCGCCGCGAGATTCTGCGCGAAGTGCCGTCGCTTGCCGCCAAGACACTGGACGATTCTCAGATCGACCTGCTGCTGCACAGCGAAGCCACCCGCAACCCACTCTACCTGCTCGTGGCGCTGGAGGAACTGCGCGGCTTCGGCTCCTTCGAGCAGTTAAATCACCGCATCGGCGAACTGCCCCGCGATGGGGACACGCTCACAATCCTCTTCCAGCAGGTTATCACCCGGCTCGGTGCGGATTTCGATGCCACCACGGTGAAGAATGTGCTCACGCTCCTCGCCTGCGCCCGGCGCGGCCTCTCCGAGCGCGAACTGCTCGACATGATCGAAGGTGAAAGCGTAACGGTCGAGGAGAGCGCCAGCGATCTCTTCCCCATCCTCCGCCAACTCCGGTCCTATCTGCAAACCCGCGGCCCACTGCTCGACTTCTTCCACCGCCATCTCGCCAAGGCCGCGCACGAAACATTCTTCAAAGCCGAAGCTGACAAGCTCGCCGCCCATCGCCGCATCGCGGAGTACTTCGACATGCAGCCATGGTTTCTTGAGCCAATCGAAGAGCAGCGCAAACGCCAACGCCAGCCACCCTACTCCCCACGTTCCGTTCAAGTGCGCAAGGTGGACGAACTTCCCTGGCAACGTATTCAAGCCAGGGACTGGGAAGGAACTGAAACCCTCTTTACCACGCTCGACTTCCTTGAAGCGAAAAATGAGGTAGGCATGGTGTTTGAGCTAGCTAACGACTTCTCGACAGTCGTGGAGGCATTGCCGGTGGGAAGGCCGTTGCGGAAGAACATTCGTCTATTGAACGAGGCTCTCCGACGAGACATTCAATTCATCGCTCGACATGCGGAGGACTATCCACAGGCGCTCTTTCAATGCATATGGAATTCCGCGTGGTGGTATGACTGCGGGGAGGCTGCACCTCACTACGCGGTGCCTGAGGGTGGGTGGAAGGAAGCGCAACCTTGGGCAAACTCGGATGCTTTCCTGAAACTCTGCACGTTGCTAGAGCGATGGCGCACCGAGCGCGAGGCTACTCACTTGGGCTTTCGATGGGTGCGTCACTTGCGCCCTCCGTTTGGACATCTTGGTGCTGGTCAGCTTGCTGTACTATGCGGGCATGAGAGTTCGGTTCACAGCGTAGCGTTTTCGCGTGATGGTTGTCGCATTGTCAGTGGGTCCGGGGAGTTATTCGGAAGCGTAGACAATACCGTACGGCTGTGGGACACAAACAGTGGTCGGGAACTGGCTGTCCTGCGCGGGCATGAGGACGCAGTGCGTAGCGTGGCATTTTCGCCAGATGGCCTCCGCTTGGTTAGTGGGTCGGCGGACAAGACAATCCGGCTATGGGACGCGCAAAACGGGCGGGAACTTTCCGTCCTTCGAGGACACGAGGATTTTGTTAACAGCGTGGCGTTTTCGCCAAACGGCCAACGCATAGTTAGTGGGTCGAATGACTGTACAATACGGCTATGGGACGCACAGAGCGGGCAGGAACTGGCCGTGCTGCACGGACATGAGAATCGGATCACAAGCGTGGCGTTTTCGCCAGATGGCCAACGACTGCTAAGCGGTTCGTGGGATGATACGGTGCGCCTATGGGACGCGCAAAGTGGGAGGGATTTGACAATTCTGCGTGGGCATGAGTTCTACGTTACAAGCGTGGCGTTTTCGCCGGATGGCCAGCGGCTGCTCAGCGGTTCGTGGGATAGAACGGTCAGGCTCTGGGAAACGCAAAGCGGGCGCGAGCTCGTTGTCCTGCGCGGCCATGCGAATATTGTTACCAGTGTTGCATTTTCGGCCGATGGTCGCCGCGTGCTCAGCGGAGATGGCATCATCACTTTTGATGAAGACAAAGATTGTACACTTCGGGTGTGGGAAATCGAATCCGAGCGGGAGATTGCCGTCCTGCGAGGGCATGAGGAATCGGTCAACAGCGTAGCAATTTCGCCAGATGGCCGTCGCGTCCTGAGTGGCTCAAATGATAAGACGCTCCGATTGTGGGAAATCGACGGGGGGCGGGAATTAGCTGTCCTTCACGGGCATGATTATCGGATAACCGATGTGGCGTTTTCGAGCGATGGTCTCTTGCTCAGTGGATCGACGGATAAGACGTTGCGATTGTGGAACACGCAATGTGGGTTGGAACTGGCGGTCTTGCGGGGGCACAGGGGTCGGGTCTGCAGCGTAGCGTTTTCGCCCGATGGATGCCGTATATTAAGCGGATCGGAAGACCATACCTTGAGGTTGTGGGATGTGCACAGCAGGCTGGAACTGGCCGTCCTGCGAGGGCATGAGGATTATGTAAACAGCGTAGCGTTTTCGCCCGATGGCCGGCGTGCGCTCAGCGGGGAAGGCGTTTCTACTAATAAAGACAAAGAGTGCACGGTACGGTTGTGGGACATTGAGGCCGAGCGAGAGATTGCCATCATGCGTGGCCATAAGAGCGCGGTATTAGGTGTTGCGTTTTCGCCCGATGGTTTCCGCTTGGTCAGCGTGTCGGATGACCAAACGATGAGAGTGTGGGACGCGCAGAGTAAGCAGGAACTGGTTGTGCTACGTCGCGATGAATGGCATTTTAGCAGCGTTGCGTTTTCACCCAATGGCCGATGCGTAGCCATCGGATTGTGGGACAAGACGTCGGGCGTATTGGATGCGACGGTACGGCTCTGGGATATCCAGAGCGGGAAATGCTTGGAGATTTTGCGAGGGCGCGGAGACGTCAAGGCAATTGCCGAAGGGGCCGCTGTATTACCATGCCGTGCTATGGTGAGAGAGGGTGAAACCGTCATTGAACCTGCGACTGGTGGCGAGCCAATAGCGTGGTTAGCGGATGCGCTTGGTCCCCTAAGCACTCACCCTGAAGGCAGCGCTTGGGCCGGAGGCGTCAACAGCCACCTCGTGCTCCTGCAGCTCGAAGGACCATCTCCCCAGTGAAACCAACCATCTTCCTCTCCTATCTACCGTGGGGATGACGAGGCATTTGTTGCACGTCTTCGCGCCAATCTCCCGAGGTGCCGTTTGCCCCATAGGTATGACTGGGAATCGCTCCTTCTCACGGGAGACGTTTTGACAAAATCAGGGTAGCCGAAATGTTGTCACAGGTTCGGTCCCGTTGGAGCACCCGCTGGCTCACGCATTTGCGGATCGTGCTGCCACACGTGTGCAATCAATCGCCAGCCCAACTTGGTGGCATGGATGCCGTAATAATCCACGTTGGGTTCCGCGTTCGGTCTGTAATCGGTCCAGAGCAGGCGGCGCGATGATAGTTCCCTCACTGCTTCATGAAAGGCGACGCGTCCCGTCGCCTCGGAAAAGTCAGGTACGTTCCCGGCAACTTTTTCGACGAAAAGTGACGGTGCCGGTTGTCCACGTCGCCATCCTTTCCACATCCGTCCATAATAGTTGAGGAGTTTCAACCCGTCAGGGGTCAATTGGCTGGAAAGCAGCCGGATGTATTGGTCTGCTTCTTTTTCGAAGGCTTGAGCTGCTGAAATCAAAGCACGGGCTGCCTTTTCAACAAGATCATCTTCACGGTAAGTATTTACGTGGGTTACCCGCAAGTCGAAATGAAGGGACGCGGTGTCATCCTGAGTAAACAGCAAAACTCGGCTGTTCGGCTTGAGCGCGAGCGCGATTCCCGTTTCAAGCACAACCCCGTAATTTGCTCCAGTGAGATCACCCAAAAAGAAATGACTCCCGAGAATTCCCGACGCAATATCATCGGTGATAACCGTTGCTCCGGCCGAACCGCCATCGATCCGGTGCAAAGCCGCAAACTTCCGATGACCTGGTGAGGCCTTGAGCAGCTGATTGGCCCTAACGTGAACCCGATTCAGAAGCAGAGACCTTATTCTTGGTTCGGGATAACCTCCACGATTACTGAAAGGCATCGCAATAAATGTGGAATATTTTGCCGCCGAAAACTGACTCGCGAACGCGTTGTCACGCTGCAATTGGTAAATATGGTCTACATTCATGATTGAGTGTCGTGAGTCATCGTATGTTAGAAATAAATTGGAACGAGACGATTCGTTCTTTCTATCGTAGCAAATGTAATTGAGAAGAACAAAGCGACTGCCTCAATCCATACCTGCGGTCCGAATTGCGGGCGCGCAGACGGCTTCCCTGGAGATTTTGGAACGACAAGCGCACGAAATGTAACTGTGTTTTGTGTTAAATAACCTTGTAAGGATGCCCGTTCGGCTATCTTCATCTCGGCAGGTCGCCGGGACGATTTAACAGAGGAGAAACATGGCACGAGCCAAATATTACTCGCCTCGGCTCGATCGTTCGTTGATCTCTCCCCTGTACCACGCTGCAAAATCCCAAGGCATTCCAATGGTGGCTCTGGCGAGCCGGCTTGTGGCTGAGGGGCTGTCGCGAATCGCGGAGGAGGAGACGTGCATTGTAGCCGAGGAGCCGCCGGAGTGTGATCCCGCACCGGTGGAGTGAATCCAGGATCGAACCACAACAAGCCCGGTCGCATGCCGGGTCATTCTGCATCCCATTCGGGAAGGCAGACCAACATAGAAAGGAAATCCAATGGTAAAACTGATTGCAAACTACGCCAAACGCTTGGGACTTCCAGGCTACTCGTCACACCAGTTCTCGGTCTCGGTCGAAACCGAGCTTCAAAATGTGACCGATGTCGCCGGGGAGAGCGCGCGGCTCTACGAGTCGCTACAAAAGGCCGTCGATGACCAGATGCAGCAAACCGGATTCGTCCCACCGGACGGGTACGGGATGAAGGAGGGCGAGCACCGCAACGGTACCCCGGGCGAACGCCAGCAGAACGGCGATGCCGGAATCTCGGATAAGCAGTTGGACCTTATCAACCGGATCGTCCGGGAGAACAATGCCAACAAGTCGGAGATCGAGAACATCGCCGTCGAGATGTTCGGTGGCGGCGTCCGGACGTTGAACCGGATGCAGGCCAGCAATTTCATCGACGAACTGTTCGCGAAGTACCCTCGTCGCAATGGCAGCGGGAACGGCAACGGTCGGGGAAACTACCAGCGCCAGGCGGCGCGGACATGAACTCGGGGCCGGCTGAGGAATCCATCACTGTTCCACCCGGTGATGGCGGCAGGTCCATCGACGACCTGCTCCGTACGGTCTCGGCGTCCCGGCTGACAACATTCCACCAATGCCGGCTGCGATTCTGGTACCGGTATCTCTCCGGGATCGTGAAGCCAAAGCCGGCCGCGTTGCACCTGGGAAGCAGTGTCCACGAGACCCTGAAGTTCTGGAACCGGGCGCGCTGGCATCGCCGGAGCCCATCCCTCCGAGATCTCCATGACGCCTTCAGCGGTGCCTGGTTTGAACTACTGAAGGCAGATCCAGTCGCATTCGAAGACGAAGACGGTGAAAAGCAAACCGGCTGGAAGTTGCTGGAGACCTATTTCCGGGAATCCCCGATCCCCGGCGACGAGCGACCCGAGGCGGTGGAGGTCGCAGTCGAAGCGGATCTTACCGCGCATGGCCTGCCCAAGCTCGTTGGCGTCCTGGACCTCGTGCGGCCCGGTGGCCGCATCGTCGATTTCAAGACGAGCGGAAAGACGCCCGATGCTGAGCAGGTGGCACACACCACCGAGGGCCAGACGACCGGGTACGCGCTGCTCTATCGGGAAGCCACCGGCCACACCGAATCCGGCATCGAGATTCACACCCTGGTGAAAACCAAGGCTCCGAAGCTCATTATCACCGCGACGCCGCCCGCGACCGACACCCAGGTTACGCGGCTGTTCCGCGGCATCGAGTCATACGTCAAAGGCCTGGAGCGGGAGGACTTCGTGCCCTCGCCCGGCCTGCAATGCGCCAGTTGCGAGCACTTTAACGAGTGCCGCCGTTGGAGCTGAAACCTCAAAAGAAAAACAGCCCAGCTCCGTTCCAACCGGCGCGGGCATCAACAACAGAAAGAAAACCCCTAAATATGAGAACCTTAGATACAATCATGACACTTCTTTCGTGGATCGTCCTGGCCGTCGTCCTGTATGCGCTGGCCCCCCTGCTTATCAAACTCATCGCCGTTGCCCAAGGCGTCCACCACCTGCTTGGAGTTTAGCGGTATGTCACGCAGCCCCATGCGCGGCGTCTGCATGAACGAGATGTCCGGGCCTGACTTCGAGGCTTTGGCTCCGGGTGTCTGCTGGTACTATAACTGGCATTATCGACCGAGATGCCGGGGCGCCTCAGCGGGGATCCAGTTCATCCCGATGGTGTGGGGTGGATACCCAGGTGCGGTTCGCGGTCTCACTCGCTACCTCGCTACCGCGTCGCCCACGCCCCCGGCAGTGTTCGCGATCAATGAGCCCAACCTCAGGGGGCAGGCGTTCCTGACCCCACTGCACACCGCGGAGCTCTATCGGAAGGTGAAGAGCATCACCGACCAGCACGGCATCCCGATGGTAGTAGGTCCCCACATGGCGCTGGGATCGGCATCCGGCGACAGCATCACGGCTTTCGATCCTATCGAGAACAAAGTCGTCACCTACACCTTCATGATCCCGTTCCTGGAGGCGACGCTGCGCTACCTCAAGGAATGGGGCATAACGCCGCCCGCCATCGGCATCCACAGCTACGGTGGTCTTGGCGAACTGAAGTGGGCGGTGGAGCTAATTCATGCCACGTTCGGCTGCCAGGTGTGGGTGACCGAGTTCGCGCTGTGGGAATGCAGCGATATCGAGCAGACCCGGGATTACTTGCTGGAAGCGACGGACTACCTGGAGAATTCTCCGGTCGTCGGCGGCTACGCCTGGTTCAAAGACCGGGTGCCCAATAAGCCGTGCATCTCACTTCTGGCCGACGCGCCCGGCAAGCTCAGCCCACTCGGCGAGGCATACATCACACCGCCGGCCAGGTGACAATACGCGTCGCCTGCGGCCGGCCGCACATCAACACCATCAACACCTATCACCCCATGAAAGCCGGATACCTCATCCGGCTTTCGTCATTTCAACCCTAAACAAGAAAGGCAAAACACCTATGGAGGAAATCACGTTATATTACCGGGAGGGCTCGTCGGATAAAATTTATCAGGCCAGCATCACCCCGAGGGACGGCGGATACGTCGTCCACTTCGCCTATGGCCGACGCGGCGCCACCCTTCAAACCGGCACCAAGACCCAGTCTCCTGTCACTCTGGAGAAGGCTCGCGCCATCTA
>Ga0182030_10006114_pt1 | contig 25440 bp, 23 predicted proteins | sample 812S3MmetaG_FD_121299 | JGI IMG/M metagenome (GOLD analysis project Ga0182030, IMG submission 121299) | Permafrost microbial communities from Stordalen Mire, Sweden - 812S3M metaG (Illumina Assembly) | ecosystem: Environmental > Terrestrial > Soil > Wetlands > Permafrost | place: Sweden...
AAGGAGAGGGATGCGCAGCGCGGTGAAAAAGTCGGGGGTGATATAGGTTGCGTTGGTGTTGTCGGAACGCTCGCTGCCGCGGACGCGGAAGCCCGTGTTCAGGGCCCGTTCGTAGGGCAGCGTCAGGGCGACGGCCACGGACTCGATTCCGGGCGTCTCGCGCAGCCGGGCCAGCGTCTTGTCGTAAAGCTGGTTCATTTGTTCGGGGGTTTTGTAGCGCGCGTCCTGCAAGGAGAATCGGGCGAACATCACGTGTTCCGGATCGAAACCCGGGCTCAGGTTCCACAAATGGAGGAACGTGTGCAGGAACAGCCCTGCGCCGAACAGCAGAGGCACGCTCAGCGCGACCTGCCCGCCGACCAGCGCTCCGAGGGAGATAAATCGCTTTCGTCCGGCCACTCCGCGGCCGCCGGATTGCGCCGAGCGCAGATCGACGCGGATCGCCTGCCAGGCCGGCGCGAGGCCGAAGGCGATGCCCGCCACAAGGGTCAGGAAAAGCGTCCCGGCCAGCACGCGCCAGTCCAAGGTGACGGTTTCGAGGAAGGGGAACGTCAGCGCGCCGAACTCGCGCAGACCGCTGAGCGCCGCCCATCCCACGGCCGCGCCGGCCAGACCGCCGAGCAATCCGAGCGTGGTGCTCTCGATCAGCAACTGGCGGACGATGCGCGAGAAAGGCGCGCCCAGAGCCAGCCGCGTCGCGATTTCGCCGATCCGGCCCGAGGCCCGGGCCAGCAGCATGCCTCCGATATTCACGCAGCCGAGGATGAACACGAACCCGACGGCGGCCCACAGCAGCAGCAGAGGTTTTCGCAGATCGGCGGTGATGCCTTCGAGCATGGGGATGACGTCGAGGGTGAGGTCGGCGTCCTTGCGGAACGCGCCGAGTTTCTTCAGTTCCGGCACCAGGGAGGCGAGCTGCGCGGAGGCCTGCTGGCGGGTGGCGGCGGGGCGGAGGCGGGCGGCGATATTGTAATTGCTGCCGCCTCCTTCGCCGGTGGTGGAGGGGCGAATGGGAGTCCAGAGGTCGGCTTTGGCGCTGGAGCGGAAGCCGGCGGGCATGACGCCGACCACGGTATAGGGCTCGCCGCGCAGAAGGACGCCCTTGCCGATCACGCTCGAGTCATCGTGAAAATACTTGTGCCACAGGGCGTGGCTGAGGACGACGGCGGCGGGGCCACTGGAGCGGTCCTCGTCGGGGGTGAATTCGCGGCCGATGAGAGGCGGGACTCCCAGGACGCGGAAAAATCCCGACGAAACGCGCTGCTGGCGGACATAGACGCCGCTGCCGGCGACACCCAAGTTGACGCCGGTGACCCAATCGGAAAAAACGGTGGCTTCGAGGCCAGGGACGCCGTCGTGAATGGCGAACCAGGTCCGGCCGTCGTGGGAATCGTAGGCGTTCGAGGCTCCCTCATGATGGAAGCGGGCGACGACCTGCATTAGGCGGTCGGGTTCCGGAAAAGGAAGGGGTTTCAGCATCGCGCCGTTGACGACGGCGAGGACGGCCGTGTTGGCGCCGATCGAGAGGGCGAGGATGGCGATGACGGTGAGGGAGAATCCCCAGTTTTGGCGGATGAGGCGGAGGGCGTAGCGAAGGTCGTGCATAGGAACCTCGGTTAATGGTAAGACGACGAATTAGTATTACTGTTCCCTGGATTTTTGGTTAGGGTTACCGAGTCAGGCTCGAATTATCGGGATGCTGGCGAGGTGACGTCGATTGACTCCTTCACTAGAACCGGCCCACAGCGAGGGCTTGACTGTAGCCGCTCCTGTTGACATTCGTGTAGCCTCATGAGTATACTAATCGGTATCTCATCATGGCATACGAGCTGTTCCAGAATAAGACGACGAAAATGGTGCCGCCGGCGTTGACCATCAGTGCCCAAGGACGGGTCGTTCTGAATGCAGAGGCAACGGCAGCCTTGGTGGAAGCTGGTGGGAAGTTTGTGCACTTTCTTTGGGATTCTAAGGCGGTAAAAATCGCCCTTTGTCCGTTACCCAAAGCCGACAAGTTCGCCTTCAAGATCACTCCAAAGAAGGGAAGGAGAGGAGCGACCATCTCCGCGAACACCTTTCTCCATCACATCGGATGGGCGGCTACGAAACCGACAACCCTTGACGCTAGATGGAACGCTGACTGTAAGCTGCTGGAAGCAACTCTGCCGCCGAAATGTCTCAAGGAGCGAACCACGTGACCCCTCCAAAGCTCCTCGCAGATGCGGACCTCGACGAAGACCTCATCCGGGGTCTACTCCGGGTGGAACCGGGCGTCGATTTTCTGACGGCTGCAGACGGAGGAACTCGCGGTCTGACGGATCGTCAGATCATCGAGCTTGCCGTCGCGACGGACCGGGTTATCGTTTCCCACGACCGAAGCACGATGACGGCCGAGTTCTACCGTTTCCTTGATGAAGGTCACTCGAGCCCAGGACTGATTTTCGTCAGGCAGAAAGCGGACGAGGGACACGTGATATAACCTCCGTGTCATCTGGGCGGCGTCTACTGAAGCCGACAGGCGCGACCAAGTTACCTGGGTTCCAATGTAAGGTGGCCTGTTTCAGCGAAGACGCGTTTGGCTGCTTCCATCCGAGCGTAGAACTCAGGGCGTCGCGCGCGATCTTCCGCTCGCATACGATCGAAGTCGGCCTCTTGTCGCTTTAGATACTCGTCGATTACAGGACGATTTGCCAGGTAATAGGCTAGCGCGCCGAAGATCTGCTCGAGATTTAGCGCCGAAAAGGAGCTTTGGATTCCCTCTGGTGTCTTGCCTTTTAGAAACGCGTACACCACCGAATCCAGCGACACGCGCGTGCCTGCCACGTAATATCCGCCGTCTCGCTGATCCACGTACTCCATGCGCCCAGTATACCGTGTTACACTTGAGTTTTTGGTTTCCCCCGGTAAACCGAAGCATTATCCCCTGGAGGCTTTTAAAGAGTGGCAGAAAAGATGCGGCATATTTTTACGTCCGAATCCGTGACCGAGGGTCACCCGGACAAGATGGCGGACCAGATCTCAGACGCGGTTCTTGACGCGGTGCTGGCCGAGGACCCGACCGGCCGCGTGGCCTGCGAAGTTCTGGTTACTACCGGAATTTGCGTGGTCTCTGGGGAGATCACGACCAAGACTTACGTCGACGTGCCGAGGCTGGCGCGCGAAGTGATTGCCGACATCGGCTACACCGACGCCGAGATGGGTTTCGATTCGAAAACCTGCGGCGTGTTGAATACCATCCAAAGCCAGTCTCCCGACATCGCCATGGGCGTCGATACCGGTGGCGCGGGCGATCAGGGCTTGATGTTTGGCTTCGCCTGCAATGAAACGCCGGAACTGATGCCTCTGCCGGTCATGCTGGCCCACAAGCTTGTCCGCCAGTTGAGCGAAGTGCGCCGCGCCGGGACATTGAAGTTCCTCCGCCCCGATGGCAAGAGCCAGGTCAGCGTCGAATACGTCGACGGCAAGCCGGTTCGCATCGATGCGGTGGTGGTTTCCACCCAGCACGACGACGAGGTTTCCACCGAAACTCTGCGCGCCGAAGTGAAGAAGCACATCATCGATCCGATTCTGCCTAAGAATATGATCGATGCCAACACCAAGTTCCACATCAACCCGACCGGGCGTTTCGTGATCGGCGGACCTCATGGCGACACCGGCCTGACCGGCCGCAAGATCATCGTCGATACGTACGGCGGCATGGGCCGTCACGGCGGCGGCGCGTTTTCGGGCAAGGATCCGACGAAGGTTGATCGCTCGGCCTGCTATATGGCGCGTTATGTGGCGAAGAACATTGTAGCGTCCGGCTTGGCCGATCGTTGCGAAGTGCAGCTTGCTTACGCGATCGGCGTGGCGGAGCCCGTTTCGGTGATGGTCGACACATTCGGCACCGGCAAGATCGAAGCCGAGCGTCTGGTCGAACTGGTGCGCGCGAACTTCTCGCTGACCCCCAAGGGGATGATTGAATCCCTGAAGCTGCGCCGCCCGATTTATCGCGCGACGGCCGCTTTCGGACACTTCGGCCGCACCGAAGACACGTTTACCTGGGAAAAGACCGACAAGGCTGCCGCGCTGAAGGAAGCTGGGATGGCTACGGCAACAGCCAAATAATTTTCATCGGAGAAATATAAATATGAGCACCGCAACCACCACCGTCCCTTGTGACGTAAAAGATCTTTCGCTCGCCGAAGCCGGCAAACGCCGCATCGAATGGGCGGGGCAATCGATGCCGGTTCTGGCCGCGATTCGCAAACAGTTCATCAAGACCCAGCCCCTGGCCGGTATTCGCGTGGCAGCCTGCCTGCACGTGACCACCGAGACCGCGAACCTGATGATCGCGCTGCGCGACGGCGGCGCGAACATTACTCTGTGCGCGTCGAATCCTCTCTCGACGCAGGATGAAGTGGCCGCCTCGCTGGTCCGCGATTACTCGATCCCGACCTTCGCCATCAAGGGCGAGTCGAACGAGTCCTATTATTCGCACCTCAATTCGGCGCTCGATTCCGCTCCGCAGTTCACCATGGACGACGGCGCCGATGTGGTGGGCCTGCTGCACACCAAGCGCAAGGAACTGCTGAAGAACGTGATCGGCGGCACGGAAGAGACCACCACCGGCGTCATCCGCCTGCGCGCGATGGCCAAGGATAAAGTGCTCGCGTATCCGATCATCGCTGTGAACGACGCGCTCACCAAGCACCTGTTCGACAATCGCTACGGCACGGGCCAGAGCACGCTCGACGGCATCATCCGCGCGACGAACGTCCTGCTGGCGGGCCTGAACGTGGTCGTCGCCGGCTACGGCTGGTGCGGACGCGGCGTCGCCATGCGCGCCAAGGGCATGGGCTCGAACGTCATCGTCACCGAGATCGATCCGACCAAGGCGATTGAAGCCGTGATGGACGGGTTCCGCGTGATGACCATGGCCGAAGCCTGCCCCATCGGCGACATTTTCGTGACGGTCACCGGCAACAAGAACGTCATCGCGCGCGAACACTTCGACAAACTGAAGTCGGGCGCGATCCTCGCCAATTCCGGACATTTTAACGTCGAGATCGACCTCGACGCGCTGGCCTCTGTCGCCAGCAGCCGCAAGGAAGCGCGGCCTTTCGTCGAAGAATTTTCGATGAAGGACGGACGCAAGCTGTACGTGCTGGGCGAAGGCCGCCTGATCAACCTGGCCGCCGCCGAAGGCCATCCCGCTTCGGTGATGGATATGAGCTTTGCCAACCAGGCTCTCTCGGCTGAGTACATGGCGAAGAATCACAAAACGATGGAGAACAAGGTTTACTCCGTGCCGGAAGAACTCGACAAGCAGGTCGCGAAGATGAAGCTCGAATCGATGGGCTTCTCGATCGACAAGCTGACGCCGGAGCAGGAAGAATACCTGGCCGGCTGGAACGAAGGAACATAGGAAAACTGTCACGCCTGTCCGCATGCTTACGCATGGCGGGCAGGCCGGGCCTTGAGTCTCAAAAAATCATGGCATTAGTCGAAGGTTGCAAGCACTCGCTCGAAATCACCGTCCCCGTCGTCGAGGTGGAAAAAGAAACTGAGCGCGCCGTCCTCGAAATTCAGAAAAAAGTAAAGCTGCCGGGATTCCGTCCGGGCAAGGCTCCGGTGGGCCTCGTGAAGCAGCGCTTCGCCGGAGATATCCGCCAGGACGTTCTCGAAAAGCTGGTCCCGCGCTTCTTCCGCGCGGCCGCCGACCTGGATCATCTTGAGGTGGTCGGCCAGCCCAACGTCAGCGACGTGCATTTCCACGCCGGCGAGCCGATCACCTTCAAAGCCGAATTCGAAGTCGCGCCGAAGTTCGAGTTGGGCGAATACCGCGGCGTCACCGTCACCTATAACGAACCGGAAGTGACCGACACCGAAGTCGATGCGCGGGTCGATGAGATTCGCGAACAGAAAGCCGAGTACGTCAACGAGGATCCTCGTCCGCTGGTGGACGGCGATTACGCCGTGGTGGCGTTAGAGAGCCTCTCCGGAGTAGCCGAAAAAGTCTCGCAGGACGAGCTGATGCTGAAAATCGGCGACGACGCGACGATGAAGGAGTTTTCCGAAAACCTGCGCGGGGCATCGCCTGACGAATCGCGGGAGTTCGACGTCACGTATCCGGAAGATTACGATCGCAAGCAACTGGCCGGCAAGACGGTCCGTTTCAAGGCCACTCTGAAAGCCGTCCGCCGCAAGGAACTACCCGAAGTGAACGATGAGTTCGCCAAGGACCTGGGCGATTATCAGACGGTTTTTGAATTGAAGGAAGCCGTTCGAAAATCCCTGAAGCACGACCGGGAGCACAAGGCTCAAGACGACGCCAAGCACCAGTTGTTGGACAAACTGGTCGACGCCCACGATTTTGCCGTGCCCGAGGTTTACGTCGACCGGCAAGTCGAGATCAACGTCGAAAATCAACTCCGTTCCTTAGCCGGGCAGGGCATCGACCCGCGCAGCATCAAGCTGGACTGGGCGAAAGTGCGCGAATCGCAAAAAGACAAAGCCGCGCGCGATGTGAAGGCGTCGCTGCTGCTCGACAAAATCGCCGAGCGCGAAGCCATCGGAGCCACCCAGGACGAGGTTGATCGCGAAGTGCAGAAGATCGCCCGGCAGCAAAGGGAAGCGTTGGCGCTGGTGCGGGCGAAGCTGCAAAAAGACGGCGCGATCGCGCGGATCGCGGGTCATATCAGGACGGAAAAGACGCTGGCGTTCCTATTTGAGCAGTCGCGGAAGGAAGCGGGAAAACAGGAGCCAGGATCTGGGAGCCAGGAGTCAGAGTAAGACTGCGTGGGGCAACGCCATGCACTGCCGGCAAATCTGTTGGAAGATGCGCAAGCGCAGCGGCATCAGCGATGCTGAGTGCCGCGTCGTCCAGGTCCGATGTGTGAATCTACGCCGTAGTGGTCCCCTCCATGACTGTCGGAGTTCCGTAGGCAATACAGAACCGACTGTAAAGGAGGGACTGCTGCTACCGCGAAGTCAGCAAGTACACCGCAAATGTCGCCAGCCAGTGGGCGCCTTCATAATGCTCACCGGTCACCGCGGCTAATCCCGCTTTTGCGTGTAAATCCGCGAGCCCTTCATGTCCACCGATCCTTCGCAGCATCCATGCACGGCTTAGATTAAGACCGTCCAGATGGGAGAACTTTGGATCGCTTGGGTCTGGAGACACGACCGGCTGCAGTCGTGACACATCCGGCAGAAACCGGGAGAACCACCCTGCGAACTCGTTGCGCGGAAGCACGCGACGCATCACATCCGCCTCCGCCAGCGATGGTGACAGAAAATCTTCGCCCGACGGCTCGTATGCGATGGGGGCATTGCGGTCTTTCAAATAGAATTCGCGAGCGCGGCGTTCGAACAAGTCGCAACGGTGAGAATCGAGCACGAGGCCCAACGCGAACGCGGTATTGCTGTGCTCGCCCGACCGCACGGGGTAGGGGAGCTTTTTGAGCCACGCGGAAAATCGGTTCAGCACGGCGGTTTCGAGCGGGCGGAGCACCTCACTTTGCAACTCGGAAGCTAGGATCAGCAGCCATGCGAGCCCGTAAGGACGCTCGAACGCTGCGCGACCCTCGTCATTGAAGTAGCGCAATTCGGCGGCTATATTTTCTCCGGTGATGTTGCGGGCTAGAGCGGCACGGGCCTCCACGGCGAAGTCCGCATCGGGAAACATGCGAGATAGGCGCGCCAGCAGCCAGTGGCCGTGGACGGCGGAGTGCCAGTCGTAGCAGCCGTAAAACGCGGGCGTCAAAACGCGCGGTGGCAGGGCGTCGGCGTCCGACTGCATGGTGTGGGCGATTTTGCTGGGATATGCGCGGGTGACGCAGTCGAGCGCGAGACGCGCGAATCGGGCGGCGGTAATCGAATCGAGCGATCGAATGTTAAGCGCTCTTCCGGCGCTTGAAAACGCCGGCGGCTATCGCCACGCTCGCGCCCGCCAGCATGGCGAAGGTGGACGGCTCCGGCGTGGTCACAGCAAAATTATCGAGCGCAAACGCCGAGGCTGCCGCTGAATTCATGGTGATGACGATGTTGTTCACAGGCGCACCGTCGTAGCTGAACAGTCCCTCCGTGAAATTGTCCCCCGCCAACTGGCTACCACCAAACGTTGACGTCGACACCAGCGTCAATCCGTTATATAAGCTCACTGTTGCCAGCGTCGAGACGGACCCTTGAGTGCTCAACGCCAAACCGAACAGAACATCGGGAAAAAGCTGCGACCAGGAAATGGTGATTGTTTCACCGGCGGTTTGACCCTCAATGCTGGGATCCTGAACATAAACCTCCTGTCCCGGCCCCGCGGAATCGTAATCCGAGCCGCTCGTGTCGGTGAAGTTAAAAGTAACGCCGCCTTTGATGACCGCCAGTCCGTTAATGGGCTGGAAGCCCACTTCGTCCATAGTTAGAATAACGCCGGCCATCGAACTCGATGCGAGTCCCAGGGTTAAAATCAGAAATTTCATGGCAAATCCCTCCGAAAGAAGTCAATTGGATACCACTGGTACCGAAAACTATAACATTTTTCCCCAGCCCGTTGGCGCAATGTCTTTACATACCCCCGTACCGTTCCCGGAGCACGTTCTTTTGGATCTTTCCGGTACCGCCCTTGGGCAACGCGTCGACCACGACCACAGACGTCGGACACTTGAAGTGCGTCATGCGCTCCCGGCACCAGGAAATCAATTCCATCTCTTCGATGGCATGGTCCGGACGGCAGACGACGACGGCGCGAATCGTCTCGCCCCATTTTTCGTGAGGAACACCGATGACCGACGCTTCCAGCACCGCCGGATGGTGGAGTATCATCGACTCTACTTCGGGCGAATAGACGTTTTCACCGCCCGGCTTGATCATGTCTTTCTTGCGGTCGAGGATGTAGAGGAAGCCTCCTTCAGAGAGTTTTCCGATGTCGCCGGTGTGCATCCAGCCGCCGCGCAGGGCGTCCCTGGTGAGGTCCGGACGCTTCCAATATCCCTTCATGACATTCCATCCGCGCACCAGGACCTCGCCAGATTCGCCGACGGAGACGTCGCGATCCTCGAAATCCACCACGCGAACTTCGACGCCCATGCCTGGCCTGCCAGCCGCGGCCAGCCTTTCGCCGCGATGCTCTTTATGGTCCAGCAGGACGGCCATGGGGCTCAGTTCCGTCATGCCGTAGACCTGGATGAATTGGACGTGCGGGAGTTTCTTCATGGCCAGGTCGATCAGAACTTCGGGCATCGGCGACGCGCCGTAAAAGATCCGCCGCAAGCTTGACAGGTTGAACTTGCCGAACGAGGGATGGTTGACGATCATGCTGATCATGGTCGGCACGATCACGGTGTCGGTGACGCCTTGCGCTTCGACCAGCTTCAAAAATTCCTCCGGATGAAAGGTCGGCAAGTATTCATTGGCGGAGCCGAGCGCCGCGTGCACGTAGATCGACCAGAAATCCGCCGCGTGGAACATGGGCGCGGCGTGCAGCCACACACTTTGCGTGATGCCGCTTGTCTGCATGATCTGCAAGGTGTGGGACCACAGGTTTTTATGAGTCAGCATGACTCCCTTGGGACCACCGGTGGTGCCGCTGGTATAAAACAAGCCGACCAGATCTTCTTCGTCCGGTTCATTGAAGGAAACGGGGGCGTCGCTGTATTCGGGTTTCGTCAGGACCAGCGGCGCCTGCTTCAACTCGCCAATCCTACACGCAAAGGCATCATCGACCACCAGCGCTTTCGCGTCCGAATCCAACAAAGTAAAATCCACGTCGGCGTTGTTCCAGCGTGTGTTGATGGGTACGATCGCGATGCCTGCGATCGCCGTGGCCCAGTAGAGTTCCATGTAGTCGTGCGAATTGAGCATCCATACCGCGAGGCGGTCGCCTTTCTCGATCCCCGACCCGCGAAGGAATGCCGCGCGACGATGGACTCGGTCGTAGAAATCGCTCCATGTGTATCCGCGGCTGGCGGGATTCGCGCCAAAGAATCGTTTCGCGCGACGTAGCGCATACAGTACGTTCATAGAAACTCCTCGTTATGCTCCCCCAACCGCGGCGCGCGGCCCAGTGGGGCAGCGCCATGCGCTGCCGTGCGGACCGGCGTCACGCAACAGTCCCTCGCTCCGATCCGCTCGAACCACTCCTCCGCCGTCGCGGTTTTAAACTTGTCCGCCAAAGCGGCGATCACTCCGGACTGATCTGCGGCAAATTGGCGTTCGGTCAGATCCTCAAACCCAAGCTCTCGACACAGGTTCGCCCAGAATTTTGGCTCCAGAGCCCCTACCGCGACATACGAGTTTTCCGCCGCTGCGTAGACGCGATAACAGGCGTGGCTCCCGCTCAACAGTTTCACCGGGCCCTTCGCACGCACTACCGGCAGCAGAGTGTTCAAGCCGTCGGTCATCGAAATTTCCACTCTCTGCCCGAGGCCGCTCCTGTGACGAGCCTCCAGAGCCAGCAGAATCGCGATTACGGCTTGCATGGATCCTGCGGCCAGGTCGGCGATCTGCACACCGGGAATTACCGGCGTCCCATCTTCGGCACGGATCAGATCCAGCACACCGGACATCGCGAGATAGTTTACATCGTGACCGGCGAGCGATGCATGAGGGCCGTCGCTCGAGTAGCCGGTGAGGGCGACGTAGATTAATCGCGGATTCACTTCGCGCAGAACTTCGTAACCGAGGCCGAGGCGCTCCATCACTCCGGGGCGGAAGCCTTCGATGACTACGTCGGCGGTGAGGGCGAGCTTCAGAAAAGACTCTTTCTGAGTCTTCAAATCGAGCTCGACGCTCTTCTTCCCGCGATTGGTTTCGTCGAACAGCGCGGTATAAGTGGCGCGGGCGTAATCGCCCACTAGAGGCTGTTCGACCTTGATGACTTCGGCTCCCGATTCCACGAGCCAGGCTGTCGCAACCGCGCCCGGCAGCAGGCGGGTCAGGTCCAGAACGCGAAGGCCTTCTAATGCGCCCGGCATTTCACCATCAGCCGGTCGATATAAGTAAGGACCGCAATGCCGTCCTGGTTCAGCACCGTGGTTTCGAACGTCACCAACCCGCGGACGCCGTCCTTGGTGTGTTTATCGATGGTTTTCTTCACAACGTGAATCGTGTCGCCGATGAAGACGGGCGCGGCGAAGCGCAACTGGTCGACGCCGCGGAAGGCGACGATGGCTTCCTGATGGACGGTCATCTGGACCATCAAGCCGGTGGAGATGGAGAAGACCAAAGCGCCGTGTGCGATGCGCTTTCCGAAGGGTCCGTTGCGGGCATACTCCTCGTTCATATGGAGCTCGACAAAATCGCCGGAGAGGCCGGCGAAGTTGACGATGTCCGTTTCTGTAATCGTCCGCCCACGAGAGGTGCGGACTTCGCCTATGGTGCAGTCTTCGAAGTACATACGCAGTACGTTATAATCGCACTTCTATGCGCAATAAAGTAACAGTAGTGGGCGGAGGCAACGTGGGCGCAAGCTGCGCCATGAACCTCGCGTTTAAAGAACTGGCGGACGTCGTGCTGGTCGACGTGGTGGAGGGTGTGCCGCAGGGCAAGGGCCTGGACATGCTGCAATCGGGGCCGATTGAGGGCTACGATGTGACCATCACCGGGGCCAACGATTATGAGGCTACGGCGAACTCGGATGTTGTCGTAATCACGGCGGGCCTGGCGCGCAAGCCGGGCATGAGCCGTGACGATCTTCTTTTTGCCAATTACGACGTGGTGAAAGCGGTCACCGAAAAAGTGGCGCAGCATTCGCCCAACGCCATTCTCGTATTGGTCACAAATCCTCTCGATGCCATGTGCTGGACCGCGCACCAGGTGTCGAAATTTCCCAAGCATCGCGTCATCGGCATGGCGGGCGTTCTGGATACGGCGCGATTCCGGACGTTTATCGCGGCGGAGCTGAACGTTTCGGTGGAGAACGTGACGGCGGTGGTACTCGGCGGGCACGGCGACACCATGGTGCCGATCGTCCGGTTGTCCAGCGTCTCCGGCATTCCGCTGACGGAACTGATGGATCAGGCCACGATCGACAAGCTGGTTGACCGCACGCGTACGGGCGGCGCGGAGATTGTGAAATACCTGAAGACGGGCAGCGCGTATTATGCGCCGTCGGCCGCGGCCGTCGAAATGGTCGAGTCGATTCTGAAGGATAAGAAAAAGGTTCTGCCGTGCGCGGCGCTGCTCGAAGGCGAATACGGAGTGAACGGGCTGTTCGTGGGCGTGCCGGTGAAGTTGGGATCGAAAGGCATCGAGAAGATTTACGAGATCAAGCTGACGGACGAAGAAAAGGCGATGCTGGCCAAGAGCGCGGCGGCCGTGGAAGAGTTGGTCGGGGTTCTCAAGACTAAAATGGGAGCGTAACGTGGAATCTACAACAGTGGTGCAGATTGTCGCCGGCGTCCTGATGGTGCTTTGCGTGGCGATCATCATCATGCGGCGCAAGGGCAAGAAGAAGAAAGAGGCGGAAGACGATTTTTAAAAGCATCCCCTCCATTACTGTCGGGGCTCTGTTGTGCGCGGCGGCACAGGGGCAGATTCGCTTGAACCAGATTCAGGTGATCGGCAGCCATAACAGCTACCATGCGGGGATCGCGCCCAGCGAGACTGCGTGGTTGACGAAACTGAACCCGAAATCGGCGGCCGGGCTTGAGTACAAGCATCCGCCACTTGATGTTCAGCTTTCAAGCGGCGTGCGGCAGGTTGAAATCGACGTCTACGCCGACGTGAACGGCGGGCGCTACGCGCATCCTGGAAACCTGAAAATGATCGCGGATGCGGGACTGCCTGCCGACCCGCCCTTCGATCCCACAGGCCTGTTCCTGAAGCCTGGATTCAAGGTGATGCACGCGCAGGATATCGATTACCGGAGCAACTGCCAGCCGTTCACGGGATGCCTGGCGGTGATTTTGAACTGGTCGAAGGCGCATCCGAAGCATCTGCCGATTTTTGTATTAATCGAGACGAAGGACGGGAAAGGGCGGGACTGGCAGGTGGAACCGGAGAAGTTCACGCCGGCGGTGTTCGACGATCTGGATAAAGAAATCCGTTCGGTGATTCCGTCGGCTAAAATGATCGTTCCCGACGACGTGCGCGGTGCGCACGAGACTCTCGAAGAAGCGGGGTTGGCGGGTGGCTGGCCGACTCTCGAATCGGCGCGGGGCAAGTTGATTTTCCTTCTCGACCAGCGGCGGGAGGGTCCACATTATTTGGAGGGTCATCCAGGGTTGCGGGGACGGGTGATTTTCACGAATGCGGAGCCGGGATCGGCGGACGCGGCTTTTATCGAGGTCAACGATCCTCTGAAAGATCCTGCTTTGATTCCCGGGTTAGTGAAAAAAGGATATCTGGTTCGTACGCGGACGGATGCCGATACTGTGCAGGGTCGAAGCGGGGACACGAAGATGAGGGACGCGGCGATGGCCAGCGGCGCGCAGATATTGAGCAGCGATTATTTCTTCAACGAAAAGGCATCGTGGACGGGGTTTTCGGTGAGCTTTCCGCAGGGCGAGATTGCCCGCTGCAATCCCGTGTTGAACCTTCCGCACTGCGGCGCGATTCGGCCGTAACGATAGCGAAAACCGCAGCGCCTGTCCGCATGCTCACGCATGGCGGTTCAAGTGTGGATACTGAACCGCGACCGTCAGGGAGCGGACAGAATGACCTGAATTCCCTGGCCGACGCCAGGGGTTATAACCCCGTCCCGTAAGGGCGGAGATCCGGCGATTGGTGCACCGCGACATCTTACCAGTTTAGATTCATCAGCCGGAGCATCGTGCGAAATCGATCGCAGGATCTGAGGGGATCGAAGACCGGATTTACTTCCAGTGAGATCAGCCCGGCTTGGCGGCTATCGTAGGTTTTTTGCACCCAGTCCATCGCACGGTCGCGATCCCCGAGCTCGGCCCAGATCACGCTCAAGAGGAAGGCATTCGGTTCTTCGCGCTCGGCTTGCTGCGCAAACTCGATCGCCTCCCGGCGTTTTCCCTCCCCTGCGGCCGCCCAGGCTTTTTCGCCCATCGAAACCGGACGGCCGGCCTGCCGGTCCGCCATTTCAAATTCCCGGAGCGCCTGTTGCGGCCGGCGCAGCAGCATCAGAGCGTAGCCTTTGCGGGTGTGGGCCAGAGAAAACGCGGGGTCAAGCTTGAGGACCTCATCGAGCGTTGCGATCGAGCGCTGGTATTTCTTCTCGAAATTGTAGAGCTGGGCGAGATCGGTGAGGATGATGGGAGAGGCTGGATCGAGATTTCGTGCGAGGTCGAATTCGGCCTCCGACAGATCGAACTTGCCCATCATGGTGAGAAACTCCGCGTACCAGTGATGGGCTGTGACGTATTTCGGAGACAGGCGAATGGCGGCTTGGTATTCGCTCTCCGCCGCATTCCAGTCGAAGTAGTAGCTGCTGTCGATCAAGGCCAGGGTTGCGTGCGCTTCGCCGAGCGAGGGATCTATCTGGATAGCCTTGGCAAGAGCCGCCTTTGCGGCCGGCAGGGTCTCCACCTTAGGGTTGCCGCCTAAGCTGGCGGCGAGCAGGTAGCTATCGGCGAGCCCCACGTACGCCAGCGCGTAATCGGGAGCGGCATCCGCGGATTTCTTGAAATTCGCAACCGCTTCGATGTAGGCATTCTCATCGCGTTTGTTCCAGTAGTAGCGGCCGAGCAGGTAATACCGGTAGGCTAACGCGTTCGGCGGCAGACGCCGCGCCAAGCGCTCGCCCTCGCCGGCGGGAAGGGCCGGAATCAATTCGGCAACGGTAAGCTGCGCCAAACGGGACTCTACCTTAAACACCTCGTCCAGGTTTTCTTCAAACCGGCGCGTCCAGACCGTCTGCCCGGTTGCGCTGCGCAGGAGGCGCGCGTTAACGTTGACACGACCAGCGAGCACCTGGATCGTTCCTGCCATGACAAATCCGGCCCGGTGCCGGCGGCCGATCTCGGCGATATCGTCGGGAACGTCGGCTTCGTGCGGCTTCAACTTGATGACCGCCAGTGTGGACAGTGCACCCAGTTCCAAGGCGAGCGAGTCTTGAAGGCCGAGTTGGAGCATTTCGGCATCCGGCGAGTTCCCGATGATCTGGAAAGGGGCGATGAGGACGGATTGGATGGCGGGAGGCCGGGCGAGCATTTGCTGGATCTTAACGCCCGCGGCTGCCAGGACGACAAGTCCGGCAACAGCCGCGACGATCCACTTCCACCTGGAGCCCGGGCGCGCGACGGAGCGAACGGGAACCGGCGGCTCCGGAGCAATTTCTTCCGCCTCCGTGACGACCGGGGCCACAAACCGGTATCCGAACTTCGGAACAGTTTCGATGAAGCGGCGCTCGTCGCCGGCATCGCCCAGTACCTTTCGCAAATCGGCGATGACGCGGGCGAGGGTGCCGTCCTCGACGATCTGGCCGGGCCAGAGGCGCTGCCGCATGGCGGCGCGGTCGACCAGCGTTCCGCTGTTCTCGACCAGGAGGACGAGGGTGTCAAACACCTTCGGCCCGATGGGCACGGCGACGCCGTCCCGTTTCAGAAGGCGTTCGTGGCCATCGAGGACGAATCCGTGAAACCGGTAGATCACCCGTTTCTGCAACAACATGAGACGCCTCAGGATTTTCTCACACAAAACTCATGCGGCGCAACTTGAGACTTGAGTCGTTCGGTGGTTGTATTGATGGACGGCGCGGCATCCGCGCGCCTACCCGCGGAACGGAGAGATAAAAATGAAGCTGCTTTCGGTCCTTGTAATGACCGCGGCCACGCTGGCCGCCCAGACCCCGACCATCACGGCGGTTTATGGAGAGGACGGTCCGTCGTTCGGACTGTGTCCCGGAGGCATTGCGTTCGTTACGGGAACTAACCTGGGAGGGGTATCGGCCAAGTTGACCGTGGGCAGCAACCAGGGCTATGTGTTCAATGGTAGCGGGACTTCGCTTCAGTTTGAGATCCCGGTGAATGCTCCGCTTGGGGCGACCACGGTGACAGTGGGCGCCTCGGCGCCTTTCAATATTACGCTGGTTCAGTATGCACCTGGAATCCCCTCCAATAACGGCGTCACGGTAGCGTATCACCCCTCGTCCCAGCCGGTGACCGCCGCTTTCCCGGCCACGCCCAATGAGCAGATTGTGATTTCGGCGACCGGCTTGGGCCCAACCAAACCGGTGTACGCTACGGGAACGTCGCCAAGCGCAGGCGATTACAGCGCCGTCACCGCCGCCCTTCCCACAGTCACCGTAGAGGGCCATGCGGCCAAGGTCAGCAGCGCGTTTCTGAACCCCGGCAACCCCGGCTTTTACCTGGTGAGCTTCACCGTGCCGGCTACGGTCACCACCGGCAACCAGGGCGTTGTTATCAGCATCGGCGGGGTTGCCAGCCCGGCGGCGGGGCTTCCCATCGCCACCGGACCGGTCATCGGGTCGGTGACAAATGCTGCCAGTTATATCGATCCTACGCTGCCCAATGGCGGAATCGCGCAAGGGGCCATCGCGGTGATTAAAGGGATCAACATGGGCCCGTCGACCCTATCGGTCGCCCCAAACGCTTTTCAAAACACGACGCTGAGCGGAACGTCGGTGAGCATCACGGTCGGCGGAACCACGGTAGCAGGGCTGATGTATTACACTTCCTCCGCACAGGTGGCCTTTTTAGTGCCATCGAACACACCCGTCGGCACAGGCACCATCGCCGCCAGCTATAACGGCAATCCCGGTCCCGCCGCGCCGATTACGGTGGTGTCGAGCAACGTTGGCATTTTCACGGTGACCTCGGACGGCCAGGGCTCGGGAATCGTCACCAACGGGGATTACAGCCTGATTTCGGTAACGCCCGGGACCCCATGCGGAGGTCCGTACACTACGTGCGGGGCGGCGAATCCAGGCGATACGCTGGTCCTGTGGGCCACGGGATTGGGTCCAGTGAACGGCAGCGACGCCGCGGGAGCGGGATTGGGCGTCAATATGCCGAACATTCCGTTGACGGTGTGGCTGGGAGGAGTGCAGGCGCAAGTGACATATCAGGGACGGTCGGGGTGCTGCATCGGCGAGGACCAGATCGTGTTCGTGGTGCCGACCAACGTTCCGACGGGCTGCGCGGTTCCTCTGGCGGTGCAAATCGGCACTGAGGTCAGCAATTACACCCTGATGCCGGTAGCGCCGAAAGGCACGCGCACGTGCTCGGCTTCCAATTCGACGTTCACGAGTGCGCTGGTGCAGACACTGACGACCAGTACGGGGACGATTACGCACGGGGAGATAGACCTAGCGCGCCAGCCGAACCAAAATGCGCAAGGAGTCCCCAGTACCACCGCGAACACGGACTATGGAACAGCGCAGTTCATCAGTTTCACGGTCCCGGCGGCGGTTCAGCCGTTCATCGTTTCCTACATCGATGATCAGCCACCCGGCACGTGCCTGGTGTTCAACAGTCCCAATGGGCTGAACGCGGGGAATTACCTGGCGAATGTCAACCAGATCGATGGCGGACCCAGCATCAAGGTGACGGGTCCGAACGGCAGTCAAACCATCCCTACAACCGGGAATCAAGTGACGCTGGCGCCCGGAACGTTTCTCGTTCCCGGTTCATATACATTGACGGGCACGGGAGGAGCGAACGTCGGCAGTTTCACCGCGCCCTACACTATCGCCGCGCCGGCGACGCTGACCAGTCCCGCGGTCGGGCCAACCAACACCATTACGCGAGCCAACGGCGTCACGCTGACATGGACCGGCGGCGCGGCGAACGCGACGATCCAGATTCAAGGAGGAAACTCCACCGACAACACCGGCGCGGTCGGCGCGGGCTTCAACTGTTACATTCCCGCGAGCGCGGGCACCTTCACGATTCCGCCCAGCGTACTGCTGGCGATGCCCCCGGGCGCGTTCTCCGGGAGCGCGTGGAATTTTGCGACCTACAGCGCTTACGGCACATTCTCGGCCAGCGGTTTGCAGCACGCCTCGATCACGATAAATGCGGTCACGCCGCTTTTCACAAACCTGAAGTAAGCGGGTTAGCTCTCGCCGAGGATGCCGCGTTCTTTTTTCGGGAGCTTGTCGATGGCGTCCTGCGGGATGCCGAAGTTCGCGGCCAGCAGTGAACGCCGGCAGGGTCGCAGCGGCGACACGAAAATGCGGCGTTCGCGTGGCTGGACACAGCGGTGGAGGCCCGCAACGCCGGGTTGGTGTATCTAACCGTCGACCCGAAGTACGCACGGCTGCGGTCCGACGGCCGCTTCGCGCGGGTTTGCCAGCGGGTGGGGGTGAAGCCGAAGTGATCGCTGCAGCTTAAACCCCGGCCTTGCGCATCACCGGTTCGGCTTTTTCGCGAATGCGGCGGGCCAGTTCATAGGGGTCGGCTTGTTGAAATTCCGGTAGGAACAGTTCGACCGATAGCGGGCCCGAATATCCTTTTTCCGATAGCTTGCGGAGAATCCGCACCAGCGGGGCGATGCCGTCGCCGGGAATGATGCGTGTCGTGTTGTCGAGCAGTTCGCGCGGCATGTCGGGCACATCCTGAAAGTGCACGTGCGCGATTTCACCTTGGTGGATGAGATCCAGGTCCTCGAATTTATTCAGTCCGGACCAGAAATGATAACAGTCGAACATCGGGCGGAGGTTGGGATGGGCGGCCTCGCGGGTCATCTTCAGGAGCGTCGGCAGCGTGGAGACGAAGGACGATGCGCGGACGAATTCGGCCATTGCGGTGAGGTGAAACACTTTGGCGATTTCTCCCACTTCATGCATGTTTTGGGCGCCTGCTTTGTAGTCGGCGAGAGTGAATTTTTGAGCGGTCGAAGTGGGCGCGTAGATCTTGGTGAGTCCGAGCGACGCGAACATTTCGCAACGCTTGCGGAAATTTTCGAGAGACGCGGCGCGGGTGGAAGTGGGCTCCCAAAGGCCACCGACGGCGCATGCCCCGGAGACGGGCGTCAGCCCCAGATCGGAAATCAGGCGGCCGGCCGCGGCGAGGGTATCGGTCTTCAAGAAATCGTCGAGAATGGGCGCGGTGATTTCAATGTTCTTAATTCCGGCGCGCGCCCAGCCTTCGAGGGACTTGCGAAAACCCGCGGCGGCGGACGTGGTTTGGTGCAGACTGAGCGTCATCTTTGCATCGGTTCCATAGGCGCGAGGAGCCACCTGGACAACGGGCGCCAACAGCAGGTGTCTTCGCGAGAGCACTGTGTCAACTCTTGCCGAGGATGCCGCGTTCTTTTTTCGGGAGCTTGTCGATGGCGTCCTGCGGGATGCCGAAGTTGGCGGCGAGCAGCGAACTCGGATTGCCGCCGAGCCACGTCGCGAGGCCGATTTCCTGATACTCCGGGCTGTTAAACAGGATCAGAATCTCGGTGGGCTGGTCGCCGATCTGCTCGACGTAGTGGCCGTAGCCTTGCGGCACGAAGCCGACGTTGCCCTTTTTATAATCCTCGGTGCGGATGCGGCCGTGGGAGCCGAAGACGGTCATGCGGGCCTGGCCGCTCAAATAATATTGCCACTCGTCGGCGTGCGGATGCCAGTGCATTTCGCGAAGGGCACCGGGCTGGAGAATCATCTTCACGGCGGTGAAGGTGCTTTGAATAGGGAAATCTTTTTGCTGGACCATGTACTCGACGCCGCCCGGGTAGACGCGCGGAGGCTGCATGTCGAGGCGATACTTGTGGGCGAACTGGGCGGTCTGGCTGCTGGAGAGGCGGAACTCTTCGAGAATCGTTTTCGGAACCTCGCCGGGCCCAATATAAACCTCCTTCTTCGGGAATTTCGCGAGCACCGATGTAGGCAGATTCAAGACGCGGCTGGCGATGTGCGGGGGCGTGTTGGCGATCCAGTCGGTGATGCTGAAGGTGCCGAATTCGGAGAAGTGTCCGTTATCGAAGCCGAGCAGGAAATGCGCTTCGCCGGGGCCGAGGCCTTGCAGCAGGTGGCCGTGGCCTCGCGGGAAATACCAGGTGTCGCCGGGGCCGAACTCGTCTATGGCGGATTGGCCGTTGGGCATCACGACGGTGGTGCGGACGCGGCCCTCGATCATGTAGGCCCATTCGGCGGCGAGCGCGTGCCAGTGGAGTTCGCGAATGGCTCCGGGTTTGAGGCGCATGGAAACACCGGCGATGCTCTGCGAGATGGGAAACTCGGCGACCGTCGCTTCGTTGGCGGAGCCGGCTTCGCCCTTCCAGTGTGTTTGCGCTTCGACGTCGAATTTCAGACTCGGGATGGCGGCGGGTTGTTCCTGGGCGTTGGCGTGTTGGGGTGCGAGGAAGGCGGCGGCAGCGCCTAAAGGTGCAGTTTGGAAGAGGTCTCGACGGGAGAATCCTTTGGGCATATAGGAGATCGTAGCAATATCCGCGTTCATCGGTGTTCATCGGCGGCTAAACGTCTTGAGGCAGATCGGCCGCTGATGAGCACGGATGGCTGCCGTGTCCGAACATTGGCTGAAGCCGATGCTGCAAGCTGAAGCTCGCGCCACATCCCCGGACCGGGCATTAGTCCATACGTTACGCGCTGGCGTGATTCAGGGCTTCGATCGACGCGGTGTCTAATTCGAGATGGATGGCATCCACCAGATCCTGGAGCTGATCGAGCGAGGTTGCGCTGGCGATGGGCGCGGTGATGCCTGGGCGGGCCATCAGCCACGCGAGCGCGACTTTGCCCGGCGTTGAACGATGGGCGGCGGCTACTTCATCGAGCACGGCTAAGATGCGAAAGCCGCGGCCGTCCAGATATTTTCTGACGCCTGCGCCACGGACGCTTTTGCCGAGGTCGGCCTCGGAGCGATACTTGCCGGTCAGGAATCCGCTGGCCAGCGCATAGTAGGGAACCACGCCGATGCCTTCTTTCAATATCAGCGGCTCCAATGCCGATTCATAGCCCGCGCGTTCGCAGAGATTGTATTTCGGCTGCAAGCACTGATAGGACGGGAATCCGTGCGCGCGGCTGACTTCGAGCGCCTCGGCCAGCCGCTCCGCGCTATAGTTCGATGCGCCGATGGCGCGGACTTTTCCTTCCTTAATCAGCTGCGCGTAGGCGCCCAGTGTTTCTTCGAGAGGCGTCGAGGCGTCGTCTTCGTGGGATTGATAGAGGTCGATGTAGTCGGTTTGCAGGCGGCGCAGGGAATCCTCGACTTCTTCGAGAATGTAGTCTTTCTTGAGGCCTTTCTTGCCCGATCCCATCAGCATGCCGACCTTGGTGGCGAGGACGATTTTCGAACGTTTCCCGGATTGCTTCAGCCAGTTGCCGATGATGGCTTCCGATTCGCCGCCGGTGTGGCCGGGCACCCAGGTGGAATAGATGTCGGCGGTATCGATGAAGTTCAAGCCGGCGTCGACGAACGCGTCCAGGATTTGGAAAGACGCGGGCTGATCGATGGTCCAGCCGAAGACGTTTCCGCCCAACATGAGGGGGGAGACTTCGAGGCCGGAGTGTCCGAGGGTGCGGGTTTTGGTCACGCTCCTATTATTTCTTATGCGGCGCCCATTTGGAGGCGACCCAGGTGCCTTTGCCGACCTCGCCGAAGGTTACGGTTCCTTTGATGCCATCGTCGGTGGCGACGCCTTTATAGTGGACAGTCATGATGTGTTCACCTTCAATGACCCGCATCTCGAACTCAACGGCGGAGTCTTTCACCGTGCCGGTGACTTTCGATTCGCCGAATTTGCCGTCGTAGACGCCGGCCAGGTCCTCACCTTTTTGTTTCAGCTCGAACCTCTGGGTGCGCGGTGCGCCGTAGCCTTCCACCTGCACTTCCCATTTGCCGGAAAGATTGGAATTTCCCGCCGCCGCGAGCGCCGCCAGTGCGATCCCGATCCCCAAGAACTTCATAACAACCTCCATGCCGGACTCACTGAGGTTAGTCGATCGGCGCGGGAAGATCAATCCCGCCGCGACGGTAGAGAGCGAGCGTGCTCCCGCGCGAATGCAACCATTACAGCATCGGACTCCGTGCCGTTAAAGCTGATCGCGATATAGCTCCAGCGCGACTTTCACCAGTTGGGCGCGCGTTCGCACTCCGAGTTTCTGAAATAGCTGACGCAGCGAACCCTTTACCGCGCCTTCCGAGATGGCCAGGCGCGCGCCGATTTCCTTGTTCGCCAAGCCCTGAAAAATGCAGCGCAGAACGGTGCGGTCGCGGTCCGTGAGTTTCGGACGGCTCTCGTGTTTGGATTGGTCCAGGGTCTGGAACAGCGGCTTCAGGTAGCGTTTTTCGATGGAAACTTCGCCCTTGGCCACCTGGCGGATGATGTTGCACAGCACTTCCGGAGTATTGTGTTTATGGAGGATCCCGGCGGCTCCCGCCCGCACCAGTTGAATGGCCTCCTGATCGCTGACACCGGCGGTGACCACCAGAATCCGGCCGCCGAAGCCGCGTTTGGGAGCTTCGAGAACGAAATCCATGGCCCGCTCCGCTCCCAGGTCGAAGTCCAACAGCACCATAGTGGGTTGGGTTTTTTCGATCTGCGCCAAGGCCTGGGCGGCGGATTCACATTTGGCGACCACGTTCATATCGATCTCCTGGTCGAGTAGGCCCGCGAGGCCTTCGCGAAACATGGAGTGGTCGTCGACGATGAGGATACGGATGACTTGGACGGCGGATGCGTTCATGGAAGCGGCTCCTGATCGGATCGCTGCAACTCGACGGCGAAGCAGGCGCCAGCGTTCTCGGGCAGGTAGCGCAATTCTCCGCCGTAGCTTCGGAGGATCGCACGGGAGACATAGAGGCCGATTCCATTCACCTCCGCGCCTTCCTGAAAGGGCTGAAACAGACGCTGAGGCTCCGGCACGCCGGGCCCGGTATCGCGAAAATAGACGCAGGCGCGGTCCTGCCCAGCGGAAACGCTGATCCTGAACTCGCGCGTGGGACAATCCTCGACTGCCCGCAGACTGTTCCGCGCGAGGTTCAGAAACGCCTGCAGTAGCCCATGAGGATCGGCCAGTACGATCGGTATCCTGTCGGGGAAATCCCAATGGACAGCGCCGTCGATTTCCAGCCAATCGGGCTCGATGATGATTCGCAGGTCGTCGAGGACGTCTTTGAGGGGTGTGTGTTCCGGGGCTTCCTGGACTCTCGAGTGCAAATCGAGGGACGCGATTCGTTCCAGGCCTTTGACCAGGCTGCCCAGGCCCTGGTAGTCCTCGCGGGTGGCGACGGTCTTATCTCTTAAGTTCGAATAGAGCAGCGTAATGGCTCCGCAGAAATTGCGAATTTCGTGGGAAACCGCGGCGGCGGTAATCCGGCTGTGTCGCGCTAACTGGCGCAGGTTTTGCTCTTCGCGATCCCGCATTTCCTCAGATGCGTCCACCACGATGGCGGCCAGCCGGGATCCTTCCGCGGAAGAGTATGTGGAAAACCAGGTGTGCGCGAGGAAAATCTCTCCCGTGTGGCGCCGGCCCAGACACTGGGCGGCGGTGTGAAAAGTGTCGGGTCCGGTGTCGAGTTGAAGTGCGTCGGCCAGAACCGGCAGGAAATCGCGAATCGGCCTTCCGCGCAAAGAGCTGGCGAATAGCGTTTCGGTCGCCTTGTTGGCGGCCAACACCAGGCCCTGTCCATCCAGAGTCAGGATGCCGGCGGGACTGCTCTCCACCAACACGCGGAGCTGATCCTCCGCTTCGCGGCGTTGCGCCTGCTCTTAGCGCCTTGGTCGGACATCCTAAGGGCGACACAGCGCATGAAGCGCTCGTGGGCATCGCCAGCGAGTCCAAGCTCTGGGCTAAGAAAAAACACCATCATCATTTCGTTGGCCGCTCTTGGCATATTCTCAATTGGCAGAGCGGCATTGATTATTCAGGATCGGCTCGTCACAAGATCACTTGAGAGAATATCGGGAAACAGAAACTCTGAGCCGGATCTGGCCAAAACTTCCGCACTATTAAAATTAGCCAGTAACTCTGGCGTCCAAATACCGCCATCAATTTTATCCCTCGCGTATCATCATTTAGTCTTCACATTTGGGGCGACAAATACAAGCCCGACTCCGGTAGCCTGGGAAACCACGAAATCGATGCTCGACTATAGTTCTGCCGTGACCCCACTGCCGAGTCGATGGATTGGACCAGCCCCAGAGGTGCCAGGGTATAAGGGGTTGTTTGGCCTTACAGAAATGACCAATGTTCGAGTGTTTGGTTCGCAAAAGCGCGTCCCGCTTGATGTGGCATCGCGTTTCACAACATTCTCAGCAGAAGAGGAAATTGTCGAGCTTCTAAGGTCAAGGGGCTATTCAACGTGGCCAGAATTTGAAATGATCGTTGGTGGAGATGGTTCGAATATCGTTCTAGATAAAATGCACCTGCGCAACGTCGTCCTGAAACATATGCACGTAGTCTATGGAGGGGACGTAACGGTCTTGGAAAACGTTACCTTCATAGACTGTACCTTCGACTTCGTAAGAACCGAACGGGCTATAGAGTTGGGCGATCTCATCATTAAACGGGAAGCGGTCACACTCGGCCCATAAAGACGCATCTTGTCGCCCCAGTAATCGAGGTGGCCCAACCCTGGGGCTTCCGTGTTACGAGCGAAACTGCGAGAGGCGGCGAAAAAAGGAAGAAATCCGATGCGAGTTCTTGTTTTGAAATGATGACGGCGACGGAGTTACGCGGCTCGGAGAGCAACGCGAAGTGTTCGATTGTGAACGAATTCAGGCTGAGCTACACATGTGCGAAGTGTCGAACTGAATTCGTATTTCGCGCCGATGACACCGAGACGCGAAGCAAATGGTTCACCTGCCCTGTCTGCTCGGAACAACTCGAAATGTCGGACGCAGCCAAGAACCACGGCATACCAGTTATGGGCGACGCGTACCTCTGGGAGGCCCTTTCCTCATATCGCAAGTTTACGACTTCGCGGACACGCATAACGTTCCGCTAAAACTGGTGGGGACACCGGGTCCGAATGCGACATGGTCTGTTCTGATATGCTGACGGGCCGGAGGAATCCTCCCCATCAAGGTCATTGTGCTCAGCTCGTCGTTGCTGTTCTTCCTGGTAAACGTATGCAGCGAGGTGGGCTTGGTCGGAGCCGGCGATGCAAACTCACGTCCCCTCGATTCTCGGGGCTTCGAACTTGTGATCGGATTGTAGCAAGAGGGCGCTAACCGATACTCGAAGAAGTTGGGCAGCCCCATGCCCACTGATTTCGCTATTCTGCGGAAAAGACCATCTGCCTCTCGCGGAGTCGTTTTTGGATCGAAGCGCCCGCTGACAGCGGGCGATCCGAGGCGTGTAAGCTCACATCCCGCGGGCGGGCGTCCCTCGGTGATTAGCCGCCTTGGTCGGTGGCCACGCCGAAGCCGACATATCGGTGAGCGCGGCGGAAGCAAAAGTTTGGTCAACGAAATCACCTCCGCGAAGTACTTTCTCTTCGGCCAAGGGTCATGCGCTCGGTGTCATCAATCATCTGAAAACGTAGTTTTCTGAGGCTGTGCCGAAGGCAACATCATCGCCGCAGGCGCAGTCCGTCCGATCATCGGGACGCTGTATGGTGGACAGGATAGGCGGCAAGAGAG
>Ga0182030_10006115_pt1 | contig 25439 bp, 15 predicted proteins | sample 812S3MmetaG_FD_121299 | JGI IMG/M metagenome (GOLD analysis project Ga0182030, IMG submission 121299) | Permafrost microbial communities from Stordalen Mire, Sweden - 812S3M metaG (Illumina Assembly) | ecosystem: Environmental > Terrestrial > Soil > Wetlands > Permafrost | place: Sweden...
CCGTTGCGCCGTCCGTCGCCGGCGCCTGAGGTCTGCGTCTATCCGGAGATGAAGAAGGCGGCGGAATAGCGTCGCCGCTGGCGTCGGGCTGACGCGCCGCGCAATCCCGAACGGGACGCGCGGCGTTTTTCGTGCGACCGGGGCTTTTGCCGCGCATTGCGCGCGGCGACTCAAGAGATTCTTCACGGACCTGCCATAAACAAATAATATGTCAGGCAGGTTCCGGTAAATGCGTCCAACATCGATTCAAATCCGCCCTGGCGCTACGCCGGCGGAGCGCAATCCAGCGCTGCGACGATTGCGTCGGCGACTGGCGGCGACGCTTGTTGCGCTCAATCTGGTGGTCGGCGCCGCGGTTTCAGCGTTCCTGTGGAGCGCCTACGCCGAGAAGGGCGCGCGCGCCGCGGAAATGGTCGAAAACTATAATCAAATGCTGGCCGGCGATCTCGACAACCTGTTCTCGAAGATCGACCTCAGCCTGCAGACCGTTGCGGACGAAGTGCTGGAGCAGTTCCAGGAGGGCGGCCAGATCGATTGGCCGCAGTTGCAGCGCTTCATCGACCGCCAGTCGCACCGGCTCGTCGGAGCCCTGGGCATGCGCGTCGTTGACCGCACCGGCAATCTCGCGCTCGCCTCGAACGAAAAGATCCCGAAATGGGTCAACGTCGCCGATCTCGAACGCTCCCAGATGATGCATGACGGCTCCGACGCCGGTCTCGTGGTGTCGCCCGAACTCGACCGGGTCAGCGGACAGTGGGTCATCACTTTTGCCCGCCGTCTTAGCGGCGCCGACGGCGCTTTCGCCGGCGAAACGCTGGTTTCGGTTCCCATCACGCATATCGATGACATTCTGTCGCAGGGCAAGCTCGGCCCGCATGGGGTGATCAGCCTTTGGAACAGCGGCCCGGCGATGGTCGCGCGAATTCCGAGCCTGCCACGGCGCGCCGGCGCGAGCGACGCGCGCGCGCCGGTGTTGCCGCAATTGCGCGCCCTGTTCGCCGCCAAGGCGACGCAGGCTCCCTTTGTGGCGAACTCGGCCTTGGACGGCGTAAGGCGATCTTTCTACTTTCAGCGCCTGACCGGGCTGCCGCTCTATCTCATCGTCGGCGCCGCCGAGCAGGACTATCTGGCGCCCTGGTGGGCGGAAGTCTGGCAGTTCGCCGGGCTCTATGCGCTGCTCGTCGCCGTCTCCAGCGCCGGCGGCGGCGTTTTCTACTCCCGCGCCGCGGCGCGCGAGGCGGCCGACGAACAGACGCGGCTCGCCGGGCTCGTCTACGACAACAGCGCCGAGGGCATGATCGTGATCGACGGCCACGGCGCCATTCTCGGGGTCAACCAGGCCTTCACCGACGTGACCGGCCGCAGCCGCGCCGACGTGATCGGGCGTCCGGTCAGCGAGATCGCCGGGTCGATGAAGTCTCGCCGATCGATGCGCAACATCCTCGTAGCGCTGCGGGCGCAGGGGCGGTGGGTCGGCGAAATCGTGTGCATCCGCGCTACGGGCGAGCCGTTCCTGGCGCGCGCCAGCGTCAGCGTCATCGAGGGCAAGGCGTCGACCCCGCGCCGCGTCGTCGCTTTGTTCTCCGACGTGACCGAGCAGAAGATGGCGCAGGAGGCCGTCTGGCGCCACGCCAATATCGACGCGCTGACGGCGTTGCCCAACCGGCGCATGTTTCGCGAGCGGCTCGACGAGGAGATCGCGCGCTCCCGCCGCGCCGGCCTCGCGGTCGCCGTCGCCTTCATCGATCTCGACCGCTTCAAGGAGGTCAACGACAGCCTCGGCCACCAGACCGGCGACACGCTGTTGCAGGAGGCGGCCTCGCGGGTGCGGGCCTGCGTGCGCGCGTCCGACATGGTGGCGCGGCTCGGCGGCGACGAATTCACCGTGGTCATGTCGGACCTGCACGACGCCGAACCCGTCAAGCGCGCCTGCGCCGCCATCGTCGAGGCGCTCGCCGCGCCGTTCCAACTCGGCGGCGAGCAGCGCTTCGTGACCGCGAGCCTCGGCGTGACGCTGTTTCCACAGGACGCCGACGAGGCCGAAGGCCTCGTGCGCAACGCCGATCTCGCGATGTACGAGGCCAAGCGCGCCGGGCGCAACAAGTTCCTGTTCTTCAAACCCGGGATGCAGAAGGCCAATTCGGCGCGCGCGCTCATCGCCAACGATCTGCATTTCGCACTGGAGGCCGCCCAGTTCGAGTTGCACTATCAGCCGATCGTCACGCTGGCGACGGGCGAGGCGCGCAAGGCCGAGGCGCTCATCCGTTGGCGTCACCCGACCCGCGGTCTCATCGGACCCGGCGAGTTCATCGGCATCGCCGAGGAGACCGGCATCATCGGCGATATCGGCGAGTGGGTTTTCCGCGAGGCGGCGCGTCAGGCGGCGGACTGGCGCGAGCGCTTCGAGGCGGCGCCGGCGATCAGCGTCAACGTTTCGCCGGTCCAGTTCGCGCGCTCGGCGGCCAGGATGCGCGAGTTTCCCGAGATCGCACGCCAGTTCGGTCTCAACGACGGCGGCTTGATCGTCGAGATCACCGAGGGCGTGCTGCTCGACGCGACCGAGGACGTGCGCGACGTCCTGACCCGGTTCAGCGACGGCGGCCTCGACATTGCGCTCGACGACTTCGGCACCGGCTATTCGTCGCTGGCCTATCTCAAGCAGTTCAAGATCAATTTCCTCAAGATCGACCGCGCCTTCATCAAGGGCCTCGCCGACGAGACCCGCGATCTCGCGATCTGCGAGGCGATCATCGCGATGGCGCATCGGCTTGGCATGGAGGTCGTCGCCGAGGGCATCGAGACCGACGCGCAACGCATGCTGCTCATCGCCTCGCGCTGCGATTTCGGCCAGGGCTATCTGTTCGCCAGGCCGCTTCCGGCGGCGGAATTCGAGGCCGGGTTCCTGCACAAAGCCCGCGCCGCGCCGCAGCCGCGCCGGGCGGCGTCCTGACGCTCGGCGCCTCCGACATGATACATGCCCTTGCGTTCCGCCGCTTTTTTGGAAACACAGGCGGGCGAAACATGGGGCCTTACGCATGACCAAACCTTTCCTCGCCGCCCTCGCCGGCCAGCGCTTGGCCGTTCCGCCGATCTGGCTCATGCGCCAGGCGGGCCGCTATCTGCCGGAATATCGCGAGATCCGCGCGACCGCGCCCTCGTTCCTCGATTTCTGCTACACGCCGAAACTCGCCATCGAGGCGACTTTGCAGCCAATCCGCCGCTTCGGCTTCGACGCGGCGATCCTGTTCTCCGACATCCTCGTCATGCCCGACGCGCTCGGACAGCACGTCAGCTTCGAGGCCGGCGAAGGGCCGCGCCTGACCCCGATCGAGAACGCCGACGACTTCGCAAAGCTGCGCGAGACGCCGGACTGGACGCGGCTCGGCCCGGTGTTCGAGACCGTGGCGGGCATCCGCGCCGTGTTGCCGCGTGAGACGGCTCTGATCGGCTTCTGCGGCGCGCCGTGGACGGTGGCGAGCTACATGATCGCAGGGCGCGGCACGCCGGAGCAGGCCCCGGCGCGGCTATTCGCCTATCGTCACCCGGAATTGTTCGGCGCCCTGATCGACCGGCTCGCCGACGCCTCCGCCGATTATCTCGCCAAGCAGGTCGAGGCGGGCGCGGAGGCCGTGCAGATCTTCGATTCCTGGTCGGGCGTGCTGCCGACAGCGGAGTTCGAGCGCTGGTGCGTTTCGCCGCTGCGACGTCTTGTCGCGCGTCTGCATGCGCAAAAGCCCGACGTCCCTGTCATCGCCTTCCCGCGCTGCGCGGCGACCCATCTTGGTCGTTTCGCCGGGGTCGAGGGGGTTTCGGCCATCGGCCTCGACACGGCGGCCGATCCGAAGACCGCCGCCGCCATGCTGCCGGAGCGGCTCGCCTTGCAAGGCAATCTCGACCCGTTGGCGCTTATAACGGGCGGCCGCGCGCTCGACGCTGCGGTGGACGCCGTGCGCGAGGGTTTTGCCGGACGCGCGCATGTGTTCAACCTCGGCCACGGCATCCTGCCGGAGACGCCGCTCGCCCATGTCGAGCAGATGCTGGCGCGCATTCGCGGCTAACCCCTGTCGCCGCCCGCGTCGCCACCCTATCTTCGGCAGGCGAACCTAGGAGGCGTCTATGGTCAGCGTGAAAAATTCCGGCGTGTTCGAGATCGGCGGCGAGACGCCGGTGCATCGGCTCGGCTTCGGCGCGATGCGGATCACCGGGCCGGGCATTTGGGGCGAGCCCGAGAACCGCGGGGAGTGCCTGCGTGTGCTGCGCCGCCTGCCGGAAATCGGCGTCGACTTCATCGACACCGCCGATTCCTACGGGCCCAACGTTTCCGAGGAGCTGATCCGCGAGGCGCTGTCGCCGTACCCGAACATCGTGGTCGCCACCAAAGGCGGCTTGACCCGCACCGGGCCGAACCAGTGGATACCGCTGGGACGGCCGGAATATCTGATCCAGCAGGCGCATGCGAGCCGCAAGCGGCTCGGCGTCGAGATCATCGACCTCTGGCAGTTGCATCGCATCGATCCGAACGTACCGCGCGAGGAGCAGTTCGCCGCGATAAAATCGCTGATCGACGACAAGGTGATCCGGCATGCCGGCTTAAGCGAAGTCTGGGTCGAGGAGATCGAGGCGGCGGCCCGCGTGTTCCCGGTCGCGACGGTGCAGAACAGGTACAATCTCGGCGACCGCGCCAGCGAGGCCGTGCTGAGTTATTGCGAGGCCAATAGGATCGGCTTCATCCCCTGGTACCCGCTGGCGGCGGGCGAGCTTTTGCAGCCCGGCGGCGCGCTCGACCGCATCGCACGCACGCACAAGGCGAAGCCCGGACAGATCGCGCTGGCGTGGCTGTTGCAGCGCAGCCCGGTGATCCTGCCGATCCCCGGCACGTCGAAGGTCGCGCATCTCGACGAGAACGCCGGCGCGGCCGACATCAAGCTGAGCGAGGCCGAGTTCGCGGAGCTGAACGCAGCGGTCAAATAAAAAGCCCCGCGCGGGGCGGGGCTTGAAGGCCGACGAGGCGGCTGGGATCAGGCCGCCCGTTCGTCGCCCGGCGGCGGCTCGCGCAGCACGTAGCCGCGGCCCCACACCGTCTCGATGTAGTTGCGCCCGGCGCTGGCCGAAGCGAGCTTCTTGCGCAGCTTGCAGATGAAGACGTCGATGATCTTCAGCTCGGGCTCGTCCATTCCCCCGTAAAGATGGTTGAGAAACATCTCTTTGGTGAGCGTGGTGCCTTTGCGGAGCGAAAGCAGCTCCAGCATCTGATATTCCTTGCCGGTCAGATGCACGCGGGCGCCGTCGACTTCGACGGTCTTCTGGTCGAGATTGACGACGAGATCGCCGGTGACGATCACCGACTGGGCGTGACCTTTGGAGCGGCGGACGATGGCGTGGATGCGGGCGACCAACTCGTCTTTATGGAAGGGTTTGGTCAGATAATCGTCGGCGCCGTGGCCGAGGCCCTTCACCTTGTCCTCGATGCCCGCCATGCCGGAAAGAATGAGGATCGGCGTCTTGATCTTGGTGACGCGCAGCGCCCGCAGGACCTCGTAGCCGGACATGTCGGGCAGGTTGAGGTCGAGTAGGATGATGTCGTAGTCGTAGAGCTTGCCGAGGTCGATGCCCTCCTCGCCGAGATCGGTGACATAGACGTTGAAGTTTTCGGACTTGAGCATCAATTCGATGCTCTGCGCGGTCGCGCTGTCGTCCTCGATGAGTAGCACCCGCATGTTCTAGATCCCCGCCATGGATCGTCGCTGCGCGATTGCGACGCATTCCGCCAGCCTTGCCCGCAAGCGTCCGCCAACGCCGGCGCCGGCCGCCCACCCGATTCGACGCAACGATTGCGCCACAATAGTTAACAAACCTTGAATCACGTCCGCAAGCCCTTTGTTTGTTTGACGGACAATTTCTCTAAGTAATTGTTATATCATGTAAAATTTTGAATACAAATCTTAATGTAATACCTGAACTTCGCCACGTAATCGACTCATCCGACTCGCGGTTCATGCGCTCTCCCCGCCACTCCGGCAAGACGGACGCCGCTTCTCAACCGTGACGTTAGTGTTAACGACGCGGGTAAACGAAGCGCTAACAGAGCGTCGTCAGCTCCGGGAAATTTTCGTGAGCGCCGCGTCGCTCGCCGCGCCGGCGCGTCGTAACCAACGCTCAACCTTCCTCGTTCATTCCTGTGGTCGTCTCGTGGGGAATGCGTGCGTCGGCGGGGGCCGCTGGCGTTGCGGCGTTAAAGCGTAGTGTAGAGTTCAGGAGTACGGGTGATGAAATCGCGGGACACGCTTATCCGTTTGAAGCGCTTCCAGGTCGAGGAGAAGCGTCGTCGCGTACGCCAGATCGAGATGATGACGGCCGAGTTCAACCGCATGATCGCCGATCTCGACCGCGAGATCGCCAACGAAGAGAAACGCTCGGGCATCAACGACCCCCAGCATTTCGCCTATCCCACCTACGCGCGCGCCGCGGCGGGGCGGCGCGACAATCTGAAAAGCTCGATCGCCGAGTTGGCGGCGCAAATCGAGGAGGCGAAAGCCGCGCTCGAAGAGGCGCAGGCCGAATTGCAGAAGCTCGAATCGCTCGACGGCCGCGAAAAGGGCGCCGAGCGCACGGTAGAGGCCGCCCGCGCCTAAGCGCCCCACCTGTCCGACCTTTGCGCCGGTTGCGGCAAGCCCCTCGATGAGCTAATCGAGGGGCCGCAAGTTGACGCAGAGGGCAAGTGAAATGGATCATGCGGTCGAGGCGAAAGGTGACCTGGGCGTCGACCTGCCGGCGCACGAGCAGACCTACGCCGGCTTCATCAGCCTGACCGAGACCGCGACGGTCCACATCCTCAACATCATTCTGATGCTGGTGCTCTGGGGCCTCGAAGGGCATCCCTTCGTCGCCTTGCTCGGCTTCGTGCTCAATATCGCGGCCACGGCGCTCGGCGGTATCACGGGCCTGGGCTGGCGGCTTCCGGCGGGCGTGTTCGTGCTGCTCGGCCTCGCCTGCATCGTCCTCTAATCCGGTCGAATGCGGCCGGCGGCCTGGGGCGGGCCGCTGAGCTGAACTGAGGGGATTTTCATGCGGATCGGGACGCCTAAAGAAACCGAGGCAGGTGAGACGCGCGTCGCCGCGACCCCCGAAACGGTCAAGAAGTTCATCGCCCTCGGCGTCGAGTTCGTCGTCGCCAGGGGAGCCGGCCTCGCGTCCGGCTTCACCGACGCGGATTACGCCGCCGCCGGCGCCGCTATTGTCGATCAGGCCGAGGCGCTGGCCGCCGACGTGGTGCTGAAGGTGCGGCGGCCGTCCGCCGACGAGACGGCGGCGCTGAAACCGGGCGCGCTCGTCGTCGCCATCCAGGACCCTTACGGCCACACGGCCGAGATCGAGGCTCTGGCCAAGGCCGGCGTCGCCGCCTTCGCGATGGAGTTGATGCCGCGCATCACCCGCGCGCAGGTGATGGACGTGCTTTCGAGCCAGGCCAACCTCGCCGGCTATCGCGCCGTGATCGACGCGGCGGGCGAATACGGCCGCGGCTTCCCGATGATGATGACGCCCGCCGGCACCGTGCCCGCCGCCAAGACCTTCATCATGGGCGTCGGCGTCGCCGGGCTGCAAGCCATCGCGACGGCGCGGCGGCTCGGCGCCATCGTCACCGCAACCGACGTGCGTCCCGCCACCAAGGAGCAGGTCGAATCGCTCGGCGCGAAATTCGTCGCCGTCGAGGACGAGGAGTTCAAGCAGGCCGAGACCTCCGGCGGCTACGCCAAGGAGATGTCGGCCGCCTACAAGGAAAAGCAGGCTGCGCTGGTCGCAACCCATATCGCCAAGCAGGACATTGTCGTCACGACGGCGCTGATTCCCGGCCGTCCGGCGCCCAAGCTGGTCAGCGCGGCGATGGTCGCCTCGATGCGGCCGGGCTCGGTCATCGTCGATCTCGCCGTCGAGCGCGGCGGCAACTGCGAACTCGCGAAGCTGGGCGAGGTCGTCGTCAGCGACAATGGCGTCAAAATCGTCGGTAATTCCGACGTGCGCCGGCTCGCCTCGACCGCATCCTCGCTCTATGCGCGCAACCTCTTCGCCTTCGTCGAGACGCTGATCGACAAGAAGGAAAAGAAACTGGCCGTCAACTGGGACGACGAACTGGTCAAGGCGACGCTGTTGACCAGGGACGGCGCGGTCGTGCATGCGAATTTCAAAGGGCAGTAGGCATTAGGCCGTAGGCAGTAGGGATCGCCCCTACTGCCTACTCACTACTGCCGACTGCCTCCCAAGGGGGCCTTCATGGACAACGTCGACGCCACGATTGACCGGGCGAGGGCCGCCGCTGCGGCCGCCCGCGACGCCGCTGCGCAAGCCGAGACTTACGCCGAACAGCTCGCCGCGACGGCGCACGCCGCGACTGCCGGCGCCATCGACCCGTTCGTGTTCCGGCTCGCGATCTTCGCGCTCGCCGTGTGCGTCGGCTATTACGTCGTGTGGTCGGTGACGCCGGCGCTGCACACGCCGCTGATGTCGGTCACCAACGCGATCTCCTCCGTCATCGTCGTCGGCGCGCTGCTGTCGGTCGGAGTCGCCGCGGTCAACGGCGGCTCTGTCTTCGCCAAGGTCGTCGGATTTTTCGCGCTGATCCTGGCGTCGGTCAACATATTCGGCGGCTTCCTGGTCACGGAGCGCATGCTGGCGATGTACAAGAAGAAGGGCTGACGGCGATGCGCCTGCCGCCGTTCTTCTGGCCGCTGACTCTGTTGTTCCTCTCGTCGGCGGACATCGGCATGACCACCGGCCACCCGCCGGTCGGAATCTTGACCGTCGCGCTGCCGGCCGTTGTCGCGCTCGTCGCGGCGGTCGCCTTCGTTCTCGGCCGCAGCCGCGTCGCGGCGGCCGTCGCCGTCGCCGTCTTCGCGGCGCTTGCCGGCTACGCCCTCGGCTATGCGCTTCCTCCCTACGGATTGTTGATCGTCCTGGTCGCGCTGGCGCTGGTGAGCGCCGCGCTTTCGACGATCTGGCTTAAATCGAAAGGCGCCGCCCAGTGAACGCCAATTTCGCCGCCCTGCTTTACCTAGTTGCTGGCGTCCTGTTCATTCTGGCGCTGCGCGGTCTGTCGTCGCCCGCGTCTTCGCGGCAGGGCAACCGCTTCGGCATCGCCGGCATGGCCATCGCGGTTGTCACCACGCTGGCGTTGAGCCCGCCCGTCGGCCTGCTGTCCTGGGTGCTGGTCATCCTCGGCTTCGCCATCGGCGGAAGCATCGGCGCGTGGCGCGCGCGCACGGTGCAGATGACGGCGATGCCGCAGCTCGTCGCGATGTTCCACTCGCTGGTCGGTCTTGCGGCGGTGCTGGTGGCGGCGGGGGCGCTCTACGCGCCCATCGCCTTCGGCATCAGCGACGGCGCGCATATCCATCCCGCCAGCACGATCGAGATGTCGCTCGGCCTCGCCATCGGCGCCGTGACCTTCACCGGCTCGATCATCGCCTTCCTCAAGCTCGACGGCCGCATGTCCGGCGCGCCGATCATGCTGCCGAGCCGGCATATGATCAACGGCGGCCTGGGCGTTCTCTTGCTGGTGATGATCCTCCTGTTCTTCAAGACGCAGTCGGCGGTCTGGTTCTGGCTCATCGCGGCCGACTCGCTGGCGCTCGGCGTGCTGCTGATCGTTCCCATCGGCGGCGCCGACATGCCGGTCGTCATCTCGATGCTCAATTCCTACTCCGGCTGGGCGGCGGCGGGCATCGGCTTCACGCTCGGCAATCTCGCGCTCATCATCACCGGCGCGCTGGTCGGCTCCTCGGGCGCGATCCTGTCCTACATCATGTGCAAAGGGATGAACCGCTCCTTCATCTCCGTCATCCTCGGCGGCTTCGGCGGCGAGGTTGCGGGACCGGCGGGCGCGAAAGAGTCGCGCCCGGTCAAGCAGGGCTCGGCCGAAGACGCCGCCTACATGATGAAGAACGCCTCCAAGATCATCATCGTGCCGGGCTACGGCATGGCGGTGGCGCAGGCGCAGCACGCCTTGCGCGAGATGGCCGACATCCTCAAGAAGGAGGGGGTCGAGGTCAAATATGCGATCCATCCCGTCGCGGGCCGCATGCCCGGCCATATGAACGTGCTGCTGGCGGAAGCCAACGTTCCGTATGACGAGGTGTTCGAGTTGGAGGACATCAACAGCGAGTTCGCGCAGGCCGATATCGCTTATGTCATCGGCGCCAACGACGTGACCAACCCGGCCGCCAAGACCGACCCGAAATCGCCGATCTACGGCATGCCGATCCTCGACGTCGAGAAGGCCAAGACCGTGCTGTTCGTCAAGCGCGGCATGGGCTCGGGCTATGCGGGCGTCGAGAACGAGCTGTTCTTCCGCGACAACACGCTGATGCTGTTCGGCGACGCCAAGAAGGTGACCGACTCCATCGTCAAGGCGCTCGCGCATTGAGGCTGGCGGTGGCGCTCGGCGTCGCGCTGCTCGCGGGCGGCGCTTTAGCCAAGGACGCGCCGCCGAAATTCCGCTGGCCGCTGATCGGCCTGCCGCAAAAGGCTGCGGACGGGCGCGGAATCGACATTTTCGCGCCGGAGGGCGAGGCGGTCCACGCCGCTGGCGACGGCGAGGTGATCTACGCCAGCGACGAAATCGCCTCGTATGGCCGGATGATCGTCATCCGCCACGCCGACGATTACGTCACGACCTACGCGCATTTGCAGGACATGGCGGTGACGAAGGGCGTGCAGGTCAAGCGCGGCGAGATCATCGGCAAGTCCGGCAAGAGCGGCGACGTCACCAAGCCGCAGTTGCATTTCGAATTACGCAAGGGCGAGACACAGCTCGCCCCCGTGGGCTATCTTTCGCCGCGTTGAGAGCGCCATCTGACTTGGCCCAGAGGGTCGCTTTGACGACGCAGCGTCTCGTGTATTTGGATCGGGACGGCGGCGGTGCGAGGCTGTAAGCCCCGCGGCGGAAATTTCGTTTCTAAATCGTTACTCTTCTTAGGTTTAGGCGCCAAAAAGTGAGCCCCTCCGCCACTCCGGCGCCAAGTTGCGCCGCTCGGCTGCTGGTCGGGCGAAGTCACGTTGCGATGCGCGTCGCCGCAGCAAGCCGTTAAAGGCAAATATTACGAGCCGCTTCCGCGAAGAGGCCGGAATATATTATAAGTATATGATATATATAGCATATTCTGGGATCGAGGCCAAGCGAGGGCGCCGCGGGTTTCCCCCGATTGCCCTGACCCCGCCGCTCAGTTCGGAAGCGGAACGGAGGGAACGTTGGCGGCCGTCGCAGGCCGCTGCGCGCCGCCTGCCGGACCCGGCATCGGCATATCGTCGCGCGGCTTGGACCTGACGGCGGTTTCCGCCAGCGGGGCGAGCAGCGGATTGCGCGCGTCGGCGGCCGGCGCCCCGCCTGCCGGCATCGGCACGGCCACGGCGCCGCTCGCCGGCGCCTCAGTCGCGACGGCGCGGTCGTCGTCCGCAACGTCGCGGTCGCGGTGATGGTGGCGCCGGTGGGCGACCTTGTGGCGCTTACGCCTGGGCTCGAGAGGCTCGCGGACATAAGCAGGCTTTTCCACGCCGGGAACGACGAAATAGCCGACGCCCGCTGCCGCCAGCGCGTCGCCGCCGGGCTCGGCGCCGGCGGTAGAGGGGTCGAAATAGGCTGTGCGCGAGTTCGGCGGGAAGACTTGCATGTCGCGCAGCAGCGCCACGATCTCCGCTTCGCCCAGCGTCGAGCGGCAGAGCCGCGCGCGCACGGAAGTCGGGTCCGTCGGCAGGGAGGGCGCGCCGGTCGGCGCCTGCCCGATCTGCGCCGGCTTCCACAGGCCCCATTGCCACGCATAGACGCAGGTCACGCCGCTGCGGGGATGGCCGATGGCGTAGCCGAACGGGCCGAAACCGTTGCGCGCGAAAGTCTCGGCGAGCCGCATATCGACGCCGGCGAAGGCCTCGTCGAGTTCGGCGGCGATCTTGGCGCGGGTCGGCGACCCGACCGGCCCATCGATATCCTGCGGACCGCGCGACTGGTTGACTTTGACGACGATGGAGTTCTCGCCCAGCGTGTCGGCGTCGCCGCTCAGCACGATGCGCTGGGTCAGCACGTCGTGCGATTTGTTTTGCATCACCGCCACGACCTTGCCCGCGCCGGGCGGAAGCTCGGCCATCGGCAAGCGCCCGTCAGGCGCTCCGGCCTCGGCGACAGCCTCGTAACCGGCGCCGCTTTCGCGCGGAGGCGCAGAGCAGCCGGCGAGCGCGGCGACAGCGAGAACGGCGAGAAACCGACTCCGGCACTCGAATTGCAATTTACGCATTTACGCACCCGACGCACGCAGGACCCGGGCGCCTGGGAACTCTCGGACGCCGGCTCCTCAGGAAAAAGTCAACCCGAGAAGCTTACGTAAGGTTATCAAACAATGCTTGCGTTTTGGTTGATATTTACCTTACGGCGCCAATTGACGGTCGAGCTGCGACTGGATTTGCTCCGCCGCCTCCGGCTTGCCGAGCTTGGCCAGACTCCACGCGCGCATCTGCAGGAGATCGCGCGACTCGGCGACGAAGGCGGCGCGGCGGTCGAGCCAGGACAGCGCCTCGGTGAACCGGTCGGCGTTGTAGGCGTCCCAGGCGCGGCGGGCGAGCAGTTGCACGCCGATCTCGCGCCGCTGCGGCGCGCTGAGGTCGGCCGACGCCGCGACGCGTCCGCCCTCGACCCCGTCGCCGAGCGCCAACAGGCAGAGCGAACGGCCGTAGGCGGCCTCCTGGCGCTGCCGTCCCGAAGCCGTTTGCAGCGCCGCTTCGAAGGCTCGCGCAGCCTCCGCCGGGCGGCTCCGGTTCAACAGCGCCCAGCCTTGCGCGTTTTGCCGGCCCGCTTCGGCGCTGTCGGCGGTCGGCCCGCGCGGCTCGGCGAGGGTCAGCCGGAAGCGCCTCTGCGGCGCCTCGATGTTTTCCAGCGCCGCGCGCCGCTCGTGGGTATTGCGGGCGCCGGCGAGCGCGCCGATGCGGGCGTAGACTTGCGCGTAGCTCTGCACCACCCGCGCATAGCCCTCGTGATCGCGCAGCTTGCGATAGGCGAAGGCGGCGCCGAGCGCTGCGTTCTCGCTCGGCTCGAATCCGAGCGCCTTCTCGAACCATGCGGCGGCGGCGGTAAATTGCCGCGCATTGTAGGAGTACCAGCCGAGCGCCTGCGCGCCATTGCCGGACTTCGCCGCGACGACGGAATCGGCGTAGCGGCGCAGCCCCGCTGCGTCCGGCGGCGCCGGCGGCTTGCGGGTCAGGCGGTCGGCGACGGTCTCCAGATAGAGGCCGCGCAACGTGTCGTCATGCTCGGCGCCTTGATAGGCGACGGTCTCGGCCTCGTCGTCGCGCCGCAGGCCGCGCAGCGCGATGACCAGCCCTTCGGTGGTTTTCGGATCGTCGTCCGGCGTCTTCGCCCAGTTGCGCGCCGCCTGGAACCATGCGGCGGCGGTGACATAGTCCTTCTGCGACAGGCGCTGCCACGCGAGCGCCTGCGCGCCGTTGACGGAGCGCGCTTCCGCGAAAGCCTTGCCGGCGCGCTGCAGCGCGTCGGCGGCGACGTCCTCGCCCGACCCGGCGGCGGCGGCGAAGGTCGCGGCGGCGGCTTCGAGAAACAGCGGCTTCAACGCCGGCTGGCGCTGGCTCCACTCCTGCGCAAAGCGCATGAAATCGGCGTAGCGGCCTTCGCCCTGGAGCGAGCGGGCGAAACCTTCCAGCGCCTTCGGGTCGGGATCGGCCCCGGCCGGCGCCCATTCGATGGCCTTGCGGAACCACGCTTGCGCGCCCGCGAATTCCTTGCGGTTGTAGGCGAGCCAGCCAAGCGAAAGCGCTCCGCCGGGGGACTTCGCCGCGCTGACGTCGGCGGCGAGGTCGCGCACGCGCGCCGCCGCCGATTGCGGATCGAGCGCGCCGAGGCTGTCGAGCCCGACGTCGATGGCGAAGACGTCGAGTCCCGGCGCACGGGCGCTCGCGTCCTTCACGAAGCGCAGCGCCTCGTCGTAGCGCTTGAGCGCGCGCAGCGAGTCGGCGTAGGCGCGCGCGAGGTCGAGGCTGAGCTTGACCTCGGCCGGGCGCCACTCTATCGCCGCGCGCAGCCAGCGCTCGGCTTCGGCGTAATCCTTGGCCTTGTAGGCGCGCCAGCCGAGCGCCTCGGCGCCGGCGGCCGAGCGGTCCGCCTCGATGAGCTTGACGAAGCGCTCCAGCCGGTCGGCGGACATGTGCGCCGCGCCCGGCCCGTTCAACTCCGCCGCGGCGATGTCGATCAGCACCGAGCGCAGCGGCGGCCAGCGTTCGAGCCACTTAAGAGCGAGCGCCTCGGCCTCGTCGAAGCGCGACAGCGCCGCCAGCGTCCGCACATAGCCCTCGACGGTCTTCGCCAGGCCAAGCTGCGTATTGACATAGGACTCGGCGTCTTGGCCGATCAGCAGCGACGAGTTCGGATAGGCGCGCGGCGTGCGCTTGTAGGTCTCGGGCGTCAGCGCGAGCTGAGCGAGAATGGCGGCGTAGTCGTCCACCGGCGCCGACAGCTTCTGGTTGGAGTCGGGGCCGAGCGGCGGCCACCAGTCGAGCGCCAGCGCGAACCAGCGCGCCGCCGGCTCGTACTCGTGGCGCGCGAAACGGTACCAGCCGAGCGACTGCGCCCCGAGCGCCGAATGCACGGAACTGAACGCCGCCTCGAACGCGGCGATGCGCGGCTCCGGGACCGGCTCCGGCGGGTTGTCGCGCGAAAGCTCCTCGACGGCGACGTCGATGTAGAGCTTCTTCATCGGCGCGGCGCGCTCGATCCAGGGAAAGGCGATGGCTTCCGCTTGGGTCAGCCGGCCGACCGCGCGCTGGGTCAGCGCATAGCCTTCGTTGAGATGGGCGTCGCCGCGCCGGTCGGGGCTCCAGTCGGCGGCCAGCTCGAACCAGCGCCCGCCGTAGCCGCAGCCCGCGAGGCTGTAGCGCCGCCACGCGATCGCCTGCGCCGCCTTGGCGGAACGGTCGGCGCTCGCAATCGCTGAGAAGCGGGCGATGCGCGCTTCAGACATGGGCACGCGCGGCCAGCGCCGCGTCAGCTCCTCGATGCCGATGTTCAGGTAAAGCTCGCGCGCCTCGGCCGAGCGGCCGGCGAAGGTAAACGCCGCGTCCTCGGCCTCGTTGAACATGCCGACGGCGCGCAGGCCTTGCGCGTAGCCGGAATAGATCTTGTCGTCGCCGCCGGTCTCCGACCACGCCATCGCCTTGCGGAACCAGCCGACGGAATAGCCGCAATTGCCGTCCTGCAAGCGCCGCCAGCCGAGCGCCGCCGCGCCGCCGGAAAGCTTCTCCGCCGCCACCAGCTCGGCGAAGCGGTCGAGCCGCCGCCCCGGCAGCGCCGGAGACAGTTTGGGGTCGAGCAGTTGATCGGAGAAAGCGGCGACATAGGCCGCCTTCAGCTCGCGCGACAGCGCGCGATGCGCCCAGGCGAAATCCTCGGCCTCGACCAGCCGTCCGGCCGCGCGCAGGCTCAGCGCATAGCCCTCGTCGATCTTGGCGTCGCCCGCCTGCCCCGGCGACCACGCCGCCGCCTTCTCGAACCAGGAGATGGCTTGGGCGTAGGTCTTGTTGCGATAGGCGCGCCAGCCGAGCGCGCCCGCCGCCTGGGGCGAGCGACGCGCTTCGGCGACCTCGGCGAAGCGCGCGATCCGCTCGTCGCTCGGCGAGGCGCCGGGGACGGCGAGTTGCTGGGTGAAGATCTCCAAATAGAGGCCGCCGAGCGTCGCGGCGCGGTCGCGCCAGAGATAGGCGACGTCCTCGGCCTGGCTCCATTCGCCGCCCGCCCGCAAGGCCTGGACGTAGCCCTCGACCAGTTTTGCGCGCGCGGCGTCGGGGGCCGCCGGCGGCGCCAGCGCGTCGAAGCCGCTCCAGTCGATGCCGGTCTCGAACCATTTGCGCGCGATCAGCCAGTCGCCGCGCATCAGCGCGCCCCAGGCGAGCGCCTGTGCGCCCTCGGCGCTGCGCTCCTCGGCGACCGCCGCCTCGAAGGCCGCGCGCGCCTGCGGGCTGACCACGCGCATCGGCTTGTCCGAGGTGAGCCATTGCACCATGCCGGCGAAATAGGCGTCGCGCACCGGTGCGAGGTCATGGCGCCGCGCGGCGCCGAACTCGGCCAGCTCCTCGAAGCGCTCCAGGGCGCGCAGGCAAAGAGCCTTGCCTTCGGCGGCCTTGGCGCCGGCGAGATCGGCGTCCCATTGCTCGGCCTTGGCGAACCAGACCAGCGCATGGCCGTAGTCGTGCGTCTCGTAGGCGATCCAGGCCAGCGTCAGTGCGCCGGCGGCCGATTGCGCGCCGGCGAAGGTTTTCTCGATCTCGGCGAATTGTTCGCGCGTGACCTGACCGGCCTTGCCGGCGGCGGTCAGCCGCTGCAACTCGCTTTGCAGATAGACGACGTTGAAGTCGGGCGACACGTTGCGCCACTTGGCCGCCGCCGACGTCGCCTCGTCGAACTTCTTGGCGCCTTGCAGCGCCATCACGTAGCCTTCGACGAGGCCGCGCGGCGGCGTGTCGCCATGCGTCCATGCGAGCGCCTTGGCGAACCATTGGCTGGCGCTGTCGAAGCCGCCGAGCCGGTATTCGCGCCACGCCATCGCCGCCGCGCCCACCGTCGAGCGTTCCGCTTCGATGGCGTCGAGGATGCGTTGCAGCCGCTGCGGCGTGAGGGCCGCGCCGTCGCGCGCGTCGAGCGCGGCGACGGCGATTTCGAGGAACAGCGCGCGCAAGGCGGGCCAACGGTCGCCCCAGGCGAAGGCGATGGCCTCGGCCTCCTCGACGCGGCCGAGCGCACGCAAGGCTTGCGCGTAGCCCTCCTGCGTCTTGGCGAAACCCTCTTCGGTGGCGGCGTAGTCTTCCTGCGGCTTGCCGATCCGCATCGAGGCGTTGGGATAGGCGCGCGGCGTGCGGCGATAGTCCGCCGCCTCCAGCGCAAGCCGCGCGAGCACGGGCTTGTAATCCTCGGCCGGCGCCGTTAGGCGACTCCCGCCGTCGTGACGGCGCGCAGGCCACCACGCCAGCGCCTGTGCGAACCAGCGCGCCGCTTCGTCGAATTCGCCGCGTTCGAGCCGATACCAGCCGAGCGCCTGCGCGCCATTGGCCGAGCGCATCGGCTCGATAACAGCAACGAAAGTTTTCAGCCGCGCCTCGTCGATGGGCTCGGGCGGATTGTCGAGCGAAAGCTCGTCGGCGACGACACCGACATAGAGCTTGCGCAGGTCGGGGGCGCGTTGCGCCAGCGCCTCGGCCTCGGCGAGGCGGCCCACAGCGCGCAGGGTGAGCGCATAGCCCTCGTCGGTCTTGGAGTCGGGCTCGTCGCTCCAGGCGCCGGCCAGACGCAGCCATTGCCCGCCATAGCCGCAGCCGGCCTCGCCGTAGCGCCGCCAACCAAGCGCGCGGGCGGCCTTGGCGCTATGCTCGGCAAGCGCGGTATTGGCGAAGCGCTGCAGCCGCGGCTCGCTCACCGGCGTCTCGCGCGCCAGCGCCTCGGCGGCCGTGTCGAGATAAAGCGCGCGCATCTCGGGGGCGCGGGCGCTCCAGGCGTAGGCGAGGTTTTCGGCCTCGGCGAAGGCGCCGGCCTTGCGCAGGCTGAGCGCGAGACCGCGCGCGTTGGCGGCGTCGGCGGCGGCGTCGACGCTCCAGGCCGCCGCCTTGCGGAACCAGGGCGCGGCGTAGACGCAATTGTCCCCGCCGAGCCGCCGCCAGCCGAGCGCCTGCGCGCCCGCCGCCGAATGCGTGGCGACAACAGCGGTCGCGAAACGGTCGAGCCGCGCGGGCGAGAGCGTCGCCTTGGCGTCGGCTAGCTCGGCGGTGACGGTGGAGATGTAGACGGCGGCGAGATCGGGGAAGCGCGAGGAGAACGTCTCCGCGTCCTCCAGCCGGCCCGCGGCGCGCAGCGACAAAGCATAGCCTTCGGCGAGCTTCGGCGCCGGCGCGGCGGGGTCTGCGAGCGCGCGCTCGAACCAGCGCACGGCCTCGGCCGGCGCCTGCGCGCGATAGGCGCGCCAGCCGAGCGCGCTTGCCGCCGCGACGGAGCGGCTCTTATCGGCGAAGGCGGCGAAGCGGGCGAGGCGCGGCGGCGGCAGCGTGTCGTCGGCGACGGCTTGCGCGGCGATCTGCTCGTAGAGTTCGGCGAGCGCGGGGGCCTTTTCGCTCCAGGCGAAGGCGACGTCCTCGGCGCGGGCGAGGTCGCCGGCGCCGCGCAGGGCCTGGACGTAGCCTTCGGCGATCTTGGCTTGCGTCGCGTCGGGCTTCTCAGGCGGGGCGAGCGGGTCGAGGCTACTCCAGGCGACCGCGTTCTCGAACCATTTGCGCGCGTCGGCCCAGTCGCCGCGTCGCACGCCGGCCCAGCCGAGCGCTTGCGCCGCCTCGGCGCTGCGGTCGGCGAGCACGGCCTGCTCGAAGGCGGCGCGGGCCTCCGGCGCGGCGGGCTTGTCGCTGCCCAGCCATGCGATCATGCCGCCAAAGTAAACGTCGCGCACGGCGGGCTCGGCGGCGCCGAACTCGGCCAATTCGGCAAAGCGGTCGAGCGCGCGCAGCGACAAGGCGACGCCTTCCTTGGCCTTCGCGTCGCCGCCCCAGTCGGCTGCCTTGCGGAACCAAGTCAGCGCGCGCGCGAAATCCTTGGTCTCGTAAGAAAGCCAGCCGAGCGACAGCGCCGCGTCGGCGGAGCGGGTCTTGTCGATCTCGGCCTCGATCCCGGCATATTGCGCCTGCGTCGCGCTTGCCGGACGCCCGGAGGCGCGCAGCGCGGCCAACTGGCTGCGCAGGTAGACGATCTCGAAGCGCGGCGAGGCGGCGCGCCAGCGCGCGGCGAGGCGGTCGGCCTCGTCGAATTTCTTCTGCGCCTGCAACGCGGCGACATAGCCTTCGACGAGGCCGGCGTCGGGTGGCTCTGCGCTCCAGGCGAGGGCGCGGGCGAACCATTTCGCCGCCGCGTCGGGATCGTGGGCGCGAAGCTGGCGCCAGCCGAAGGCGGTGGCGGCCGAGGCCGAGCGGGCCTGTTCAATCGCTGCGGCGTAGCGGGTGAGCCGCTCGGGCGCGATCTCCGGCGCGTCCTTGTTTAGCGCGTCGGCGACGATGTCGAGATAGAGCCGGCCGAGCGAGGGCCAGCGGTCGCGCCACGCCGAAGCTATCGCCTCGGCCTCGTCGAGGCGGCCTAGCTCGCGCAGCGTCTGGGCGTAGCCCTCTTCGGTCTTGGCGAGACCCTCCTCGGTGTTGACGTAAAGCTCGCGGCTCTTGCCGACCAAAGCCGAGGAGTTCGGGTAGGCGCGCGGCGTGCGCCGGTAGTCTTCGTGCGCCAGCGCGAGCTTCGCCAGGATCGGCTGGTAGTCGTCGACCGGCGCGGACAGGCGCTGCGATAGGTCGCGGCGCTGCTGCGGCCACCAGTCGAGCGCCTGTTTGAACCAGCGCGCGGCGTCGTCAACCTCGTGCCGCTCCAGCCGGTACCAGCCGAGCGCCTGCGCGCCGAGCGCGGAATGGATCGGCTGAATCACGCCGACGAAATCCTTCAGCCTGATTTCGTCGACCGGCTCCGGCGGATTGTCGCGCGACAGCGTCTCCACCATCGTGTCGATGTAGAGCTTCTGCATGAGGGGCACGCTGTCTTGCCAGCGCCATGCGACGCCCGCCGCCTCAGACAGCCGCCCGGTCGTGCGAAGGGTGAGGCCGAGGCCCTCGTCGGTCTTGGCGTCGCGCTTGTCGTCGTCGGTCCAATCGACGCTGAGCCGCAGCCACTGGCCGCCGAAGCCGCAGGCGGCCTGACGGTAGCGGAACCAGCCGAGCGCCTGCGCCCCGCGCGCATGACGGTCGGCGAGCACAGCCTCGGAAAGCCGGGCGAGGCGACCCTCGCCCATCGCGACGACCGGCGACTCGCTCATCAACTGCTCGACGCCGATGTCGACATAGAGCGAGCGCAGTTCGCGGTCGCGATCGCGCCAGGCGTAGGCGAGATCCTGCGCTTGATTGTAGGCGCCGACCGCCTTCAACGAAAGCGCCAGCCCGCGCGCCGTGCTGGCGTCCTCGGCGGCGTCGGCGCTCCAGGCGGCGGCGCGGCGGAACCACGGCGCGGCATAGCTGCAATTGCCTTCTTTCAGACGGCGCCAGCCAAGCGCCCGCGCGCCGACTGCAGATCGCTCGGCCCCGACCAGCGCGACGAAGCGGTTGAGCCGCGCTGGCGGGAATGCAGGCTTGTCGGCGGCAAGCTCGGCGACCACGGCGGAAATGTAGATCGCCCTGAGGTCGGCGGAGTCGCGGAACGCCCAGGCGATCTCCTCGGCCTCGGCGAGCCGGCCTGTTTGTTTCAGCGCAAGCGCGAGGCCTTGATTGACGCTGAGATCGCCGCGCCCCTGCCCCGCCCAGGCGACCGACTTGCGGAACCAGCCGATGGCGCTCTCGTAATCGGCCGAGCGGTATCCCAACCAGCCTAGCGCGGTCGCGGCGGCGGCCGTCCTGCGCCGCTCGGCGATCTCGCGGAAATTTTCGAGCTGATCGGCGTTCAGCGCCGAGGCCGAGGGCGCGGCGTCGATGGCTGCGTCCATCAGCTCGACGAACAGCTTTTCCATCGCCGGACCGCCGCCGCGCCAACGGTCGGCGATGCCGGTCGCCTCGTCGAGGCGACCGGCGTGGGCGAGCGCGCGGCCGTAGCCTTCGAGCGCGCTCGCGACCTCCGGCTCGACCTCGGCGGCCGAGGGGCCGGCGGCGGGATCGACGCCCTTCCAATTAAGCGCGCTTGCGAACCAGGGCGCGGCGTCGTCCCATTCGGCCTTGTTGTAGCGATACCAACCGAGCGCCGCTGCGCCCGCCGTCTGCCGCGCGGCCTCGACGAAGGCGGCGAAGTCAGCGAGCATCTTGTCGGAGATCTCGGGCGGCGGCGAGCGGGTCAGCAGGCTGGCGCAGGCGCCGACATACGTGTCGCGCATCGTCGTGGAGACGTCGCGCCAGTCGTAGGCGAGCGCGAGCGCGTCCTCCAACCGGCCGAGCTTGAACAACGAGAGCGCCCTGCCCTCTGCGAGGTTGATTGTTGCGGCGTCGGCGGCGGCGGGCGGCCCGAGCTTCGCCAGCGCGAACCAGCGTTCGGCGGCGTCGTAGCGGCGGCGGTTGTACTCGAACCAGCCGGCGAGCCCGAGGTCGCCGGGCGCGGCCGAGCGCTTGGCCTCGGCGAAGAAGTCGGCGAGCGCCTCGGGCTCGACCGTCTCGCCGCGTCCGGCATTGGCGGCGGCGATGCGGGCGCGGGTGAGATCGAGCCGCGCGGCGTCGAACTCGGTGGCGCCGTCGGCGGATTTCGCGCCCAAGGCGATGAGCGAACGCGTCTCGTCGAAAGTAAAGCGCGACACGGATTTCTTGACTGTCGCGAGCCGCTCGTCGTGATCGGGACAGGTGGCGATGATGGCGTGGTAGATCTCGAACGCGCGCGTTTTCAGGCCGACGGCGAGAAAGGCGTCGGCGACGCGCCAATTGGCGTCCATGTAGGCGCAATGCAGGATCGAGGGGTCGGCGTCGGCGATGGCCAGCGCCTCGGCCCATTGTTGCGCGTCCGTCGCCTTGACCAGCGACTGGATCGCGCCTTTGCGCGCGATTTTGGCGGTGAGATCGCGCGAGGGCTTCCAGTCCGGCGTCGAGCGCTGCTTCAGCGCGAGTCCGGCGCGAAGCTCCTCCATGCGGTCGGCGGCAAGCATGTCCCAGAACGGCTGCTCGTCGGCGCCGGCGCCGGCGGCGGAATAGATGTTGGTCGGCGGCGTCCAGTTCGGATGCAGCGCCTTCAGCCGTTTGATCTCGGCGTTGGCGCGGGCGAAATTGTGCAGCGAGGCGTAGTAGCGCAGCGCGCTTTCGTCGACGGCGGCCTCGCTCTCAGAGACAGAGAACAGCGCGCCGAACAAAGGCGCCTGATAGATGTGAGGATAGGGCGCCTCGCGCGCGCGTTCGGGCGGCGAGGACAGGCCAGCGTCGCCGCGGGCGATGAAATCGCGCAAGGCGGGCTGCTCGGCTCGGACCGCCGAGGCGACGAGTACAGCCGCCAGCACGCACGCAACAAACAAACGCGACGTCAACATTGCGGATACCGTACGCGTAACGCTGTGAGCGAGAGCATTTGCAGGGTCGCGGAATAGTAGCTGTCCTGGCGAAGCTCTCGCAACTCGTCAGGAAATCTGGTTCCGTCGATTGCGCAGCGCGCGAGCGCCGCCACGGCGCGATAGCCGAGGCCGTCGAAGCTCTGCCCGATCGCGCCTTTCTCGACATCGATCAAAGTCGGCGAACCGCCGGACGCGCCGAGCCAAGCCAGCGTCAGCTTGGCGAGCCGGGGCTTCGCCTCGGGCGGCCCCCAGGCCAGATAGAGCGGCGCGCGGATGAGTTCGAAGCCGAACACGGGCGCCCGCTCCTGCGCCGGCCGCGGCGCCCCGCGCAGCGAGATCCAGTCGCACGGCAGCTCGAGCGGGCCGAACTGCGCGGCGTCGTAGAGCTTGAGGCCGCTGCGCTCGATGGCTTTCCAATCCAACTCGGGCGCGACTTCCGCGAGCGCGTCGAGCGCAGGAAACACCCAATAGGACAGATTGATCAGCGGACCGTCCTTGGTATCCTCGTCGCCGAACCCGGCGGCGCCTGGGCGCAGCGCCGGGCCGTAGGCGGACGGGAAGACAGCCTTGGCCGCCAGCGCCCGCGCGATGCGCCGCGCCTCGGCCGTGTACTGCGGCGATTTCCAGCGCCGGCCCGCTTCCGCCAGTCCCCAGGCGATCAGCAGGTCGCCGTCGGTAGCGTTGTTGCGGTCGAGAACGTGCGGCTCGTCCTGCGGACGCCAGCGCCACGCCGCGAGACGGTCGCCGCGGATCTCCAGATTGGCCGCCGTCCAGGCCCAGACTTTCGCGAAGGTCTCGCGGTCGTCGTGGAACGCGGCGAGCGTCAGCGCGTAGCCCTGGCCCTCGCTGTGGCTCACGTTCTCGGCGCTGGCGTCGAACAACCGGCCGTCGGACGCGATGAACTCGGCCTTGTAGCGGGCCCAGTTGTCGGCGAGCGCGTCCGCGCGCGCCGGCGCGGCGAATGCGAGGGCGGCGCCGAGCGCCAGGGCGAGCGCCGATCTCATGCGCGATTGCCGTGCGCGCGCACGGCGGCGCGCGTCGCAACCCCCAGCGCCACGGCGGCGACGAGAAACGCGGCGAGGTAATAGTCGAGATTGGCCGACAAGAAGCCGGCGGCGATCAGGCGGAGGTTGCCGGGCGTCAATTCCTCGGTGGGCAGGAAATAGGTGTGAATGGCGTCGCCCAGGCTCTTGACGCCGCCGCGCGGGGCAAAGGCCGAGGCGCGGCCCTCGACTTCGTTCCAGTTGGACGGCGCCACGAGGCTCGGCATGTCACGCGCCAGCGTCGCCGGGTTGGCGCCGAGGATCAGCGTCCAGGCGCCGGCGCCTCTGGGGTCGCGGGTCTGGGCGATGAGGATCGTCGCCCGCTCCGGCGCCACGACCGGCCGTTCGGCGTCGCGAAGCCAGGCGAAATCGTCGAAATGCACGTTGACGTAGCGGTCGTACAAAGCCCGCAGGGTGAGGCGGGGCGAGAAATCCTCCGGCGCGGCGTGGCCGCCTTCCGCCCATTGATCGTAGACCTCGGTTGATCCGGGCGCTTGCGGCGCGGCGGCGCCGCCGGGCGCGGCGACGAGCGGATCGGCGTTCGGCCCCGACCAGGACGTCTTCAGCCGCTGATAGTCGACGCCGAATTTCTCGATCAGCCGCACCGGGAGATCATCGAGCGCGCCGACGAACAGCGCCGACCCGCGCTGCGCCGCCTCGGCGTCGAAAGTGACGCGGGCGCCGATCAATTGGCCCGCCGTCACCGCGCTGCGAGCGAGATAGTCGGCGAGCGCGGCGAGCACGCGCTTGTCGCGGTTCGGCGCGTAGATCAGGCCGTCCTTTGCGTACGGAAAGCCGCTCGACAGGGTCGCCGCGAGATTGGGCAGGCGCCCGATTCGGGCGAAGGCGGGCATCACCAGCTCGGACTTGTCGAACAGCACGAAGCGCTTGCGCGCGTCCATGAGGTGTTTGACCTCGCAAGTCCCGTCGGCCGCGTCCGGCGTCTGCGCCTCGACGACGACGTGATTGACGCCGGGGCGCAACGCGCTGAGGCTGACCGAGACGGGGCGGTCGTGGAACAGATCGCCGCGCGGGTTCTTCAGCGGCGCCGAGCCCGCCTCGCGGTCGTTGACGCGCACGAGGATCTGCGAGGTCGGCAGCAGCCCGTCGGAATAGCCCGCCGTCAGCGAAAGCGTCAGCTTGTCGTAGTCGGCGGGGTAGAAATCGCCGGGCAGGGTAACGTCGAACGCGGCGCGATAGAGCCGGCCGCTGAACTCCTCGGTGCGCACGCCAAGCTCGCTGAGCGGGACGCGAGTCTGGCCGCTGACGGGGTAGCCGAAGCGATTGGCGAGCGCGCGCGCCGCGGCGGGGTTGTCGTCGCGCTCCTCGGCGCGGCGCACGGGGAGGATGCCGTCGATGGCCTCGGCAGTTTCCTCGTCCGTGTCGCCGGCGGCGACGACAACGACGCGGCCGGGCGCGTCCTGGCCCATAACCGCGAGCGCCCGCCCACCACTTGACGAAAGGAAGCGCGCAAAGCCGTGCGCAGCGAGATAGTCGCGCCGGCCGGCGAGCACGTAAAGCCCGGCACGCTCGCCGATCTCGCCGACGACTTCGACCCTCGGCCGCTGCGCGCCGGCGCGTATCGCGACCGCCTCGACGGCGCGCATCGCCGCATCGACCGCTGCGGCGTCGGCGTCTTCGGGGATGGCGACGCGGATCGGGAGCGCGCCGGAGGCGTCCGGCGAGACGGCGGCGAGATCGTCGAGGCGCTCGACATGGGGATCGGCGACGCCGGGGAACGACAGGCCGGAGCTTGCGGGATCGACCTGCGTCCACAATTCGTAGGTCGCCTCCATCGAGCAATCGACGCGGTGACGCTGCGAGACGGCGATGCGCACGCTGTTGTAGCCGACGTTGAGCAGACCGCGCGGCAGTTCGACGTCGAGCGCGCCGGGATCGGTCGCGGCGGCGATGGGCGTCTGCGCGATGGCGACGTCGTTGACGCTGACCGCGAGCGACGACGCCTCCGGCATGACTGAGATCGCGTTGGTGAAGCCGATATGCACGCGCGCCCGCGTGCGAACCTCGGCGGCGGTCACGTAGATCGGCCACGTACGGACGCTGGTTTCGCCCTCGAAGCGCAGTTGCAGCGGGTCCGGCCCAAGCCGGTGCAGCGTCTCGCCGCCGGGATCGGCGCGGGCCGCGCCGGCTACGAGAAGGGCCGCGCAGAGCGCGAGCAGGGAGGGTCGCATCGAACTCCTCATGCGCTGGCGGCGCGGGCCGCCGGCTCCAACGCCGGAGCGGGCGCGGCGATCTCGGGGACGGCGGCGCCGGGCTGCGGCGGCCGGGCTGCGGCCTGACGCGCGCGCCACGCCGACAGCAACAGCTGGAAGCC
>Ga0182030_10006116_pt1 | contig 25437 bp, 21 predicted proteins | sample 812S3MmetaG_FD_121299 | JGI IMG/M metagenome (GOLD analysis project Ga0182030, IMG submission 121299) | Permafrost microbial communities from Stordalen Mire, Sweden - 812S3M metaG (Illumina Assembly) | ecosystem: Environmental > Terrestrial > Soil > Wetlands > Permafrost | place: Sweden...
AATCGCGCGCGCGGCCACCAGCCGGCGGTCGTGCTCTTCCATGTCTCCGGTGAGCGAACGGATCTGGCCGGTGGCGCGCATGCATACCGCGATGACGCAGGCCAGCAGGCTGGTCGAAACCGCCAGCCGCGACCCCCTGGGAATGTCGTTCACCCTGGTGACCACTTCAATCCCGTAGCCGGACCTTCCCGTCAGCCGCGCCAACAGACCGGCCAGCGGTTCGGTCGACCCCTCGATGCCGGGAGGCACGATGCCGCTGGCGATCACCCCCGCCTTGACCAGGCCCAGGTAGTCGCGGGGAAAGTCGAAAATCTCGGCGATGGAAGAAACTTCGGCTGACGCGCGCAGGTCGACGCTGGTCAGGCGGATGACGGGTTGGTCGATCACGCGGAGCCACGCCTCCACTGGCGGCCGGGGCCCGGACTGGGGCGATGGTCGAGATGGCCCGCGGACCGCCAGGTCGATGGATACGTTGATGACGCGCGCGCCCTCCGGGAAATCCATGCCGAGAAAGAAAATGTCGCTCCATCCGCTGTGCGTCAGGTCCATGCGGACCGGCGTGGCCTCGCGCAGGATGGGGAAGACCGGATCGCCGCGAAGAAGCTCCGGACGGAGGTGCAGCGGATAGTTGTCGGTGTGGCCGGCGCGGAACATCCACTGGTTGCCGCGTACGCTACGGACGCTGCGGCGGACCTGGTCGGCGAGGGTCTGGAAGCCGAGCGCGCGGTAGCTGGCGGCCAGCGCGCTGGAGATGGCGGCGCTCGGGCCTTGTCCCGCCTGGGCGGCCAGAAAAATCTCGATGGCCTCCTCGAAGCGGCGTTTCAGCAGCTTGTCGAAACCGGCAAAAGGAATCGGCGCCGGCGCGGCGGCCGCCGAAAGCCGCGGAATGTGAAAGCGATGGATGGCGTAAAGGAAGAACAGCGCGCGCACGCGTTGGTAGAGGTTGTCGCAGCTTCGGCGGAAGTTGTCGAGCGCGTGGCATTCGCCCAGAAGCTCATCCAGCGTGGCGCCCTGGCAGGCGGCGTCCAGCGGGCAGTCGCGCTCGTTGCCGCTGGCCGTAATCACGCTGGTGAGGCGGCTCACGGGCGCACACCTCCGCCGGCGATTTCGCGATCCGCGAACAGTTCGAGCATCTGCGCCAGCACCTGGGCGCGGTCCGGCCCGTTCAAAGCCAGCGCGAGCTGGGCAATGAACAACCCGTAGGGGGAACCGAGATCGTAGCGCCGCCCCTCGTCCTCGACGGCCAGGTATTGTTCCCGGCGTGCCAGTTCGGCCAGCGCGCCGGTAAGCGTCACGGGAGCGTCGGAGGAAGCCGCCAGCAGCCGCCCGAGAATCTCCATCACCGCCGGGGTGAGAACGTGAATTCCGAAAAAGCAAAGATAGTAGCCGGCCCGAATCCCCGGCACCAGCAGGCGCTGCTCGGCTTCGGTGGGCGTGGGTTTTTCGATCACCGTATCCACCCGGTACAGATCGCCGCGCGGCTGCACGCGGCGCCCGCCGACCGCCCCGAAGCGCGCCAGCAAACTCTCGCGCGTGGCCTGAACGCCCGAGACCGAGCAGCGCTCCTTGCCGGCGAGCTCCACCAGCCGCTCCGCCGAGGGCTTCCGGGCCGCGCTGACGTAGAGGTGGTCGCCCACCATGTGCAGAAACGGGTCGGCGCCGGTAAACGAACTGGCGCAATGAATGGCATGCCCGTAGCCGCGGGGCTCGGGCTGGGGAATAAATCGAACCTGCGAAACGTGCGACCCGGCGGCCTGCGCATAGCGGGATTCATTGCCCGGCCAGACGACCACAGCGATTTCCTCGACACCGGCCGCCAGCGACTGCTCGATCAGAATCGAGAGCACCGATTTCTCGGCGCCGTCGCGGTCGATGAGGGTCTGAAGAGGCAGCGCGCGCTGACGCCGCGCCGCGGCGGTAATAACGGCTTTCCTGACCAACAAGTGGACTCCCTAGAGCAGTGTAGCGTGGATGCTGCCAGGGGTGAGGAGAATAGGGATGGGGCAGGCTCCCAGCCCGCGTCGGCCCGGTGGGGCGGACGCCCTCGTCCGCGCGGGTCCCCGGACCCGCTCTTCGCCCCAAAATAATCAGCTCCTCGCCGCCCGCAGTGCGCGACCAGGGGGTCGCGCGCGGACGAGGGCGTCCGCCCTACCGGGCCTCCGGCAAAACGGGCACGCCCAAAATCGCGCGAACTCTGGCTTTGAGAGTTTCTCCGTCGACCAGGTTGCGCACCAGGACGTCGTCGTCGGCGACCAGGATGACGGACTGGCGCACCGCCGGAGGCTGGACGTCCGCGCTGCCTGCCGACTGGTCGTTCCGGTCCTTCTTCGGACTGCCGGAATTGTTTGGAGTCATCTAACCGTTGGGTCGGTCCGTCACCCGAAACATGGGCGTGCCCTCTGTCCCCACTGGAGCAGGCACGTCCCTGCCAGAGTGGCGGCATCACGCCCATGTGGGATCGGGGAACACTTGACCATGAGCCACAGCGTGGCGGAACAGCCCTCTGGCCTGGCCCGCTCCGTTCGCTCGCGTCTGTGTACTGTGTCTGAACATAGCAGGTAAGCGTCTCGCGGTCTGTTTAAAATTGCTCACTTCGGTACCTTTCCGTCCCATGACCCGGCCGGCGAACGGGCCTGAATCCGGATCGTACCGATTGGGCCCGGCGGCCTTGATTTCATCCAGGAAACATGTACAAAATAAGGGATTGGTTGCCCGGAATTCGATGCCGGGGGAAGGCGAGCATGAAGGCAAAAGGAAAGCCGAAGGCGGCTTTCGATCTGAAGGTCTTTTTGTCCAAGACTAATGGCGGAAGGACCAAAGCGGACTACGGCGAGAACCAGGTGATCTTCTCACAAGGCGATCCGGCGGAGGCCATTTACTATATCCACAAAGGCAAGGTCAAGCTCGGGGTCGTTTCCACCCAGGGAAAAGAAGCGGTGGTTGCCATTCTGGGCGCCGGCGATTTCTTTGGCGAAGGGTGCCTGGCGGGACAGCCGCTGCGCATGGGAAATGCCGTAGCGATGTCCGAGTGCTCCGTCATGCGGATCGAAAAAACGGACGTGGTGCGTGTCTTACACGAGGAGCCGACCTTCTCGGAAGCCTTTGTCGCTCACTTGCTTTCGCGCAACATTCGGATTGAAGAGGACCTGGTCGATCAACTCTTCAATTCCAGCGAGAAACGCCTGGCGAGAGTGCTGCTTTTACTGGCTAATTTCGGCAAGGAAGGCACGCCGCAAACGGTCATTCCAAAGATCAGCCAGGAAACCCTGGCCGGAATCATCGGCACGACGCGTTCCAGAGTCAGCTTTTTCATGAACCGGTTCCGCAAACTCGGGTTCATCCACTATAACGGTGGCTTGCAGATCCACAGTTCCCTGCTAAACGTCGTTCTGCACGACTAAGACGGCTCTTGCAACCCGGCTCCGGCTAGTGAGCCGCTTCCGCCTCGGGTGCGATCACGGGAGGCCGCGCCCCTTCCGGCACGGGCGCCAGCATGTCTTCCTTGCGCTTGATCAGCGTTGACGTGTTATAGCTCGCCACCTCGAAGCCGTGGCCGTGCGTTATCGCGTCGGTGGGGCAGGCTTCCACGCAATATCCGCAGAAGATACAGCGGTTGTAGTCGATGTTATAAACCCGGGCGTAGCGCTCACCCCCGGAAATCCGCAGCTTGTCGGTATTCTCCGCGGCTTCGATGTAGATACAATTGGCCGGGCACGCGGCCGCGCAGAGGAAACAGGCGACACACTTTTCCATTCCGTTGGCATCCCGCTGCAACACGTGGACACCGCGGAAACGCTCTTCGAACTTGGGAGGCTCCTCGGGGTAGTTTTCGGTTACGGTCGGGGACATCATCTCCCTGAAGGTGACGGACATCCCTTTCACGAAGGCGGCGGCGGAACCAAGAATGTCAAAGTTGTCGGCCATGGGGCTTCTCGTATTGTACCTTGCCCGCCGGTTGTGCGACTCCGCCCGGGAGTCAGTTGAGCGAGCCTCAACCAGGCCGCAACACCGGTATCCGCTCACCGTCGCGAATGACTTCGACCCCAGCCAACTCGCCCAGCCACTCGATTTCGCCTTTCACCCACCCTTCGATCGCGCGCCCGATCCTGAGCCCCGGCTCGATCAGGAACAGAGTGGGCACATGGGTGATTCCGTACGCATTGCTGGCCGGAAACCCGTCTTCCGGATCGAGCAGAACGGGAAGCGAGATTTCAAACTCGCCCAGGAAGTCGCGCGTGTCGCCAGGTTCGTTTTGTGAGATGCCGTACACCGCCAGCGTACCCGCCGCGTGCAGCCGCTCCAGAAACGGCAAAGTCATCTGGCAAACCGGGCAACTGATTTTGAAAAACGCGATCAAAACCGGGCGGGTAGCCGCCAGTTCAGCCAGCGTGACCTCGCCGCCCTCCAGGCGCGCCAGCCGGAAATCCGGGGCGTCGGCCCCAGCCGCGAGCGGCTTCCGGCGCTTCCACAGGGACATGGGGTTAGTGTAGCCGAAGAAATGTAGCCACGGATGAACGCGGATGAACACATCGCGGCGTAGCCGCAACCAAAATCACCGGCGACGAAGATCGCCGGCGCTACGAAGAGACGTCGGCTCGAAAGCCGACGCTCGAGGCCGGACGGCCCGCGCCACGAAAAATCGTCGCAACGACGAAAGAACCTGGCAGGCTGTAGTACATCGCGGCAAGCCACAACGAAATCCATCCGTAGAGTTCACTGAGGCGTGCAGCCAATTGCGGGGCAGGGTCGAAAAGCGCGTCGGGACGAGTCCCGGCGTGGCAGACTGAGAGTCCGCTCCACGGTTTTCATGAGCTTGCGCGGGCCGTAGACCCAGAGACGACAGACCACAGAAAACGATGGTCTGCCCCACGGCAGAATCGTTGCGGGGCGCGAAGGGATTGACTGGTAGTAGCACAGATCAACAAGCCCAAGGGTTTTATCCGCGTTTATTTGTGTTTATCCGTGGCTAAGCTCTGAATTCTTCACTTTCCGGCTTTCCCGAAAAATCGGATCCGCACCACGAAGTGGCGGCCTTCATCGCCGAAAAATTGCAAATACTCGGGCGACCCGATCAGGTTATTCACGGCCGTCGGATTCTTCCGGTTGGCGGCGTTGTCGATGCCGCCGCGCAGGGCGAAACGATAGCCGTGCAGGGTAACCATTCGCTCGATGGCGATATTCAGGTCGAAGTGCGCGGGGTAGCGGTGCGAATCCACCGCTCCCGAAATGAGCCCGGTCTGGTCCTCCACCGAAAATGGAAAGCCGCTGCGCGCGTCCGCCAGCGCCGAAATCGCCCACCTCTTCCACGGCAGCGGCAGATACGCCCACCCCACCACCCGGTTGGGCGCGTCCCAGGGCATGGGCACCTGCCCGGGCAGCACGAAGAGCGGCTCGCCCGCATTGTAATCGAGCACGGTGTTGCTGAGCGCGTGCGATCGGGTATACGCCGCCATCCATTCGAACTGCCCCGAAAATCTTTGCCGTACCGATATCTGGAAGGAGTTGTAGTCGTCGCGCCGCAAATTGCTGAGCTGATACAGTCCTGGGGACTGCGCGTTGGGCAGCGGCAGCTCGTATGGCGGCGCATCCGGCGCCAGCGTATTCTCATACACGAACCCGTCCGTGCCGCGCCGCCGCAGGTACTTGACGGTGGCATGGAGGCGCGAGGTCAGGCTGTGATCCACGTTGAGCGTCCAGTTGGTGGCGCGCGGCAGTTCCCACGGACCCTGGCCCAGCGCAAACATGGTCTGGGCGGGCGGCCCGGTGGCCGCGCCGCTGGAGTTGTACTGGGTGGTGACGGCGCTCTGGTCCAGCGGCAGCCCCAGCAACTCCATGGTTACGGCATCGTGTGTGACGGCGTAACCGCCGGAAACGCGGGTCCGCGCCGTCGAGAACGGCGACCAGGAAAACGCCGCCCGCGGCGACCAGGCCCAGGCCTCCAACCGCCGCTCCCAATCCTGCCGCACGCCCAGGTTCAACTGCAGGCGCTTCGAAATCCGCCAGTCGTCCAGCAGATACCAGGTCATTTCCCCGTCGTGCAACCCGAACACGCCGCTGCCCTGAAACAGCGTGGTCGAAAGCACCTGTCCGTTCAGGCCGATCAACTCATAGCCGGTGCGGTGAAAGGCGGCGTTGTACTCCAGCAGATCGCCATCGGCGCCGGCTTCGAGGCGATGCGTGCCGGCCAGGTGAAACGCGGGCAGGTGGCCCTGCACCATCGCCTCGTCGCGGGAAGCCGTCTGCCGCGATTGGACGAAATAGTTGCCGGTCCGGCCCAGCGGAGAAAACTCGTATAGGCTCTGGCCCCGCGGCGTCTGCGTGCCGAGGAAGTAATTGTGCGCATAGCCGAATTCGACCAGCGTGCCGTGGCCGAAGTACACCTGGTCCTTGAGGCTGGCGAAGTATTCGCGGGCGTGGGTGGTGGTGGTGGTGGAGACCGGATCGAGGACCCCCAGGCCATAGCGGCCTTCGTTGTCCAGATTCACCAGAAAATCCGCGAACAGAATGTTGCCGGGCCCCAGGTTCACCTGGGTGTGCACCAGGTTACTGCCGGCAAATCCATCGCGCGTATTCTGGCCGGCGGGCAAGCCGGTGACGAAACCCTGGTCGTATTGCAGAAAAATGGTATCCGAAAACCACGCCCGCCCACGCACGATCGGGCCGGAAATTCCCGCGCGCGGATACCAGTTGCCCAGCCGGAAGCCGCCCTGCGTGGTCACCCCCGGAATGAAATCGGTCGCGGTGTAATGAAACGCGTCCGTGCCGGAGCCGGTCGCAATCGCCAGCGTTCCCGCCGTCCCTTTACCCAGCTCAGCCGAGTCCCGCCCGGAGGAAAAATCCATCGAGCGCACGCCTTCCACCGCCAGCACCGTCTGCAGTTGGCCGGAAATCGGGTTGGTGATGTTGAACCCGTTCAGCGAATAAAGTACCTGGTTGGACGACGACCCGTTGAAATGCGGCGCGCCGGTGGCGTCTTCCACCACGCCCGGCATCAAGGCGAGGGAATTCAAGAGGCTGTGGCTGTTGGCGTAGGGAACGTCGTTCACCTCGGTGCCGGTGAGCCGCTCCTGGTTGCGGGTCTGCGCCACGTCCACTGGCGATGGCCGTTCGTTCACGTCCACCGATTGGAACACTTCCCGAACCTTGGCTATGGCGAGGGTGGTTTCCGGGGTGTTGTCGGAGAGATGCACCGGCTGATCGTGCAGCGCGTAGTAGCCCGCGCATTCCACTCCCACCAGGTAATCGCCGGCTTGCGGCAGCGAAAGACTGAAAACGCCGGTGGGATCCGTGCGCGCCTGCCGGAAGCCGCCAGATGGGGCCGCGGTCGAAGCCGGCCGAACCGTAACCACGGCGCCGCCGACCGGGGTTTCGTTTTCATCCACTACCCGCCCCGTCCACGCCAGTTCCGCGGCACCGAGCGGCGCCAGCAGCCCTAATGCAGCCGTCAGGCACAGGATCGGGCCGGGACTCCGCATGGCGATCACGCTATCTACAAAATAGCTCAAGTTTCGGCGGCGCCACACCCCTAACCGAGCCGCGACCGCCAGGGCGCGGTTTGCGCCCCTCGACCCCGAAATTCCCGATAAACGGGTCCATTTGGGAAGCGTGCGGGAGTACAATTGCTTGCGGGAAAGGGCCCCAAGGGAAATCTTCGATGAGAATTTCTAGAGCCGGATTCATATTCGTTTTTATCTTGACGGCATGCTCGGTTGCGGCCGCCGCCGAGATGCCGCGGCTGCGGAAAACCGCTCACGGCTGGCAGTTTCTGGTGGACGGCCAGCCGTTCGTCATGCTTGGCGGACAGGTGAACAACTCCAGCGGATGGGCGGCGGCGCTGCCCGACGTGTGGAAGACCGTCGACGCGATCCACGCGAACACGGTGGAGATCCCGGTCTATTGGGAGAACGTCGAGGCCACCCGCGGCCAGTACCAATTCTCCGAAGTGGACAAGATCGTGAACTGGGGCCGCGAGCATAATCTGCGCCTGGTGCTGCTGTGGTTCGGCAGTTGGAAGAACGGCGCGTCCAACTACGTGCCGCTATGGGTGAAGCAGGACCGGGAGCACTTCCCCACCATGATCGACGCCTCGGGCAAGTGGACCGGCGTGATCTCGCCGTACTTCCACTCGACTCTGGATGCCGACAGCGCGGCATTCGCCGCCCTGCTGGAGCATTTGAAGCAGACCGACGGCGACCGGCACACCGTGATCATGCTGCAGGTGGAGAACGAGACCGGCTCCTACGGTACGCCGCGGGATTATTCCGCCGAAGCGAACCGGCTGTTCGAGGGCGCGGTACCGGAGAAACTCGTGGCCGCGCTCGGCAAGAAGCCCGGCACCTGGCGGCAGGTATTCGGCGCCGAGGCCGAAGAGTTCTTCGCGGCGTGGGGCTTCTCCACCTACGTGGGCGAAGTGGCCGCGGCGGGCAAGAAGGCCTATCCTCTGCCCATGTACGCCAATTGCTGGCTCGCGCTGGGCGGCAACTTCCAGCGGCCTGGCGAGGACTACCCGAGCGGCGGCCCGGAGCCGGCCATGCTCGGCGTCTGGAAGGCGATGGCTCCGGCGCTCGACGCCATCGGTCCCGATATCTACCTTTCCAGCCGGCGGGACTACCGCGAAATGATGACCGCCTATCGGCGTCCCGACAACCCCATGTTCATCCCGGAGACAAGCTACGACGCTCCGGCGGGGCAGCGCCTGTTCGAGGCTCTGGGCGAATTCGGGACCATCGGTTTCTCGCCCTTCGGGCTGGACGCGACCGGCTGGACCCCCACCGGACCCGCCCTCCTTGCCGGCCTGGCCGCCAGCTACAAACTGCTGGCACCGATGACCGCCGAGCTGAGCCAGTGGCAGGCGGACGGCAAGCTGCATGCCGCCGTCCAGGACTACCGCACCGATTTCGAGCTGTTGCACCTGGAGCAGTACGACGTGCTGGTCGAGTTCGGTCGCCCGAACTGGGGCTTTGACGCGGGCGACCCGCAAGTCTCCGACGGGCGCGTGCTGATCGCCGAGACTGGGCCGGCGGAGTTCGTCCTTACGGGATTCAATGCGCGCGTCAGCTTCCGTGCCCGGCGCGGGTTGCCGGCGCCCGGACAGCGCAAACCCGGCGACGGAGGCCGCTTCTTCCTTGTCGAGGAGGGCAGCTACCAGGACGGCCAATGGAAGGTCAACCGCCAGTTGAACGGCGACCAGACGGACTTCGGCCTGAACCTGCCCAAGGATGGCGCGGTGTATCGCGCCGTGCTGGAAAAGTACTGACGCGGCCCCATGCCCCGGGCCGCGACCGTCAGAAGCTGTTGAAAAAACTCGCCGAAACGAGCCGGGCAGGCGGAACCGAGTGCCCCACCATTGAAAACGATGCACTTGCTTTGGTGGCGCAGGCGGTTCCGCCTGCGACTTGTGTTGCCGATGCCGTTCCCGAGCTTTCTGTTTGGTTCCGGCTCTACGGCCCGTTCGACTCCTGAATAGTATCTTCAAGCTGAGGCGGACAAAAGTACTAAGGTACTGGTAATTTCTGAACCGATTTGTACTACACTAGATCTTGGCGTCTTGGCACCCCAGTAACACGAACTCAGACATTTTTGGGGCTCGAACAGCTCCCGGAGACCATTCATGCGTACTACACTTTACTCGGCTTTCCTGGCGCTGTTGGCGGCCGGAGTCATGCCGGCAGTTTCCCTCACCGGTGGCGACGACCTCGTGGCGTTTAACGGCACGGATTTAGTCATTACACTCGGCGAAATCTGTAATGGTACCTGTACTTACGGTGGCACCCAAACGCTGGGCACCGGAACCCTGGCGTGGCAGTTTCAGACGCCCGATAACGAGAGCCTGACCTGGACCTTTGATCCCGACGCTCTCTCCGGCCCGACGGGTGGCACGTTTTCCGCCAGCGATGGCGTGGACAGCTTCGCGGCAACCTACACGTTCAGTACCTGGAATGACGACGGCACCGCTGATCTCGAGGGCTACGATGGTGTCGATTTGAACGGCACCCTTACGGTAACCAATGTGACTCTGGCCGGCTTCAGCGACCCGAATCAGGGCGCGTTTGAGAGTCTCTTTTCATTGCCTGGCACGACGTCCTATGATTTCACCCTGGATGTTGGGGATTGCAAGGCCGGCAGTAAGTACGCAGCGTGCATCAACGTACCGGACCCGTCGGCAAAATTTCTGTCACTGAACCTCACGCCCGAAACCACCACTCCAGAACCGGGCACGCTGGCTCCGATGGCAGCCGGGTTGCTCTTCGTCCTCGGCGCTCGCCGCCTGCGGAAAGCCGTTCCCGGCATCGCTCGGCACTAAGGCGGCCAGGCATTCGACGGCCTTCTTCGGGCGGGCCGCGCGCCTACCCTCCCGCGAACACCACCTCGTGGCCGGCCCGGCGTAGCTTTCGCGCCATGCGCTTCTCTTCGCTGGGCCACCAACTCCCGCCATTGCCGATCACGATCAGCGAATGCGGCCTCAGCACGGCTGTCAGGGCCTCGACCCGGTCGCGGCAAAGATAAATGCGAACCGTGGTTTCCACCGGGCACTCCTCCGCCAGAACGCGAAAGCGCCTTTCGGTGAAATCGAGCGGCACCGGCGGCGTGTGGAGTGGGAGGGGGTAGGGAACTACCTGGGGAACCATCAAGTTGACGCTGGCGCGCAGGCGATTGGCCAGAATGGCCGCCGTCCGTAAGGCCGATAACGTCGATGGGATTGACGTAAAGATCACCGCGATATTCAGCTCCGAATTCGCTTCTCCGGCTGCCGGCCCTTCCGGGAGCTTGGCCGCCGGACCGAAGTGCTTCTCAAGGACGGGTAACATTTGCCGCTTACGCTTTCATCCTTGAGCCTAACCACACAGGCCTGAGGAAGTCCTAAAAAGTCCATGAGGACTTTATAAAGGCCCACAGTCTAGAAATGCCTCGGGAGTTCGCGAATGTAGCCGGGCCGCGACCGCCAGCGAAGCGGGCGTCGAGACGAGTCTCCGAACTCTCCTGAAGTCGTGGAACTTGAGTTGAGCCAGTTTCGGCGGCCCAGAGGTGGGACAGACGATCGTTTTTCGTCGTCTGTCAGGCCTCGACACGCCGCCCGCGCCTGACAGACGACGAAAAACGATCGTCTGTCCCACCTGGCTCCCGCACCGGTCCCCGTCAGTTGGGTCAGCCTATTTTCCTCAGCACCAGAAAACCGCCGGGGCGACTTCAGAGTTCGGAGAGTCGGCCCAGGCGTCGGCAAAGTGCCGACGCGGCAGGCCGGAGGCCCGCGCCACGAAGAAGAGTGGCAGGCGTTAACGATTGGCGCCGTGACACGTCGAAACGAAGAGGGCTAATATGGCTGGTTTGCGGCTGGGCGCGCTGGCTGGTTTCATGGCGGCTTGCGCGGCCGGACAGGCGCCGGTGCACGTCATTTTTCTGGAGCCGGTGAGCGCGGTGGACACGCGCGGAGCGGAGATTTCGGACCGGAATCCGCTCTATCGCCTGGCGGCTAACCCGGAGCGGTACACGCCATGGTTGAATAACGAATCGGCGGCACGCGCGTTTCGGCTCTATCGCGACGCTTGTGAAATTGCGCACCCCGGTAGCGGTGTGCCGCATTACTACGTGGCGTTGGTCAAGGGCGGCAACCACGCCGCAACGGGCTTTCGCCTGGAGAAACTCGGCAAGGTCGAGGAGCACCCGCGGCAGCCCTATATTCTGCTGGATGCGGAGGATTGGCGATTCGAAACCACGCTGCTACACGAGACCGGGCACATGGCGATATCGATGGTGGCCGGGGGGCGGGGGTTGGAAGCCAGGGAGATCGCTTCGATTCCGCATTCGACGGCGGCGCTCACCGACCGCAATACGGCCTTCAACGAAGGCTACGCCATTCACCTCGAAACCGTGCAGGCGCACGTGGGCCGCGACCGCTGGAACCGCCAGCGCTATCACCGCGAGATGGTTCTGTTCGGCGATGCGCCATTCCAGCAGGCTGAATATTTTCACCATTCGGCGGACCTGACCAGCTATTCGCAAAATGTGGCCCGGTACACGGAAGTACGGGAGAACAACTTCTCGTTCGAGAGCGCGTTTCAGGGGGCGGACTACCTGCGGGTGCAACTGGAGAAGGCGCGCGACTTCGCCAGCGTGCGCGACGCCAACCAGTTGCTCGAGGCCGAAGGCTACTATGCCAGTTTCTTCTTCCTGTTTACGATGCGTGGCAGCGCGGTTCCGGATGCAGCCACAATCGAGGGCCGCGAGAACCGGATACTGCGGGCCATCCAGGCTGCCTTCACGGCCAATCCGGGGCTCGAATCCGGACCGTGGCTGGTGCGGGTAGTCACCGAATACATGAAGCTGTTTCCGGAAGAGAAAGCCGCCATCGTGGAGGCGCTCGACGACACCAGCCACGGCGTATTCGTCGACCCGGCGGCGGCACGGCTGTGGAGGGAACATTATCTGGCGGCGCTGCGGCTCGATGTGGGCGGGCTGAACCGGGAAGGTTTGGCTGAGGCGCGCCGGCACTGGCGGGAGCAGGTGCTGGCCGATCCGGCGGTGTTGCTTTCGCGGCTGGGGCCGGAAGTTCCCTGCGAGCTGCCGGCGGCGAAGGTGCGGCTGGTGGCGTTTGACGAGGAAGCTGCGGTGCGTTTCGACGTCAACACGGTTCAGACCGGGATTCTGCGGCTTATTCCCGGCATTGGCGAGACGGAGATCGACGCGTTGCTGGCGGCGCGAACTGGCAGGCCTTTTAGCGGGCGAGACGACTTTCAGAAACGGGCGGGTCTAAAGCCGGCAAGCCTGGCGGCGTTGAAATTCTGAAAGAGCCGATTGCTGAACGCTGAGAGCTCTTTCAGATGAACATCTCTTCGTCCTGAGTGGCGGTATCGACCGAACTGCGGCGCGAACCGCGGACCAGGGTAGAGATGGCGGCGGAGAAACCGGCGGCCACTGCGTTCACTTCGCGAACCGGACGGGAGACGGCGCGTTTGACGGCGTCGCTCAACTCGTTGACCTGTTCGACGGTGCTCTCCACCGAGCGATCGATTTGCGCCAGGCGAACCCGTGCCCGATCGGTAGCGTCGGTGAGAGTTTCGCCGAAGCGCTCGGCCTGGACGCGGCTGGTGTGGACGATTTCGGCGACTTCGCCGGAGACTTCGGCGATGCGTGGACGGGTATCTTCCACGATCCGGCCGACGGCGGCCACCACCTCCTGAGTGCGCTCGAAGATGAGGGTCAGTTTCTCGATGGCGGGACCGATCCGCTTCAGCGCGGGACGGAGATCGTCGATGGCCGGTCCGGCCTTTTCGATGGCGGGAACCAGGCTGTCCATGATGGCCGCCACCTGATCGGCAAGCGGATCGAGTTTCGCGATCAGCGGCTCGACCCGGTCCATCAGCGGCTCGGCTTTGCGCTGCATTCTGCGGCTGCTGCGGTACAACGCCATTGCCACCGCGGCCAGCACCACAAACGCCAAGCACGCCAACACCACGGCTACCGTGATCACGATGCGAAACACGTCTTCCGACATGCGCAAGACTCTTCCCCCGTCTCAAGTAGCTGTCAGCTTTCAGCGGTCAGCTTCGCAGGGCGACCGATGGCTGATGGCTGAAAGCTTGCCGCCCGATACGCGACGGTACTTTCCGAACTCCCTACCGATTATGCCGGGCCTTCCGCCGCGGACGACTGGTTGACGGAATCGCGATACGCCTGGCGGCCGGCTTCCACGGCGTCGGCTAAGCTGTCCTTCTGCCGTGCCACCGCGTCCTTGCTCTTTTCCACCAAACTGGCCGCGTTTTGTTTGATTTCGGCGCTGCGCTGCTTCAGGAAATCGCCGCCTTCGCCGGCCTTGGTCTTGATCAAATTCCGGGTTTCCTCGCCGGATTTCGGGGCAAAGAGCAAACCAATGCCCACGCCAACACCCATCCCCAGCAGGAAACTGGAGAAGCCTTTCTTATCCATAATTTCCTCCTCGATCCTTAAAACTTCAGTATACTCCCCATGGGATCGTGGTTCTATGGGACCGAAAGAGCCGCGGCGCCTGGACGGCGCCGAGTTGTGGGATTATGCACTCAAGGTGTTGGGCGGCAGGGCCCATTCCACCGGTGAGCTGCGCGAAAAGCTGCGCCGCCGCGCGGCCAAAGCCGAGGACATCGAGCCGATGTTGGGCCGGTTGAAAGAGTACGGCTATCTGGACGACCGCCGCTACGCGGAAAGCTACGCCGCCGCGCGGTTGAGCAACGACAAACTCGGCAGCGCCAGGGTGGTGCGCGATCTGCGCCAGCGCCGCGTAGCGCCGGCTCTGGCCGAAAAATCGGTGAGCCAGGCCTATCGCGATGTCAAGGAAGAAGAACTGATCGAAGCCTGGGTGCGCCGCAAGTACCGACTGGCGTCCAAGGAAAACCTGTTCCAGGAAGACAAGGATATGGCCGCCGCCTATCGCCGTCTGCTGCGGGCCGGTTTCCGCGGCGGCGATATAGTGCGGGTGCTGAAGCGGTTTGCCCGCAATCCGGAACTGCTGGAGGAGATTGAGGTGGCGGAGGAGGGGGAGGAGTAGGGGGAAGGCAGGGGAAGTCGAGGAGTCGGAAGGAAGAAGTGAGAAACGCGGCGCGGGGTCTTCCTTCCGCATCTTCCTTCCGTCTTCTTCTTCCGCCTTCCTGCCCATCAGACGTCCGTCTCCATTTCTATGTCGTCCCTGGCGTACACTACCTCATATATGTGTCCTGTCCGTAGGATGGCATGTGGCGGGCGATAGCCGAGACTGGCGGGCGCTTGCCCTGGCGGGGCTTTTCCTGGTCGCGACGGCGTCGGGTATCGCGGGACTCCTGGTGAGCCTCGGCGCCGAAAACACGTTTACCGGTGGCCACGATATGGCGGCGGACGCGGTCCGCAGGTACGCGCCGATGCGCCATCTCTTATTGAGCCGTGGTATCAGGGAAATCGGATATACCAGCGCCGCGCGCACGGTCGATCTTTACCGGGGCGGAGCTTTCTTCCGGGCCCAATATGCGCTCACGCCGGAAGTGGTTTGGCCCAACATCGATCGGGAGTACGTGGTTGGCGATTCGATATCGCCAGATGCGCTCGAGCGGCTCAAGCTGCAGGTGGTGGAGGATTTTGGCGACAGATTGCTCCTGCTGAGGCGCCGGTGATGGCGGTATGGGCGGCGATTTCGGCCGCATTGGCGACCGGTATTGGGTTGGCGCTGGTGGCGTTGTTGGCTCCGCCGGAGCGGTGGGCCGGTGGCAGGGTGTTACGCCTGGCCCTGGCGCTCCCGTTCGGAATCGGCGTCACGTCGGCGGTCTTCTTCTGGTCGTTGATCACGGGCATTTCGCACCTGGCGATCGAAGCCGTGCTAGTGGTTGGCCTGCTGGTTGGGTGGCGCATGCGGCCTCCCGCTCCTGGATCGAGCGCCCCGGGGGGCAGCGGCCCGGCTGGCTCCGGCGAAACGCTCCTCCGGCACCTGTTCCTCTTGCTGGCCGCGGCCGATGCGGCTGTCTTCGCGTGGTGGTCGGCCCGGTTTCCCAGCGGCGGGTGGGACGGCTGGGCGATCTGGAACCAGCGTGCGCGCTTTCTGTATGAGGCCGGGGACTCCTGGCGGAGTGCGTTTTCGCCAGCGCTCCGCTGGTCGCACACCGATTACCCTCTGCTGGTGCCGGCTACTGTGGCGCGGGCATGGCGAGACCTCGGATGCGAGACGACGCTGGTGCCGGTTCTTCTGGCGGCAGGTTTCGCGGTAGCGGTGGCGGCTCTGCTGGTCGCTTCCCTCGGCGCGCTGCGCGGCCGTGCGCACGCATTAGCGGCGGGAGCGCTTCTGCTGGCAACACCAGCCTTCATCCGCTACGCCGCGTCTCAATACGCCGACGTCGCGCTGTCGTATTTCATTCTGGCCACGATCGTATTGCAGTGTCTCGCGGGTGGTTCCCCGGCGCCGGAGCGGTGGCTGGCGCTCGCGGGAATCGCCGCCGGTCTGGCGGCGTGGACCAAGAGCGAGGGCTTGTTGTGGGTGGTGGCGGCGGTGGCGGCGCAGGCCCTGATTCTAATAGTGGCTACGGATCGCAAGACGCGCTTGAAGCGGATCGGCGCTTTCCTGGCGGGAGCGTGCCCCTTTCTGCTGACGGTCTCGTATTTCCGGCGCTGGGTGGTGGTTTCGTGGTATTTCCTGGGACAGAACGGCAGACCGCAAATTGGCGAAAATCTGCGGGATGTCCACCGATATAGAATAGTGACCGAAGCGTTCGCCGGCCAGATGTGGCGGTTTGGAAGCCCGCTGCTGAGCCCGGTTATTTTCCTTGCCGGGTATCTGTTGCTTTCGGGCATCGGGGTGGCGGGGCGTCATCGTCCGGGTCTGGCGGCCGCCGGCCTAGCGCTGTCGCTTACGGCGGCCGGCTATTACGCGATTTACATGTTGACGCCCGAGGATCCGCGATGGCTGCTGGAAACTTCGCTCGACCGATTGTGCCTCCAGCTTTGGCCCGGAGTCCTCTTCACTGCCGCGCTTGGCGCGGGCGCTATTGGCCGGCCGGATAAGGCGTGAGTTGGATCGGCCGCCGGTCGGGTTCCAGAAGCCAGACACGGCGCGATGGAAAATAGCGGAGCAATTCGGCGTTACCGGCCGGGCCCATGTCGTGTGCCCACACGATTTCCGACCGGTCGATGTCGGCGTCGTTGAAAACGTATTCCTTGAACGGGTCGTGCTTCGGCTGGTAGCGCACGATCACCAGGTGGCGGCCGCCGGCGGCGTGCAGGCGCTGGGCGATGGCGCCGCGTTCCAGGTGCGGCGACCAGGTAGCAGCCCACGTCATGGGGTAGGTCAGGACGAAAGGGATGGGCAAGAGCGCCATCCCAATCCGAATTCCTACCATGAGTGTGCAGACCGCCGGGATGGCAGCGGCCAGGCCGGGCCTCCATCGGCGCAGTGCGCGAAGGCCCTGAAGGATCCAAGCCAGGATTGCCACCGTGGCGGGAGCGGAATAGTGGGGCATGTACCACGGGGTCAGACTGGCGGCGGCGGCCATGAACGCGGCGGTAAGGAGCAAAGCGCGGGTTCGGCGACTGCGCCAGGTAAAGGCGGCGGCAACCAGCGGCACGGTGAGCGCCGGCCCCACAAAGAACTGCCAGAACGCCTGCAGTTTCGAAAGGGAAACCTCCAGGTAGCCGACAAGGGTGCGGGCATGCAGAAAGTAGGCGGCCTCCCAGACGGCGTAGTAGTCGTAAAGGCTTTGGTGCCGATAGTGCGGCTGCGGCAGGGGCGCCTGGAAAAGGAACACGCGGGCGACCGCGTAGGTAGCACGATTGATGCTGTATGGCAGCGTGGTGGGAGAGCCGAAGACCCGCCAATTGTAATACGCCATGCACGCCACGACAGGCACCAGTACCGCCGCAAAGGCCGGCAACACCACCCGAAGCTTGGGGTGCCGCGCCCCGGCGAGCAGCAGGAATCCGGCGGCGAACGAAAACGCGAAACCTTCGTACGGGCGGGTGTTGGCCAGAATCGCGATGCCCACGGCGGCCAGCAGCGCATCGCGCAGCCGGGCGCGGCCGATCAGCCGTGGCACGGCGCCGAACAGCAACGCTCCGCCGGCGGCGGCCAGCGCGCCGCCCCAGTAGCTGTCGGCCCAATAGCTGAACATAGACAGCCGTAGCACCGCCAGCATGGCGCCCACAAAAGCCCATCCCGGCGGGAACCACCCGCGCAGGCCCCAACAAAGCGCGGCGCACATCATTCCGATTTCAAAGCAGATGCCGGCAAAGGGCACGCCCGTCGTGAGGATGCCGGCAGCCAGCAGGAGGCCTTGCAGCGGCGGATACATGGAGGCATAGGTCGGAACGTGCTCGATCTGCATGGTCTCGAAGTGCTGCCACAGGGGATGGGTGGGGTTCGCCAGGCGGCCGTGGGCGAACGTGTCGGCGGCCAGCAAGTAGCTGAATTCGTCGTGGACGCCGGGTACGGGAACCGGCTCGATCGGAAGCATCGCAAGCCTGAGGGTAATGGCGAGGACGCCGGCGATCAGGGGAGCCATGCGGGAACACGCCAGACGGCCCAGTAATTGCCGCACTGCCTTGAACTGGCACGTGCAACCGAATGCCAGCATCGTCAAGCCGGCTTCGACCACGAACAACAGGTTCACCCAGGTCCAAACCAATACCTGCATCGGAGCGAAAGAGGTTAACATGCGTACGGTGGGGCTGCAATGCCTGGGGCTGATCCCAGTTCGTCGCCACGCAGACGCGCGCCGTAGCAGGCGAACGTAATGAAATACCGCAAAGACTTGGCGTACAACCACGCCCGGATTTCCTCTCGTGCACCCGACCCATAGCCGCCAGCGACCGTAAGTGTTACAATTCCAGACAGAAAGGTGCTTTTATGGGCAACCTCGACGTTCCCGAAGTGCTCATTATCATGGGGATATTGGGCGGGATCGCATGGGCGATTTACAACCGCCGCCATCCCAATCCGGGCAAGTGAACGGGCCGGAGGGGCCGCGCTTACGGGCGGCGGGTGGTAGCTAGTGACGCTTCCAGGGCTATGCGCACCAGTTGGCTGCGCGTTCGAACCCGTGTCTTGTGAAAGAGCTGTTGTAAGGTGGCCTTGACGGCGCTTTCGGAAACCCCCAGGCGGGTGGCGATCTCTTTGTTGGTGAGGCCTTCGAAAAGGCCCTGTAGAACCTCCTGTTCCCGTTCGGTAAGCAGCTTGCGCAGATCGTGCTCCTCGCGGCGCGGGATGACGTCGCTGAGAGCGCGGATCACCTTCTGATCCACCCACATTTCCCCGTTGGCTACCATGCGGATGGCCTGCGCGAGGCTGCTGGGGCTGTTGTGCTTCAGGAAGATCCCGGAAGCCCCCAATTTGAAAGCCAGGGCGGACTCCTCGGCGGTCATGCCGGCCGTAACCATGAGGATCTTGCCGGTGTACCCGCCGTGTTGGGCGGAGGCGAGGAACTGGCCGCCGTGGTCATCGCCGAGGTCGAAATCCACCAGGGCGACGTCGGCCGGGGAGCGGCGGAGCAATGCCAGGGCTTCGGCGCAGGTGCCGCAGTGGCCCACCATCTCGAAGTCGGGCTCGGAGGCCAGCAGGCGGCTCAGGCTCTCGCGGAACAGCACGTGATCGTCAAGCAGTAAGAGTCGAATGCGTTCCATGATTCGCCATTGCGCCATAGTCGGATTCGCGCAGGCCGGAGATGGCCAGCTCGATTACGAACGAACAACCGGGCACCGCCGGATCGTGCCGCAGGTCGCCATAAAAGGACCGCACGAAGGCGCGCGAGATATAAAGGCCCAGGCCGGTGGATTCGGCTCCCTGCTGGAAGGGCTGGAACAGGTGTTCGGTGGAGCGGATGCCGGGGCCGCTATCGGTCACGCGGAGCGAAACCGCGTCCGAATGCACGGCGGCGGAAATCTCCATGCGCTTCACCGGGGAGTGCTCGAGGGCGCGTTGGCTGTTCTTGGTGAGGTTGAGGAGCACCTGCAGAAGACGATGCCGGTCGGCCCAAACGGGAGGCAGATCGGCTGGGACGTTCCAGTTCACCTCGATCTCCGCTTCCTGGGACCAGGGTTCCAACACGATGCGCAGGTCGTCGAGAATTTCCGCCAGATCTATGCCGCCGATGGGCGCGTCGGCGCGGCTGTTCTTCAATTCCACCGAGGCGATGCGGTTGAGCGTTTCGAGGAGGGAACCAAGGGCTTCGAAGTCCTTATTGCCCTTCAGCGCGCCGTGGCGCACCAGGTTCTCGTAGATCACGGCGATGGCACCGCACACGTTGCGCACTTCGTGCGACACGGCCCCCACCAGGATGCGCGAGCCGGCCATCAATTGTTCCAGGCTGGTTTCCTCGCGCTCGCGAAGCTGGTCGGAAGCGTCCACCACCAGCGCCGCCAGGCGCGGCCCCTGGGCGGTCCGGTAGGTGGAGAAAAACACGTCGGCGAGGAACACTTCGCCACCCGACCTGACGCCGCGGCACTGCATCTCGGTGCGGAAGTTGGGCGGGGTTTCGCCCAGCAACGGAACGCGGCCGAGGGCGGGCACATAGGAGCGGATGCTCTTGCCTGTCAACTGTCCGTCGGCCAGGCCGAATAAACGGTGGGCAGCCTGGTTGGCGCGCAGCACCAGGCAATCGGTGCCCATGGTCAGGATCGCCACAGGAGAGGAACCGATCAGGAATTCGAGCTGTTCTTCGGCCGAGCGCCGGGCCGAATTCTCCTCTTCCAATTCGCGCAGGTGCCGGCGTTCCCGGTCGCGGCTACGGGAAACCTCGTAGGAGAAAAGCCCGGTGCCGGCCAGGGACGTGAACACTAGAATATCCTGCGGCAGGGCCACCGCGGCGGTAAACGGGTAAGGATCGAAGTAGTCGGAAAAGAAGGTGCAAATCAGCGCGGCCAGCACAATCTGCCAGCGCGGTTGCACGGTGGCGATCAGCATGATCGGGAAGAGGTAGAGAAAGGCGAACGCGAACGGCGGGTCGACCCGCCAATCCACCAGAGCCACCGCCAGAATGAGCAGGCCGGCCAATACGACGCGCGGGTTCTTGTCCGGATGGCGCCAGTTCATACCCAAGGTTCCCTATGTAAATTTTAGATAAATTTGGACTTCGGGCCAACCATATAGCCAAAAGATAGCCTCGATCAGGCCGAAAGATAGATGGCCGTGTCCGGAGGCGGCCGATAACCTGAAAGGGTGAACACCGTTCGTGGCATTTGCGCGAGCCCGGGACTGGCATCGGCCCCACTCTCTTTCCCAGGACTTCCCGATGGTAACACTAGCCAAGCAGCACGGAACGGCGGTTGTGCGCGGAGGCGCCGCGCCTGAGCCCTGCGCGTGGACTTCCGCCTTTAGACTCTGATGACGCGACTCGGATACTTCTTCCGCGGTGTGGCGTGGATGGCGTGCGCAGCCGCTTATGGGCAACCGGCCGCCCTGACCTGGCAGCAGGTCAAAGACAAATTCGAAGCCGCCAATCCCACCTTGCGCGCCGGCCAGATCGATATTCAGGAATCGAAGGCGCAGGAAATCACCGCCTACCTGCGGCCCAATCCGGATTTCACCCTATCCACGGATGGAACGCAGCTTACCCGCAATCAAGGCGTCTGGCAGCCTTTTTCCGGCACGATGTTTTCCTTCGCCCTCGGCTACTTGCACGAACGGGAGCACAAGCGGGAGCTGCGCCTGGAAAGCGCGCAAAAAGGCACGGCCATCGCGGAGAGCCAGCAATCCGACCTGGAACGTACCCTGCTGTTCAATCTCCGCGCGGCTTTCGTCAATACCCTGCAGGCTAAGCAAGTGCTGGCCATGGCCAAGGAGAACCTGGCCTACTTCGACCGCGAAATGGAGATCGGCCGGAACCGCTTCAAAGCCGGCGACATCGCCCGCGTGGACCTGGACCGGCTGGAGTTGCAGCGGGTGCAATACCAGTCCGACCTGGAAACCGCCACGGTGAATCTGCGTACGGCCAAGATCAACCTGCTGGCGCTGGTCAACGACCGCACGCCGGTGGACGCTTTCGACGTGACGGGCGCGTTCGATTTCGCCGACGGGCTGATGCCGCTAGATGAGTTTCACTCCACCGCGCTGGCCAACCGGCCCGATTTGAAGGCTGCCATGCAGGCGGTAGACAAAGCTCAAACCGACCACAAGCTGGCGGTTTCCAACGGCTCGACCGACCCCACCTACAGCGTTTGGTACTCGCATAATCCTTCGTTTAGCAATCCCTATGCCAACAATACGCTCGGCGCCAGCGTGGATATTCCCCTGCGCATCTTCGACCGCAACCAGGGGGAAAAGGAGCGGACGCAGCTCGATATCCGGCACGCCGAGCGGCTGCGCGAGGCTGCCCAGGCGCAGGTCTTCAGCGACGTGGATTCCGCCTATTACACGGTGGTATCGGCGGTGAACCTGCTGCGTCCGTATCGCGGCGACGACGGATACCTGGCCAGGGCCACGCGGGTGCGCGAAACCATTTCCTTCTCCTACCAGCACGGCGGCGCGGCGCTGGTGGATTTTCTGGATGCGCAGCACGATTACCGCGCTATCCAGGTGGCCTATCTCAATCTGATCGGTTCCTACTTAACGGCCGCGAGCCAATTGAACCTGGCGGTGGGCCGCGAGGCGATCCAATGAAAACAACGCTGATGCATAGATGGTGGGGCGGACCCCCTGGTCCGCAGCCGGCCCCCTGGCCGGCTTTGTTGGAGGAGGCAAGCGCCTGGTTGTTCGGGGGAAGAGCGGGTCCAGGGGGACCCGCGCGGACCAGGGGGTCCGCCCCAGCGTTTACACAGCCTGCGCCGCGTCCTTCAAGCAGCCAACACAAGATCATCCTAGCGTCGATGGCCGCGATTTTGAGCCTGGTGCTGGCCGGCTGCGGCGCCAAGGCGGCCAACCCGGACGACGCTTCCGCGGGCGCTCCGCCGCCGACCCAGGTGGAGCGCGAAGCCGATGTCAACATCGTCAAAGTGGGCGATCCCGGCCAGTTCCCGCTGGCCGAGGCGGGCCGGATCGATGTGGCGCCCACGCTGGACGTGACCGGCGTGGTGATGCCGGACATATCGCGCAACGTGCCGGTGATTACGCTCGCCACTGGCCGCATTCTCGAAATCCACGCCAAGCTGGGCGATACCGTCGGCAAGGGCCAACTCCTCATGAAAGTGCAGAGCCCGGACATCGCGCAGGCGTTTTCCGATTACCGGCAGGCGGTTGCCGACGACGTGCTGGCCCGCGCCCAACTGGACCGCTCCAAGCTGCTGTTCGACCAGGGCGCCATTGCGCAAAAAGATCTGGAAGTGGCGCAGGATACCGAGGCCAAGGCTAAAGTGACGGTCGAAACCACGCTGGAACGAATCAAGGTGCTGGGCGCCGACCCCGCCCACCCGGCCTCGATCGTCGATATTTTCGCGCCCATCGCCGGCGTGATCACCGATCAGCAGGTGACCGCGGCCTCCGGCACGCAGGGGCTGGCCTCGCCCAACGCGTTCACCATTTCCGACCTGACCCACGTCTGGATCGTCTGCGACGTTTACGAGAACAATCTTTCCTTCGTGAAGATGGGCGAGTACACCGATATTCACCTGAACGCCTATCCGAACCTGGCGTTGCGCGGGCGGATCGACAACATCGGACCGATCCTCGATCCCAATCTTCGAACCGCCAAAGTGCGTCTGGAAGTCGCCAACCAGGGCGGGTTGATGCGCCTGGGCATGTTCGTCACCGCGACTTTCCACAGCCCGCAGTCGCAAGTGGAGGCCACCGTACCGGCCGCGGCGGTTTTGCACCTGCACGACCGCGACTGGGTGTACGTGCCGGCCGACGGCGGCCGCTTCGAGCGGGTAGGCGTGGCCGGCGGCCGCATGCTGCCCGGCGGCCTGCAGGTGGTGAACGGCATTCAGCCGGGGCAGCGGGTCGTCACCAACGCGCTGGTGCTGCAGAATACGGTGGAGCAGTAGTCGAGACTACGACATGATTCGCGGCCTGGTGGATTTCGCTCTCAATAACCGTTTGCTGATGGTGGCGGTTGCCGTCCTGCTATTTGCCTGGGGCGTCATCTCTTTCGAAAACCTGCCCATTGAAGCTTACCCGGATGTGGCCAACAACTACGTGCAGGTCATCACCCAATGGCCCGGCCGCGCCGCCGAAGAGGTGGAGCAACAGGTCACCATTCCGCTTGAAATCGTGATGAACGGCCTGCCCCATCTGGAGCACCTGCGCTCCACTTCGCTTTTCGGCCTTTCCAGCCTGATGCTGGTTTTCGACGACGATTCCGATAACGACTGGAACCGCGCCAAAGTGCTGGAGCGCATGAGCGAGGTCACCCTGCCGCAGAATCTGCAGCCGCAGATGGGCACCGACTGGAGCCCGGTCGGGCAGATCTTCTGGTACACGCTGCACAGCACCAATCCCAAATACGACCTGATGGAGCTGAAGGCGCTGGAAGACTGGGTGCTGGAGAAACAGTTCAAGTCCGTGCCCAACGTGGTGGACGTGGCCAGCTTCGGCGGCATCACCAAGGAATACCAGGTGCGCATCGATCCCGACAAGCTGGTGGATTACGGGCTGAGCATCGGGCAGGTGGAGCAGCAGTTGGCCAATAACAACGTCAATGCCGGCGGCAGCTTCATCGAACAGGGTTTGCAGCAGGTGAACGTGCGCCAGGTGGGCCTGGTGAGCACCGTCGGCGACGTCGACAAAATCCTGGTGAAAACGCAGAACGGCACGCCGGTGCGCATATCCGACATCGCCACGGTGGAGCAGGGTCCCAAGATCCGGCTGGGGCGGATCGGCAAGGCGATCCACCGCGACAATGGCAAGGTGCTGGACAACGACGACGTGATCGAAGGCATCGTGCTGCTGCGCAAAGGCGCCGATTCCGACCAGGTGCTCAAAGACATTCATACCAAGGTGGACGAACTGAACCACGACATTCTGCCGCACGGGGTGAAGGTGGTTCCGTTCCTCGACCGCAGCACCCTGCTGGAGCTGACCACCCACACCGTGCTGCACAACCTGAGGGAAGGGATCATCCTGGTATCGATCATCCTGTTCCTGTTCCTGGGCAACGTGCGCGGCGCCCTAATTGTGGCCTTGACCATTCCTTTCTCCCTGCTGTTCGCGGCCATCTGTCTCGACCTGCGGCACATTCCGGCCAACCTGCTGTCGCTGGGCGCTCTCGATTTCGGCATGGTGGTGGACGGAGCGGTGGTGATGGTGGAGAACATCGTGCGGCACCTGGGCCGCAAGGGCGATCACCGCACCGCCATGGAGCGGATCAGGGAATCGGCGCACGAGGTGCAGCGGCCGGTGTTCTACGCCATCGGCATTATCATTACCGCCTACCTGCCCATCTTCACGCTGCAGAGCGTGGAGGGACGCCTGTTCAAACCGATGGCGTGGACGGTGGCCTTCGCCCTGCTCGGCGCGCTGTTGTTCTCCATGCTGCTGGCGCCGGTGTTGTCCAGCTTCCTGTTCCGCCGTGCGACGCGGGAGTGGCACAACCCGGTCATGATTTTCTTCACCAACACGTACCGGCACGCGGTGCGCTTCGCCATTCGCGCGCGCTGGTTGACGGTGGGGGTGGCGCTTCTGTGCGTGGCCGCGAGCGGGTACCTGATTGGCAGCGGCGTCATCGGTTCGGAATTTCTGCCGCACCTGGATGAAGGCGCTATCTGGGCCCGCGGTACGCTGGCGCCTTCGACCGGCCCCACCGAGGGCAATCGGCTGATGACCCAGGCGCGGGACATGTTCGCCTCGTTCCCGGAGGTGACCCAGGTGGTATCGCAGGTGGGCAGGCCCGACGACGGCACCGACACCACCGGCTTCTTCAATACCGAATACTTCGTGGATCTGAAGCCCAAGGCGGGATGGCGCCCCGTCTTTCATGAGAATAAAGACGCCCTGATCGCGGCCCTGGACCGCGAAGTGGAGAAACTGCCGGGCGTGCTGTGGAACTTCTCCCAGCCCATCTCCGACAACATGGAGGAGGCCGTCAGCGG
>Ga0182030_10006117_pt1 | contig 25435 bp, 23 predicted proteins | sample 812S3MmetaG_FD_121299 | JGI IMG/M metagenome (GOLD analysis project Ga0182030, IMG submission 121299) | Permafrost microbial communities from Stordalen Mire, Sweden - 812S3M metaG (Illumina Assembly) | ecosystem: Environmental > Terrestrial > Soil > Wetlands > Permafrost | place: Sweden...
AGCGCGCCCTCGCCGACCGGCAGCGGGTCCTGGGCGAGGACCACCCTGACACCCTGACCTACCGCAACAACCTCGCCGGCGTCTACCAGTCGGCGGGCGACCTGAGCCGGGCCATCTCCCTTTATGAGCGGACCCTCGCCGACCGGCAGCGGGTCCTGGGCCAGGACCACCCCGACACCTTGCTATCCCGCAGCAACCTCGGCGGCGCCTACCAGGCGGCCGGGGACCTGGACCGGGCCATCGGCCTGTCCCAGCGGACCCTCGCCGACCGGCAGCGGGTCCTGGGCCAGGACCACCCCAAGACCTTGGCCTCCCGCAACAACCTGGCCGGTGCCTACCAGGCGGCCGGGGACCTGGACCGGGCCATCCTGCTGTTCGAACAGGCCCTCGCCGACAGTGTACGGCTCCTGGGCCAGGACCACCCCCGGACCCTGCTGGTCCGCAACAACCTCGCCTACGCCCACGAGGTAGCGGGTGATGTCGGCCGGGCCATCCCCCTGTTCGAGCAGGCCCTCGCCGACCGGCAGCGGGTCCTGGGCCAGGACCACCCCGACACCCTGGTATCCCGCAGCAACCTGGCCGGTGCCTACGAGGCGGCGGGGGACCCGGGCCGGGCCATCCTGCTGTTCGAGCAGGCCCTCGCCGACAGCGTGCGGGTCCTGGGCCAGGACCACCCCCAGACCTTGGCCTCCCGCAACAACCTCGCCTACGCTCATGAGTCAGCAGGGGACCTGGACCGGGCCATCCCCCTGTACGAGCGGGCCCTCGCCGACAGCGTGCGGGTCCTGGGCCAGGACCACCCCCAGACGAAGATGGTGCGTGGCAACCTCACCGCGGTGCGGCAACAACCTCAGTAGTGCCCTGTATCGCCTGTCGGTAAGGTAGCTACCACCTGCCGCCATCTGTGACGTTTCCGCAGGTGGTGAGAGGTTTTCGCGGATTGCTGAGACACGATTAGCCACGCACTGTCAGTATTGCGGTGGATTCGTGGGGTGAAGGCATTGCCTGTCCGCCGGAGGGGCCGACGCCGTGGCGCGTGTGCTGGACGAAGACGAGCTGATCGAGCACTGGACGCTTGTCGGCGATGAGCTCAACCTGCTGACTGGGCCCAGTACTCCTAATAGCTACGGCCAAGGGCAAAGTAGCGCTGAGACATCTATCGGATTCGGCACGTAGCGGTCACAAGTGAGGCATACCGGCGGTGCAGATAGCCCCTGTTCCTGATCGTGGTGGCGATCGTCTTTCCGTGATCGCCAACGAGGGGGCAATGGGGTGCAGGCTGAGTGGGAGCCGGATGAGCTCATCGGCGCGTGGACGCTGACCGAGGGTGACTGGGACCTGATCGCTAACAAGGCGGGCGTGCCCCGGCTCAGTTTCGCGGTAATGCTGAAGTTCTACGAGATCGAGGGCCGGTTCCCGGCCTATCCCGAAGAGGTCCCGCCCGCTGCGGTCAGGTATCTCGGGTCGCTGGTGAAGGTCGACCCGGCGCTGTTCGCCAGGTACTCCTGGTCGGGCCGGTCGATCAAGTACCACCGGTCCCAGATACGCAAGGTCTACGGGACGCGGCCGCCGACGGAGGACGATAAGGACCGCTGGGCGCGGTGGCTGGCCGAGGAGTTGTGCCCGGCCGAGACGAACCGGGACCGCCTGGCGGCCGCGCTTCGGCGGCGCTGCCGCAGCGAGAAGGTGGAGCCGCCGAGCACCGGCCAGGTAGAGCGCGTGGTCGCCTCGGGCTGCCGGCAGTTCGACGACGACTTCGCCGCGACGACCGCCGCGCGGCTCGGACCTGTGGTGTGCGGCCGGCTGGAAGAGCTGCTGTCGCGGCCGAACGTGCTGGCCGAGCTGGGGTCCTGGGACTATCCGTCCCGGTATTAGCTCTAAGCACTGAGCCGCAGGTCCGAGGCGATGTTGGGTTGATGGCTGGATATCTCAGTCGCATTTTGGGCGTACTGACCGTTAGCGGTGTGTTACGCGCGTACGGTCGCGGCTCGTGGCATATGAGTATTTGTCTTCCGAGCAGGCTGCCCGGTACGGGGCGTTCGTGGTGGACCCGACGCCCGATGAGCTGGAGAAGTTCTTCTTCCTGGACGGTCCGGCGCTGGAGGCGGTCCGGTCGAAGCGTCGTCGGCACAACCGGCTGGGCTGGTCGATCCAGTGGGGCACGGTCCGGATGCTGGGGACGTTCCTGACCGAGTCGGATCCGGTCGGAGTGCCGCAGATCGTGATCGACTACGTTGCCGAGCAGCTGGGCATCGATGATCCGTCGTGTGTGAAGCTGTACCCGGAGCGGCCGCAGACCCAGTACGAGCACGCGTGGGAGATCCGCGATCTGCTGGGGTACCGCGACTTCGACGACGCCGAGGCGGAGGTGACGGCGTTCATCGCCTCGCGGGTGGCCAAGACGCGGGACTCGCGGCGGGACCTGTTCGACCGTGCGGTGCTGCGGCTGATCGAGAACCGGGTGCTGCTGCCTGGGATCAGTAAGCTGTCGCAACTGGTGACCGAGGTGCGGTGGCCCGTGCTGGAGGCGATCAACGAGCAGGTCGTGGCGGGTGCTCCTGTGCACATGCGGCGGGAGCTGATCGGCACGCTGGAGGTGCCGGACGGCAAGAAGGTGTCCATGCTGGAGTGGGGGTGCCGTACTGGTACGGCCGAAAGGGGCAATAGGATGATCTTGAAGACGTGAGGGATGCTTGGGGTCGACGGTCTGGAGCTGTCGCGGAACCGTGACCGGTTGATCTTGTTCGTCAACGGTGGTTTCGCAGGGTGCCGCAGCCGCCGTCCTGTAGACAGAAGTGATGGCGGGCATCCCTTGGGACGAAATCGACGACGAACAACTGTGGGCGCACCTGACCATCGCACGCGGGGTCGACCCCGGCACTGCGGTTCCGCTCAGCCGCGCGACGACCGAGCTGCATCCACCCACGATCTACCACTGGCTGCGCCCCAGTGCCATATGCCGACTGTGAAAACACCCGCCGCTGCTTGACCATCGAGGCAACGATCAAGCTATAGAGCCTGTTTCTAAAGGGTGGTGGCGTCCTGGTTTAGACTCGCGAGGCGGCGGGTCATGATGAGGATGTGGGCTAGGTGGACCATGACGACGTCCTGGCTGGTGAGCCGCTCGTAGCCGCGTGCGCAGCGGCGGCGGCGGCTGGTCCAGGCGTTGGTGCGCTCGATGACCCAGCGGCGGGGCACGACGATGAATCTGGTGAGGTCGTCGTTGCGCTTGACGATCTCGATGATGGTGCCGAGGTTCTTCTCTGCCCAGCCGATCCAGGAGCCGTGGTAGGCACTGTCGGTGAAGACGCAGGCCAGGCGGGTGCTGCGGGCGCGGGCGTGGAGCAGCAGCTGGGCGGCGACGTCGCGGTCCTGGACGTTCGCGGCGGTGATCACGACGGCGATGAGCAGGCCCAGGGTGTCCGTCAGCAGGTGCCTCTTGCGGCCGTTGACTTTCTTGTGTCCGTCATAACCGCTGGTAGCAGCGGGGACGATGCCCTCGGCGGACTCAGCGACTGACTGGGAGTCGATGATTCCCGCTGACGGCTGCGGGTTGCGTCCCATCGCGACCCGGATCTGGGTGCGCAGGGCATCGACGAGCTGGTGGGTGACCTTGTCCGCCCCCCCAGCGGGTGCTGTAGCCGTACACGGTCCGCCACGGCGGGTAGTCACCGGGCATCGCACGCCACTTGATCCCGTTATCCACCATATAGAACAGGGCGTCGATAATCGTGCGGCGGCTGTGCTTCTCCGGGCGGCCGCCGATCAGGGTCAGGCACAGCATCACCGGCAGCAGCGGCTCCAGCACCGCCCACTGCGCATCGGTCATGTCAGTCGGGTAACACGGCACGCGGGTGCGGCACCCGCACTCACACGAGCACTCGTAACTGGCGTCAGCAGCGGAAACACAGTTCAATGGCATGGCGGGTCCCTGGGGCAGGTGGTCTGAGCAACCTCTGCACTCACTCAGGGACCCGCGCCCGTGTCACCGCACCACGCCGCGTAACCACCAGAAAACACCCAGATCGTCACCTAGCAGCCCGGCATCATAACCCCGCACCAGCCCACCCTTTAGAAACAGGCTCTATAGCGGTAGCTGGGCCAAGATGGTCGCCGACCGGTATCAACGAGGGGGCCAAGATCATGGAAGGCGGCGTTACCTACAGGACATGATGCCAAGTCCGAAAACGCGAGCCAATCCAGACGCCTGAACCTACCCAGGGTAACGGCCGTTCCCACAACCAACAAGGGAACGGCCCAGCCCATGTAATTACAAGATCATTAGCCGCCGCGCACGCGCTTCGCCTTACAGACCGCTCAGCAGAGCGTCCGTTTAAGCAGCGCGCAGGCAACCGCAAGGCGATAGGCCGCACCTTTTGCAGCTCTCCCGATGGTGGTACGGAAACCACGCCCACCAGAGTCAGTACGATTCCGGGAGTTTGCTCGCCATGATAACGATTACTTTCCGCTACTGCCTTCAGCCTTCCCCGCTAGATGCTTAGCGACTAGGATCAGGGTCCAAGTACAGCAGGAACAGAAGTAACTGGGGGGGATATTGTGACGCTCGAACCGATCTCGGGACAGCTTGTCATCGCGAAGGCAGCCTTTGAGGCTGGTACCGCAGCCATACAGCTGTCCAACACTGTCATAGGCCGCATAAAGCTCCGTCGGATGATTCAGGAAGCCGAAAAGCAACAGATCCAATATTGGATTAACGAACGGCTCAACGATCTCAGGATCGCAAGTGATGTTCGGCTGAACCTTGCCGCACAGGATGCAATCGCAGACATCTGGGAAAAGCATACTAGAATGGTTGCCCGCCACCCCGGTGCGGAGCAATATCATCTCATGATGTTCGAGAATACGTTCTCAAACATCATGCGCCATGCCAGAGGCTCGTAGAAATGCCGGGCATCGTTATCAGCGTGGTGCTATGCAGCTTGCTGATTATGAGCATCCTGGCATCCATCCGAGCCCTACTGGACGCAGTTCCCTACGTCCGCGCCCTGGCGAGGTCACTGCGAGCCGGGTTCGCGGCTGCCGATGCGCACGCCAAGATCGGGGATGAGGTAGCGAAGTACAAAATGAGGACGCGCCGTGGCGGGATCTTCTAGTCATGCCACCCGTCGTCCGCATTGCTCTTATGTCCTCACTGATGGTAATCAGAACTCTTTTCTGGATCGCCTGTTCGTTGCTAATTGCACTATCTATTTTCGTCTCATTCACGCTGCCTCCAGTCGCGAACGAGGGCCTGAGCGGTCGTATAGCCCGGACATGGGATGGATCAATCGCATGGTTGAACCTGAAAATATTCGATCAACAGTACCTGGCGACAGAGGCAGTAGCGCTCATTGTCGATCCTAACTGCACGACGGCCCTCGGCCATGCCGACTACCAGGCGATCGTAAACTGCGGTAAGAAATGCGCGAACTATCCGCGTCCGGCGTGTGGGCCAAGGCGTCGTCGGTCCCCACATCGACTTAACCACCGCAGCACCCGAAGGTAGAAAGCGTCGGCTAATACGACTAGGCGAAACCCGTACCGCAAAGCGACCCATGTGGTATGCCGGGCAGGGCCGGGCCGCCGCGCACACCGTGCGCACAGGAACCGCATAACAGCCGTACAGCGCAGCGCCCGCGCGTGCGGGCGCTGTGCGCCACGTTTCCGGCCCGGTCCCCCCTCCTGCCTGCGCTGACGCGCTCGCTCCGCGCCGCCTCCGCGTTCCTGACCCCCTCACAAAGCAGAGAGCAAGGTCAGGAACACTACAGCTCTACTACACGAGTAAACAGACAAAAGGAGGGCGGCCAGGACCAGTTGCCCTGTGTGGACCTTGGCGGCCAGTGGCGTGCTCTGCTGGATTCTCGGTGAGCCCAGCGGGTCCCGCCGTGATGGCCGGCGGGACCCCGCTGGGCTGATGCTGGAGTAGCTGGTTAGCAGTGCTGGGGTCGTTGCCCTGCGGCGTGCCGGATGGCGGTGATCACTAGGTGCAGGTTCTGGCTGTCCAGGCCGGGGATGGCATCGCGCAGGCAGACCGGGGAGCCGGCGGCGATGCTGGCGGCGAGCTGGAGGATGCGCCGTTCGCCGCTGCAGACGGGCAGCTGCCCGCCGTGCAGCGCGCTGATCGCGGCGTCCCAGTTGATCTGGGCCATCGGGGTCGTGCCGTCGCTGATGCTGGTGAAGGTGTCCACGAAGCCGGTGAAGTCGGGGCGGTACAAGAACCCGCCGTGGCTGATGAGCAGCTCGGTGCCGGCTTCGTCTGGGTAGAGGCCGGCCGCGTGAGCGCGCAGCGCGGCGGTGAGCGCGGCGGTCACGGGGTGTCCCCGGGGCCGGCCGCCTGCTGGTCCAGGATGCGCTGGAGGGCGGTGTGCTTGGCGGGGTCGTAGGCGGTGCCTTCCTGCCAGCAGCGCCAGATGACGAGGATCCAGGCGCGGCCCAGGATGCGGGTGGCGTGCGGGTGGTCCTTGCCGCGGGCGCGGGCGGCCTGGTAGACGGACGCGGCCCAGGGGCTGGCGTGCCGGGAGCCGTCCGCGAAGTCGCAGACGGCATCGCGGAGCGGGCGGCTGACCGCCCACCGGAAGGCGTGCGCGGTGTGCGTGCCGGACTCGCGGGTGACCGGGACGACCCCGGCCAGGGCGGCCAGGGACTGCGGGGCGGGGTAGCGGGACCGGCAGTCCCCGATTTCGGCCAGCAGCCGGGCGGCACGCAGCGTGCCGGCCCGGGGCAAGGAGGTGAAGATGTGCCCGTCAGGATGGGCGGCCAGCTGGGCGCCGATCCCGGTCTCCAGGGTCTTGATCTGGGCGGCGAGCATGCCGGCCGTCGCGGCCAGGGCGGCGGTGATGACCGCGTGCGCGGCGCCGTCGTCCCCGGTGATGCCATCGGGCGCGGCCCCGCAGCCGGGCGCACAGCACGCTGGCCGGGGCCGTCTTGCCCCGCCCCGGGATGGTCTTCAGCCAGGCCGTGATTGCCTGCTCATCAAGACCGGCGGCGGCGTCCTGGCTGCCGAAGCTGGCCAGGAACCGCAAGCTGATCGGGCTGGCCAGGTCGAAGAACAGCCCGGCCGCAGCGGGGAACGTCACGGCCAGGTGGGCCCGCAGCTGATTACACGCCGCCACCCGGTGCGCGACCAGGTCCCTGCGGGCCCGGACCGGCCGCCCGCAGCGCCAGGGTCGCGGGGGTATCCGGGACCAGCGGCCGCAGCCGCGCCCGGTCCGTCCGCAGCGTGTCGGCCAGCACGAACGCATCGAACCGGTCGTCCTTGCCGCCGCCGGACCGGTACCGCGCCCGCAGGTTCTTCACCTGGCGGGAGCTGACCACTACCACGGACAGGCCGGCGGCCAGCAGCGCCTCGACGAGCACGCCGCCGCCCCGCTCGATCGCGACCTCAGTGGCCCCGTTCTCGCGCAGCCGCGTGATCAGCATCTCAAGGCCGGCCTTGTCATGAGCGGCGCTGAAACGGTCCAGGATCCGCCCGGCCATGTCGACCACGCAGGCCACGTGATCAGCAACAGCCCAGTCGATGCCGGCGAACACGCCGCCGGCCGGGACATCGGGCAGAACCTGGATTGGGGCATACTTCATCACAGCCTCCTCGCTGCTTACTCAGTGGGGAGGCACCCTTTTAACTGACGGAACCGGGACGCTGTCGTCAGCTCACTGTGCGGCGCTCGAAGCGCAAGGCCCTGTTGACGATCCGTGCGTCCCGGGTAGCCGCCAGCCCCGCAAAACTGGTCCTGGACCTCACTAAAGGGTCTCGCAGAAAGCAGGCAGTGACTGGCGGCACCTGGGGGTGCAGCGGCGATCACAATCACCGGTGCGCTAACTGTGGACCTCCGGCAGCATCCCGCACAATGCACATCACGCAACAGACAGGTCACATACCGGCCACAACCGGCAAGACGGCCCCTACTGCCCGGCAGGGTCCTTCAGTGAGCAGCGGCCAGGACCGCACGGCCCGGCTCGGTCGGATAGTCGCCGGGACCGGTCCGCGGCGGCTGGTCCGCTGGCCCTGGCCGGGGCCGGACTACGCAAGCCGGGTCCATGGCGGAGGCCGTGCTAGCGGTGAGGGCAGCCATGGCGGTCACCATCCTTCGGTCGTGGCGAGCGGGTGTGGCTCGCCGGTCAGCGCGGCCAGCGCGGCGGCGACCTCAGCGAGGCTGGCGCGCACGTAGGTCGACGTGGCGCCGGCCTCGCTGCCGCTGTCGGTGTGGCCGGCGTAGGCGCGGGCGACGGCGTAGCCGAAGTTCCGCTAACGCCAGTTCGATGGTGATACTCGCCTCGGTGCGGCGGAAGGTGCCGGTTCCCGCGCTGGCTCGATGGCTGCTCGGCTTGGGCATCGCGGCGACGCTCGCGGCCAACGTGGCACACGGCCTTGGCCGAGGGCGGCTGGTGCCGTGGTGGCCGCGTGGCCGGTGCTTCTTCGGTGCCTACGATGCAGCGGAGTTACCCGACCCAAGCTGAGCTGTCTGCCATGTAAATGGGCCGTCTGACACGGTTATCATTCGGCTTCAGGTTTACGAACGCTAACCTTGTAGACCTTAACGTTCTTTCGGGCCTGGTCTTTGGTTAGGCTTGTCTTTACCCCTGGATAATCACTAGGCTTCGCTTCGTTGACACTTTTCATATCGAGTTGCAGGGAGGTTATCTCTTCCTCGATGAAGTCGATTGACTGCTCGTAAGCCACGCGGTCGCCGATGCGTAGGCTACCCGTTTCAAGCCGGATTCCGAGAGCGCCCGCCTGCGGCCAGAAGCCGTCTACGACGCCGATAAACTGGTAGTGTGCGGGGATTGGCCGTACGCGTCCACGTGAAACGAACAGATCGGCAACGTCTGCATGGTGCCACCCATGCATGAGAAAACTGCGCGCCAGACGGAACAGATCCCAGGTGGTCAGCAGGCCAAATCCCTGCTCTTCAGCGTTGCTGACTACATCAGGCTGAAAGACGTGCTCGTGCTCGCGATCTAGCGCTGGGAGATTTCGCTGGTGGTTTACGATGGCCAGACCGTGCAGATCGGAACGGTTCCACTCGCGCATACGAGGGACTAGATACTTCGCCACCTGGAGGCTGCTGGCCTCTTTGGGAAGCCCAGCGATTCCCTTAATTTCCACGAGAACGGGAACCTGCGCATCCATGATGCGCAAGTCTTCGCGCAGGTTACCGCTATCCCCGTCCTTCTTGGCTTCAGCGTCAGCATCTCGTACGTCATTAAAGCCAAGTGCCTTGAGCGTCTTAGCCACGGCATTGACAAGGCTTTCACCGCTGCTAGTTAGCAGGTCGTGTACAAACCCGTACTCTGCACGTTCTGTTTGTATCTTTTCCTCAAGTTTGCCAATACGCGCGCGCGTTTCCTCTTCTATCCTGATGATCTCGGTTCTCAGCGCCGCCACTTGCGGCAGTTCGTACTCTGCGCGCCGGGTCCACCGACTTCCTTCCGCATGCGGGAACAGCCGCGGACGGAGCGCAGGGAGGACGTTTTCCATCAAATCTATCGCGAGTTCCGGCCTGCGGTTCAATTGAGGCAGGATGATTATCAGGCCAGCCGTATCCCTCTGGTCTTCCGCAGGAGTAATAACGCCAGCTACCGGGTCGCTATATTTGTTGGTCGCGAGCGTAATCCAGCGACCACGATGTAGTCGAGGATTAATGGTGCAGTCGAAGCGTCCGCTGCCGAAGTATTTATCGATCCCGAGGTCTCGCGCTATGCCATTGTCTGCGGGATCCATCTCTTGGCCAGAATCATGAGAGATCGCAAGCCACTTCAGATCAGATAGCAGGCTCCAGTTATCGGCGTCCAGCTTCCTAGAGCTGTATGAATCCAGGCCGCCGCCATATGGGCTCACCTGGGCGAACACGTAATCTGGGCTGGTCGGAGGGGCAGAAAAGAGAACAAAGACACCGCCGTGTCGAAGGATGCGATCTCCTTCGGCGCAGACGAAAGACATAAGTGCAGGTCGCGGGTCTACTAGCCCGCGAGCCAACGAGACCCACCAGGCGTCCACACCAGGAGGTGGCATCTGCACTTGCTTTGCATCAGAGGCCCTCGGCTCCGGGCCTGCGAGATCGACTATTACGATCTCCTGCTCGGTGTAACCGGGGAGTTCACCTGAGCCCTCAAGCCGGACATATCCCGCCGCTGGCGGCACAATCGTCGGTTGGCCGAACGTCCCGCGTGTTGCTGCGTAGCCCCGCTTTTCGAGCGCTTCGCAGATGTCCGGAGCATCGATCACCAAGACCTTGGGCCTGGGATACTTCGGCACGGGCACGGTCCCTCCCGGCTCTGGAGGTACGGGTTCCGGGACGACGCTCGTCTGAGATCGCCGTATCGGCATGTGACGTCCGCAGAACCTTCCCGTGAGGTGCCGTTTTCAGCCAGGTTATGCGAGGCGGTGACGCGCTGCCGCCGTGTTATGGACAACCTGTGTGGCTCTGCCTACGGCGACGCGGTATCAGTTGCGGCACAGTGATTGCTCTTCTAGCTCCACGGCCCGCAGACCAGTGGATAGCCGCTGCCCCTCGACGCGGAGTTCTCCGAGCAGGGCGGCGGTCACGTGCGGGGGTTGCTGGGCCCTACCACCCGGTGGCAGCCGAACGACCTGATCGACATGCTGTATCTCGCGTGCGCCGCCGTCTACGCGGACGGTGTCGCCGCCGAGCGCACGGCTACGATATCTGAACGCCGCGGGGGGTGGACCGGAGCCCTGTCCCGTGGTGCCGGCTCTACGCGAACTCGTATCGCAACTACCGACCTGGGACTAGAGAGGTCGCGCTCGTTCGGGAAACGCGTTGCGGCAGCCCCAGCCCTCTAGTGCGTCGGCCGCCAGCCCGGACCAGCTCGCACTGCTGCGTTCTTCGGCGTCAAGGCCTGGGCCAGGCCCTGATCAAGTAGGGCCTGAGCGACCCGCGCGTGCAAGTCTGCTCGTGGTCTCCAGCAGCGTGAGAACTTAACGCCTGGCCTGTGCGCTGGCTTGCCATTCCCATCCGGGAGCGAGCAGCCGGGTGAGGGCGTGCTTGGCGTCGCGGATGAAGTTCGGGCTGGCGTTGTAGCGCCACGTTTTGCCGTCCGCGGTGGGCTGGGTTCCGTAGTGGTCGTTCCAGGCGTGGCGCAGCGTGGTCCAGGTCCAGCCGGTGATCGGGGTGATGGTGCGGACCAGCCCGTCGGGGTCGGGGCGGGGTCGGCGTCCTGGCCGGGTGATGGCTGATGGCTCGTTCAGTCCGAACCTGAGGCGCGGGCCGGTGTGCTGGGCGAGCCGGTAGTGCTTGACCGATAGCGGCCGCGGTGCTGGGCCGGGGTGGGTCTGGGTGCGGAGGCGGGCGTAGATCCCGGCGACCTGCTCCGGTGTCAGGGCTGGGTCCAGCGTCATGGTCACCCTGGTCGTAACGGGAAGCGTCCCACCCCTGATGGACGCCGATCCGGTGTAGACGAAAACCTCGGGCACCACTCCGGTGAGCACGAACATCACTGCGCCAGATGGCCGCCATCGGTACCGGTCGCAGAGCTTGTCCGCGAGCTCGGCCAGGTCTCCTAGGGGCAATCTGGCGTCCACTGATACCGCCCGTTCTTGGCCGTCGGCCACATACCACAAGGTGGTGAACGGTCGCGGCGCGCCTGGCCGCGACCGGGCGAACGCTTCCAGCAAGTAGGCGTCGGCGTCCCCTCCCGGCGCGGTGGCGGCCCGCTGCGCAAGGATCCACGGTGCGGCTTCGTCCCAGGCCAGGAGCCCGTCAGGCAGGATACGGTCCCGGAACCGCTGCACCTCCAGGTCGTGGTGCGCCCAGGCGGCGAAGATCGCCGACAGGGCATCGATCCGCGCTGACGCCGCCGCGCCGGCGAACTGGCGCGCGACCTCGTTGCCCGGCGTCTGGGGCATCGCGGACTGACCGGCGGCGATCACCTGCCGGGCCTCCCGGATCAGGTACTCGATCGTCTCCCTGCCGTCTGCTACCTCGCTGACGTAACCGCGCTCGTCGAGGTAGTCCCATAGGGCGCCGGGCACCGGATGCCATGCCTTTCCCAGCTCCGCCCGCACATTTATCATCTTCGACCTCCCCGAAGTGATAAACGAGTCTAGTCCTGTCGGGCAACCACCTGCGCGAAAAAGGAACGGACATGACAACCACAGCGATGGCCAGGTACCTGACCCTGGCAGTAACCCCGGCCGCCGCCGTGATCACGGGCCACCTGTGGCTGGCCGTCGCGGCGGCGGCGGTTCCCTGCGTGCTCGCATGCATCACCGCGATCGTCCTGGTGTTGTCAGTAGACCGAGGCAACCGGGTCGAGGCGATCAAAGCGCTGCCTCCGGTCATCACCGCCATCGGCAAGACCGCACTTACCGCCCGCCGCACTGGGCACCCCCGCAGCGTGACTGGAGCGAATGAACCCGTGCGTGACGGCGGCAACTCTTGAGCACGAGCCTCGTGCCGTGCCCGATCGCACCCAATGCTCGGTGGCTACCAGAGCATCGAGACGCGGCCTTGGCAAGGCACCGGCGGGATGGCGGAAATGGACTGCGTCTGGGTCACCGGCAACCGCTTGCGGCAGGTCGTCACGCCGAGGCCAGCCCATCCTGACACCGGTATCAAGATGCCGGACGTCTTAGCGCACTCCCGGCCAGCAGCCCCGCGACGCCTGACTCCAGGCCGGTTCCGGCGGCCATCCGGCGGGATCCGGCGAGACGGCCGAACCGTACGTATCTGCATGGCTACGATCAGATTCCACCCGATCCGCGGCCGGACTCCGGCCGCTGCAACCGCACGATGCCTGGAGGTACCAGACCCGATGTCCGGACCCGCGCCTGACCTGATCGTGACCGCGCCCAACGGGATCGCGTGGAAACGCCTCCCCGGCGGTACCAGTTCCGGGCCGGAGTTCCTCGCCGCGCTGACGACCCTGACTGATACCGGCGGCCGGATCGCCCGGGAATGGAACTGGTGGCAGGATGGCCGGCGGGCCAGGGAGGACGAGCGGATCCGGGAGGTTGTCAGGCAGTGGGATCACGCTGAGCCGCCGCCGGGCGGCTACCTGACCGCCGAACAGCTCCAGGGCCGCCTCGACGCCAGCCAGGCTGAGCGCGACCGGGCGCGGCAAGCACGTGCCGCCCAGTACGGCAAAGACCTGGCTATGGGCCGGCTGCGGCTGCTCAGCGCACAGGCCACCAGCGGGTTCATGCGTCACGTCCTGGCCAGGCCCGCCACCGCGGCTCAGCAGGACCGGGCACACGAGCTCCTGGCCGCCAGCGAGCAGGAAGCCGCGGAACTGGCCGCCCAGGCCGGCGACCCGACGCCATCGCGGACCAGCACGGTGACCTGTCGGCCGAACGGCGGGAACGGCATCTGAGTGAGCACATGACATTCTTCCGCTACCCGCTGCTGCGCCAGTGGTCCTGCGGGCCGCAGCGGCGGTTCCGCCCGCTGCTGGCCATGCCAGCCCCGCAGGCAGCGGACATGTGCTCCGAATGCCAGGCACCGGCAGACTGGCATACCTACGCGCTGTCGCTGCGGCTTTGGCCCGGCACGCCCGAGCCCGGATCCACCGCGGCGACGCTAGCGGCGCTGATACCCGGCTGGTGGGAGCGATGCCCGGCATGCACCAGCTACCAGATCCGCCACCAGTGGGGCGGCACCAGCATGCTGCCCGACTTCGACGGGACCCAGTGTCAGGCCATGCTGACACCCGTCCTGCGCGCCGTCTTCGCACCCGCCCCGCCAACACCACGCAAACAACCCGGCCAGCGCGCCGCGCTGCAGCAACAGCTCCGCGCCGCAGAAGCCCAAGCCGAACAACTCCGCCGCCAGCTCGCCGCACTCACACCCGACGACAACGAGCACGCACCATGACGCCGGCGCACTCCGAGACGGTGACGGCACGCTGAGCGCCGGCCCCAAAGCCGCCCTACCGCCGGGGCTGCAGGCGGCGTACCGACCCCGGTAAGGCCAAGGAGGTGAGCGCCTAGCCGATGAACGCGTAACGAGCGGCAGCGGAAAATAAGCGTCTGGCCGTCCCGCCACCGCGATCTCGGCTCAGCCGCCCGCACCTCTTGATCACGCCGCAGCCTCCGCCAGGCAGCTGAATCCCGTGGGATTGACCGTGGTACCGGGAGCCCAACTGGAAGCCAACGGCCACCGTCCCCTAGCCACATCCAGCCATACCAGGCCTCGTAACACCTGGTCAGACGGCGCATCCAGCCCCGTCCGGCATCACCCAGCCACCCCGTGCGATCGCCTGATACGCGAACAGGTCATCGGCCACTCCGACGATGTGGTGGGGTTTCAGCTGCGGTATGGCTGGCCATGCCGACAGTTTGCATCCAGAAGGCCAGGGTTCGGCAATACTGGGGCGGCGTACCGGCGGGGCGGCCCTAAGTGGTGACGACGAGCAGGCAGACTCCGAAAAGGATGTGAACTTGACACCGATTTACAACCGGTCCGGCAGAGCTTGTGGCTGGGCGGACGCTGACACCATCCGCGACATGCGAGGGCGCGTCGCGGCGTTCATCTTCGGTATCTCAGTGGTGTCGCTTCACGGCAAGCACCTTGGCTGGCTTCAGGACGGAAACTTCCGCGACTCCTACGGGGCGATAGTCGGCTGGGTGGCAGGCGCCAGCGGCGGCCCAGCCAAACCGGCAGCCGGAGCAGTTCCGGCGATGCCAGCAATGGCGGCACGTCCGGCAATGCCAGCACAACCGGCGACCCCAGCCATACCGGCGGCATCCCCGTCGTGGTCGGCGATGACATGGGAGCGGTTCATCGACCAGTAGCGCGCCACGGTGAGTTAGTCCGTTTGGTTGCCCCTACCGCGGCGTAGGTACAAGATCAGCACGGCTCCACCACCATAGAGCACGCGCCGGGCTACACCACTGTCGGTTTTAGCGAAGCCATCGCCGCGTGAAGCGCAATTCGCGGCAAGCGACCGGAGTGTGCGGCACACTTTGGTCTGTGATTCCCGACCCCGGTGTCGTCGTGAGCGAGATAGTACGCATGGTCCCTGTACCCGGTGTGGGACTGCCTGACGTGATTCGTTGGGTAGGGGTAGCTGTGGCGGTCCTCGGGGTCATCCTGGCCACCCCTGATGGTATTGCATGGTCCTGGCTGTGGGTCAAGAACAAACGCCGGTCGACATGGCGATCCGTCCGGCGAATATTCCGACGCGGTGGACAGGTAGTCGCAGGAACAGCGTCGGCGAGCGGTGTCGGGACCATGACCGGGACAGCAGGCGGGTATGCATGGCGGGAATGGGAGGAGAAGGCCAGTAATCACGTCAAGATCGACATCCTTCACCAGCAGGCTGAACTACTGCTCAAACAGGTAATTGAAGTGCGCGCGCAGACTCGCCGCAACGCTGAAGAGCTGCGGAAGGATATACGCGACGCCGAGAGCCGTGTCGTAGCCCAGGTCCACGATCTGACTTTGGAACTGCGCGGTGAGCGAATTCAGGCTTCGCATGTTAACGCTCGCGGTCTCGGTCCTGTCGCACTGGGCATCATCCTGACGGGCCTGCCTGGCGAGCTGGCAACCATTGCACCGATAGGGTGGCTGGCTATCGTAGTAGCCAGCCTCTGGACCGGCCTGGCTACGCCCAGCTGGTGGCGGGACTACGGACATGCAATGGAGAGCAGCAAAGAGTGAAAGTCCCGGTCGGTGAGATGGGGTTCTCGGCAGCAGGAACGCCGGTGGAAGTGCGGGTGCCCTCCCCGAATCCGCCGTAGGAGTGAGGGACAGCCCCACAAAACCCCACCGGTGCGGTTTGCGGTGGCTTCCCCCACAAGAATCCCACGGGCAAAACGACACTATGCGGCACGGCTGTTAGCATAGCCTAATTAGCCCCCGACAGGCCTTTATGCAGGTGAAGGGGGCTGGCGATAGCCAGAGCCCCAGCTGGCTCTAATCGCGACAGGACTTCTGTCAAACGGTAGGTCGCCTGCCCAGTTCTGCAGGAGTGCATCGGCAACCCACCGAGCGTCACGATAGCGGCAACCGGCCGCCACAGACGTATAGGCACAGCTCGAATCACCGCGCGGTCTGTCAATCACAGTGCGTGATCAAGCCTACCCTCGGCTGGCGCACAGGGCCGCCTATGCGCGACCCGCAGCGCGGCTTGGGAGTTTCCGGCGTGCGGCGGACCGCAGATGGCTTCAGGCGGAGTGCCTGGTGTCCTCCTGCGCCGCACTCTTGAGGCCGTGTCGGCGTCCGGCCCGCATGAGGGACTCGTGGGCGGCCTTGCGGTCGTTACGGTCTGCCGGGCTGGACTTCGATGCGCCGGCGTGACCATGCGCTGGGGATGGGCAGGTTGGTGTTGACGATGAGGACTCCGACTAGGGATGGGTAGCGCGGGTTGTGGAGGCCGTGCAGGTGCGGCCGCAGCCAGTCGATGTAGTTGTCGATGACACCGGGAGGGGCTTCCTTGCGTGCGTGGTCGAAGACGACGAGGACCGAGAGCTGGCTCCCGCGCCCCACCCCGTACTGGGTCGGCTGGCCGAGGTAGCGGGTGCAGTGGTCGACGGTGACGGGGGCGCCGTGGGACACCTTGAGCTCGGCGATGACGTCGTCGTGCAGGAGGTCATCGAAGCCCCCGGCCACGGCGTCGCGGCGGGTCAGGCGGCCCTCCAGTTCGGGGTCAGCGCGCAGCAGCCGTTCCAGCTCGTTGTGAAACTCGGCCTCCGATACCCGGGAGCCTCGCATGAAAGTTTTCTCGAACATGATGACCTGGGCTGCCCGGACGCAGGCGGCGAAGAAGCGGCAGAACGCCCTCGCGTCCTCGGTGTCGAACTCTGGCGCGTCGAGGGTGCCGAACATGGCCAGGAGGCGGGCATCGGTCTGCTCGTGCTCGGTGAGCGTGTCGCGGCTGGGATCGAACGGGCGCAGCCGGAGTCGCTGGCACCCGGCGACCTCGATCACCTGCTCGCGTCCGTCGCCGGTGAGCCGCACCTGGATAGGGCAGTCCAGTGCGGGGGCGAGAACTGGCTGCTCGACCCCGCAGTGCAACGGCCCCTCACCGGTGAGCGTGACGCCGAACTCGTCAACGGTGCCGTCGCTGACGGAGAACTCGTACCGGGGAAGGGCAAGTGCGTGCTGGCCCAGCATAGTGAGCGGTTCGACGACGCACCGCTTCGCCCACTCCGGGACCGCGACTAGGCGGACGGTCATCCCGAGGTGATACAGCTCCCCGGGCCTGACGACCAGGATGTCGGTCACCGGCACGCCGCGCATGGTCGCAACGCAGACCGCCCTCGGGGGTTCTTCCGGCATGGGCTCGGGCCTCTGGGGGGTGAACCGTTCAGGCAGGAGGCTGGTACCGACGAGCGAAACCGGTGGCGGAGTCCGGGGGAGCCGCTGCCATGCCGCCTGCGCCGAAGCAGGGTCGGCCACCTTCTCTACCTCGGCGAGGAACGCTCCGAGGCCCGCGGGGACCGTGCTCCCCTCAGCGGCGCTCAGTTCGGCGTGCAGTACCTGTGCCTGCCGTCTGACCGCCTGCAGCAAGCCCGCTGCTTCGCTGCTGACGGCCCGGACGGCGGCGTCATAGCGGAGCAGCAGCGCCGCGATCCGCCAGCCGCGCGCGATCCATGCCCGCTGTGCCCCCGGGGCGTGAGCCGACGGGGTGCCCAGGAACAGCCGGGCGGCCCGGTCCAGCTCGTCGGCCGCCGCAGCCGGGTCGGGCACCGCCGGCGCGAGCAGCACCGCTGGGGCGGCTGCCAGCGCCAGAAGGCCATCGAGGGTGGCGCGCAGCTGGCCGTCCCGCACGCCATCGGAGAAGGATGCTTCGAGATCAGCGGCCGCGGACGTCACGGCGCCGACGAGGGCAATCAGGTCAGCGGCGGTCAGCTGTCGCTCGGCGAGAGCCTGGGCCAGCTCGGCGCCTCGAGCGATCAGGCCGGAAAGGCGCCTGCCGGGGGCGCCTTCCTGACCGGGAGGCTGGCTGCTTTGTACGTTACGGGCCACCGTGACCGCGTCAGCCCAGCGGCCCGCCGACTGGAGGAGCTCGACGGGTTCCAGGGCACGCCACGTGTGTGCCGGGCCGTGGACGGTGCTGAGCGGCTCGATCTCGCTGAGCGGCACGCCGGTCAGCAGATCGGGCCGGTCCATGAGCTCCTGGAGCAGGGGCTCATGGCGCTGGTTATAGTAGTCGGCCAGTTCGGGAGCCGCGGCGGTGGCGAGCGCCGTCGTTACCCAGGCGGGGTGGATGCGAAGCTCGTCCGGCCACCAGGCCTTGAGCAGCCGCTGACGGTCGTGCGGTCGGCACTTGCCGATAGAGGCCAGCGCGATGCTGAACCAGCCGGAAGCCGTCGCCGGGTCGTCGAGCTGCTGGGCGAGGTCCCGCAGTGCCCAGATCGCCAGGTTCAGGATGTCGGGATCGGGCTTGTCAGCGTAGGTAGTCAGCCAGCCGAACACGACCGGCAGCAGCGTAGGTGCCAGTTCGGCCGGCAGGGACAAACGCGGTAGCCGGTCCAGCATCTTGCGGTGGACGATGACGTAGGGGTCCCGGAGCAGCGGGACCGACAGCTCCGCTAGTTCGGCGGGCAGTGAGTCGGCGACGGCGGCGCACGCGGCCCACAGGTCAATGCCGGCGCTGCGCACCAGCTGATGGGCGTCGAGAAGCGCGGTATAGGTAAACGGCAGAATGTCTCGTAGCGTCCCCGGTGACACCGCCTTCTGCAGGATTTGCAGCATGCCGAGCCGGACGGCCCGGTCATGGGGCTCATCGCCGGTCTCGGCAGAGAACAGGTCCCCCACGGCGCCGAACACGGCCGCGGGGCTGACCGAAGCGCAGCGTCCCACGGTCTCGGCCAGGCGGCGCTGCCGGGCGGCGCGGCGCATGCGCAGCGACTCGCGTTCCAGCGCGGCCAGCATCGCAGGCGCGCCCGTCCCCGGGGCAGCGGGGACCTGGGTGTCCTGGTCCGGGGCGCACAGTGCGAGGATCGCGCCGAGCATCCCGTCGATGTGGGCTGCCACGGCCTCCGGGATTTCCCGGGCCAGGCTGGTCAGGTGCTCGGCGGCGTGATCGGCTGCCTCCTCGCCCCAGTCCCCGCCGGACCGCCGGACGACGAAGCTGATAGCCTCCGACGTCGCGGCCGCGGACGCGTCCCACGGGTCCCGGAATCTCTGCAGGAACCACGGGACCCGGGCAAGCTCGGCGCGTGCTTCCTCGCTGGCCTTTGCCGCTTCCGCCTTGACTATCCGGCGAGTTAGCTCCGGCTCGCCGCGCCACGCCTCGGCCAGCGCGCGCAGCGCCGCTGACGCCGGCTGGGGATAGCCGGCATAGCCGCTGTCCTCGCCGCGCACGCTCGCGGCCAACGGGCGCCCCAGGGCAACGACCCGGGTGGCGTCCTGGGCGAGCAGCGCCCGGGCGGCATCAGCGCCGGCCTCCCGGGTCAGGTCGTCATCACTGGCAAGGTGCTCGATAACCCGCGCGGTGACGGCAGGCAGGTCAACGTGCGACGCCGCGATCAGGCCCTCCGGAGACGACGGCAGCTCCCACGGGGCGGGTGCCAGGTCAGGATCGTCCTGCCCGGAAGCCAGCGAGATGAGCTGGTCGAGCAGGTCCGGGAGGTCGTCAGGCCGCAGGTCCGGCTCCAGGACGGCCAGTAGCTGGCCAGCGTCCACGGACCGGTAGGCCCGCAGAACGGCACGTGCGGCCTCAACCGCCTTCCGCGGCGGGCACTGGCCAGACCGGATAAGCACCCTCAGAGCCTCGAAAGCGGTCGCGTCGGTCGCGTCGGCAGCCAGTTCGAGCAAGCTGTCCACGAGAACAGGGCGGAACAGTTCCGGCGCGCCCCGGGCGGCATCGAGAACCTGCCGGGCCGCCCGCGTCTCGTCCTGAGTGAGCGGCGCGGTCCGCGGCTCAGCCCGGTCGATACGATCGAGAGCCTCAACGAGATCGCCAACCACATGACCTTCGCCGGCCTGAAGCTGGTGACGCCGCTCCCGCCGCCGGTGATGGCGCCGGGTCCTCTCCTCAGCGGCCTTCCGGGCCGCCGCCTTCCGGGCCTCGTCCTCGGCGGCACGCTTCCCCGCGATGGTCGCCAGGCTGGGAAGTTCTCCTGTGGGTTCACGGTGCGGGCATCTGATGCAGTTAGCCTGATAGAAATCGATAGCAAGTTCCAGGGCCTGGTGTCCCTGGGCCAGGGGCGGCGGGGCGTGCTCGCAGCGCACCTCGACAGGCCCCATCGGCAGGCCGACCATCGATCCGACCCAGCTGTTCCCGTGGACGGCCTCGATCCGGGCATGGCGGCAATGTCGCCGCGCCAGCTCGATGACCTCTGCGGTCGCTCGCCCAAGGCCCAGCGCCTCGTCGAACTCCTGCCTGCGCACCCGATTAGTACACCAGACGCCGACGACAAGAACGCCCGGGAAACGGCGAGCTGGGTCGGGCAGCCGAACCCAACTGCTGTTTCGCTCGAACGGGTGGCGGTGACTGCGCGGGCCGGTCCCGGTCAGCCTCCGGCCATCTGCGGTCTGGTCCGTCTTGGTTTTCCGAGGACCAGGACAGGGACCGCAGGATGGCTGGTGGTCCGGTCTGGCTGTCCGGTGTATCGGTGGCGTCGGCGTCGGCGTCGGCCCGGAGCATGTGCGCCAGCGCGGTCCCCATGGCCAGGACCAGGACCGGCAGGCAGGACACGACAGTGGTGACCGCCCACGGCGCCCGTGCCATCCCGGCCTGGGCCATCAGGTGATAGGCGACCTGCCCAACCATGCCGAGAGCAAAGGAGCAGATCGCCGACCACTTGGCGAACCGCCGGGTCCGAGCGCTGATGGAGCGGTCGCGGGCCAGCCAGGCGCGCAGCGCGTATGCCGCGTAGGCCTCGACACCGACCGGCAGGGTGATGGCGGTATCCAGGTGCAGCGAGGGCCAGATGCCCGGCAGCGGGGAGACCAGGCCGAACCCGGTCTTCTGCGCGATGCCGACCCACCCGGACCACACCTCGGCCGCAGCCGGGGCGGCCAGGACTAGCAGCGGCCAGGACCGCATGGTCCGGCCGGGCCGGACCATCGCCGGGGACCGGTCCGCGGTGGCTGGTCCCGCGGTACGCGCCGGACCAGGACCACGCAGGCCCGGGTCCATGGCGGGAGACGCGTCGGTGATGACAGCAGCCATTGCCGGTCACCACTCCTCGGTCGTGGCAAGCGGGTGGGGCTCGCCGGTCAGCGCGGCCAGCGCGGCGGCCACTTCGGACAGGCTGGCGCGGACGTAGGTCGCCGTGGCGCCGGCCTCGCTGCCGCCGTCGGTGTGCCCGGCGTAGGCATGGGCGACGGCGTACCCGAAGTTCCGCTCGACCCAGGTCAGCACGCTGTGACGGATCCAGTGGGTGCTGATGCCCTGGGTGGCGACCCAGGGCAGGTGTCGGCCGATGCGGCCCCACAGGTGGTCATAGCGGCGGCGGGTGATCGGCCGCCCGGCGGCGTACCGCAGCAGCTGCCCGTCCGCCGGGGCATGCCGCTCCCGGCCGTGCTCGGTCAGACGGGCCATCAGAGTGGGGGAGACCGGTTGCCAGCGGACCGTCTCGCCCTTCTCCCGCAGCAGGACCAGGCACTGGTCCGGGTCCAGGTCCTGCGGGCGCAGCGCCAGCGCGCCGCCGCGCCGGCAGGCGGTCTCGGTGTGCAGCCGTAGGATGAGGGTGTCCAGCTCCGGGTCATCGCCCGTGGTCGCGGCGATCTGGTTGATCTGCGTCAGCCGGGTATCGGGCAGTGCCCGGCGGGTGGTCGGCAGGCGGCGCGGCTTGGCGACCTTCCGCGCCGGGTTGTCCGCCTCGCCGATCAGCCCGTCATCGACGGCCCGCCGGTACAGGCAGCGCAGCGCGGCAACCAGGTGCTCCTCCGCGCTGCGACCGCCGCGGGCGTTGCGGCGGGCCACCACGTGGGTCTTGACGTAAGCCATCAGCTGCCGGATCTCCGACGGCGTGGGTTCGTCCAGGCGGCGGTCGCCCCAGTGCTCGATGACCCGGTTCCAGTAGGAGCCGTACGCCCGCCGGGTCCCGGTACTGACCGCCGCAGACACGACCGGAACGTACTCGGCGAACGTCGGCACCGGCTTGCGATCCTGCGGGACGGCGGCCAGGTCCGCCGCGGTCAGGCCCATCCGCTCCAGCAGCACCAGTGCCGCCTCCACCACACCCTGCCGGGAAGCGTCCGGGGTCATGGCGGTCATGGCTTCCTCCCTTCACCAGAGGCCGGGGCGTGCGCCCGCAGCGCCTGGTCCACCACCGTGAACGAGTAGGCGGCCAGCATGTCCTGGCCGGGCGAGGCGGCCAGCAGCACGTGATCACCGGCCCGCAGCCCGCAGCGGCGGCGCAGCGCGGCCGGGATCACCACGTAGGGCCGGGACGGCACGGTGACCATGCCGCCCGGGTCGCGGCGCGCGACCATCACGCCAGCCTCAGCGGTGACGGTCAGCCGGTCACCACCGCGCCACCCCAGCGCGGCGATGGTCACCCGGTCAGCGACCCGCCCAGAGGCGTCGATCCGGCCGAACCCGTAGACCACACCCGGACGGCCCGGCGGGCTGGCCAGCGGCATCGGACGGCCCGTGCCAGCCTTGCCCTCACGGCGGTGGCTGCGGCTGGAGCCCGGGATAACCGGGGCAACGGGCCGGGCAGTCATGGGCGCCTCCCGGACAGGAGGTGGCGGCCGGGCCGGGGGCCGGGGCGGCCGTGAAGGCCAGCCGCCCGGCGAGTGTTCAAGCGATGTCTGTTTTGGGGAGATCGCACCGGTTTGTGTGTCCGAGGGGGGACTTGAACACGGAAACCGGTGCGGTCTCCCCGGATCGGGGAAACCGCACCGCCGGAATACGTGCGTCAGCCTGTCCGGCCGGATGTGCAGCCATAATGTGGGCAGGCCGGGGTGAGATCACCGCCCGTGACAAAGGATGCGATAAGGCAAGCGCTATATCCGCCGTTCTGGCGCAAATCCCGATGAACGGCAGCGACGGTCTGCGAAGTGCAGATCAAGGCGATCTGTCCACTGGCTTTCTGAGCATGAGCGGGTGATTACCGTTCATGCTCAGAAAGATGTGCGGAGATGATCAGTCGCTGCTTCGCCGATGGCCAACGTCTCGCCGTCCGGGCTGAACGCCGCCGAATAAACCGGAGTGACGCTACCGACAGAGAATGGCTGGCCGAACTGCCGCGGTCTGGCCCCACCCCCGACGGCCACGAAGACAGCGGGCACGCGTCCCTGCTGCTCAGGCGGGACCGTTATACCGGCACCGTCAGCTACTACCTGTGCTGGAGCCGGTCCCGGTCCCGCTGGCGAAGCTGATCTTCGTCGCGGTCGCCAGATGGAAGATATAGGAAGACCGCCAGCAGTCCAAGCAGGTCAGCGGGCTGGACAGCGGCCAGGTCACCACCTGGACCTCCTGGCAGCGCTGGACTGCGATCAGCCTGCTCGCCTACATCTTCCTCGCCGTGGCCGCCGCCTTCCAGTGCGCCCGCGACGAAGACGCCGGCATCCCCAGGCTGATCCCCGCCACCATCCCCGAACTCCTGCGCCAACTCCGCGGCACCGTCATCTCCTAACCCCGCCGCGACCGGGCACACCGCGACGCCTGGTCGCTATGGCGCCGGCGCCACCGGTACCGCGCCCAGCAGGCACACCTGCGCTGGCACGCCTACGCTGATGCACTTGCCCGAGTGACGATCTACAACTGCCGTACCTACACGAGCTCCCGAAACGAACCACCACGCTGTTGAACCAGGCAGAAGACTTAACTCCGCCCTGACGGACTGCCCCGGCATCGGCGCCTCTGGGCAGTCGGTCCGTTTACTTGCCCAGGATCGATTGCCGTTCGGCGGATGTCCGCCGCACTGCAATCGCGGTGAAGGTGTCTTCTTCGGCCACGCTGAAGAAGACGGAGTCCGTCCCCGCCCACTGACCTTGATCGCGCCCGAAGAGAAACGTCATGGTGCAGTCCTCGGTGTGCTAATGATGCCTGTCAAGGCTGCGCCTTCGCAATCCATTCCTTTGCCTTCTCCGAAAGTCTGCCCGGATGCTGCTGCTGAACGAACTCCAAGAACGGCAACATGCCCGCTGACTGATCGTTGCCGTACGAATCCTGAGTAGGTAGCTCCAGCAGACGGTCTAGGTCAGCCTCTGTGAGTTCATCGACTACCAGTTCAAGCCGCATGAGCACAATGTTGCTGTGGTCGTAGCTCCTGGTGAAGTCAGCCTCGTCTAGCCATTTGTTCTTAAGCACCTTGCGAACCGCTGAGGACGCAATGCTGGCTGGCAGATTCAGCGCACGCAGCCACTTTCCACCATCGAAGTCACGGTAGAAGGCGGATGCAGATGGGTAGCTGCGACGCTTGTCGCGGACCAGGTCTTCAATCGCCCTGATCGTCTCTTCGCTGACATAACGCGTGATCAGGTCGTAGGACAGACTCGCGAGCGAGATGTAGTGGACAGCAAGGTTTCGTTCGAGCGGTGTCGCGGGCGTGTGCGCCTTCTCGTTACGCAGGAACTGAATGGCCATGTTGAGGAACTTGACGCCCTCGAAGAAGTCCCTCTCGGCATCGCTTGTCGGCTGGTGACCGAACAGCTTCTCGATGTTCGTCGCCGCAAACGCGTCAGTAGCCTTCTCCTTGCTAGTGATCTCTCGGAGTTTCTCGCGCACCAGCTTGTAGGATTCCTCGACCGCATGGAAGTAGTCACCCGTTGCGAGATACCGTCCAATATGATTGTAGATGTCCTCGTGAATCTCGATCTCGATCTTATTCTTTGAGATCGTGGCTTCGGTGGTGAAGATAGCGTGCGTCGGGTCGGTGTGCGTAGCCGTAACCGTCGGTTTTGCACCCGCAACCGGAGCGCTGTTGAGTCCCGTAGCGATCTTTCGCATCCTAGTGATCTGATCGTCAGTGATGTCTTCGCCCGGGAAGCCGGAAGAGCCGGGAGTGGCCTTCCTGGCCTCAACGTAGTCGGCGAGCGCGGTGATCGAAGCTGACACCTCGATGTCCGACCCGCTCTTCCATAGGGCGCGCATCCGGTTGGCTTTGGAGTCACCGAAACCCGGGTACTTCTGCTCGTCGTAGATGTCGATGTCCAGGTCACCAAAGAAGTCGGCAAACGAGGCGTTTGAGAAATCAAGGACATAGCCTCCGCCCATGCCAAGCACGCCCTCTAGGAAGACCTTGTTTGGCAGTGATAGTTTGACCATATCCAGCCTCATCTATTCCTGGCCGCTGAGTTCAGCTCGGCTTGCGACCAACAGGCTACGTGACCTGAATCACTACTGCAGCTTGACCCGGCCTGGATCCGTCAGACAACCATCCCCGCGCCATATACGCCACCGGCACTTACGTCCGCGCCGGCACTATCCGCGGACACCGGATGGCGGCCAACACCATGGAGTTAGGGGATTTCAGTTCGGTCTGGCCGCGTGACCTGGCGTTTAACGCCAGTTTGGAAGTTAAGGGGGACTCCCGGTAACCGTTGAGTGTCGAGTTCCGCGCTCACCA
>Ga0182030_10006118_pt1 | contig 25435 bp, 5 predicted proteins | sample 812S3MmetaG_FD_121299 | JGI IMG/M metagenome (GOLD analysis project Ga0182030, IMG submission 121299) | Permafrost microbial communities from Stordalen Mire, Sweden - 812S3M metaG (Illumina Assembly) | ecosystem: Environmental > Terrestrial > Soil > Wetlands > Permafrost | place: Sweden...
CAAGTCGCGTTGGCGGGTAACGAAAAGCTCTGGCTTGAAGCACCCGTACCCCTTCCCGCGTTCCCTCCCGTGTAACCTTGCGTGATCGCCGGGGTCGATCCGATGGTGGGATAGTAGTTGGCGTGATTGGCGGCAACCAGTGCCCGCGCCTGCCGGAACTGCGCTTCGGCCTGCTTGACATTCTGGTTATTGACGCTGACCAACTCTTCCAGCCGGTTCAGTTCCGGATCGCCGAAAATCTCCCACCACTTGCCCTTGACCAGTCCATCGCCGGGAGTCGCCATCTTCCACTCGTCGTTGCCGGCCATTTCTTTGAGGGCTGGCGGCGTCGTTGCCACGGGCCTCTGGTATTTTGGGCCAATCGCACAACCTGAGCAGAGGAGGGAGGCCAGAACTACCATTCTCGAATGTCGCGTCATCAGTCACCGTTCTCCGCGGCCCCGCCGGGAATAAGAAAACCAGGACGGTTCCGGAAACCCGGCTGCCGCCGTGTGAAACGCTGGCGCAGCCGGTCGAAATAAAGATAAATCACGGGCGTCGTGAACAAAGTCAACATCTGGCTGACCAAAAGGCCGCCAACAATAGAAATTCCCAGAGGTTTCCGCAACTCCGCTCCGGCACCCCAGCCGAGCGCCATCGGCAAGCCGCCCAAAAGCGCGCACATGGTCGTCATCATGATCGGCCGGAACCTCAGCAGACAGGCCTGGAAGATCGCATCCCGCGAATTCATCCCTTCGTTGCGTTCGGCCGCCAGCGCGAAATCGATCATCATAATGGCGTTCTTCTTCACGATACCAATCAGCAGGATAATTCCGATCATGCCCATCAGGTCCAGGTTGCTCTTGAACAGGACCATGGCCACCAGCGCTCCCACCCCGGCCGACGGCAGCGTCGAAATGATGGTCAGCGGGTGAATCAGGCTCTCGTACAGCATTCCCAGCACGATGTAAACCGCGATCAGCGCCGTCGCGATCAGCATGGGCTGATTCTGCAGCGCCTCCTGATAGGCCCGCGCCGTGCCGGCGAAATTGCCGGTGATGTCGGCAGGCAGGCCCATCTCCACTTCCGCGCGCTTGATCGCCGCCACGGCGTCGCTCAGCGGAACATTTTCCGCCAGGTTGAACGAAAGCGTCGTTGCCGGGAACTGCCCCTGGTGCGGCAGCGAAATCGGCGTGAGCCCCTGGGTGAAGTGCGTGAACGTCGACAAAGGAACGTCCGTGCCTTTGGGCGTCTGTACGTAAATGGTATTCAGGAAATCCGGGCTTTGCCACCACCGCTGCTGCAGGGCCAGAACCACGTGGTACTGATTGATCGACTTGTACATTACCGAGACCTGGCGCTGGCCAAAAGCGTCGTACAGCGCGGAGTCCACCGCTTGCGCCGTGAGACCGAGGCGGGACGCGGTATCGCGGTCGATGACCACATTGGACGACAAGCCCGAATTCTGCTGGTCGCTAGAGACGTCGGCAATCTCAGGAAGCGTCGAGAGCCGGTCCAGAAGTTTCGGCCCCCATATCGCCAGCGAGTCGAAACTGGGCCCCTGCAGCGTGTACTGGTATTGGGCGTTGCCTTGCCGGCCGCCGATGCGCACGTCCTGCGAGTTCTGCATGAACAGGCTGGCCCCGGGCACCCCCGAAGTCTGCCGCCGCAGACGCGCGATCACCTGGTCCGAGGTCGCCTTGCGGACGCCCACCGGCTTGAGCTGAACGTTGATCATCGCCGAGTTGGCGCCGCCGAATCCGCCCCCGCTGGATCCCGCCACCATGGTGACCGTCTCCACATCCGGGTCGTTCCGAACCTTCTCCTCAAACCATTTCGCCTTGTCCACCAGCGCCTGGTACGAGATATGCTGCTCGCCCTGGACGGCGCCCTGGAGACGCCCCGTGTCCTGCTGCGGGAAAAACCCTTTCGGAATCTTGTCGTACAGGTAGACGTTAATGGCCAGCGTAAGCAGCAGCGTCACCAGGATGGTCGCCGGATGATCCAGCACCACGTTGAGCGCCGAAGCATAAGTGGAGATCACCCACTGATAGAATCTTTCGCTCTGGTTGTATAGGTATCCGTGGCCCCGGTCTTCCTTGAGAAGCCACGCGCACATCATGGGGACAACCGTCAGGGAGACAACCATCGAGATGGCGATGGCCACCGAGAGAACCACCGCGAATTCGCGGAAGAGGCGCCCCACTACGCCGCTCATCATCAGGATGGGGATGAAGACGGCAATCAGCGAGATGCTCATCGACAGCACGGTGAATCCAATCTCCTCCGCGCCTTTCAGGGCGGCGGCCATCGGTTTCATGCCATTTTCGAGGTGGCGGGTAATGTTCTCGATCACTACAATGGCATCATCCACCACGAATCCCGTCGCAATGGTCAGCGCCATCAGCGAAAGATTGTCCAGCGTGTAGCCGATCAGATACATCGCGCCGAACGTGGCGATGATCGAGACCGGCACCGAGATGCTCGGTATGAACGTCGACCAGGCGCTGCGCAGGAAGACGAACACCACCAGAACCACCAGCGCGATGGAGACGATCACGTTGCGCTGCGCATCCCGCAGCGAGTCCCGCGTCGTGATGGTGCGGTCACTCGCGATCCTAAAGCGCACCGACGGCGGAAGCTGGGCCTGAAACTGCGGCATCAGAGCTTTAATCCGCGCCACCGTGTCGATGATATTGGCGTTCGGCTGGCGGCTGATCTGGATCTGCACCATCGGATCGCCGTTGATGACGCCGAAGTTCCGCACATCTTCATTGGCATCGATCACATTGCCCAGGTCCGACAGGCGCACCGGCGCGCCTTTCCGGTAGACCACCACCAGATCCTTGTACTCCTTCGCCAGGAAAAGCTGGTCGCTGGCATAGAGCGGAATATCCATCTCGGAGTTCGAAAGCGAGCCTTTCGGCTTATTCGCATTGGCGCTTTGCAGGAACGTGCCGATCTGATCGAGACCCACGTTGTACCGCGACAGCGGCTGCGGATTCACTTCCACCCGAACCGCGGGAAGCGAACTTCCCCCCACCTGAACCTGGCCGACGCCTTTGACCTGCGCCAGCTTCTGCGCAAACACCGAGGAGGCGATGTCGTACAACTGCGGCCGCGGCACCACATCCGACTCCAGCGTCAGCAGCAGAATCGGCTGGTCGGCCGGATTGATTTTCCGGTATCTGGGGAGCGAGGGCAGATTCGAAGGCAGCGTCCCCGCCGAGGAGTTAATCGCCGCCTGCACCTCGCGCGCCGCCCCATTGATGTCGCGGCTCAGATCGAATTGCAGGGTCACCGAAGCGCTCCCAACCGAGCTCCTCGATGTCATCTCCGTGACACCCGCGATGCGCGTGAACTGCTTCTCCAGGGGGGTCGCCACTGCCGCCGCCATCACATCGGGACTCGCTCCCGGCAGGCCGGCGCTGACCATGATGGTCGGGAAGTCCACCTCCGGCAATGCCGAGACGGGCAATAGCGTATAGCCGATGCCGCCGGCCAGCGTCACCGCCGCCAATAGCAGCGTGGTGGCAACCGGTCTCTCGATGAATGGCGTGGAAATACTCATATGCGCCAGCCTTAACTCAATTCGGGCCCGGAAAGAAGTTCTTCACGCTTGCCGGAGCCGCGCAACCGCGCGACCCAGGCCGCCGCCCGTCCGAAATACAAATAGATGACCGGCGTCGTGAAAAGCGTCAGCACCTGGCTGACCAGCAGTCCGCCGATGATGCAGATGCCCAGCGGTTTTCGCAACTCCGAACCTACGCCGCTGCCGAACGCCAAGGGCACGGCGCCCAGCAGCGCCGCCATCGTCGTCATCATGATCGGACGGAAGCGCAGCAGGCACGCCTGGTAGATCGCCTCCTCCGGCGATTTTCCCTCCTTGCGCTCCGCTTCCAGCGCAAAGTCGATCATCATGATGGCGTTCTTCTTCACAATGCCGATCAGAAGAATGATCCCAATCAGCGCGATCACATCCAGATCTTTCTTGAAGACAATCAGCGCCAGGATCGCGCCCACTCCGGCCGATGGCAGCGTGGAAAGAATCGTGATCGGGTGGATGAAGCTCTCATACAGCACGCCCAGAACCAGGTACACCGTGATCATCGCCGCCATGATCAGGGTCGACTCGTTGGCCAGCGACGATTCAAACGCGTGGGCCGTTCCCTGGAAGCTCGGTTCGATGCTGGCCGGCATGCCCAGCCCCTGCGTAACCTGCTTGATATGCTCCACCGCCGCGCCCAGCGACGCTCCCGGAGCCAGATTAAATGAAAGAGTAACCACCGGGAACTGGCTCTGGTGGTTGATGGTAATGGGAGACGGAACCATAGTCGCTGTCACAAACGCCCCGAGCGGAGCCGGCGCCAGCGCCGCCGCGCCCGTCAGAGCGCTATTCGTCCCTGCCAGCGCGATCGTCGTCGCCAGATTGGCCGACGCCGATCCGATGGGCACATACATGTCTCCCAGGGCCCCCGTGTCCCGCTGATAGTGGGGCGCCACTTCCAGAATCACGTGGAACTGGTTGGTCTGCGTATAGATCGTCGATACCTGCCGCTGGCCGAAGGAATCGTAGAGCGCGTCGTCGACGTTCTGCGGCGTGATACCCAGCCTGCCCGCGGTGTCGCGATCGATACTCACCAGCAGTCCCAGGCCGTTGTTCTGCTGATCGCTCGCCACATCCCGCAGTTCCGATAGCCGCTTCATCCGGTCCACCAGGCGCGGAGCCCACAAATCCAGCAGCGCCTTATCGGGCGCATCCAGCGAGTACTGGTATTGCGTCCGGCTGATGCGGTCTTCCACCGTCAGATCCTGCACCGGCTGCATGAAAAGCTCGATCCCCGCCACCTGTTGCACCTTCGACTCCAACCGCCGGATCACATCCACCGCGGAAACATCGGAGCGCTCTTCGAGCGGCTTCAGCGTGATCTGGATACGGCCGCTGTTCATCGTCGTGTTCACGCCATCGGCGCCGATGAACGAGGTCAGATTCTCCACCGCCGGATCCTGGCGGATCGCCTGCACCAGTTCCTGCTGCCGCTGGGACATGGCGGAAAACGATATCGTCTCCGGCGCCTGCGAGATGCCTAGGATCGAACCGGTATCCTGCACCGGGAAGAACCCCTTCGGGACCACGACGTAAAGGTAAAACGTCAGGCCCAGCGTGCCCACCGCCACCAGCAGCGTCAGGGGCTGATGACGCAGCACCACCCGGACCATCTTGCCGTACCCTTCGATGGTCTTGACGAAGCACCACTCCGAAAAACGGTACAGCCTGCCCTGCTCGGCTGCCGGATGGTGCCGCAGAATGCGCGCCGCCATCATGGGCGTCAGCGTCAGCGATACAAATGCCGAAAACATGATGGTGACCGCCAGCGTCACCGCGAATTCCCGGAACAGGCGGCCCACAATATCCGCCATGAACAGCAGCGGAATCAGCACCGCGATCAGCGAAACGGTCAACGACACAATGGTGAACCCGATCTCCGCCGATCCCTTCAGCGCGGCGTCCATGGCCGAATCGCCCATCTCGATATAGCGCGAGATGTTTTCGATCATCACGATCGCGTCATCCACCACAAAACCGGTGGAAATCGTCAGCGCCATCAGCGAAAGGTTATCCAGGCTGTACCCCAGCAGGTACATCACCGCGAACGTGCCGATCAACGAGAGAGGCACGGCGATGCCCGGAATGATCGTGGCCGAAGCGCTGCGCAGGAAAAGAAAGATGACCATCACCACCAGCACCGTGGTCAGCATCAGTTCGAATTCCACGTCTCTCACCGACGCCCGGATGGTCGTCGTGCGGTCGGTGATCACCTGCACCTTGATCCCTTCCGGCAGAGAAGCTTCGATTTGCGGAAGCAGCCCCTGCACCGTATCCACCACGTTGATGATGTTGGTCCCGGGCTGCCGCTGAATATTCAGCACAATCGCCCGGTCGGCGTTCACCCAAGCCGCCAGCTTGGTGTTTTCCGCGCCGTCGATCACCGTCGCGACATCTCTGATTCGCACCGGCGCCCCATTGCGGTAGGCAATGATGATGGGTCCGTACTGCGCGCCCGCCTGAAGCTGGTCGTTGTCGTTAATCGTCCAGGCTTGGTCCGGTCCGTCGAAGCTGCCCTTGGCTTGGTTCACGTTGGCGCTGCTCAGCGCCGTTCGCAGAGCCTCCATACTCAGCCCATAGGATGCCAGCGCCGTGGGATTCGCCTGCACCCGGACGGCCGGACGCTGCCCTCCGCTGATGCTCACCAGGCCCACCCCTTTGAGCTGGGAAATTCTCTGCGCCATGCGCGTTTCCGCCAACTCCTCGACCTTGGGCAGCGGCACCGTCGAAGACGTAATCGCCAGCGTCAGAATCGGCGCGTCCGCCGGATTCGTCTTGCTGTAAATGGGAGGCACCGGAAGATTCGTGGGAAGAAAACTGGTGGCTGCATTGATGGCGGCCTGCACCTCCTGCTCGGCGATATCGATGCTGAGATCGAGCGAAAACTGCAGCGTGATCAGCGAACTGCTGAAAGAACTGATCGACGTCATCTGCGTCAGTCCGGGCACCTGGCCGAACTGTTTCTCCAGCGGCGCCGTGATCGAAGACGTCACCACCTCCGGGCTCGCGCCCGGGTAAAACGTCTGGATCTGAATGGTCGGGTAATCCACCTGGGGCAGCGCCGAAACCGGCAACTGCCGGAATGCGGTGAAACCGACGAGCACCACGCCCGCCATCATCAGCGATGTCGCCACCGGCCTCAGGATGAAGGTGCGCGAGGGACTCACTGACCAGCGCCTCCGCCCTGGCCCTTCTTGAAGCCGCCTTCGCCCTTCTTAAAGCCGCCTTCGCCCTTCTTGAAACCGCCTTCGCCCTTCTTAGACGTGCCGTCGCCCTGCTTGAATCCCGCGCGGCCCCCGCGGCCGCCACGGCCGCCCCGTCCGCTTCCGCCGCCCCCGGCGTCGTAGCCTGGCGGGTTGTCCATCTCTCCGGCTTTCCGAACTCTGACTACGGCGTTTTCAATCAGCCGGTCGGTGCCATCCACCACTACCTGGTCCCCGTCCGTGATGCCGCCGAGAATGTCGGCTGAGGTCTGCGTAGTAATACCCACCTGCACCGGTTTCAGATGCACCCTGGAATCCTCGTCCACCACATACACGAACGTTCCCTGCTGCCCGTTCTGCACCGCCACGTTGGGGACCACGATTTGATTGCCCAGCGTGTCCACCAGCAGGCGTATGTTGACGAATTGCTGCGGGAAGAGCGCGTTGTCCTTGTTGTCGAAAACCGCCTTCAGCTTCGACGTGCCGGTGGTATTGTCGATCTGGTTATCGAGGGTCACCAGCATCCCCGATGCCAGCTTCTTGGAATTGTCCCGGTTATACGCATCCACCGGCAGATGCGCGCCCGCCCGCAGCTTTTGCGTGACCGCCGGCAGGCTGTCCTCGGGAATGGTAAACAGCACCGCGATCGGCTGGAGCTGGGTGATCGTGATCATGCCGTTCGCGTCGGAGGCGTGCACGATGTTGCCGGGATCCACCAGGCGCAGACCTACCACACCCGTAATCGGCGCCGTGACTTTGGAATAAACCAATTGCAGCTTGGCGTTTTCGATGTTGGCGAGATCCTGCTTGTCGGTGGCTTCGTACTGCGCCACCAGCGCCTTCTGCGTATCCAATTGCTGACTCGGAATCGCGTCCGTCTGCACCAATTGCGTGTAACGATCCAGGTCTACCTTCGCGTTGGCCAGCACCGCCTGGTCGTGCGCCAGCGTTGCTTGTGACATATCCAGTTGAACCTGGTAAGGCCGCGGGTCGATCTCGATCAGGACTTGGCCCTCCTGGACCAAATCGCCTTCGTTGAAATGCAGTTTCATCAACTGGCCGTCCACCCGCGACTTGACCGTGACCGTGTAGTACGCGCTCACGTTGCCCAGCCCGTTCAGATAGACCGGGATGCTGGAGCGCGCGACCTTCGTCACCACGACCGGCACCGGACCCAGACCCGCGCCCCTGCCGCCTCCGCCGCCAAAGCCTCCGCCTCCTCCGCCACCGCCCTGGCCTTTCTGCACGCCGACGGCCGGGTGGCCGGCACGGTAGACCGCGTACCCCGCCACACCCACGATGATCAGCAGGAAAACAACCCAAATCAGCCCGCGTTTCTTCGATTTTCCGGAGCTGGGCGGCATTGTTGCATGTTGGCCGGACGGATGCACGTCCGGCAACGAGTCAGGGGTTCTTTCGTTCGTCGTCATTATTCAAACGGCCTCATTCTTCAAACGGCCTCTGGCAAAGCGAAGGACATCTCGGAATCGCCGGACATCGAAGCTCTCCACAGCGCTACGCCCGGCCGCACCGGCAGGGGGCAGCGCGCCGGGTGCGCCAGGCAGATCTTGCCGGAACGGCACGATTCGGCACTCCCACATGGATCGTTTCACACTGGCAATCCACCTGTCCAAATACGTCAGTAATCGTTGTCGATTACTGTAACATACCGACCCCGCTGCTCCCAATGGCTCTCTAGACGGGTCCTCGATCTCAAACCGACGAGGCAGTCAAAACGTAGCTTCACTCGTGTTTGCGGTGCACCAGCCCAGCCCGGCGCCGTGATAGCCCGGAGCCCAACGGCCGCTGCTTGGCGTTGCGTGCATGTCTGACACTCCTCCCTCGGGAACTTCAGACCGCATGCACCAGAGCACCGCGCCCTTCGTGGAGGGCACCGGACCCCGCCCGGTGCCCCTCTCGCACGTTACTGCGCGAAATACCCCGATATATCGATAATCAGGTGCGTCGGGTTGCTGGCGAAGGCGCTGATCCAGCCGTTGCTGGTGGGCACAATCGCCAGGTTCGAGGTGATCGCGCCGTCCAGCGCGTTCAGCGTCGAGACCACCGGCCGCGTCAGGCCCTGCGGCCACATGGTCAGGTACCCCAGATAAGCCGGTGTGCCTTGCGGTACCACCGTCACGCTCATGACCTGCGCCTGCGCATTGCCCGGGATCCCGCACGCTTTCGCGCTGACAGGCACATCCAGGGAACTGATGGGCGCCGATCCCGTAGGCTGCCGCGTGTCTAGGACACGGCAGGGCGTCACCCCATAGAGCGAGAGCCCCCCCGTGCCCATGGGCGCGAAGTACCCGTTGATATCGATCACCAGGTTGGTGTTGTCGCTGACGAACACGTCGATGGACCCGTTGGCGCCCGCCGGCACGATGGCCGCATTGGCCGTGACCGCGCCGGTTAGCGCGTTCAAACTGGCGGCCACCGGCCTTGTCTGCCCGGTGGGAAACGCCGTCAGATACCCCAGTGAACTACCGCCAGGCACGGCGGCGAAGTTCAGCGAATAGGCCTGCGCCGTCGCCGGCAGATTACAGGTACTGGACTGGATGGGGAACGTCCGGCTCTGCCCGCCGACGAGCGCGGGGCCTCCCAAGGGCGCCGCGGCGGTGCGGGTGTCGCCTATCCGGCAGGGCGTGATGGGATAGAACGCGAGGCCGGTGGGATCGGTGGCGGGGACGAAGTAGCCGTTGATGTCCAGGATCACCTGGGTAGTGTCGCTGGCAAACACGCTGACGGCTCCGCCGGTCCCGGCGGCCACGATGGCGGCATTGGATTTGATGCGGCCATCGAGGGAATTGAGAGTGGAGGCCAGCGGGCGCGATTGTCCCGCGGGGTATAGCGTGAGGTAGCCGAGCGTGGTCGCAGGGACGACGGCCACGTTGAGCGAATAGGCCTGCGCGGTGGCGGGGATGCTACAGGCGCTATTGGGGACGGTGAAATCGCGGCTGCTGCCGCCCGCGATGATGGGTCCGCCGAAGGGCCCGGTGGCATTGCGAGTATCCACGATGCGGCAGGGCGTCACCGGAATGAAGCGGAGCGGGACTGGCGTTACGGTCGCAAAGCTACTGGCGCCGGCCGGAATGGCCCCGCCGCCCGACATGGTCACCTGGTTGGTCAACTGGGACGGAGCATTCGCCGCCACGTTCAGCGTCACGGTGATCGCGGGGTAACTGGCACCGGCGGCCAGAACGTCGCCGCGGATGCAGGTGTTTGTGCTGCAACTCCAGCCCGACCCGGACATGGAGACCAGCGTGAGGCCGGTGGGCAGGATTTCGGTAACCGTCACCGTGCCGCTTGTCGGCCCGGCGCCGACGGCGTTTCGGACCGTCACGGTGTAGGTGGCGCCGGTCTGGCCTAAAGTGAAGGCGCCGCTGGACGTGCTTTGAATGGTGAGAACCGGCGATGTGCCCATGGGCGTCAAGAGCCGGATTGCGTTGTTGTTCTGGTCTGCCACGTACACGTTGCCTAAAGCGTCTACGAAGAGGCCGCCCAGGTTGCGGAAGGTGGCATTCTCCGCGGGGCCGCCATCACCCGAGTAGGAATAACCGCCGGTGCCCGCAATGGTTGTGATGTTCCCGCTGAGATCCACTTTGCGAACGCGACGGTTGTTCTGGTCGGAGATGTAGATGTTACCAGCGGCATCCAGCGCCACGCCGTTCGGATAGTTCAGTTGCGCGCTGGTAGCCGGGCCGCCGTCACCCGAAAAGCCGGCGGTGCCCGTGCCCACCACGGCGGTGATGATCCCGGTGGCGGTGGTTACCTTCCGGATGCGGTGATTGCTGCCATCCGCGATGTACACGTTGCCTGCAGGATCCACGGCGAGGCTTAACGGGTTATTCAATAGAGCACTGGTAGCCTGGCCCCCGTCTCCGGTAGAGCCTGAAGTTCCGTTGCCCGCGATGGTCGTGATGATGCCATTGAGAGCCACCTTACGGACCGAATGATTGTTGGCGTCCGCAATGTACAGGTTGCCGGAAGTGTCCAGCGCAACCCCGTACGGATAATTGAGTTGCGCGCTGGTGGCCTGGCCTGCGTCGCCTGAGTAGCCGGATGTGCCGTTGCCCGCCACGGTCGTGATGGTCCCGTTGGTGGCAATTTTTCGGATTCGAGCGTTGCGGCTGTCGGCTACATAGAGGTTGCCGGAGCCATCCATCGCCACGCCCTGCGGCAAGCTTAACCGGGCGCTGGTTGCGGCGCCTGCGTCGCCGGCGAACCCGGAGGTGCCGGTGCCCACGGCCGTGCTTATGGTTCCGCCCGCCGCCACTTTGCGGATACCATTATTGTTGGAATCCGCGATGTACGTGTTCCCCACGCCGTCGCCGACCACGGCCTGCGGCCAGTCGAAGCTGCCAAGTACGCCCGGGCCGCCGTCGCCCGTGGCTCCGCCCACTAGTGTGGTGATGGTGCCGGCGGAGACTTTGCGAACCCTGAAGTTGCCGGTATCCGCGATATACAGGTTGCCGGAGGTGTCCAGCGCCACGCCCCGAGGGCTGCTCAGGTTAGCGCTGGTAGCCGGGCCGCCGTCGCCGAAGAAGCCCCAATTTCCGTTGCCCGCCACCGTGGTGATGACGCCGGTCGCCACCTTGCGGACGGTCGCACCGTTAGAGCAGGCAATGTACAGGTTGCCGGACGCATCCGGCAGCACACCGGCCGGGTAATTGAGTTGTGCACTGAGGGGAGGGCCGTTGTCACCCGAATTGCCCGCCGTGCCGGTGCCCGCCACGGTCGTGATGATGCCGCTCGTGTCGACTTTCCGGACGCGTTGGTTGTTGTAATCGGCGATGTACAGATTACCGGCGGAGTCCGACGCCACGCCTTGCGGACTGTTGATCTGGGCGCTCGTGGCAAAACCGCTATCGCCCGCAAAGCCGGCAGTGCCCGTGCCCGCCACCGTGGTGATGATTCCGGTCGAAGCCACCTTGCGGATGCGGTGGTTACTGGAATCGGCGATGTAGATATTGCCGGAGGTGTCCACCCACACGCCGCCCGGGCTGTTGAGCCGGGTGCTGGTTGCGGCAACTCCGTCGCCGGAGAACCCTCCGGTGCCGTTGCCCGCCACGGTGGTGATCACTCCGGTGGTGGCCAGCTTCCTGATGCGCTGGTTGCTGCTATCCGCGATATAGAGGTTGCCGAGGGAGTCCAGCGCGATGCCGCTCGGAGAGTTGAGCATTGCACTGAGCGCCGTTCCGCCGTCGCCGGAGAAACCCGCGACGCCGGTCCCGGCAATCTGCGTGACCACTCCGTTGGTGTCCGTCTTGAAGACGGCATTCAGAATCGGACTGGGGAAATACACATTGCCGGTTGAATCGACGGCAATGCCATTGTTCATCGGTATCGAGACGGACGCAGCGGTGGCCGCCGTGGGGGCCGTGAGTCCGCCCGCCAACGTCGAGACCAGGTAAGTCTCGCTGGCGAAGACAGAGGGCGACTGCGTCACGGTGAACGTCTGTCCGCCGATGGTGATAGTGCCCGTGCGCACGAGGCTCATGTTGGCGGCCACCGAATAATTCACGGTGCCATTGCCGCTTCCGGGAGTACCGCCGGTGACGAGCAACCATGAAGCGTTGCTCTGCGCGACCCACCCGCACCCTGACGGCGCCGTAACGGGCACCGACCCTGTACCAGCCACCTGACCGAACGACGCCGTGGACGGATTCAGCGGGGACACGCAGTTCACCCCAAACGACCAGACGCCCGAAGCGGCGCCGCCCACGCCGTTCTTGGCGGTAACCGACCAGTAGTAGGTCGCGGAACTGCTCAGCGTGCCGGGGGCGTAGTTGGTATCGGCGGTAGTGGTGGCAAATGGCGGCGTGCCCGACGTGCCGAAGTAGACATCGTAGGATGTCGCCCCGGTGGAAGCATTCCAGGCCAGGGTTGGAGCGAGAGGGACCCCGGTAGCGCCGTTGGCCGGCGATACGAGAACCGGCGGCGGCGGTGCGCTGGCGGGCGCAATGATGGTGAAATCGATGGCGCTGGCGAAAACCGTTCCTGACGCACCCAGCAACTGGGCGGTCACCTGCGCGGGCGCATTAGCGGCTACGTTCACTGTGACCGTGATCGGGGGATAGGAGGACCCGCCGCTCAAAGTGTCGCTGCGCGTGCAGGTGCCAGTGGTGACACCGTTGCACGCCCACCCCGAGCCAGACATGGAAACCAGTGTCAGCCCGGTGGGCGGGAATTCGGTAACCCCGGTCCCCCCGGTCGTCGCCCCGGCCCCGGCGGCGTTGCTCACTGTTACGGTGTAGGATGCGCCGTTCTGGCCCTGGGTGAAGTTGCCGGTGTGCGTGCTCTGGATGGTGAGGACCGGCAGCGTGCCGACTGGCGTCAACAGCCTTATGGCGTTGTTATTCACTTCGGCGACGTATACGTTGCCCGAAGGGTCCACGAACACGCCGACCGGGTTCCGCAGATTCGCACTGGTGGCAGGGCCGCCATCGCCCGAGTAATTAGAACTGCCATTGCCCGCAATGGTGGTGATGATCCCGCTGGTATCCACTTTACGGACCCGCTGGTTGTTGTTTTCGGCAATGTAGAGATTGCCCGCGGCGTCCAAATAGACGCCGGCCGGGTTGTTTATTTGAGCGCTGGTAGCCAGGCCGCCATCGCCCGAGAAGGTAGAGTTGCCGTTGCCCGCCACGGTAGTGATGATCCCGGTGGCGGCGGTTATCTTCCGGATGCGGTTGTTACTGGCGTCGGCGATATATACATTGCCGGCAGAGTCCACCGCCACGCCTTGCGGCGAGTTCAATAGGGCGCTGGTAGCCAGGCCGCCGTCGCCCGAGTAGCCCGCGATATTGTAGCCGGCTATTGTCGTGATCGTGCCATTAACGGCCACCTTACGGACGGACGCAGCACTGGAATCCGCGATGTACAGGTTGCCGGCGGTATCGAACGCCACGCCGGTCGGGAAGTTGATTTGCGCGCTGGTGGCCGAGCCGCCGTCGCCCGAGTAGCCCGACGTGCCCGTACCCGCCACCGTGGTAATGTTCCCGTTGGCATCGACCTTCCGGACGCGGTGGTTGGCTGCATCCGCTATGTACAGGTTGCCCGTGGAATCCAAAGCTACGCCGTACGGTTGGTTCAGCATGGCACTGCCGGCCGGACCGCTGTCGCCCGAATAGCCCGACGTGCCGGTACCGGCAACCGTAGTGATCACGCCGTTGGCCGCTACTTTGCGTACCCGATGGTTGCTCTGGTCGGCGATGTAAGTATTCCCGGCGCTGTCCCTGACCACCCCCCTGGGCTGGTTCAGACCGCCCATTAAAGCCGCACCGCTATCGCCGATGCCTCCGCCCACAATTGTGGTGATTACCCCAGTCCCCGAGATCTTGCGGATCCTCTCGTTGTTGACATCGGAGATATACACAGTGCCGGAGGCGTCCACCGCCACGCCGCGGGGGCCGCCCAACAGAGCGCTGGTTGCCGGGCCGCCGTCGCCCGAGAATCCCGCGCTACTGTTACCGGCTACGGTGGTGATGATGCCATTGGGCGCCACCTTGCGGATCGATGGACTGCTGATGTCCGCAATGTACAGGTTGCCGGACGCGTCCACCGCCACTCCGGTCGGGGTATTGATCTGGGCACCGATGGCCGGATCTCCGTCACCCGAGAAGCAGCAAGAGCCGTTGCCGGCCAGGGTGGTGATAATCCCGTTGGTATCGACCTTCCGGACGCGCCGGTTACCGCCATCCGCGATGTACAGGTTGCCGAGGGCATCCACTGCCACGCCTTGCGCATTGTTGAGTTGGGCGCTGGTGGCCTGTCCGCCGTCACCCGAGTAGCCTTGGCTGCCGCTGCCCGCCACGGTGGTGATGATCCCGGTGGCGGCGGTTATCTTCCGGATGCGGTAGTTATTGCAATCCACGATATAGAGATTGCCCAGGGAGTCGAGCGCCAAGCCCTGCGGCGCGTTCAGATTGGCAGCCGTGGCGAGTCCGCCATCACCGGCGGAGCCAGACGTGCCGTTGCCCGCCACCGTGGTGATGATTCCGTTGGTGTCCACCTTGCGGATGCGGTTGTTGCTGGTATCGGCGATGTACAGGTTGCCGACGGGGTCCACCGCCAAGGCTTCCGGAGCGCTGAGCCGGGCGTTGAGGGCCGGTCCGCCGTCACCCAGGTAGCCGCTGACTCCGGTACCGGCGACGCGCGTCACCACCCCGTTGACATCGGCCTTGAAAACCGACCACAGGCTGGGACCGGGGAAATACACATTGCCGGACGAATCGACGGCAAGGCTGTTGTAATTCGGAATCGAGAAGGAGGTCGCGGTGGTAGTGGTGGGGGGCTCTACGAGGCCGCCGGCCAGCGTCGAAATGATATAAGCCTGGCCCAACGTCTGGTTGACCGTCACGCTGGTTCCCGCGATGCTGATGGAAGTGCTGCGGTTGGTCCCGCTGATCGCCAGGGCGGTGTAGTTGACCGTTCCGGTGCCAATCCCCGTGCCGCTGTTGGTGATGGTGAGCCACGAGGTGTTGTTTGAAGAAGCCGTCCAGCCGCACCCGCTCTGCGTGGTCACGGCCATGGAGCCGGAACCGCCGCTTCCGTTGAGCACGATGGCCGCCGGGGTGAACACGTAACTGCAATAGCCGGCCTGTGTGATGCTCAAAGTCGCGTTGCCGATGGGGATACTCAAGGTGCGTGGCGTTTGCTGGGGGTTAGCCGCCACGTTGACGGTTACCGCCCCGTTGCCGGTTCCGGAAGCGCCCGAGACCACCGAAACCGCGGACGGGTAGTTGTTGGTGGCGATCCAGGGGCACCCCGTGCCCGTCAGGACCGTGGTCTGCGCCGTGCCGCCGCCCGCCGCCAACGATGCGCTCGGCGTGCCGAGTGTATACAGACACGAGGAGGGCGCCTGGGTGAGAGGAATGTACTGGCTTGCAATCGTCAACCCGGCGGTGCGCACCGCGCCCGTGGAGTTCGACGCCACGGCCACCGTCACCAATCCCGGTCCGGAACCGGATGCGCCGCTGACGACGGACGCCCACGATTGATTGCTGCCGGCGCTCCACGCGCAACCGCCGGGCGCCATCACCGAATAAGTCAGCAACTGCGTGCTGCTATAAATGGTGGACGGCGCGGGGCTGACGCTGAACGTGCAACTGGCCGTCGCGCCGGATATGCGGACCAGGAAAGCTTCGGTGCTGTTCGTGCTCCCTTGGAAGGCGGTGGACGTTACCGGGAAAGCGCCGGAGCCATAGCCGGTGACGAATGCGTCGCCCGAACTGTTCACGGCAATGCCCTCCCCGTAGGAGGAACTGGAACTGCCCAGGTAGGTGGAGTAGACCAGGGCGCTGCCGGTGGGGTTGATCTCGGCGGCAAAGGCGGACGTCAATACGCCGGCTATCGCGTAAGCCCCTGAGCTGTTGGTGGGGTCGGCGACAATCTGGGTGACGTTGGCGATTCCCAAACCCGTGCCCGCCGGATTCCAGGTGGCGCCGCCATCCGAGGAGATGTACAGCCCCTGGAAGTAGGCCGATGGGGCAGCCGCGGCGATCACGGACGGGTTGGAAGGGGAAACCGCCAACGCCGTGAGCACGAAGGGAGCGCCGGATACCACGGCCCAACTGCCGCCGCCATTGGTTGTTTTGTAGATTACGTTCGAGTTTACGCTCTTATAGAGCACGGCGGGATTGCTGGGAGAAACCGCCAGCCCGTTGAGCGCCGCGCTGGTCGATCCCAGCCCGGAATTGACCGATACCCAGGTGGCTCCCTGATTGGTGCTCTTATAGACGCCAGATCCGCTGATGTCTACATAGAGCGAACCGTCCGAAGCGGCGACCATCGTGTAGATGTTCGGGGTGGTAGAAGGCAGACCGTTGGTCGCCGGATTCCATGTCGCGCCGCCATCGGTGGATTTTAGCAGAGGGTAGCCGCTCTGGGCATAATAGGCGTAGGCGATATTGCCACTGGCCGGATCGGCGACAATGCGGGTCGCATTGCTGCTCGGCGAACTCCGATAATTCCAAGTCGCGCCTCCGTCCATCGACTGATATACCGCCGCGTTACAGCAGGTAATACCGTAGAGGATCGAGTTGCTCACCGGGCTGCGCGACAGATAGGCACTGCCGGCCGTGGAGACCTTGGTCCACGTAAGCCCGGCATTGGCGCTGCGGAATATGCCGAACTCAGTGGCGGCAACGATCGCGCCCGGTGCACTCGGATCGGGGGAGATGCTGCTGACCGCTCCCTGAAGGTTGGTATCGAAGGGTGTCCAGGAGGTCGCGGAACTTGTCGTCCCGAACAGCGAAACCGTATTCCCCGGCAGGTTTCCTTCGATCGCCGAGGCGGTCGGAAACTGGCTGGAGTTGGTGCGGCCGGTGACGTACGCGTTTCCGCTGCCGTCAATTGCCAGACCATACAAATAATCCTGGCGGCTTCCTCCCAGGTAGGTAGCGTACGAAAATGCGGACCCGGCGCTGTTGAGTTTGGCGACGAAACCATCGTAGGCCCCGCCGGGCACCGTCTGTAACGCCCCTGCCGTGGCGGGGAAGTCCGTCGAATTCGTGTACCCGCCGACGTAGGCGTTCCCACCGGCATCCACCGCAATTGCGGAACCATAGTCCCACGAACTGCCCCCCAAGAAGGTGAAGTACCCGAGCGCGCTGCCGGCGGGATTCACCTTGGCCACAAAGGCATCGCTGTTGCCGGCATTCGCGGGCTGGGCGCCGCCTGTCGAGACGTTGGCAAAACCGGTGGAATACGAATAGCCCGTAACGTATGCATTGCCTCCGGCATCCGCGGCGATCGCATACGCCACATCGGTATTGGTTCCGCCCAGCAAGGTCGAGTAGACCAAGCCGCCGCTGGAGCTGAATTTCGTGACAAACGCGTCGGTGCTGCCCGCGGAACTGGTCTGGTACGCGCCCGCCGTCGTGTTAAACCCTCCATCTACGTACCCGGTGGCATAGACGTTTCCGGCTGGGTCTACCGCGATTCCATAGCCGTACGAATCGGCGCTAGAGGAGTAGGTGCTGGCTCCCAGGTAGGTGGAAAAGGCCAGGCCGCCCGAGGGGGTGAGCTTCAGTACCACCGCATTATACGAGCCATTCAACGTCGACTGGTAAGCGCTGGCAAGCGGAAAGTCGACAGAATACGTATACCCGGTAACCCAAGCCGCGCCCGTCGAGTCCACGGCAATGGAATGGAAAACGTCGGTATTTGCGCCACCAATGTAGGTGGAGTACAGCAGCGTCGTTCCGGTCGGATCGATCTTGGAAACGAACCCGTCCGGCGTAGCGTGCATCTGCGAAAATGCCGCGTTGGCCGTAGGGAAGTCCGAGGCGTAGGTATATCCGGTAATGTACGTGTTGCCGGTGGAATCCAACGCCACCGAGTATGCGACCGTGGTATTCGTGCCGCCTCCGATCAAGCCGGCATAAACGATTGTCGGGTCGATGACCAGAGGTTTGCCGCGGTCATAGGCATCCAGCCGGAACCCGACCTCATGGTTCGCCAACAACGCATACCGCCCTTTGACGGTTTTCCTGGCGCCCGCCATTTCCTGATAAATCACCGGCAGCGGGACCCGCAAGTCACCCGCCGAACTACCGACCACGAGCGCGCCTTCCCCATCCAGCCTGAGATCGCTCGCCCCGCCAAACCTCAAACGGATCTGTCCCGGATCGGCTCCCGGCCGCAACACCAGATCGAATTCCATCTGCCGCTGGTTGCCGCGGTAAACCACGTCGGTGGCGGGATAAATCTCCCGATAAGTGACGCTGTCGTAAGTCGCCAGGCCGAGCCGCCACTGCTTGGGGTCGCTTCCGTGCAAGTAATTCACCTTGCCCGGCAACTCCGCACCGGCGGTCCCGGAGACCTTTCGCGCTCCGGCGAAGTTCATGGTTATAGAACTGTTGGAACCAGCCTCCGACTGAAGCCCGATGGCCGCGCTACCTTCCTGAAGGGCGATCTGATAGCCATTCCCGCGAGCGACATACCGCTCGTGCGAAGCCTCGCCCTGACGCTCAAAAGCCAATGGAATCTTAGCGTATTGACTGGCAGAGGGAGCAGCCTGCGCGACGGCGGCTGCGCAAAGAATGAAGAGGGGTGAGAGGCGGTTGGGGCGCATGGAACATGAGTGTAGTCGAGTTTTACGTGCCTTTCAAGACAAATCTGCCGAATTATCCGCTTATCCGGTACTGATCGACCGCGAGTTAGAGTTTGATAACCGTCCCCCAACGTGGATGTAATCCCGGGTAAGCAAGCGGCTTCGGGAAGAGGAAATCCGCGGGAGAAATCGGCAAAGGATGGCGTCGTAAGCAGATAACAGTTCCGCTTCCACCTCAGCCCGCCACGCTTGAGACAAGTTCTCCGACCGCGTGATTTCTTGCTGTTTCGGGGTTGCGCGTTGGAACCGAATCTCGCGGTCGCGGAACTAGTCCGGCCTTGAAGCGTCACGGTCCGTGGCGGTCATCGGAAGTCCTCCCGCGGCCCGGCGCTCACCTTCTCTCCCTTGGCGAGCGACCGCCATACGCTCTTAATGGTCTCGGCGTTGGCGGCGATGGTGTTCTCACGAACGACGGCCGGGCATGCCAGGCGCAGCCGCTCCCACAAGCCGGCGTCCGCCGTCCGTTCAAGCGCGTCCCGCCAGCAATCGGGATCGTTAGAGATCAGCAGCCCCGTTTCCTCGTGCCGGACGGTATCGTGATAGGCCGGCACGTCCGAGCAGATCGAGGGAATACCGAGAGCCGCATATTCCAGGAACTTCAGGGCGCTTTTGGAGCGATTGAAACAGGTGTCCAGCAAAGGCGCGACTCCCCAATGCCAGCGGTTCTGTGCTCTGATCCACGCCACAAATCGCGGATACGAGAGAGCGATATTGGGAGGGACTGGTATCGTCCGAAACGAACCCGCGCCGGAGGCTCCATCGGCCACGCCCACCACGTCCAGGCGGATCCTGTCCCGATACTTCGGTCCCAGGTTTTGAACGGCGCGAACCAGGAATTCCAGATCCTGCCGATGGCTTGATGTGCCCATGTACAAAATTCGTATGTCGCCGGGAGGGAACTGCCCCGATGCCGCTGGTGGGCGCCATAGCCGGTCGTCGAGATAATTCGGCAGGACTACGATCGCGGCATTGAACGCCTGCATCTGCCGGGCCAGCGTCCCGGTCGAGACGAGAACCACATCCGCCGCACGGGCCAACCGCCCCGCGCCTTGCAGTTGTTCGGCGTACGCCTGACTTTCCGGGTGCTCCTCGGGGAGATGGAACAGATCGTCGTCGATTTCAAAGAGCAGCCTCGCCCCGCGGCGGCGGCAACTATCCACGATCCGTTCGGCCATTTCGATATCCCGCACGGCGTTACGTTGCACGAGAATCAGGTCGGCTTCGGATTCGGCGAGGCGCCCGGCGGAGGTGACGGTAAGGTGGATGGTGCCCGCCAAAGCCGGATGAGTCAGCGGCTGGATGACGCGCACGTATCCGCACGCCTGAGTCAAGTCCGGGCCATTATTCACCAGTGCGGCTGCCAGCCGGATGGGCCGCTGTGCGGCGCCGTGTGTGGGACGCCGGTGGACGGCTTGAGTACCCGAAAGATAACCGTCCGCGTAAAACCCCTGCATAGCGGGCGGCTGCGGAGGTTGAGCGGCGGGAGCGATCGCGGGCAGGAAGTGATTCTGCCTGATGCGGAGAAACAAATCGAGCCAGTCGGCGGCGGACGAAGCAACCGGGAGGATCCAGGACCAGGGCCTGTTCGCCACCCGCCCGCGAAATGCGCCTATGTCATGCGCGGCTACCGGCAACCCGAAGTCAAGGCAGGTGCTCAGAGTGTAGCTGAAGGTTTCCGGTATTTTCGCGGGGAACCAAACGATGTGCGGCGCCACCTGCTCCAACAGGGCCGGCAGATCGGCTTGCCGATATTGCCCGGTTTGGATGAAAGCGGCTCCCGCGTGGGCCGCGCCCTCCACGCTTCCAATCAGGGAAAACTCAATCGGCGAATTGGAGCGCGCGGACCTGGCGGCGCACTCTTCCAGCAACTCGAGTCCCTTGTGTCTGGTCATTACACCAAGAACAGCCACGCGCAGGGGCTCTCCCTCCGCCAGAGGCCGCGGCCTTACGGCCGCCGGCGCCAGCGGCGACGGATGCTCCGCGGCAACGACCCGGGCTTCCGGGAAGTACCTTTTCACGCGTTCCGCCGCGTCTATGGACGGCGCAATCACACGGTCCGCCGAGAACAGCCATGCGTGCATCGCCCGCCATGACGAGATGTCCATCGGTTGAGCCGCGGGCCGCCTCGCCAGACAGCGATTGCAACCCGCTTCATCGGGCTCACCGCAGTACCTTCCGCGCTCGTCGCTGAGCGTGATCTGCGGGCAGATTGCGTAGTAGTCGTGCACCGTAAAATCGTAGGGCAGATCGAGATCCCGCACCAGGCGATCGATGGCGGCTTCATGTCCCCCCAGATGGTGGATGTGAATCCGTTCGACTCCGCAGGACTCCACGACCGCTGCCAGCAACTCGTGCTCCGTGCCGGAAAGCATCAACGAGAAGCGGTATTCGTTCCGCGGACACTCGAGGATGGAGGCGGAAGCGGAAACCGGAGTCAGGGTTAACCAGATCACCGAGGATGCCGTTCGCTCCATCAACTCGTCAACATGCTGAGCAACACCGCCGCCGAGGCGATGGGTCACGGCCAGGAAAACCCGCATGCCGCTGTCGCGGATCCGGCGCGCCGTAACCGCGATGCGGTAGGCATTGGCGGGATTGGCTATCACGTGCTTCCGAACCAAGGCCTCGTAGTGGAGATGTTTGCTCAGCAACACCCGCATGGCGGCCTCCTGGCGGGCTGAGGCTTCTCCAAAACTCACGCTACCCGCATGGTAGACAAATACGTCGCACGCCAGTTTGTGCGACCAGCCTTTTGCCGCGGCCCGCAGACAAAAGTCATTTTCCTCGCCGTATCCTTTACCGAACGAGTCCGCGTCGAAAAACCCCGTCGCATCGAGACACTCGCGGCGAATGTACATGCAGAACCCGACTGCGGTTGGGATATCGACCGAACGGCCCGAATTCACCGCGGCACACGTGGAATCCAGTTCCTCGAGGTCCGGAAACGGCCGTACATCGTTATCCACGCAAAACGTCGGATAGCTGCAGATGGTAGCGTTATTGGAGAACGGCGTGACCGTGCCGGTCCGGTCGCCGGCGTAGGCACAAGCCCAGAGCCTGTCCAGCCAGCCGTCGAATACCCGCGTATCGCTGTTTAACAGGACGACGTCCCGGCTGCTCGCCCGCATGGCGGCATTCACCGAAGCCACGAATCCGATGTTGGTGGCATTCTCGATCAGTAGGATCCTGCCCTCGCCGGACAGGCGGCGGAGGTACTCCGTCAAGCCGGGTTCCGGGCTGCAATCGTTCACCGCCACGACCCGGAAGTTTGCCGCGCACTTACTGGAGAGCACGCTCGCGATGCAGGTCTCCGTCTCACGAACCCCTTTGTAAACGGGAACGATCACATCGATCTCACGATCGGGCGCCAACCGGCGCGCCGGATTGCGGACCGGCAGATACGATTCGACGGGCGGCCGCGACTCGCGCCTGAACCTTCCCTCGGCCGCGCCATGCTTTGCGAAGTGCCAGACGGGGTCCATTCGGGCCGCGGCCACATCGGGATTTGCCGCCAGGTAAACCGCCGGATCGAAATCCGGATGCGGAAGCTTTCCCTCGGCTGCGCCGTGCCGGATAAAATGTACCAGCGGATTGACCCCATGCGCAGCCACGTCCGGATTGCTTGCCAGGTAGAATGACCCATCGAACGCCGGGTGGGGGCTGCGGCCTTCCGGGCCGCCAAATCGCAGATAGTGCAACAGCGGGTTTTGTCCCGAACGGGCGACATCCGGGTTCTCCCGCAAATAATAGACGGTGTCGAACAGCGGGTGCGGGTTGCGGCACTCGCGGGCACCGTACCGCAGGAAATGAAACAGGGGGTCTACTCCGGCGGCGGCCACATCCGGGTAGGTGGACAGATAATACTGAGCGTCAAAAAGGTCCTTTAGATTAGCGTGCCAGGCGTTGTCCCCGCCGTGCCGCAAAAAATGCACCAGCGGATTGATCCTGAGCGCAGCCGCGTCCGGATTGCTTGCCAGGTACAACGCCGTATCGAACGCCGAATTGGGATTGCGGCATTCCACACCCCCAACCCGGAGAAAGTGCAGCAGGGGGTTTTGCCCGGAACGGGCGACATCCGGGTACTCCCGCAGATAATAACGAGTGTCAAACAGCGGGTGCGGGTTGCGGCGCTCCCGGGCGCCGTACCGCAGGAAATGGAACATGGGATCCGATCCGGTGGCGGCCACGTCCGGGTAAGATGAAAGGTAATACTGCGTGTCAAAAAGTTCCCATGGATCGACGCGCCGGACCGAAGCCACCAGACGCGTGTAGCGGCGCTCGAGAAAGGCGCGCAGGGTGGGCAGAATTGCTGTGGAACGCAGTCGCGAAGAGTCCATTAAACTTCCTGGCCGAGGCAATCGGGCGGCAAGGTCCAAGAATCGTCTTTTGCTAATCGCCACCTTAGCACATCGGCCCCTTCCCGAGTGCCGGGATGCCGGCCGCTACACATCGGATCGGTCCGGCCCATGACCTATGAATCAGGCGGAACAATTGTCCCGATCCAACTGAAATCGACTTCGAAGACGCCGCCGTTGCCGAACGAGCCGAGGGCGCCTTCAGGGATCGGCAGTATCAATGTCGGATCGTCACTTAGAAAGTGGACCAGCACTTCCGTCGAACCGGGGACGGCAAGTATCTCCAGGTCGTGCCGGACGGCTGCACAGAGCGTAGCGCATACCCCGTCCCACTCCCACATGGTATTGCCGCCGGCATCGAGGAGCCGCATTCCGAAGAGCCGGGCGAGACCGGGCTGATTGGATAAGTCGATTCGGAGTTGGGCGGTACCGGCCAACCCGGCAGGCGTCGGCATACGGACCGTTCGGCGCAAATCCGAGGCCGGTGTGGAAGCCCGGCAACTGTCGGGCTCCCTAAAGTTCAGACCGAGCGACCTTGTCCAGAAGAGCTGGAGTTCCAAGGGGCGCTGTCGGCCCGGGCCGGCGCCATCGCCTGGGACGCGAAACTCCAGCGCGGGGAGACGGACATCGAGGACTTCCTGCTCGAGCGGGTTTCCCCTCACCACCTCTTGTAGTCGAGCCTCCTCCAGGATCAGCGCTTCCTGTTCATCGGAAGAGAGCGGGAATCCCAGCAGGCGCATCACCCGAAAGGCCACATCCGCCATCCGTTTTGGCGGATGGCCGGCGGGTTTCGCGCAAGTGCCGCTCGACATCAGGGCGACCCACAAACCCCTGAAGACAACATACGGCAAGGCAAGCGCCTCTTCCGCCACCCACTCCAGGTCGAATGCACGCAGGGTGCCGTCCGCGTGGCGCATCATATTGAAAGGGGTGCAGTCCAGGAACTCCGAAGGCAGTAGGTCCGGACTGTCGCCATGGGCACTGGCCGATGCGCGCAGGTATTCCACCCACGGTTCCGCCCACCGGGCGAGGTCTTCGAGTTGCCAGCCGGCGGAATTCAGCACACGGTAAAGCCCGTCCGAAAGAAGTTCGCCGGGAATGTAGGGTTCATCCATCACCCGGTGGCGATAGGCGGACGCGGGCGGCTCCGTGGCGAAAAGACGCCGCCGGCGAACCCAGCCATGTCCTTCAGTACCGCGGATCGACATTTCGACGGCATACTCGGGAAGGCGATCGGAGGGGTAGTGGTAAAGAAGATCCGGAGCGGTGCATGCGGGCCCACCTGTTCCGGGACGTCTGGCCAGTAAGACGAACGAATTCGCCATATCCTCCGCCAACCCGTTCTTCACAAGCACAGGCCAGGCCATCGCTTCGGAGAATGTCCGCCGGTATGGAACGCCCCTATCCGGCGCCCGCTGCGATCTCAACATGCTCCCCAGATTCAACCACTTTTCCTGGACCGCCGCGGATGAAACAATCAGGCGGGGAATCTTGTAATCGGGGAATGGGTACCAGAAGGAGACAAGATCCAGGCCGGCATCCCGGAGGCTCTCCTGCCATTCGCGTTTTCCCAGCGTCACCGGTGTGGCGGGAGAATAGCGATCCTCAATCGACTGAAACGGTTGACCCGTATGATCTTCCGGCGCGCCGGCAAAATACTTCAAACCAAGCCGGTTCTCGATTGCAATCAGGACGTAACCGTCGGGAGCGAGGCAACTGGCGAGCCGCCGAAGCATCAGGCCTAACGGATCCGGGCCGCTGAAGTACATCGGGCTGTATTCCGCCACGCCGATGCAGGTAACCAGTTGGTACTCCCGCTCGATGGGAAAATCCTGAAAGTTATCGCAGTAAATCTGAACGTTGGGCAGGCCGGCACATCGCTCGGACGCGATCCGGGCGCGGCGCATACTTCCTTCTATGCCTGTAATGGAGACCGATTGTTCTCCCAGAAAACGTGTGAGCGCACCGCAACCGCTGCCCACTTCCAGCACCTCTCCCCGAATCAATGCGGCGAATGGGCGCAATAAATTAGCCCGATAAGGGCTCAGGTGATACAACGAAGGCCAGTCGGTAATCCCGGCAATCAGCTCTTTAGATGCGGTTGACCGGTCGCGCGAGCCACTAACGATACGCCACAGACGATCTTCCACCTCGTCCGAATCGGAATAGAAGA
>Ga0182030_10006120_pt1 | contig 25427 bp, 21 predicted proteins | sample 812S3MmetaG_FD_121299 | JGI IMG/M metagenome (GOLD analysis project Ga0182030, IMG submission 121299) | Permafrost microbial communities from Stordalen Mire, Sweden - 812S3M metaG (Illumina Assembly) | ecosystem: Environmental > Terrestrial > Soil > Wetlands > Permafrost | place: Sweden...
CGTAAACATCGAAGCGCTGTCTGACGCGCCGCAGTTCCCAACTTGGGGGTGACGTGTCCACCCTTCTTCCGGTGCGAAGCACCGCCGCTCTTACAGTTCGCCGTATTCCAGCACCTGAGCCTCCCACGTACGGATCACCTCCGGCTCCTGCCATGCGCGGCGAAACAGATTTCGGATCGACTGCCAGTGTCCCATCGGGAATCGGAATGTGATTCCGTTCTCACGCGCAAAGAAAAACACGCCCCTTTCCTCGTTGTCGAGGATCGCCGTGTGGGCATAGAAGTAGTAACCCTGCCATTGGTAAAGATCTCGCTCCAAATCTAGCTCTTCCAGCATCCTTCGGAACTCCGCAATCCTCGGGTATCCACACACCGGATAGCACGGGGACAGTGTTCCGGGAAACTGCAAACGAGGAGAGAACTCATTTCCCTCTTCCCGCACCAGATCGAGGCGGTATCCGCCTTCTTCCAAGGAGGGCAATGCCGGCTGAACCGCAAGCTCAAAATCCTCGTCGTTGGTCTCCGCAGGCGCCTTCTCTCGCAGGGGCTTTCGGTGAGCGGAATAGTGGCCGCGCGCGCACACCTTCCACAGGGCCGTCCAATGCTTCCAAAGTGCATCGTTCAGCTTCTCGATATTCGAGAATTTCTCCTCATCGAGAAGTCGATAGAGATTGCGGACGGCGAGTATCGGTTTTCGCCGCTTTTGAGCCGGGTTCTTGAGCATCTGAATGGTGCGCGTCACCACCCGGCGAACGTCTTCGTTTCCAACATCATTAGCGTCCTTTGCTTCCGCCTGTTTGTCCCCTGGAAGAGTCATCAGGTATACAAAGTCCAGTCGGGAATTCTTCGATTTGCGGGCGATGACGTAAGCCGCAAGGAATGCCTCCAGGATCTCGGCCAGCGACTCGTAGGAAATCTGGCCTTGTGCGGTATTGGTAAAGGACTCTGCGCCCAGCGCACAGTAGTGGGCCACCAGAGTCCATTCCGACTGCGAAAGCGAGAGTCCTGAGTCCGTCTTCCCACGAATTCGCAGCAGGGATTTCGTTGGCTCCGTAAGCAGGTCTACCAACTCAAGACGGTCGTCTCGGGCAGACTCAAGAAGCTGCTTTGCCGCCTCCGATGTCGAGACATTTTGGCCGCTCTTGAGGTACATGATCTTCTTCAGGGTTTCAAGCCTTAAGCGCAACGCCTCCGAAATGCGGATGGAGATCACTGGCTGCTGCGGTGTCGCGGCGTTCTCTGCCATGAAGCCCTTTCTGGATAGTTACAATGAATAAATATGTAACGTTACCGCTTGACTATATGTACACCGTGGGGTATTGTCAAGCACGCTGCTTGGTGCAGCTGGATGGGGTATGTCAGCTCAGCAGGCAGCGTGGTTGATGGGAGAAAGCTTTCTCCGAAGCAGTTTCTCCAGTGAGGTGTAAATTCAATGCCACCGCATACCAATCCGCCAACTCTCGAAATCAGGTCAACGAACAAGAAGGAAGCAGGGCGAGCCCAAGGCGAATCCAATTTTGAGTCATTGTTGGATGTGGCGGAAGCAGCCAAGCTTTTGAGAATTCACCCTAAGACGCTGCGTAACAAAGCACGCCGAGGAATCATTCCCGGCGTTCAGGTAGGCAGACTTTGGCGATTCCGGGCCTCAGCTCTCAACGAATGGCTGGATGAGATCGCAAGTTGAGGAGCGGACGTGCTGGCAAATGTTTCTCGACCGTTCTACAGTCCTGGATTATTCTGGACTGGGCTGTCAGTGCCGTTTAAACAGAGGAGGAATTTTGTTTAGACGGACACGCTACCAACAAGGAAGTCTCCTGCTCGAAGAGCGGAAGAGAGGTTCCGCAGTATGGGTGTACCGGTGGTGGGAAAACGACATCACGGGAAAGCCAATACGTCGCAAGGTGCAGTTGGGATGTTTGGAACGATATCCAAACGAATCAGCGGCATGCGCGGCGGCGGATGCTCTTCGGTTAACGATCAACAATCAGTCCAAGCGAAAGAACCTGCAGAAAACAACCGTGAATACTCTTTGGGAGCACTACTGTCGAGAGGAGTTGCCTCTCAAGGAGATATCCACACAAGATGCATATCTGGTGTATGCCAAAAAGTGGATTCTGCCACGATGGGGAACCTTCCTTTTGGAGGACGTGAAGACTATCGAGGTGGAGCGCTGGCTACGAGCAGCGTCCGTCACGGACGGGACCAAGGCCAAGATCAAGTGCGTTATGTCGGCCGTGTTCTCGCATGCTGTTCGCTGGGAGTTCTGTGGCCACAATCCGATTTCATCGGGAATACCAGTTGGAACGGGGGGACAGAGAGGGCCAAGCACTGGCGTGCGCGTCAGTGCGAAGCGTCAGAAGTCTCCGCTAGTCCTTTCACCGGAAGAGGTCATACTCGGTCTGGCGCAACTGGAATTTCGCGACCAGATTCTCGTGTTTCTGGACGGAGCCTTAGGAATCCGTCAAGGAGAACTCGGGGCACTGCGTTGGGTGGACTGCGATTTCAACAATATGAACTTCAGTGTGCAACATTCCTACTACTGGCGTCGGGGTGGGCACTTGAAGAGCACAAAAACGGAAGCGTCTGCAAAGTTATTGCCGATGCATCCGAGTCTGAAGCAGGCCTTGCTGGAGTGGAGATCACTAAGTCTCTACAACCAGCCGGGCGATTTCGTCTTCCCTTCGGAAAGACTGAAGGGAAGCAAACCGCTCGACCTGGCTTCGGTGTTGAAGAAGAAGATCCAACCGGCCTTCAAGAAGATCGGCATCATCGGCGTGGGCTGGCACACCTTTCGGCACACGGTGGGAACCATGCTGGCAGAGATGGGCGAACACCAACTGATGATCCGCGACTACTTGCGTCACAGCGATCTACACGTGACCAACAAGTATCTCCAGGCAACGACAAGAAGCAAACGCTTAGCGCAGGGGAAGCTCGTCGATGCCATCCTGCCTGGGGGTGTTCTTTCAGGAAGCAAGTCAAACCTAATCCATTAGCACCCGAGACGTTTGTTTTTTCGATTACTTGGAAAGGAGGAACCTGCGAATCGACAGGTGCCGTAACGCTTATTGGACCCAAACGGACCCAGATTGTTTTTGCTGGTTCCTTGTAAACCATTCAAAAGAATGGCGGGGACGACGAGACTCGAACTCGCGACCTCTGCCGTGACAGGGCAGCGTTCTAACCAACTGAACTACGTCCCCACTCGCCAAATCAACAAGATACGAAATAAGCAGTGTTTATGCGGCGTTGCGCGATTTGCATACCGTGCATGGAGTTGCCTTTGTTGCCTAAAAGAGCGCGATTCCTGTCCGAACCGCCCCCAAATTTAGCCCTCACCTTGCACTTGTGCCATCCGCAAAATCAGTTGCACGGATTGCTCCCGCCGATCCAGATCGCCACCAGCATAGGCAAAGCCGCCAGCAAGACTTGAGCAAAGCTTTCGCACAGAAATATCCTAACAGCTTCTCGCGGAACACGGAAGAGCGTCGAGCGCTGGGTAGTGGTTCGGTTTGAACAAACTGAACCACTACCGAGCGCTGCGCTGTTTCTTCGACGAGTCTAACCGAAAACACGCGGACACGTTTCCAGACGCGATTGGTTTGAGACCCCTCAGAGCTGCATATTGGCAGCTGCGTTGTTTGCTATTTTCACAATCTCTGATAATCGAAAATAGGAAGGTTAGCTATTTGCGCATTGATACTTGGAAAGAGTCTTCAAGTCTGTGATCCGCGACTCGAAATAAGGATCTCCTAGCTCCGACGACCGATTGCGGACTTCACTGGGGGAAATGAGACCGCACCAGACTGCAAACGATTACCGTAAGACGGTCGATGGTATGAAGGAGGTAACCAAAAACTCCCCGTGAAGACGCCGCTACGAGCGATTCTGCCAGCGATTTGGTTCGGCTTGACACAGACTTCTCCCTTGCATACAGTCTGTGAGTTCAAGAATGGGACAAGGACAAGAACCATGAAACGCGTTGCGGCTTATCGCGCGCCAGATCCGGGCACCCAACCCAATCATCTGCATCCAACATATGTGTCGTCGATGAAGCGTGCGCCGGCGAAACCTCAGGTAGCAATTCCCTACACTCTCTCCGAGGTTACGGGGCCATCCTTCGGAGCTGAAATCGTCGATCCTAAGGCCAGCGATTTGACGAAGCAGCACCCGGGTGAGCCGCTCGGCGAGCGAATCATTGTGAGCGGGCGCGTGCTCGACGAGAACAGCCGTCCTCTGGCAAACACTCTGCTGGAGATCTGGCAGGCGAATGCGGCGGGCCGATACCTGCACGAAGTCGATCAACACAAGGCGCCGCTGGATCCGAACTTCACCGGGTGCGGACAAGCCGTCACCGATGCCGAGGGCCGCTATCGCTTCGTCACGATTCGTCCGGGCGAGTATCCCTGGCGCAATCACTACAACGCGTGGCGGCCGGCGCACATTCATTTCTCTCTCTTCGGTCCGGCGTTTGCCACGCGCCTGGTGACGCAGATGTACTTTCCCGGCGATCCGCTGATTTCGTTTGACCCCATCTTCAACTGCACCGCGGATGAAAAGGCCCGCAATCGGCTGATCTCGGTGTTCGACTGGGAAACTACCATGCCGGAGCAGGCGCTGGGTTACAAGTTCGATCTTATCTTGCGCGGGCGCGAAGCCACACCGATGGAGGAGTAGATGAGTTTGCAGGCGACGACTTCGCAAACGGTTGGGCCATTTTTCAAGATTGGTTTCGAGTGGCTGTACTGTGACAATCTGGCAGGCGAGGATGTTTCCGGCGAGCGGGTCACGATTCAGGGCAGAGTTTTCGATGGAGACGGTGTTCCGGTGCCGGATGCGATTTTGGAAATTTGGCAGGCGAATGCGCACGGGAAATATGACCATCCGGAAGACACCCAGGACAAGCCCCTGGAGCCTGGTTTCAAAGGTTACGGTCGCATGCCAACGTCCGCGGATGGGATGTTTCGTTTGGCCACGATCAAGCCGGGGCCGGTGCCTGGACCGAACGGGAAGGGGCAGGCGCCGCATCTGGTCGTTTCTGTGTTCATGCGTGGAGTGCTGCGGCGACTGGTCACACGAATTTATTTTCCCGAGGAACCGCGCAACGCCGCGGACTTTGTTCTCAATCTGGTGGAACCGGCGCGGCGTTCGACTTTGATTGCCAGGAAGGCCGCCGGCAGTGCCGGCTCGCTGGAATGGAATGTGGTTTTGCAGGGACCGGAAGAAACGGTATTCTTCGATCTGGGGCTGTAACAACTCGGATGGCTTTGTTAGATCCACTGTTCGGCTCAGCGGCGATGGGCGAAGTCTTCTCGGACGCCGCACGTGTCCAGCGCATGCTGGACTTCGAGGCCGCGCTTGCGCGAGCGGAAGCCCGCTCCGGCGTAATTCCCGCTGCCGCAGCCGCGGCGATCGCTTCGAAATGCAAGGCGGAGCTGATCGATACCGATGCGCTGGCCACGGCGACTGCTGCTTCGCTCAATCCCGCCATACCTTTGGTCAAGCAGCTCACAGCGCTGGTCGCGAAGGACGATCCTGAGGCGGCTCGGTTCGTTCACTGGGGCGCGACCAGCCAGGACGCGAACGATACTGGTCTGGTTCTGCAGATCCGGGAAGCTCTCGATGTTCTTCACCCCGATCTCGACTCACTTTCTCTGGGACTGGAAGGCCTCGCTGAAAAACACCGCTCCACGCTGATCGCTGGCCGCACTCTGATGCAGCATGCCTTGCCTACGACTTTCGGTGCAAAGGTTGCGGGATGGCTGGACGCAGTTACTCGTCATCACGAGCGCCTAGTGGAAGTTCGGTTGCGCGCATTCAATTTTCAGTTCGGCGGAGCGGTGGGAACTCTCGCGGCTTTGAGAGGAAAGGGTCTAGAGGTAGCCCGGGCATTGGCTCGAGAGCTTCATCTCGGGATTCCGACGATGCCCTGGCATACTGAGCGCGATCGGATCGCAGAAGTGGCAACCACTTTGGGGTTGCTCGTGGGAACTCTGGGCAAGATTGCGCGCGATATTTCCCTCCACATGCAAACCGAGATCGCGGAAATATTCGAACCCGCGGGCGAGGGCCGCGGTGGTTCCTCGACGATGCCGCACAAGCGCAATCCGGTGAGTGCCGCAGTCGTGTTGTCGGCAGCGACCCGGGTTCCCGGCCTGGTCAGCACCATGCTGAGCGCCATGGTACAGGAGGATGAACGCGGCCTTGGCAATTGGCACGCTGAATGGGAAACGCTCCCGGAAATCTTCCGCCTGACCGCCGGAGCGCTTCATCAAATGGCGACGATTGTCCCTGATCTCGAAATCGACGTGGCGCGCATGCGGCGCAATCTCGACGCAACCCAGGGTCTGATTTTTGCCGAGGCTGTCACCATGAGCCTCGGAAACCACATTGGCAAATCCGCCGCTCATGAGTTGCTGGAAGCGGCGAGCCGACAGGTGCGCGAGTCCGGAGAGCAGCTCCGCGAAGTGCTGGCACACAATCCCGTCGTAACCGAGCATCTGACCTTAGAGGAACTGGATCGCCTGTTCGCCCCGGAGAACTATCTGGGCATCGCCGAAGAATTGGTGGACCGTGTTATCGCTGCCAGTCGCAAGCATCGATAGTAAGCACCAGAAAGAGCAGGCCATGCCATTTGTTGACGTTGGAGAACTGCGAACGCACTATGCGGTCGCCGGCGACAAGGAGCCCGTGCTGGTGCTGTCCAATTCGCTTGGCACCGACTTCTCCATGTGGGATCCGCAAATGACGGAACTGGAACGGAGCTTCCGCATCCTGCGTTACGACACTCGCGGTCACGGAAAGTCTTCGGTAACACCCGGCGACTACACAATCGAACAGTTGGGTCGCGACGTCCTCGGCCTGCTGGATTCGCTTGGCCTCGACCGTGTACATTTCTGCGGGCTCTCGGTGGGTGGCATGATCGGCATCTGGCTGGGAATTCATGCGCCTACCCGACTTCATCGTCTGGTGCTCTGCAACACGGCGGCTCGCATCGGGACAGAGGAGATGTGGAACGCGCGCATCACAACCGTGCGCGAGAGTGGAATGAAGTCCGTTGCCTCCGTCGTTATCGAACGCTGGTTTACGCCGGAGTTTCGTGCATCGTTCCCGGAGAAGGCGGCCCAGGCGCAGCAAATGCTTGAGAACTCGCCGCCGGAGGGTTATGCCGCGTGTTGCGCAGCAATCCGCGATATGGATCAGCGCGAAGCGGTGGCTGAGATCACAGTCCCGACGCTGGTGATTTATGGCGGGAGCGATTCGGTCATTCCACCTGCCGACTCTCATTTCCTCAGCAACCGAATCCGCGGAGCTGCAGAAGTTGAACTTTCCGCGGCTCACCTTTCGAATGTCGAGCAGGCTAGCGCATTTACGCAGGCGGTCAGTAACTTCCTTTCCAAATGAGGCGACGCATTATTTATGACTCCAATGGATGAGAACAAGCGCTACCAGCAGGGCATGAAAATCCGGCGAGCTGTCCTCGGAGATGAACACGTGGACCGAGCCGTGGCCGCGACAACGGATTTCAACCGCGATTTCCAGGACTTCATCACTCGCAGCGCCTGGGGCGAGATATGGGCGCGCCCCGGCCTTCCCCGCCATACTCGCAGCCTGCTGACACTCGCGATGATGGTCGCTTTGAACCGCAGTGAAGAATTCCGCCTGCACGTGAAGGCCGCTTTTAACAATGGAGTCACCCGCGACCAGATCAAAGAGGTCCTGCTGCATTCCGCCATTTATTGCGGCGTGCCGGCGGCGAATTCCGCTTTTCACATCGCAGCCGACGTTTTCAGAGAAATGGATGGGGAAACAAAGTCTAACTCCAAGAAGAGGAGACGGCCATGACCGAGGTACAGCTTCTCATCGACTCCGGGATGTGTCACGTGAACGGACCGACCGTGCATGACGACGTGCAGATGCCTTTCGGAGGCCTAAAGGCCAGTGGTTATGGCCGTTTTGGAGGAAAAGCCGTGATGAACGAGTTCACTGAGCTGCGCTGGATCACGATCCAGACGACTCCTCGGCGTTATCCTTTCTAGGAGCAAAGTTTCAGGAACAGCGGGCGAGCTGGGATGCTCAATTCATTGCCGATTTCATTGCGAACTCAAGTTGGGATTGTTGGTGCTGGGCCTGCCGGTCTGGTGCTTTCTCACCTTTTGTCTTTGCAGGGGATTGAGTCCGTCGTAGTTGAAAATCGCAGTCGCCAATATGCGGAACAGCGCGTCCGCGCTGGCGTGCTAGAGCAAGGCACGGTTGACCTACTCATAGAAATGGGTGTTGGTGAGCGGATGAAAGCTGAGGGCTTGGTCCACCATGGGATCGAGTTGCGCTTCGGAGGTCGCGGTCACCGAATTGATTTTCAGGACCTCACGGGTGGAAAAGGCATCACGATTTACGCGCAGCACGAGGTTCTGAAAGACCTGAACAATGCCCGAGTCGCGGCCGGAGGCCAGGTCCTTTTTGAAGTTGACAATGTCAGCGTTCATGACTTCGACAGCTCCAGGCCGAAGATCCGATATCAGAAAGATGGGAACGCCTGCGAACTAACCTGCGACTTCATTGCCGGGTGCGATGGGTTTCACGGCATCTGCCGGCCGAGCATTCCAACAGGAGTACTCACGGAGTATGAGCGGGAGTATCCCTTCGGATGGCTTGGCATCCTGGCTGAGGCGCCTCCCTCCTCGGAGGAATTGATCTACACCTACCACGATCGCGGGTTTGCCCTGCTCAGTATGCGGACGCCACGCATCAGTCGCTTGTACCTGCAATGCAAGCCGGACGAAGACGTCGACTTGTGGAGCGACGAGAAGATCTGGCAGGAACTGCACACCCGCCTGGCATCGGAAGGATGGACCCTTACGGAAGGGCAAATTCTGCAAAAGGGCGTGACCGGCATGCGTAGTTTTGTGGTCGAGCCCATGCAATACGGCAGGCTTTTCTTGGCGGGCGACTCGGCGCACATCGTTCCGCCGACTGGAGCGAAAGGATTGAACCTGGCGGTTGCCGATGTTCAGATACTCGCGCGGGCTCTCAAACACTTTTATTCGACCGGAAGTTGCGACCTGCTAGACACCTATTCTGCGATCTGCCTCCGGCGTGTCTGGAAAGTGCAGCGGTTTTCCTGGTGGATGACTTCCATGCTGCATCGCTTCCCGGATGAGAATCCATTCGACCATCGCCGCCAACTCGCCGAGTTGGATTATGTAACCAGTTCTCGAGCCGCAGCCAAGACCCTCGCGGAAAACTACGTCGGCCTTCCGCTGGAATAAGACGCTGCCACCTGCGTGGTCACGCCGCACCGCGCATCCGCGACGACCCCGGCAATTACTTCACTTGCAGCGACTCGATGTACCGGTTCAGGTTCGAAATGCGTTGCACCACGATTCCCTCTTGTCCTTGACTCATGGTCCGGAACACCCGACCCCAGACCGGCATTTCCTGATCGCCGTGGGGTACGAGATTGGTTTGCCCGCGCAGGATGCTGGTCACCTTGTCGGAGGGATACTTTCCGCCATTGAGCTTGGCCAGAACGGTCAAATCCGCGGGAGCTGCCTTGAGAGCGGCGGCGGCCGGACCATCCCCTTTTGCGTCCTTACCGTGGCAGGCGGCGCAGTAACTCACAAACATTTCCTTGCCCGATGCGGGAGAGGTCTGTGGTGCCGCTGCATGTTTGACTTCAGGTTTTGCTTCCTGTGCCGTACCGATCGTCACGCTTGCCAAAATTAGGATCGCGCAGCGCCTCATATAACGCACGTTCATAGTTTCTCCTGCGGTTGCCGCGATCTGTCATTCGGCATGATCCTTTTGCGCAACCGTGTTTGAGATATTAAACGAAGGCGACGCTATCCGCTCGAAAATCGAATAACCAGCGTCGCTGCATGCCCCCTCAGAATGAAAACTTTACGGAGAACTGCATCTGCCGTGGATTGAGCATAGTTCTCGCCCGGGTTTGACTCGCGCATGGCTCTCCTTCGCTCAGCAGTCGTGTCTTGGATATCAACTCTTCCGTCCGGGTCGCTTCCTCGTGCTTGAGAGTTTCCGGATCACATCCCGGGGCAGAGGCACGCTCTTCATCCGGTGAGCCTCAGTAGGATGGGCACCCGCCCACACCCGCGTCTCCCAGCCCTCCAGGGCCAACACACCATCGCGCAGGAATTTGTGGCTGATCACAAAACTGCTCTTTCTCCATTCGGTGACGCAGGATTCCGCCACCAGTTCGTCGCCGTAAGAGGACGGGGTGATAAATCGCGCGCGCGCCTCCACAATCGGAATGCCGACGACGCCATGGGCTTTGAACAGCTCCTTCAGAGGGAGTCCCGCGGCGCGAAACAACCCCGAAGTGCAGTGATCGAACCATCGGAAATAGTTGGCGTAAAAAACGATCTGGGCCGGATCACAATCTCCGAACTCGACTCGGATTCGAACACGATTCACAAACATAGTTAACTCATCGCAATAAAATCACACTCTGAATGACGGCCCCGCACTGTTGCCGTCTCGATTTTGCGGTCCAAATAATCGTACGACCTCATTGGTCCGAGTGTTACCTCATAATTAATCTTTCAATTCAATCATAAGGATGCTGATCTCCAAAGGTCCCAGGTTTTCCACCGTGTGCGGCGGTAGTGGTTGCGTCCGCTGAGCGCAGGGAACCTTCGGCGGATCGCCCGCCTGGCGGCTATCGAACAGAATCTCACCCTTCTCCCCGCGCCGGATGAAATGGCTCCAGCTCTGCAGGTAAGCGATCCCGCCCCATCGATGAGTATGCAGTGGAACCACATCTCCCGCCGCAATGCGGGTATGAAGAACACGCGCCCGCTCGTCTTCCAGCAACAGGCGATGGTGAGCCGGCGCCGCTACGAGCGCGTCGAGTGAGTCCGGCCACGGCCAGGGTTTCGGGTTCGAAGGAACAGGGTTTCCGCTCACGCGGTCCTGGAAAAACCGATAAGAATACTGAATTGTCGCACCTGACCTCCGACCATCTACTGAAACTGCGCCATCGTTGTGCGAAATGCGCGCGTCCTATCGCGCCGCGTTTGTTGCCTAAACCTTCGAGCACAGGGATTGGCGAGGCCAAATATCTCTCCAGTTCCAACTGGCCCAATCGATTGTAGACGCGCGTAGCTCGATTGCAAATGGGAACCTCAACGTAATCTACTGAAGAGGCCCTGATGAAAGTCCTTTCTTCCGCACCCTTAAGTTGTGTTCGACCCACTTTGACTTCGGCCGCGCTGACTCCTAACATCAGGCTGGCTTGTCGGGAGTTTGCACTGAGGCTTGGCGTGGAATCTTCTCACTCGTTGTCGCAATCGGTGGTCACTGAGACAGTCGTGGCGTTTCTAAAAAACGTCCCGCCATTTCAGTTTTTGTCGACTTCCGAACTCGCCCGGCTGGCGGGCCACGTCGCGCTGGAATTCTTCCCAAAAGACACAGTGATCCTGAGCGCCGGCCACTCGGCGCAAGACACACTCTACGTGGTCCACAAAGGCGGGGTGAAGCTGACTCTGCGCTCGCAGGTCGGCAAACAACTGGTACTCGACATGCGTAGCGAGGGTGAAATCTTTGGCCTGCTTTCGCTGATGGGCCGGGACCTGACCCGGCTCGACGTCACGGCCATCGAAGACACGCTGTGCTACAGCATCCCGGGGAAAGAAATGCAGCGGCTGATTTCTTCTCATGCTGAGGTGGCCAACTACTTGCTGCGCACGTCGGTCACCCGTTACATGGATCGCAGCCTGCAGGAGCTGCGAACCCAGACCGGCCTGATGGGGGACACCGAGCGCCTGCTGTATTCGCTCGCAGTGAAGGATGTGCTGGCCGCGCCAGCGCTCCTTTGCGCAGAGGACACAACGATTCGGGAAGCGGCGCAGATGTTGGCCAGCTCCAAAGCTACCTGTGTTTTCGTCGTGGACGCGAGCGGAACCGCTGTTGGGATTGTCACCGACCGGGACTTCGCAGAAAAAGTTGCGGCCCAGGCCTTGCCGCTAGAGTTGAAAGTGACGGAGATCATGAGCCGTCCCGTGGCCGCGGTGGAAGGCAGCGAGCGCGTGTTTCATGCGCTACTGGCGATGGTGAGCGGCAATATCCATCACGTGCTGGTAACCCAGCAAGGAGTCCCGGCGGGAGTGCTCACCGCTCACGATCTGATGGTGTTGCAAGGCAAGTCGCCACTGAACGTTGTGCGATTCGTGGAAGCGCAACCCAATGTGCAGGATCTTGCTAGCGCGCAGAACCGCATCAGCGGCCTACTGCCGCTGCTGCTGCGCGAAGGTGCCAAAGCCAGTCACGTCACTCGAGTGGTGGCCGAGGTGAACGATCGCGTGACCGCCAAGATTCTGCAGTTCGCCGAGGCTAAGCTGGGACCAGCTCCGGTTCCTTATTGCTGGCTTGTATTGGGCAGTGAGGGACGCCGCGAGCAGACGTTCAAGACCGATCAGGACAATGCCTTGATCTACTCCGATGGAGGGGACGAGCCGGCGGCGCGCGAATACTTCACGCAGCTGGCAATGTTTGCGCAGGAGGCGCTAGTGGCTTGCGGTTATCCTCTCTGCCCGGGCAACTATATGGCAAGCAATTTGCGCTGGCGTCAGCCGCTTCGGGTTTGGCTTAGTTATTTTCACGACCGCATCACGGAAGCCGATCTTCACGGCACCGAGGACGCGCTGATCATGTTCGATATGCGCCCCGTGGCCGGTGATTTCTCACTCTTCGAGAAGTTGGCGGCGCAGCGACGCGAATGGCTGAAGCAAAAGGACGCGGGAACGTTCAAGTCTGTGCTGGCCTGCATTTCTGTCGCGCACAAGCCTCCACTGGGCTTTTTCCGGAATTTCGTGCTGGAACGCAGCGGCGAGCACAAAAATCAGCTTGACCTCAAACTGTTTGGCACTGGACCGATCGTCAACGCGGTTCGCGTATTTGCGCTGGACGCGGGATCGGAGCACACGAATACGTTGGACCGCCTCGCGGCATTGCCGGGCTGGCCGGATCGAGATCCCGCGCTGCTACAGGATCTCGAGGACGCGTTCGAGTTCCTCACTCTGCTGCGCATCGAGTGCCAGCTGCGGCAGGTGCGCGAGGGACAGCCGCTCAGCAACTACGTTGCGCCTGAGATCCTGACTAACCTGCAACGAAGCCTGCTGCGGGAAGCTTTCCGCGCCAGCGTGCGGGCGCAAGCCGTGTTGGAAGAGGCGTTCCGGACGGCAATTTGGGCACAAATGGGTCGATGAATGTTTCGCTGGCTGAAACCAGAACTGCCACAAGCGGAAGGCGCGTTCTCTAAGAGCACTCCTCTCGACGCGCTCCGTTACGTGGTCCTCGACACCGAGATGACGTCGCTCGACCGGCGCTCTAATCGACTGCTCTCCATCGGCGCCATCGCCATGGATGGATCAAGAATCAAAGTCGGAGAGCAGTTCTACCGCGTGGTGAATCCGGGCGTGCCAGTACCAGCCGAAAGCGTGGTCATCCACCGCCTTCGATCCCAAGATGTGGAAGGCGGCGAACCTTGTGCCAAGGCTCTGCAAGATCTATGCCGTTTCATTCAGGATGCCGTGCTGGTGGGCCACTTTGTGAGCCTCGACCTGAAGCTTCTGCGAAAGGAAATGGATGGCACGGGACACGAGCTGAACAACCTCGCCGTAGACACGGCAAGAGTTCATCAGTGGATTCTGAGGCACCAGCGCTACTCGGACGACTTACCCATGCAACTGGAGAAACTGGATCTGACGGCCCTCGCAACGCATTACGGCCTCGAGGTGCATGATGCCCATCACGCCCTCGACGACGCGTTCCTCACGGCCCGCGTATGGCAAGTCATGATGCACAAGGCGCAGGCGCAAGGCATTCGCAATCTGGGAGATTTGCTGCGAATCGCAGGAGCACCGCGGTTTCCCGGCCGCTGGTTCCACTCCTGATTGTGCGGAAGTAATGGTTCACTCGCCTGGTGATAACCTTATAGTATGCCTCACGATCCTGACTCGAGCCTCCACTCCCCGAAGCCTGCTCGATTCTCTGCAGCGATTGTGTTCGCGCTCATCCTCGGGCTGTTTTTCGGAGTACTGTTCGTCGGCTCGATGGGATGGTTGATGCTGTCGCGAAATTCCGGGCGGGCTTTGTTGGGCCACCTGTGGTCGGCGGTGACAGGCAGAACCCTCAGCATCGACGTAAGCCAGCCCACTGTCGTCGATCGGATTCAGCGCCTGCAGCGGCTGGAAACCGTGGTCTACACCATGGACAAGCTGGTGACCGGCGCGAAAGAAAACCCAATCTTCCCGGATTTTCTCGCCGGAGATCGCCTCCTGATGATGGTGCACGGCGAAGTTGTCGCCGGAATCGACTTCTCGAATCTGAAGCCGGGCGACGTCAGAGTGGAGGGCAAGCAGATCCGCTTGCATCTTCCCGCAGCGGAGGTGTTCCGCACCCGCATCGACAGCGCGAAGACCCGCGTGTATTCCAGGCAAACTGGGCTGCTGGTATCCACCGATCCGAATCTTGAAACGCAAGTGCGCCAGGAAGCAGAACGTCAACTGCAAGAGGCCGCTCTGGCGGATGGAATCCTGCGAACCGCACAGCAGAATGCTACTTCAACGATCAGCAGTCTATTGCAAGGTTTGGGATTCGAAAAGATCGACTTCGACTAGCGAAAGCGCTCAGCCGCGTAATCGCCCTTCCAAGTTCTCTTCCGCTACCTTTGATCGAGACTCCGCTGATCCCAACTCTGCTTAACGCGCACGAACCTCCAACTGCACCGGCCGCGCGATCGAGCTTACATCCGGATCGTAATACTCGTACACGCGCGACTGGAAGGTTCGCACACGTATGGGATACTTGGCGCGCAAACGGAAGTGCAGAGCGACCGTGTCACCCGGAGCAATGGCGCTGAAATAGAGAATCGCCTGCGTCGCCGTGAGACTGAACTTTTCCAGGCCGCCGCTTTTCTTGGCCGCGCTCTCTTCGACATAGTCCTGCAAGTCCTCGCTCAGCAAGTCGAACCCGGGAGGAATGCCTAGATCCACCATCACCATGTTCGCAGTCTTAGGCAGATTGTTTGTGATGGTTGCGGTTGCGGTAGCAATGTCGTCCTGAGAAAGATGCGTGCGGTCATAGGCAACGTTGATGGAAAGCGCTTCGTTCGCCGGTCTCTGGTTCCAGGGAAGGAAGTAGCTTCCGACAATCTGGTAGGCCAAGCCGCCCCTACCTTCGAACCGAAGTTCGACCGTGTTGACGTTCCGCGATCCTTCAATCCTCTTCGACTCGGCACCCTCGGATTCGCTGCCCTTGGATTCGACGTCCTTGGGTTCCATACCTTTGAAATCGATACCCTTGAACACGAACTGGTGAAGCAGGTCGTTGTTCTCCGGAGTGAGCGTGAGCTTCTCGACCGACCTTCCGTTGAGCAGTACCTCAAGCGTGCCGCGAACGTCCGCCGCTCCCTTTTCGGTCGCAAGCAATAAAGCCCGCAGCGCCATGATTGTGGCCTGCGTCGTACCCCATGTTCCGACCGCGTCTTTCTTCGCTGCGATGTAATTCATGGCCTTGCGCGCCGTGCCCGAGGCCTCACCCCACTTCAGAAGCGCCTGCACCGCCAGTCCCGTCGTCTCCACGCTGGCGCTTGTTCCTGTCGCATAAACGCTGGTTTCTTCCGCGCTCCACCAGGCTTGCTCGTCCTTTTCGGTGCGCGCGTCGAGCAACAGCTGCATTGCCTGGCGTGCGAAGTCTCGGTCCTTTCCATGGCCGACGCTCCCATAGTCAACCGCGAAGTTGGCGACCACGGCCAGCGTGTAAGCGTCCATCTTTGCATTCATGTGGCTCTCGATGTATTGTTTCGCCCTCTCGACTGCAAGCCCCTGGTAGCCGGTGTCCTCCAGCGACCAGGCAATGTAAGCGGTAATGCGCAGCACGTCTGAGTTGTAGCGGTTCGTAGCTCCTTCGTTGATGAAGGAAGTGTCGGGCTTCCAGCTCCCATCCGGTTGTTGTTGCACGGAAAGCCACTGCTGGGTTCGCAGGATGAGCTTGGGGTCCACGTCGTACACTTTCGACATGTCGCTGAACTCCATCAGCCCGTAAGACGTGAGGATTTTGTTGGCCGGCGCTCTGCCGAACCAGGAGAATCCGCCACCGGGAACTTCAAACGTGAGCAGGCGCTGATAGCCGTTGGCGATGTAGCCTTCAGCCTTGGCGTGCACTTCAGGAGTCAGTTTCTTCGTACGCTGCGTGTAATCGAGCGCCAGCACGTTGGGATAGGTGCTGGAGGAAGTCTGCTCAAAGCAGCCTCCGGGCATGCGAAGAATGCTGTCCATGCCTTCGATGACCTGGCTCAGCGGCCCGGGATAGAGCCTGACGAAGATCTTGGTGGCATCGGGGATAGAAGTCACAGGGAAACTCAGTTCGTGCTGGACCGTGTTTTCCAATCGTCCGTTAAAGACGATGTTCTGCTCGCGTCCGTTGGGAATGACTTCGATTTCCCGTACCACGATATCCGCGCGGTCCGCGCCGCCATTCATATGCGCCGAGAGTGTCAGCTTGAACTTGCCGATGCGCCTGGCCTCCAGTGTGAACTGCGATCCGCCCACGCGCGACGACTCGACCGCGACGGACTTCTCCGCCAAATCGTCCACGAGGGAAAACCAGTCCTCCGGTTGCAGTTTCAGGCTGACGTCTCCGCGCTCGCCCGAATAGTTGTATACAGCGACGGGGATCGAGACTCGGTCCCCCTGAGTGAGCGTGACCGGCAGGTCGAGATCGACGAAGAAATCCTGAAAGACCTTCAGACTGGAGGTGGCGCTGCCCAGAGCGCCGTGGGTAGTGGAGGCGAGCATGGCCATGCGCCATGTAGTGATGGAGTCTGCCAGGGGAATGGTGATGCTGGCCACGCCGTCCTGATCCGTGATGATTTCTGGATTGATGTAGAGTGCTTCGGGAAAGTACGAACGCACGTGTGCCGCAGGTGCGCCAGAACCGTCTTTTTTGTCAGCAACGAGAGTTGCGCTGTTTTGAGCGAGGGCTTTGGAAACGCGCCTTGGCGCGGCGGTCGGCGCGGCCAGGTCCATGACATCGCGGCCGTTCAGGGGCAGATTGACTACACCTCGCATTACACCTCCCGCAACACCGCCAACCACACCAGCAGCTTCGGTATTCACCACCACACTCTGGGCTGTGACCTCAACCATCTGGCCGGATGCACCAAGAGACAAGTTCGCGGAGAGCACGGCACGGTCCCGCGCGTGCACCGTAAGCTTCAGCGAAGCAGTCTTGAACCCGGCGCACGAAACTTGAACTTCGTAACTGCCGCTCGGCAGTCCCGGCAAACTGAACTGCCCAGCAGCATTCGTTCTCGCACTGCGCACTTTTCCGTTGGAGACTTCACGCACCTCGACGCTGGCAGTTGTCACGACCGCGCCCGAGGGGTCGGTAACAGTTCCTGTGATCTCCGCCATACCGTTGAACGGCCCGCGATCTTGTTCGATATTGAGTCCGATACTGCCAGAGTCTAGGTGGCCCAAAAGCTTCCCAGGGCGAACCTCGATGTACGCCGCCATATCGTCTCCGGTATCGAATCTCTTGTCGGCCCCGGCACTGCGCACGATATAGTGCGTCTTGTCCTGATACCATCGGACGCGTTCCACGCGAAGCTCGGTTCCCCAGGCATCAATAAGATCGGCGTCACCCGGGTTCTTCATCTTGATCTTTGCGAACACCTTGGTCAGGTCTTTCCCCTCGGAGTCCTGGTTGTAGGCCCGGTTGAGACTCTCCGCCATGCGTTTCACCTGCTCCAGAAAGCGCCCCTGATAGCGCGCCGCATACTCCGCATATTTTGTCGTGGGCACGGTGCGGCCGAATTCGGTCTCAAACTCGTTCGCATTCACCATTTCGGTGGCCGAGAACAAAGCTCGTGCGGCACGGTCCTTTTGTTCGACTTTCGACTGTTCCACCGGTTCCACGATCTCCGGCATGCCGAGAGAGTGGATTTCATAGCGCGGCTTCATCACCTCCTGCTCGAGATAGAAAAAGACTTTGGCAAAGCCGGGCTGCTTTTCGGCCAGCGCAAAAACAGCTTCATCCACCACCTGCAGTCCCAGGGCAGCATGCACACCTTCGCCGCGAGAGTTGGTCACACGGAAACGAATGCGGGCCTCATCTCCCGGTTTATAGACCTGCGAATCAGCCACAGTCTCGATCTTCAGTTCATCGGCTGGTTGCACGAAGATCAGACGATGATCGCCAACCGGACGAGCGTCACGTCCGAAAAGGTACGCGCTGAAGTCCACCGTGCCCGCTAGTTCAGGTGTCGCGGTCAGCGAAAGTTCCGCGCGTCCGTCTTCGATGTCGAGATCGCGCGTCAGTATGGTCTGCCCTTCCTTGACGATATCCACGTACGCGATTCCCCGCTCTTTCGTGGAGAATATCTTCAGCGCAATGCGATCTCCCGCACGATAAACCGCCCGGTCGGTCCGCAGGAGAATCTGGTCTTCGCCTTGCCGGGTCTGCAATTGAACCGTGCTCGACGCGTGATTTCCCTCTTTGTCGTTCGTCTCAATCTCCAGAGCTTCGCTTCCGCCGCGAGGCTTGATTCGGACAATGGCAACTCCTCCATCATCGGAGGTCGCACTCTGATCGATGTTCCCTTCCGCGTGAACCTTCAGGCTGGCGCTAGCCGGCGTCCCATCGGGATAGGAAGTGAGGATGAAAATCTGGTTCTCCAGATTGGGGACCAGCGTGCCTCCCTCAGGAATTGCCGTGATTAACAGAGGTGACTCGCTCACCGTGATGGGTTCACCGCGAGTTTCCGAATGGTCTGCGGAATCTTTTACCGTAGCTTCGATCAGAACCCGGGCTGCGCCCTGGCTCAGCGGAAGCCCCGCGAAGAAAGTGGGCAGATGTAGATCGAATTGATAAGTGCCATCGTTATCTGTCTTGCCCTGCACTGAGCCCACTTCAACCAACGAGACATCCATGCTCGAAGCTTTGACCGTAATCTCAGCCCGGTCCACGGGTTTGCCGAAGAAGTAGTTGGCATGAACCGTTCCGGTTACATGATCGCCAGGGCGGTAACCGCGCTTCGTCTGGTTGTCCTTGCCAGCGAAATCAAGAGCCACTTTGAACTTCGGCAGAACATAGCGTTCAACGTTCAGAGCGATCTCTGCCGTGTTGGTCGGCGCTTCCCCTTCGCCCAGCAAAGCGCGAAGGTGGTACGTGCCCAGGTTCACTTCGTCAGCCAGCGAAAATTCCGCTGAGGCAATTCCGAATTTATCGGTTTCTGTCGCTTTCTTGAAGACCTTGTTGCCTCGCGAGTCTTCCACTTCGAGGGTCAGCTTGCGGTCGGCGGCCGCCTCATGATTGGCGCGATCAAGTGCCAGCGCACGCACGTGAATGGTCTGCCCAGGCTGGTAGATTGGTTTCTCCGTGGTAAGCAGAATCGAGATCTTATCTTCCAGGCGAACGGGTTGGGTGAATTCGGTCGAGCCGATCGACGTATCTACGACGTAGCGCAACTGATAACTGCCCACCAAGCCCGCAGGAAAATGGAACTGAGCTTCCGTAGTGCCTCGGCGATTGGTCCGCCCGTTGAAAAGAACGCGAGATTTCTCGCCGGGAACCAGCAATTCAATCTGCACGGAACCGCGGCTGGCAATGACTTCGTTATTCGAATCCGTAACGATCACGCGTACCGCCGCTTCGCCCCCCGCCAAGTAAGATTGCTGGCCCAGAATGTGAATCACCGGCGTGCGGAGAATCTGCGAAATCGAGTCGGTGCCTTCGATCGCCGCACCTTTGCCGTCGTTATACTCGAAGCGGTAGCGCACGCGATGCCACACCAGTTCGTCAATCGCGAGTGGCTTCGCCAGCTTGATCTGCTCCCGCCAGTGTCCCTTGCCCGCGGTAACGTCGACAGGCTGCTCCGCGCGCCCCACGACCGCGTCTTCCGGACTGAGAACCTCCACCGTCAGTTGCCCCGCACCCGCGTGAGCGGCATTGTAGGGAATGATCAGATTCAGTATGCCGTGCGCGTAAGTCGCACTGGCGGCCGCTTCTCCGCCGGCCGCCTCGAACCGCTGAACCGCCGCGATGGCGGCGATGACTAACAATGTGGGAACAAGAATCAAACAAATTCTTGGTAGGTTAGTGTGTCCATCGGAAGCTTCCATGGCGTCTCCGTGATTGTCCTTCAATCGGCGACCTCAGCTTTTCTGCACTCAGGAATAGAACGCGCCGCCTGCCGATCCTTGCACAGCAGATAATGCCCGGCCCTTCCTCCTTAACCTTCGATAGACACCGGAAGGATGAGACGAAGCCGATTAGCGTCCTGCAGAACGCCCGCAAACTCATCCAACCCCAGACTAGATGGGAGAAATCCATGACCGGGATGCACGGGTGCATTCGAAACACTGAACGAATTGGTGGTCTTCGAGGACTCCAGGGCTTGGTGGGCAGTGCAGGACTGTGACCGTGAGCACAGAATGGCATCGGGCGAACTGCTATCGTCATGCAGCAATCCACAGACTTCCTTCCCCCAGAATGGAAGACTGATGCAGCGACCAGAACTTAGAAGCAAGGTGCTCGCGAAGTTGACCAATGCCCGGTGCGAAATTGAAGATGCGTTGATACTTTTACATCCAGTCGCACGATACGATCCTGTCGTGATTCCGGAGGCCGCACGCAACAGGCTCTCAGAGATGATTGATGGTCTTAATAGCGTGCTGCGTCAGATCGAGGGGTCGCAGTGATGGATGAATCCTTGTCCAAAGCTGGATGCTGAAAACACGTGGGAGATGGGTTTAAGTCTATTAGGGCTATCCCCCGATTTTATCCCGCTTGCTATCCCTCGACGACCTTTACCTTTATTGGGCTTGCAGAGAATGGTGGGCAGTGCAGGACTCGAACCTGCGACCTCCTGCTTGTAAGGCAGGCGCTCTAACCAGCTGAGCTAACCGCCCCTGGTAGCTTTGCGAGATCAGATTCCATCGACTGCGGTAAGGGAAAGCGCCGTGCCGCTGGAAACTCGCCTGAGGGGAACCGCGCGAACCGCGCTTCAGTGAGTATATGCGACTCGCGAAAACTCGGTCAAACATGCCCGGGCCCCTGCAGAAGCGCCAGCGTGAGCCGCTCTCCCTGCTAGACTGACGCGGTGCGCCGTTTGATCGTCAATGCCGACGACTTTGGCTTCACCGCGGGCGTCAATCGCGCCATCGTCGAGGCTCACACCCACGGAATCGTGACTTCCTCCACGTTGATGGCGAACGGGCGCGCGTTCGAAGATGCCGTGCGGTTGGCAAGAACTGTTCCTCGGCTCAGCGTGGGCTGCCATGTGGTATTGATCGACGGCGCGCCGGTGCTGGATGCGGAACTGCTGCCTTCGATCACTTCGGCATCGTCGTCTTCCGGCGGGGCTCGCTTCCGCGACGGATTAAAATCTTTCGCTGCCCGTGCGCTCGCCGGTCGCCTCGACGAAGGCCAGATTGAAGCGGAGACCATCGCGCAGATTCGCAAGCTGCAATCGGCTGGCATCGTCGTCTCCCACCTGGACACCCATAAACACACGCACTTGTTTCCGGCAGTACTGCGGCCTCTGCTGCGCGCCGCACGGGCGTGCGGCGTAACGGCTGTGCGTAATCCGTTCGGCCCGCGCAAACCTCTGAAGTCTGGTGAACTACTGGCACGGCCCAGTCTCTGGACGCGCTATGCCGAGGTACGAATTCTGCGCGCTCTTGCCGGAAGGTTCCGCGACACCGCGGGACGAGAGGACCTGCTGACTCCCGATGGCACGCTTGGCATCGTCGTAACCGGCGCGCTTGACGAACAACTCTTCCGCAGCATGGCCGCAATCATTCCCGCGGGCACCTGGGAATTCGTCTGCCACCCAGGCTACAATGACGCGGACTTGCGGCAGGCTGCGACCCGCCTGCGCGAGTCGCGGGAGACCGAGTTGCGCGTTTTGACCATGCCCGAAGCTCGAGAACTGCTGTCGGATCAAGACATCGCCTTGGTCTCGTACCGCGATCTGATTCCGGCCAAAACCGGTCAATAATGTTTCCAGTTGCACTCAAAACGGACACCGTCGGCTCGGATGACTATCGTAACCTTCGGCAATCCATCCCCGCAGGTTATGATTGCATTAGATTTGGCTCAGAAGATTCAGGCTGGGAGGCCTTTATCATGTCTGCCTCTGGGGCAGCCCCGCGCGCAACTTTGGACCTGCGCATACGTGTGTGGGGCATGGGTTCGAACAATCTGCCCTTTCATCAGAACGCCACTGCCCAGAATGCCAGCCTCACGGGAGCCTGCCTTTCCGGCCTGGAGCAGGAGTTGAAGGTAGGCGACGTCATCGGCGTTCAATACGAAACGAAGAAAGCCCGCTGCAAAGTAATCTGGGTGATGGAAGCCACTGGACTCAAGAAAGTTCAGGTGGGAGTTCAATTGGTGGTCGATCAGGAGTGCCCGTGGATTTCCCAACTCCCCGCGGAAATGCGGTACAGCGGGCCGGCTCCCGCTCCCGATAATCGCAGACGATTCCAACGCCATAAGATCTCGTTCCCTCTCGAATTCCGCGACGAGCGCGTGAACACTCCCATGCGGGTCAACGCCACCGATATCAGCGGCAACGGCTGTTATGTTGAGACCAATATGCCGTTGGCTATCACCACCGTGCTCAAGGTGGATTTCTGGATTGACCAGGAGCACGTCACCGCCTCCGCTACGGTTCGCACCCGCGATCCCGGAGTCGGCATGGGCGTAGAATTCACCGGTCTGCCGGAAGACTCCAAGAAACGCTTCCAGGCTCATTTGGATAAGCTTGACCCCGGGATTTCCAAGCCAGGGCAGAAAACCTCCGAGTAATTCTCCTTACTCGATCGCTTGCCCGTGCGCCAAAACCAGTTTGCTCGTAGAATCTGCATCTTCTATCGTTTGCGACCATCGAATTACAGGACCCGGAGAAGGCTGGGCCTCGCGGAATGAAGATTGGGATCACCTGTTATCCCACTTACGGCGGCAGCGGCGTGGTGGCAACGGAACTCGGTTTGGAATTGGCCCAGCGCGGCCACGAGATTCATTTCATCTCCTATGCCCAGCCCATCCGGCTCCGCGGGCAGGAACCGAACATTCACTATCACGAAGTCGAAGTTTCGCGGTATCCGCTCTTCGACTATCCACCCTACGATCTCGCGCTGGCCACGCGCATGGCCGAGGTAGCGCAGTTGTACGATCTCGATCTGCTGCACGTTCACTACGCGATTCCGCATTCCGTAAGCGCGCTGCTGGCGCGGCAAATGCTCGCGGATGGTCCGCGGGGACGCCGCCTGCCCTTCGTTACAACCCTGCACGGCACAGACATCACGCTGGTAGGACTGGACCGCTCCTATCTGCCCATCACGCGCTACTCGATTAACCAGAGCGACGGCGTCACTGCGATTTCGAACTACCTGCGCGACCGCACCCTGCGGGTTTTCGATGTGAAAAAAGAAATCGAAGTTATCTACAACTCCGTCAATTGTGACGTGTATTGCAGACCCAAGAACTCTGCGGAGCTTCGCACCGAGTATGCGCCCAAGGGTGAGCGGCTGCTGGTCCACCTCTCCAACTTTCGCCCGGTGAAGCGAGTCTCGGACGTGATCGAGATCTTTGACCGCGTGCGCAAGCAGGTCCCGTCGAAACTACTGTTGATTGGTGACGGTCCGGACCGTTCCGTGGCCGAATGGTTGGCAGTACAAAAAGGACTCCATGAAGATGTCCTCTTCCTGGGCAAGCAGGATCAGGTACAGGACAAGCTGGGAATCGCGGACATCCTGCTGATGCCGAGCGAACTGGAATCGTTCGGCCTGGCGGCGCTGGAGGGAATGGCCTGTGAAGTCGTTCCCATTGCAACCCGCACCGGCGGCGTGCCGGAAGTGATTGAACACGGCGTCAGCGGCTATCTGGCCGACGTCGGCGATGTGGATACGATGGCCCGTTACGCCATCGAACTCTTGAATGATGAAAGCCGGCTGCGGGCGATGGGGAAGGCGGCTCGTGCCGTCGCACAGGCCCGTTTCTGCGCCAGCAGGATCGTTCCCCAGTACGAAGATTTCTACCGGCGCGTGGTCGAGCGCTCTTCGTAAAAGCCTTCCGGCACCGCTCCCGCAGCCTGCAAGAGCGGCAATCGGATGCGCACCAGCGTTCCCTTCCCTTCGTGGCTGTCGATCGTCATGCGCGCTGTATCTCCGTATAACACTTGAAGTCGCTCGGAAATGTTGGCCATGCCGATTCCAGAGCCTCGCGCACTTCCGAATCCCGCCTGCTGGGTAGCAGCCATTCCAACCCCATCGTCTTCCACCTCAATCACCAGCCCTGAGTCGACCAAGCGGCTGCGCAGATGGATGCTTCCTCCCTCCACCTTCGAAGAGAGCCCATGTTTAATCGAATTCTCGACCAGCGGCTGCAAGAGCATGCTGGGAACCATCACGTCCAGCGAGTCCGGAGCGAGTTCCTTCACGACTTGAAGTTTATCGTTTCCGAACCGGACCACTTCGATGTCGAGATAGTTGTCGATAAATTCCACTTCCTCCCGCAGTGGCACAAAAGAGTCTGCGCTGTTAAGCAAACGCCGCAGGATAGTGGCCAGCTTGGAAATCACCTCGCGCGCTTTCTCCGGATCGAAGCGCACCAGGGAAGAAATCGAGTTCAGGGTGTTGAATAGGAAGTGAGGATTGATCTGGTTCTGCAGCGCCTCCATGCGTGCGTGCAGCAGCAATCGCTCCTGCTCCTCCAGTTTGATCTGGATGCGTACACCGTTGAAGATCTTGATCTCGATTCCGATGGCTGTCACCGAGGTCGCGTAGATTGCGCCCCACACCCACCAGTTGCCGGGACTCTCCATGCTGAAGATGGAGTGCGGAAAGTAGCGCACCAGTTCCGTCTGCACAAACCGCAGGCCCACAACCGTAGTGAAAAACATGATTTGCCAATCGAACAAGCGCGGGGTGGGCAGATTGCGCCGGATCAAGCGAAAGATGCTTTGATCGATAAAGGGGGAGAATGACCAGATGTCGTCCTTATCGAGCGCCATGGTGCGGAGTTGGCCGGCGATGAAACCGGAAAGCACCCCGAAGGGCAGCGCCGCCCACTCGCCGTGGAGCAAAGCCGGTATACCCATCAACGCGCCGCCGAGAGATCCCGCCCAGCGTCCGCCGATTACGCCAAGGAGCAGCGCGGTCTCAAAACTCAGGTCGCCCGCCAGGAAGCTCGGGACGAGGAGCCGAATCCAGACGCCCGCCATGATGGGAAGCGCCATGCACAACACGAGATACACTTTTTGCCGAAACGTGCGCTCCTCGCGAAACAGCAGCGACTTGAATTCCTTGGACCGCACCAAACTGCTGGAGACGGCGGCGGCAACGCCCAGCTTAAGCACGAGATGGATAAGAATGAGTCGCGGTTCCATGGAGGTCGAGCAAA
>Ga0182030_10006122_pt1 | contig 25425 bp, 31 predicted proteins | sample 812S3MmetaG_FD_121299 | JGI IMG/M metagenome (GOLD analysis project Ga0182030, IMG submission 121299) | Permafrost microbial communities from Stordalen Mire, Sweden - 812S3M metaG (Illumina Assembly) | ecosystem: Environmental > Terrestrial > Soil > Wetlands > Permafrost | place: Sweden...
AAGATGGGCAGAGGAACATCAGGCGCCGAAAGAGGTGCCTGCGGATTACTTGAGCCCACCCAGGAGCATAGATAACGTTTTTGAAGCTATTCCTTGAGGAGTTAGACGATTGAAAATCAATCGAAGGTTTATCTAGAATTAATTAAATGTATAAATCATGACGAGAAATAAAGTGGTGGAGAATCAGAATTGACTCTAACTTTCAATAACCAAACGTCGAGAAATAAAGCCCAATTGAGAAATGCAACCAACAGAAATCACTGATTCCGTATCAAATGTTCTCCGCCTGCAACTTTCCTCGTTTGGCGGCAATGATATCCGAATTCTTTTACGTGCCCCCAAGTTGCAAATCGCTATAGATCTAAGGGTTGTTTAGCGTAGGTATTGAATCGCTAAAATGAGCGCATATTTAAGCATTCTGTGCCGCGTCCTGTCGGGCGAAGTTCCCCTCACAACGCAATCGATCGCCAAGTCATCGTATATTCTACGGTAATGAGAGGCTAGTCATGACAATAATTATGTTCTCTGAGGCTCGAGGTCGGTGACCCGCTGCCGGTGACGCAAAGACAGGTGAGGAAGAGCCATAGTGAAAGATAAAAGTACTTACGAGGTAGTGAATAAAGATGCGCGCAGGAGATTTTTAAAAGGACAGAAAAAATTGTGGAATAATGTACTGGACTACCAACTTTCAATGCTTACAGGTACTATAGCAAACGGTTGGATAGTGTTCTTTGTAATTTGGAGGACCGGTTTCCCAGAAGCCATAGCGTACTCAATTCACTTTCTTCATTCTCAACTTACTTGCCCTATTTTCTCACTTTCCTCTTCAAATTATACAGTGAAACGGCAGACGGATATTTAGCAACAGTTTGAGTCCCTTGGATTTCTCGAAACCAGAGAGGAACGAGTCTTCTGTGAACTATGTGGCGTCGGGCGCCACGGACGAAGATGACACACCTGTGCTCTAATTGTAGGTTCTAATTCTGTCTGGACCCAGCCACAAGAGCGAGGTGCCCTCGCGCATCAGTAGCATCAGCCTCACGACGAACTTCAAAAAGGTTCTCAATACACATTCTTTGACCATACAGCATAGACTCGGATATTGTCTACAGCGACTTCTCCCGAACAGAGGGTGCCTGAAGTTCATAGAAACGAAACGTCCTTATCTGGAGATTGCCAGCGTCAAGCAAATGCAGGTTTGATCAATGGTGAGGAGCTTTTTCAAGTTGACGGCTCTTTATCTAATATGTACTTCATAGGGATGGATGGACCGTCGCTTGATGCAAGCAGCTATCGCACCGCGGACCAAAAATTAGGAGACTTTTTCGACCCCGCCCGACCCCGCACATCCTTCTCTGATCTCGACTTTCTTCGAATCTCCACGGCATTGCAGGCGTGTGATCGTCGAGCATGGAGCCTCGTGCCACGACTGTATACGGTACTCCGTATCATCGGAAGACTCGATGCATTGGACAAATTTATTGATGAGGGGATCACGGACGTTTGGTTTCCATTCACGAACAACAGGCTACCCCGAGCACTAGGCTCTTCTATGCAGGCTGCATTCCTCGATACTCAAGAGCTGGTATACACAAAAGGTCTGAGTCTCGAGACAGGAGGGGAAAAGAAGCACGCTCATTTCTCCTCCGGTGAGAAATTGCCATTCAGAGTTCTTGGAGTACTTGGAGAGGGAGGATATGGTCAAGTCCAAAAAATTACTAGCCTTATATCTCAGCAGACCTTCGCCCGGAAAGAGTTTAGAAGAGGAGACAGCAGTGCAATAAAGAGCGAAGTCAAGAGCTTTCTGCTTGAATTACAAATTCTCAAGCGTTTGCACCACCGTCACTGCGTGGAATTAGTAAGTGTCTTGACAATGAGATGGCAAAGGCTGATAAAACGACACAAGGTGGCAAGCTACACCGATGCACGACACTTTGCGATTATAATGTCTCCGGTGGCCGACTATAACTTGCTTCAGTATTACAAGGTCGTTGGAGATGACCCAGAGAAGAAAACAGCCCTTCGACGTTTCTTTGGGTGTCTTGCGGATGGTCTAGCGTATCTGCACTCCGAGAAAATCCGCCATAGAGACATCAAGCCACAGAACATTCTAGTGAAGGGAGACCGCGTATTTTTGACAGATTTTGGTATCTCCTTAGATTGGGCAAGTCTGTCGCGGAGCACCACCGAAGACGATCATGCGAAGACATGGATGTATTGTGCCCCAGAAGTCGCTGAAAATGAGCCGAAGAATACCTTATCTGATGTTTGGTCACTTGGCTGTGTCTATCTAGAGATGACTACCATCCTGAAGGGATCATCTCTCGATGAAATGGGACATCACTTCAAAGGGGCAGGCCAGCAGAGCTATAGATACTACAATGCTGGGGGGAAAATTGCTACATGGTCAGCCGCTCTCCGGAAGCAAGGCCTAGATTGGGATAATCTTGCTTTAGATTGGGTGGCTAGTATGCTTCATCGAACTGTCTCTCATCGTATTTCCGCGGCAACTTTGGCGGAATCAATCAAGGACATTCGATTGTTCCACTCAGGCTGTCCAGTGTCTTTCTGTGGAGACTGCTGTGAGAAATTAGAAGAGGATCTCGGTGAATGGGAAGCAGACGAAGATGTTTGGAATGAATCGAATTCTAAATCTAGCAACGCCGAGATTCAGGCGGGCTCCGGGCCAATGTCAATGGATCCACAGGTCTTGGTTATTGCTATTGATTTCGGAGCAACATTCTCCGCAGTTGCCTGTGGTACATCTGTGGATCAGTCCTGGATCATGCAAACATGGCCAGGCCAGTACGGACAGATAAACAGCGATGAAGTTCCCACTGAGCTTCGTTATACCAATGAGGGGATCGAATGGGGTTTCCGGATCCCTCCAAATGTTGTACGACATCAATGGTTTAAATTGTGAGTTTCAATCAAGTCTAAAAATTCCGCTTGGCTGACCTCGACTGCTAGGGGTCTGGGTAACAAGCATCCACAAATTGACCGTTTTGGCAAAAGTCAGAACAAGTTTGCACATGATCTAACAACAGACTATCTAAACTGCCTCTATAAGTATATCAAGTCTGATCTGGAGCAGCGGCTTGGACCCTTTGTTCTAAAAACAATTTCTACCCAGCTTTTCATCATCGTACCTATAGTGATGCCTGAGGCTGTAAAGGATTTGCTATTGAAATGTTGTCAAAGAGCTGGAATAAATTCTAAAATATCACTGGTCATAGAATCCGTAAATATCTTTCTCTTTCCTCCAGATGAGGCAGGAGCTGCTGACAGCCTTTCAGGAAGCCATTACTATCCAAAGTCTCCAAGTCATTGCCGAGAAAGAAAAGAGTATCGTGTTCAAGACAAACGATTGTTTTGTTCTCTGCCATGTCACCGACAGAACAGTCGATGTGATCTCTTATGAAATAGCAAACCTTTCTGCTACTATCAACCTGAGAGAAATCACACCCGGTAGCGGCGGGATCTTTGGATGGAAGATCATCACTAGGAGATTCGCAGACTTTTTGCAGTCGAGGTTTGGTGGCGAAGATGGCTGGGATATAGAGGTGCAGACGAGAGCTATAGAATACTTTGAATCTACGGTGGGCCAGCCATATCTAATTCATGGTAGCTTTCACTGAAACAATCAGATGAAAAATAATTTCTCGCTATCGAAAGCTCGGGAGTATTTTCATATCCCGGTTTCTGGTCCTGACCTAGACATTCTACGTATCACAAATCAAGAAATGAAATCGATATTTGATTCAGTAGGTGCTTCGGTTCTTAAGCTAGTCAAGGATCAGGTTGATAAGAGTGGAACCCTCTTCAAGGCTGTTATAATTGTAGGTCGATTCGGGGAAAGTTGCTATTTGAAGGAGTACATGCAAGATAAGCTACAAAGTGGTATCAAGGTACTTCAACTACCTCACTCGGAGAATTATGCGGTTCATGGCGCTTTGAAGTTAGGACTTTCACAAGTGGACGAGCATGGGTGAATTTAGAGCCAGCTTCAGAGACATAGTTGCGTAATTATGGAGGATTACTGACCCCATTTGGAGGATATCATAAAATTCACATCATTCGAGGGATGATCCAGACAAGTAAATTTAGTATAGAAGCAGTGCTTTTCGGAATTTTTAATAAAAGTTTGGCTGTATACCTCTGGTTTGATAGTCTCAAGTCTTTATGTGCATAGGTAGTTTCCACATTTGCAGCAAAGCTAATTTATCGAAAGAGTGCATGCAACGAGTAAGACCACAAACTCCTACTAATTCTACCATCATCTTTAAGAACTTAGCAATATTAATTTTCCAAGGACAAACTCAGCGTAATTTTAGCAAGGCAAGTGTAATAGAATGAGACCTTTTTTTATTTTTAGGAAAGCGCAGGACTTGATTGTACTAGGAGCTTCGAGTGAAATACACAGTCACTTTTCTATGTTCCAATCGAGTAAATAGCACTCGCCAAATCAGAGGGTATCAACAATAGACCACGTTCCTAGAGACTTTCAAGTTCCTTCAAATTTTACTAGTAAGAGCATCCGCAAAAGTCTAGCAGACTAGTCTACGAAGTAATAACGCCGTACCTCACGAGGCCCATCACCGCTCCCAGTATAATAGCCACTGGTGGGCTGACATTGAACCACATTCCACCAACATAACTTGTGGCACCTACTACAACCCACCACGGGTCATCACCCAAGCTTTTACCAGCCTCAAATCCGTCATCCACGAATCCAATCTGCCAAAGCCTATACACCGCTGTATAAATCAGACCCACAGCCGCGGCATTGATTCCTCGCAGGCTGCTCTTGACCCATCGCTTCCCACGGATTGCACTCCAGATCCCCATTGTTCCATGTACGGTAATAATTCCCGGCAAGAAGATACCAAGATACCCCAGTACGGCGCCAGCTGCGGCATTATATCCACCAAAAACTGCGGTCAACCCGCCCAGGTATACAGCGAAATTAAAGTTGGGACCAGGAAAGGCTTGAATTATGGCAAGACCGAGAAGGAAATCTCTTGGAGAAACCCATCCCTCAGATACGACGTAGGAGCGTAGAAGTGGAATCACTACTGGCCCACCTCCAAAGATAATGGTACCAGCAAGAAACATGTTTGAGAAAAGGCTGAACAGGAGTGGTCGGTGTGGCAGAGTTCCGCGGAGTACCATGATGACTATGAAGATAAGAAGAAAGGCGACGAGGATGCAAGTCCCGAATTGCCAGGATATGTTGAGAGTGCGAGCTTCTGGAATGAGACGGGGCTCTTCTCGCTCTTCCAAGGGCTCAGTGACAGGTAATGGCGAAGTTTGGCTGTTCCGCTTAGCAGCTGAAGCAGAGGGCACATGTGAGTCCGAGGTACCGGCCGCTGCGACTATAACGCTGCTTGCAGATCCCCTTCTTACTGACTGTGTCGCCTTTTCACTCATTTCTATAGCCCCATCTTCTGTTGATGAGGATCTTCTGCGCTTCCAAAGGCTAGCTAACCACCTCACAGCTGGATGTAGAACACGAAAGTCATGGATTGTTGATGCACAGCCAGCAAGAAACATTAGGAGGGGGAAGTACCACAGAGCGTTGTACATTAATCCAGCTGTCGCCCCTAGGAAGACAAGAACCCTTGTCATCTTATCCGTGATGGCTTTTTGGGCCAATTGAACTGCCGCCAAAGCTATAATACCCACTGTAGCCGCGTTGAGTCCTGATAGCAGAGCATATACAGCTCGAGGTAGTTTTTCGCCAATGTGTGACACGCCGACGGAAAGTCCATACATGCCCAATGCTCCCGGAAGACTAGCAATAAACATCAATTAGTGTACTCATGATTGAAAGATATACATACCTCCAAACCAAAAGAGCCAAGACCGCGGCAAGGAAACCATCGTGGATAAGATTCAAGCAGTAGTACATCTTTGTGCTACCTGGCCCTGAGAAAGCTTGACATACTGCGAACAGCTCCTGGTACATCTGTTCGTCGACCCATCCAAGCTTAACAACATATTTATCATAAAACTATGACAGAAGTCAGTATATCTCGATTCAAATAGTGAGAAATATCGTTTAGGAAATCGCACAATCTTGAAATGCACAGGCGGCCCTCCAAATGCCGTGAATCCTAAATACCATCCCTGTTTGACGACATCCCGAAACTGCTTGGCGACGCGTGCCAAAGCCCACTTTGGATTTGTGATTGCCATTGCTGCTATGTCAATTCAGGCATGTGGATATGGATAGAGGAAATCCTCTCCGCGATATCGTGCTACCTCCAAGCTTGGAAGGTGTGTCACTTGCCACCAATCATTGGCCAACGTGACAGCGTCTTCGCGGCCGCGATGGAACCGACCTAGGGGTAGTCCACGTGACTAACCTCAGTACCTTCTCAAAGGTGCTGGAATGAAGGGACGCTTTTTAATTCAGAAATGTCTAATACTTTCACAGGTTTTATTGGGCTGCATTGAAATGAGTTGTAAGTTTTTAGTTATGTAAATGCGATGTTAACGAGTATTAAAATATTAGCTAATCTCCCTCCCCACAACACTCATACAATACAATCCAATCGTCTCACATTGAATCAAATTATCATATAAGAAAATCTAATGCTTACTTCCATACTATACTAAGACCCAAATGCAGCACTCCGCTGTTCTTATATACTGGAATTAAATGATCTCTTGTCAACGGTTTCTGCACAGTTGGCTTACCGGTTTTTTGTATTAAGTGATGATAAGCACATCTGTAACGAAGGCAAATAGCAATTAAGGGAGCTTAATAAATCATATGAAATGACTCGCTTTCTATTCTAGCTCTGAGCTCTTCATCCTTCTCAATCAGCGGGAGTCCAGGATTTGAGGTGCGTTTTGATGCCGGTAGTACTTTAGATTGTGCCTTCCTGTATCTAAGAAGCAATATTTTGTATATCAGTCTCTTTGCTCTCTGTAAGAGCTGGAATTACTTCGTGTTGGATCCTCATTTTCAGATAAAATTCCTATACCATTGTATATAGAGGGGGGAAATAATTTGAACGAGACCTTATGTCTTTGTAATTGAAGCCTGAAGTACTTGTGAAACTCAAATCCGGAAATCTTTGGGTAAGGAAATTACTTCTTTACTAGAGAATTCTCTGATCTCTAGAGCTGTGGGATTAACAAAGGTCCACCCCTTTTGGGGATATATTAGTCTTAAAAAACACTTGAATAAACGTTTCTCCAAGTAATTAGAACAGAGATCTTTTTTTGGCGGGAAGTAACTTTATCTTAGTAACCTCGCTTCATGATAGCACTAACTAATAGGTAATGTAATGTTCTTCCTAAAACTCGCCTAAATGAAAGCACTCTGAGTGCAAAATTATGGCAACAAAATCACTCAACAAAGCTGCCGGTTTTATTGACAAGCTGGCAACAGATCAACAACACTTCGACAACACCTCCACAGCATATCGACAACAAAGCGACAGCAGACTAGGAACTATACAATCTGTGACTAATTCAGCCCACGTCAAACCGCAGCTCAAAATGACAGCGGTTATCATTGGTCCTGGTAAGTGGATTGGTCCTGACGAGAGATGTGGTGGTATTATAGATGAGGATACTTATGCCGAGTACACCAAATTGTACAAGTGTGCGACTACCAAAATTCCACTGTCGTTTCTAGGAAACTTGCTGACATCTTTTCCAGGGATATCCTACGTAGAGGGTATCAAGACTCGTCTTGGCTACACTTCCTTCGACAAAACCTCCCAAGCTCAATGGATTGAAATCCTGGAGCTCTACGACTTCGAAACATTTATCCACCGTTATGAATTTCCAACTGGGGTAGGCGTTCGACCTATAAAGCAGCGGCGTGCTTTTCCCTCTCGTTGGTCAAAAAACAGGACAGCGATGTTCGATTTGTTAATCAACGCTAGCGTTATAAGTCTTGCTCCCTGAAACGCTGCTTGGTATAGAACGTTGTTGACGGTGAATTTAAGGTAAAAGCGGGGGATATGACCCGTATCGCATATCCAGGTGATTTCAGCCTTAATCCTGCATACCATCAAGCTCCTGCGGCTGCCACTGCACATCACACGCTCGCTATCGCTCTTGTGAGTTCTTGATTCTGATTATTTCGTTAAGTTTCTCGACATTCATACTAATAATGTGTTGACTCAAGCTGGACAAGCACTGGCAATGCACCCCCAACCACCCTACGATCAGTCGTTCCTGTTCAAAGTCAATTCTAATAGTTACAAGCCGGAATACCGGGATGCAGAAAGGAGAGCAATGGAGGATGATCAGTTGGCTGTTGTAAGTGAATATTGACTCTAGACTGTTCTACGGGTATATGTTTGCCATCGAGGCATGGAAGCTATTTGCCCATTCAACATACCTTACCTCAATGTTAAAATAATTCCAAAAAATAAAATAAAATAAAACAAAATAAACTGACTCACTGATGTTTTAATGGGCAGCTTTTCATCAAAATATGGGTGATCTTCTAGAGGGCGAGAACCTCTTTTTTGAGGAAGAATTCGAGCAGTGTCAGAGTTGAAATGAGCTGGCAAAGGTCGGAAAGTCTAATAGCAATGTACTCGAGGGTCTGTCAATGGGATGGGGATCTGTATTTATCGAGACAAAGGAGTAGATATGATGGCCCATGCAAGTTTATTTACTTCGATCAACAGGCTTAGAACATCATAGTTAGGGCGAATTGTTTGCCACAAGAGGATACCATTCTCCGCTGTACCAAGTCTTTCAGACCGAAGCACTGTCTAAAGTCAACAACGAAAAAGCTATTGAAATCAGAATTTGCCACGATAGTGAAGAACGTCAAAGGAATGTGTGAATAGATCTGATTCGAATCTAACCAAGAGCATACCAGCAGCCCAAGCTTCCCAAAATACAAAGTCCGAAACCTTTTTAACTCAAACGCCGGACCTCTTTTTTGAACAGAAAAGATGATAGATACTAAAATACAAAACTCCTAAGTTCCCAGACTCCATAAATTTTCAACGCCGTCCTGTGTTCCTTCTGTCGAAGATAGATCGTTCGCAACCCATTCTCGGTTTGAGAATACCCGCGTGATCATTATTGTTCTCCTTCCGGCCCCGCAGCCGGAGATATAATATCAGCTGCGGTTTGATCTTGGTCGTGACCTAGGAATTCTGCAGTTGCTCCTCCTACTAGTTTAGCACCCTTTTTCGCCTTCGAATCCTCGTCCTTGTATTCTGGATGCTCATCGTACCACTTATTCGTTTCTTGCACCATTAATTTTGCGCATGTCTTCCTGTCTGCTTTGTTGTCGTGTTTATATACCCTCGCTAGTACGAGCCCTTTCTTATAATCAGGTTGACCATTCTCTGGAAGTGGTTCGAATGTTAAGAGTTTTGGATTCTGGGCCCTGGCTTTTGTCTTTTCTTTCTCGTTGTCCTCGTTAGTCTCCTTCTCTGATTCTTGCATCCAGGCCGTTAATCTGCCTTCGAAATCGAGTGGTTTCTACGCAGAGTAATACTTTAGCATAAATAGGGAATAGATGGTGAAAACCCCCACTTACCATTTCTTTGATCTCTTTTGGAGTCTTCTTCCCGAGATCCTTTTTTATTGCTGATCCGAAGAACTTAAAGAAAACTCGATAGCCTCCGTAAACTAAGCCAGCCGAAACCACAGCGGTGCCTATGTACTTGACATAAAGCTCACCCGGCGTGGAAGCTGCCGCGTTTGTGGCTGTTTGCATGTCAACACCTTTTTGTGCGGCACTAGCTGCAGATGATGCCGCTGCAGCCCCCTGTGTGCATGCATCATAAATCAAAGAGTACCAATCCAGCTCTTGTGACGTAGTAGAAGTTTGGAGGGTGCTTGGCTGGTTGTTCCTGCAGGGGAGTAGATGTCAGCTTAGATTAATTAGGGTAGAAGATGAAATATAGACTTGAGAATCGAGCCAAGCAGCATAGCAAAGCTCGAAGATGGCATCAACAAGATGGCCTTGGGTTTAGATCTGCTAATGGGAGGGCCCCAAACCATATGTCACTCATTGGGCATCTTACACTCTAGGCTCAAGGAACCCAATCAGATCTCTTTCCGAGATTTTCGCAATCTCTATATCACCCCGGCTTTCAATGGCGTTTGACGCATCTTCGCCTTGGATGTGTTCTCCGCGGGTGTCAAATTTAGGCGATCCAATGGGTATGGCACTAGTAAGGTTTCCTTGGGAAAGTAGAGTGAGAAAAATGGCAACAATAACGCGATGAGGAAGCATTTTGAGCGAGAGATCGATGAAATACTTATTTCTAGTCGACAAGGAGTTAAGAAGAGCGGATCAACTTATCTATATAGAGGTCTTTGTGGAGATAGATAATGCCGATATGCTGTAGAGTTGCCCAATATTTCAGACAAGTGAGGAGATGTTGATATGAGATGGGAATGTTGATTCAATGTGATGAGGATGTTGAGAATAAATTGAAAGAGAGAGGCCACTGGACATTATATACTACTCCTGTATCTATTTCCGTCGATGAAAGGATTGAACACATTCCTGAATGTCAATTTTAGTGAAGCGGAGGGGCGCATGATGATTCCTGGACTGATCGCTTCGGAGGAAGAGGCTATACTGACCAAGGTACCTACACTAGACAACTTGCCCAGAGATGGAGAGATCTAAGAAAAGAATATACAGGAAGAGGCTATACAAAGAGGAACGGCAATAAGCAATGACGGGGGTGGAGGCCATAGAAAATCAATGCTGGGAAGGCCCAGGAGGAATCAAAAATACCAAAGCCACGGCACGGTTGACATTCGAAGATAGGACAGGGATCTACTAAGCCCTCGAATATTTTTGCTATCAAAGAATATAAATATCTTATTAGAAGGATCTTGGAGTGGCTGACGCAAAGATCTAACGGATCCCTCCATTGATCAAGGGTGATTGATTGATTGGGGTAGAAGCCAGCATGCGATTGAGTTTCAAGCATGGCAATTTGGACACGATTTTGAAATCCCATGACAGGGGAGCGTCGCAGCCGAGCGCTCAATACCTTGTGGTGGCGCTGACGAATCCTGGCTGATTTGGTTGTCGTGACGTGGTGAGCATGGGCGAAGATTAAAAATACACTGAAGATCGGCAGCGGCTAGATCTAGCATCGCCCCACTCGCTAATAAGAGATCGAAATGCTCTGGTGTGCAATATATCCTTCACTTTCTATCAACTTCAAACCAGCAGTCCTTCTGTGCATCTCCCTCAGAAAACATGACACCAGATTTGGCACCCGAGAGCCATCCTTTTCTTCCAACCAAGCGTGTATTTCATATTCGTCCAACAGTCGAAGAGGATGCCCCAGCGATTCTAAGCATCGAAGAACATATCAGTAAATACTCACCGACAGCTACCCGCAATCAAACCGCGTCACTTGCCGAGTTTGAAGATAGAATCATATCATTGCAAAGCGTTCCCCAAGCAGTTCACTCGATCGCAAAATTTGGTCGACGCGCATCAGACCACGCGGTCGAATATGTGGTAGAGAGCACTGAAGCCGGCCATCATCAAACTTCAGGCTCGGATCTACCTCGTGGTGCTCTTGGCTACACAGTGGTGGTTCCCTGGCAGGCATGTTATATGGTTGTTTCAACAGAAGAAAAACTGCTAACTTTTGATAGCCCCATGGAGGCCCAACTCGAGACTGCTACCTGCACACTGCCCGTATGATAGTCTCTCCATTATCTGAAAATATATTAGATGAGAAATTGCACTACGCAGTACACTACGCCCTGATCAGTAACGCAATCTCGACGAGCAAGGCCCGCCATCCTGGCTACAAGTCTATAATCCACAACGTTCGCATACCAGCAGGTCAGCAGGCGGCGTCTACACTATACCATGCTCTGCAAGGAAATGGATTTGAGCAAGTTGGAAGGCTAAAGAAGGTTATGGAAAGTAAAGGAGTTTATTATGATTTTTTGATCATGCAAAGGGAGTTGTGATGGCTGTGGTTGGTTGAGTGGTGATATCCGAGGCTAGCTTTGGCGACATCCGTACGTGAGTTAGTTGGGGGTGGGGGAGCTACAGCTAGATCTTGTACTACTCTAGTCAGACAGACCACCGCAATAAGATAACCTCTTTAGAGCATTCCCTAAACTTTATTCTTACCAAATTATTTTCACATCCATTTAAATTTTCATGATTTGGACTACTGTATTCCTGGTGGGTGATTGCACTCATGCCCTTAATCGCAAATGTTGGCCAGATCACCAGTGGATATCAATAATGCTATTTATAAATCGCACACCTAATTCAAGGAACCACATGAATCGGAGTAAGAAGTGGAGACGTTAGCAAAGGATTCAGATTCAGCCCAATTATTCTTTCCCATGCGCGATTCCTGACGTTTCGCATCCGGATTCCCATGGCGGGGCGTAGCGAATGCACAGCCCTCCCGCAACGGGATCGGTGGCGGAGACCTCTGCGCCTCACTACTTTTATCCCTCTTGTGCCGCACGTATGAGAGGTACATCTCTTCAAATGCCATGCTAAGATGGGTTTCGAAGAATCCTATTCCTGTGGCAGGAGGAAGCTGCTTACTGAACCCCACACAGTGAGGTAAGCACTAACTTTCAGCATGCATTTCCTGATTCCGATCCGTGAATGCCATGCTGAATCGTGGCCTTTTGGGAATGGCATTTATGATTTCAAGCATTTAAACACGTTTCCTCGTCGAAAATTTTTTTTTTCTCAAAAAGAGTTTTTGCAAAATATTATATAGGACCTAGTGGAGCCCTATAACTTGGAAGACCTTTTAAACTGAATAGCCTGAAGCACAACTATCCCTACGCCGCCCCTAGCCACCGACCTATTCTTGTCTAGCGTAGCCAGCGAAGCAGAAATTTCCAAGCCCTTAACGTCCTTAGATGATTAGTGTCTTGGCCCGGTTATCATCCCCAGGTTCCCAGAGGCCGCTAAAAGTTGCACCGTGCTCAGCACTGACGGTCGCTAGCAAATAGCATATTGGCGCTAGAAATACAGCGACGACTCACTGAGCACTGCAACAGAGGTAAAAAGGATCGTGGCTCAGCCCATTGGAAGTATGGCCATATCACAACGCAAGTAGGGAGAAGGGTATGATGTTGGTTTTAATTCCCTTGATCTCTCCATCCTTTTCGGGGCCAATCTGAAATGGTAGCTTCTGTCTCTATATCTCAAGTGAAGCCGGCCATCACTCCGACTTGCAATATTCAAGGGGTTTGCCAAGGGTTCGGGTTAAGTGGCGAGACGAGCATTGCTGCAATAAAAAGTTGCCCTACTATCGAAGTTGGGGAGTATTAGTTTGCGATAGCACCTTCTAATGATTCTCTTACATCGCGAGTTCCTTCCAATTACTGCGCTTTGATGGTTTGCCTTGTGACTTTGATAAATCACTATTGATAGCGCACTTGGCTCGAAATAATCCTCAATTTATCTTCATTTCGAACTCTTACGAGAACATGCGAATGCGAGAATGTCTACCTGCTGCGCTGTTATTTGTTGGATACCAACCTCGTTGCGGGGTATCATTGACCTCGATACAGCTCGTCGATCTATGATGAATCGTCGAAAGACTTGAAAGAATTATGTCCCAGACTTCGGACGCGGCAGATGATACCTCGGAGAACTTAAGGAATAACTGTCATGTCCTGGTGCGTCAGCCAACCCCTCATCGGGATCGACAAGAAGTCAACCTCCACTTACTGATTGCCTAGCTACTACTCTAGTAGCCGGCTGGATCGAAAGGTTGACGTGCAGGGAGACAAAAAGAATTTGGATTGTGTTGAAAGCGCTGAGACAATGATATACTTAAGGTAGATTGGAAATATGTTAGTAATGATTATATATTAGTTGGTATTGTTTGAATTGGCTAGAGTTTGAGGCAATCTCAACATTGGGACGGATTCCCATCATGCCGGTGGACATAATCAAACGAAAGACCAGAAGCGTCCAGCCCATGATCTTTTGTTCTGTCGGGGCTACTTGCGCCAAGAGGTAGGTTCACGAATCTTCGTCCGTAGTGAGGTACCTATTGCTCATAGCTGTCCTAGGAGAATGCGTATCTGGCGAGCAGCACTGAAGAAGTTTTTTCATGGCCCCTCGCCCTGCAGGCCAGAATGGGATATACGGTCCCAAGTCCAAATATTGGATTCAGCGATTTTGTGCAACCCTACAAGTATTTGGCTGGAGATTACGAACCCAATCAACCTGGAGATCTAGATGCCTTACAGGAGCCCACTAAAGCTTGAAAGGCATTTAACAAGAGTTGAAGAGGTGACGAAAAGGACAAGTAGAAATGTAGTCAAGACTGATTGAAAGCATAGAGAATTTACATTCGCAAGCGATACAATGCAATTAACGCATTAGTGCGTCCATGTAAACTACCTTCCGTAACTCCTTCACTCCTTCCCCGCCTTAACATACCAATTCAGCACTTTGAGGCGCCAAGTCTTTTATCCCCGCAATCTCATCTATCCTGATTCGGACCTGGGGCTTTTTCATATAGCTATCAGTTTCCTTCTGGACCTCTCCAGCTGCAGTGGAATCATTCCTTGTGGTTCCTTTGGGCGCTTGTTCGGGCGCAAGTCTGTAGTAAAGTTTCGCTCCTCCTTCATAATGCTGATTTAGCATCAACTTAAGTTCGTTTTCGATATTTGTCTCCATTGTCCTCAACCTCTCTTCGCTCTCTTTGTTTTTGATAGATGCGAAAGTCGCGCGCCGAGTGAATGTCCTTGAGAATATGGGTTCCCGCAAAGTGACCGACTTCTCTTTGGAAGGAGCCTCCCGACTAGCTACCGATTTCGACATTTCCTTCTCCGCCTCAGATTTCTTTCCATCTGACATCGAAAGATTCGAATTTTCGGATTTCAAGCTTGGAGTCCTGGAACCTAGGTTTAATCCCCAAGAGAAGTTTCTCGCAATTTGCTTGACGTCTGAATTACTTGGAAGTCCTGGCCCAACGTTCACGATCACTGAAAGACGTACTGTGGCTCCGTAGAGGTTCCACATCTCGCCCAGAGCCAATTCGGTAATGTTATGAGGCTGTGGAAATTTAGTGTCCGAGAAGACTTGCTTCCCACTGATTTCCATCTCTTCCTCCCAAGGAGGCGTGAAAAATTGTGCAGCGCCAGTCACGGAGAATGCACTTGAGATTTTGAACTCATGAGGATTCTTGGGACCTTCAAGGGGTTTTGCGGCAAATTTCTCAACGGAGTAAGTTCGAAAGAGATTATAAGTCGAAGAGTCTGCTCTCAACGCAGCCACAAATACATGGCGAGTCCGCACAGCCATTTCATCGTGCTTCTCGAACAGACAATCCCCAGTCTCATACGTCTTCGTCAAGTTGTCGATGTGAGCTATCAAATATTCAGGGTTGAAGTAGCAGTGCTTCCGAATGCCCATCTGTTTCCTCTCTTTCTTGGATCTAGGAGCAATACGCTCCATTATTTTGTACCATTCAGAGAGACACGCAGATATGTCCAGATGGAAGCGGCCAAGGAGAAGTGCTAACCACCCCCCGGTCCCTATTCCGGCTGTATAGGTACCAAGTCAGCTATCATTGTCTCGAAAAGAGATAGGAAATTTCTTCGAAAATTGCTTTGTAGTCATCCGGCTCGGGAGGCTTACCGATCGTGTCGAAAACATCGCATGGACGAGGCTTCCGCTGACGAACACCATTGGTTTTCGCAATAGCACCAAGCAGCTCGTCCAGAATTAAAAGGGTCGAAATGGCTTGCAACCCTCCTCCATTGATTGTCAGGATCTTTAATGGCTTCGATGGAGGTTCCATACTGTCGCGATCGAGCGGCCACGAGCTACCGCCCAAACTATGGTTTTATAATGAGTGTACCTCTAGGTCGAACTGACACGAAAGAATACTAAGGGAATCACTTTCTAGAAGAGTGGAAGAGCGAAGGTGAGTCAACATATCCATTCGTGCAGTACGAGGTAGGGCAGACTGACGCGGCGAGGTGATTGAGGCTGAGCAAAACGTGACACTGTTCGATGATCCGCCACAGAGCAAGAACGCCTGACCGTGATCACCAATCATAGAATGACAGTCTTGTGCCCGCAACGGCCTCGCAATACAAGGCATTGCTTCGTTCGTCATCGCACGAGCTCTCTTCTCTACACAGGCTTTTGTCGTGAATTACAATTGCGAATTGAGAAATCCGCGGTCGGCAAACTGGATGCTTTGGGGGGCTGTTTCCTCAACGACTCAGCCACTCAGTGAAGCGATTTGGGAGGCAGCAGCTGAAGGCACCCTGCAGAAATAATGTTCTCGAGGCTTTATTACCTGCATCTCAACCATTCCCTTTATGGCGACACAGAGACTTGATTGGCCCCCAAACAGCGACGAGGGCGCCTGCGCCCGCGGCAGTGCAATGCCCCTTTCCGCTTACCATTTCCAATTGAGGCTCTGCCTCGAAAACCTATATCGCGAGGCTGAGCGTTATAAGTGATCCCCGGATTTCGCAAATCAAGGGCCACTGCTCCTTTTGAACTCCCAGAGGTATCTCGTTGATTCATCTATTATCTCCAGAGTTGCCAGAATCAAAATGAAACCCACTGATGAAGGCCCAAAATCAATATGTTTGAACGTTTTGACACTCGGTAAGAAGCATTTCCATCTCTTCATCGACGGTTGTGCCAACTCAGCTAACAAAATTTGTCGCAGACGGTGGCGGTATTCGTGGGATCTCCTCAGTACTGATACTTGAAGAGTTGATGGCAAAAATCAATGCTATCGTCGAAAAGGAATCGAACCCTCCATACGAGAAGCTGAAACCATACGAAATATTTGAGCTGATTGCCGGTACAAGCACAGGAGGGCTGATTGCAATAATGCTGGGCAAGCTGGGAATGAGCCCTGAGGATTGTGCGGAAGCATATCGAGAGCTTTCAAGGAAGATATTCGGCAAGAAACATTTTGTTGGGAGAATTACAGCGGGTCTTGCAAAACCCAAGTACTCGGGGGAACGCCTGAGAAAATATGTGCAAGCGCTAGTCCAAAAAGAACACCAGAGTAAGAATCCGGATCTTACCTTTCACCATCCAGAAGGAGCGGACAAAACTTCATGGTACGCACACACATAGAGGAAGGTATATATATGTTTCTAATGCTGTGAAATAGTGCAGTGGTTTGCCGGGAGCATAACGATTCGGCTTCTTCTCCATACAAGCCTGGATCAGTGTGCATCTGCAGTAAGACCTGTGATGAAGAATTGAAATGTTTCGTCCATCAAGCGGCACGAGCGACGACAGCTGCATTGACGTTCTTTCCAGCAGAACAGATAGGAGACAGGTTATTCGCAGATGGCGGCATTGGCTACAATAATCCAACAGAAGAGATCGAATATCATTACAGAGAGTCATACCGTGTTGCTGTTTCCAAGAGATCTGGCTCGTCAATAGCAACGAAAACTGATAACCCTGTTTCGGCTCATGGGGGCCTCAATCTCTCGTGTGTACGAATTGTCAATCTTGGAACTGGCAAGGAACCGGAGATTCCTCTGCCTCACCACCAGGGCTTTATTGGGAGACGACTTCGCTATCCTCTCCTAGCTCTGAAGAAAGAGGCTACGGATTCAGAGAAGGTCGTAGAAAGGATGCGGACCAAGATAGGGCCCTCGGATGGCAATTTCAAATACGAGCGATTCAATGAGGACAATGGAATTTGTTACATCGAAATGGATAATTATAAAGAGCTCCCAAAAATCGAATTGATGACTCGAGAGTATCTGGCTAGTCCAACGGTACAGGGCGAGCTGGATCGAGTTGCGAAGGAAATCACTGATGATTATTTGAAATCGCGCTCACCACGATCACAGCCCGAGACTTTGAGTGTTGTCGTTCCTGCAGAGGTGCCACGAAGTCTTAGATCAGAGGCTACTGAAGGTACAACTGCTTCGACCGGTTTCAACAGGAGGGATAGTGGCAATTCTACCTCTATGGATCTACCTAGCAAGCCCTTCAATAATCCTGCAATCTCCACACCAGCCGTGCCAGGGCAGGCGACGAAACGAAGACGACTATTTGCAAGATGGAGACCGGTACTAGCGAGCTGAAAATTGGAGACGCGAGCCTCGATCACCCTTTGTATTATATTAGGAAAAGATCTGCATACTTGTCGTTCAATGGATCATAACGAGAGGAGATTTCTGTCCGATGGTGCCCCTGATATATGTCTGCCTGAAATAAGCCTCCCACCTACAGCTCCAAAACAATAATGGAGCTGTATAGTGATGGACTATATGTATGGATCTGCACAAGGCGGAGTCCTGATTGCTTGACGAGATTATCCCACTGTTTCCTTGTTTGTTCCTTGCCCCCAAATAAGATAGCCATTGTGATATCAGTCACGGCGGCGTGCCAATACACATCCACGTTTGGGAGGACGACTTCATCGATCAAGATACGAGACTCACTGCTCATAGCAGCTGTCAAATTTTTTAGGATCTTGACGCATGAGTCATCGGGCCAGTCGTGCAGGACCCGACGGAGGTAATAGAACTTAGCACCTGAGTCTCGTCACTGTTATGAATTTTCAAAGACAATCGGCTTGATATACCCTCGATAGTTTGATTTTTGAAGAAATCTTGCGCCATTACTTTCACATCCTCAATCGGAGGTAACTTATCCACCGCCTGTGGCAGATCCTGTAGCACGAGAAGGCTGCACAAATTCGGATATTTCTCGAGGAGCTGGATGCACCGGCGACCACGTCCACCCCCGAAATCAACAAGAAATGGCCCCCCGGAAGGCCCCCGCGTGCCACCCGGTATAACATTAGCAGCTTCCTTTAGAACATCAAGCCCGACAAGCCAGTCACTAGACTGAATAGCTGTCATAACTTGCTGCAAGGCATTAAAGAGCTTGGGTCGCTGCGCGAGCCATTGAAAACAAGTTAGATCTGTGTTGTGGCCTTTTTGGAAGGGCGTTTTGGTATTGCTGGTGATATCCTGGTAGTTGGTTTCTGCGATGAAGGCGGGGAATGCTTCGATAGCAGGCCCGCAGGTGTCAAATCTACGGGGCGTGTTAGCATTTCCCCGTTTCAAATGGTTGGGAGGAGCATATACGAATGATGCACACCAGAATATGCTGTTGGATCGGCAAAGATATGGGTAATTTTGTTTGCTTGAAACGCACCAGGAGCGACGTTCGCTATGAAACCAACTGACGAGAGATATCGGAGGATCCTTTCTGATCATAAATAGCTAAATTAACACCAAAAATAAATGATACCAGCCCATATTTACCCAACAGATTGGGGGAAGCCTTTGATTTCTCTGCGAGTTCGAGTACTGCGATGGAGTGGCTGGTTTTGACCAACTCTTTGAACACATCGAGCTCTACCGCTACATAAACCACGGCGATCTGCACATTCTTTGGTATTCATTAGATTATTACTCTACACTCTGATGAGAGACGTACGGAGTTATAAATTCTCATGAATGCATCCTTTGGGGTCTCCAGCTCATATTGAAGATCGCGAAGAGCATTCAGCAGTTTATTGCGGCCAGACTCGTCTGTCTTTTCCGCCAAACTTTGAACTTGGGCAACGACGGAGTCCATGATTCTCAACAAAAGATTGATAGAAGCTTGCACGAGTTTAAACAAATATTCTTCATCACCTGGTGGCATTATATAGAAGCAAATGTCCGCGGAGCTTGATCACGTGATGATCAAGGACGCGGCGTTCAACTGTTGTGAGTGGCCGGTTGCTCCCGTCCAGAGTTCCTCTATGGAGGTACACCGTCTCGTTTTCAGCCCCAAACCATCCTTTGAATGGACCATGCGTCAAAGCATATCCAAAGAACGCGCAACGCGTCAACGACCTATTTCCTGTCATTTCTACCGATCGAGGAAATTGCGGTGCTCCCTTCACTTCCCTTGCCCTAATTGTGAGACTCGCGGTCTTGATTGTCAGCTCTACACCTCGCAATCATTACCTACAAGCAGCAGGCCTAGCCACCGGGATATCTCCAGTGACTTCAACTCAGAAGTCCTTGCCCGGCTGCAAAGACTTGAAGAGATTGTGTTGCCCACTAGGCATGAAAATTCCGGGCCACGTGTTGAATCCCCTCAAGAGGCTGATCTTGTTGAAAGCGGATCAGGAACCAATGATTCTGAATTACTTGAGAGAGAATTTTTACAGCAGGTGTCATCTGTAAGTCTAGAAACTTGATAGACACTAGATTTCTTGAAGTCTGACAAGAGAAATAGGAATCGATTCATCCTGATAGGATTATATTCCGGTCGAAACCCATCAAGCATATCACAAACGTCACATCTTATATATACGGAGATCCGAGTCTCCCCGAAACTTTCCCCTGAATCAACTTATCAAGTGCATTTGGGTGCCAGAGCAAAATGAAGCAAACGTCTTGTTGGAGAAGTACTTCAATGACATTACTTATTTTCATCATGTTATTCATATCCCATCCCGAAGGGCACTTATGAATCGAGTCTATAAAGATATCAACTTGAAAATCGACATCAATCCCGGACATATGGCACTTTTATTGAGTATCTTTGCAAGTGCGACATACTCATGGACTTTCCTTGATGATGCAACTCTCTTTCCCAATATCGAGGATGCAAATCAACAGTCTATGGCCTGGACAAAAGCAGCTCTGGATGTCTTGCATTACTCGCGCCGCATTACTTCCGGTAACGTGGAGGACATTCAGGCCATGATAATTCTATCGGATATCGTCCGCCATATCGAAGTGGGCTCCATAACGTATCGGGATCTGCTCTCTACGGCGGTAACGATAGCACGAGGACTGTTGCTCCACCGAGTTGACGATCACTCTAATCCCGCCCTGACTGCTAAATTGCCACCTGATTCAATCCACGCGGAGATAGGAAGAAGGATTTGGTGGGACCTTGCTGCCACGGATTGGTATGTCTTCTATTGCAATTCCTCTGCATGTAAAGCTGACGATCTATCAGGATGCTGAGCAGATATGCTGGCCCTCAGGAAGGTATTTATGCCATCAACCTCCGCCACATGGTGGTCAACAAGCCTCGCAACATCAATGACATCGGTTTCGTTGATGGAATCGCTAACGTAAAATTGGCGCTCTCACTGCCTACTATGATGTCTTTCTCTTTATAAAGGATTCGGCTTGCTGAACTCTCTCTCGAAGTTACCGATCACACGCCTCTTTCGATCTCTCGGCCAGCAGTAATGCCAGAAAGTCAAATCATGGAAATCGACGCAAAATTCGACGAATTCGTCAAGGGGATCCCGACCACATTGTGGATGGATGGAACCAGACCGAACGAGGCTCTCGAGGTTGGTGCAGGGGATGTACCAGGTACTTTGATTCAGAGGTACCTACTAACCTCAATGGTGCATGCACACCGTTGCAAACTACACATTCACTACTTATCGCAATCCTCCACAGAGTCTTCCTCCAGTCAATCCCGAGACGTCTGTCTTCATGCTGCCCGAATGATCATTCAGGCGGAGCGAATCCTCGAGCAGAAGAAATTTTCGTTTGTATTGGCGCGTTTCAAATTTTCTAGTATATTGTACAGTGTGGTAATTGCTGTCATCGTACTATTGCTCGATATATGCTTCAACAAGAACGCTGGAAATGTCGATGCACGCAAAGCAGAAGCAATCGACGCTTACAAGCTGTTGGAATCAGCAAGAGTACAATCACCAATGGAAGCTAATGTGCTTGAATCTTTGAAGCGTATTCTTTCCAAGCATCATGTCCGTCTTCCTGGCTTGAGTGGCGAGCGAGCAGAGACACAAGAGTCTACTTCTAGCTCTTTTACAACGGGAACTTTGGGTGATCAAATGTTAGGGGATCGTTATAATTCTGTGGAATTCCAAGAATCTGATAATATAGAGTTCAAGCATTTCAATTTTGATGGTGGGATGGATATGGACTGGAACAGTTTATTCACCGACCTAGATTCACAGTTCCTATGATTTGCATGGCTAGAATCGGCGGTGGCGGTGAATTACGTCGAAACAGACAGAAGCCGCTACATGCGGTGTGAGGCAGATATTTGACTGAGAAGCGATCCATCCTACTCAGTTATCCACCTTAGCAGGTCAACCTTCTCAAATCTTATTTTTGGAAGAATATGGCAATGAGCCAACGTTTCCTACTAAGATTGGTCTTCCCACGTCAATGGCTGAGATACAATGGTTATGAAGCCAAGTTCTGACCCTCGGCATGTTGTTACTGCCTTCTCGATCAGCGTATTATTGGTAGCGTTGTATAAGCTGGTCCTAATCGCAGCTTGTGGTCTGCTCGTGGCATTTCGGAAGTTGTCATCTAAAGATGATGGGTCAATCGTTGCTTAACCAAGAGGCTCATTTAAAGGGATTAATTGGCTAACTCCTCGGACAATATAATCGCCAACCTAGAGCTTTGGTCCGGGCCTAAGATTACAAAAAGTCCAATTTTAATGACCTATATACAAAAAGATCTATAAAATCTTCCCCTTGAAAGACATAATAGAGTACAATATATTCGAAATATACTTTACAAAAAACTTCAGAGAAAAGCAACTCCAAAGCTGGGTAGAATTATCAATTTTTTTTTTTAATTCTTAATCTTCAAATAAAATTTGAAATGAATATAAACATTTAATAGGTATGTTTATCTTTCGATACTACAATTGATTGTATACGTAAAACGATGTTGATATTGGTCTTTCCTTAAATTATTATTGCATGCTCATTACTATTTTCTCTCCAGTCTCTCGCTCGCATTTCATAGCGTTGCACTCACGGAATAGGAAATATAGGAACATAATCATGCTCATTGACATCGAATAGATTCATGAAAAACTTCGGAGATCTCAGAAACGATATCTAATAAAAGGAGCCATTTTTCTGTCCGTCCGCAGAAGGATGATCATAGCTTCTCAGAATTTTCCGCTGGTCCTCCGCATATCCTCCAAGACGACGAGAAAGCAAAATCCATCACGGCCACGCTAATTACATGTACCCTTTTTAGGTGATTCATCATCTTGCTATCGCTAATGCAAGGCTATTTAAGCCGCACTATTTCGTTCTATCATGGCCTCGCAAATTCTTGGGACGAGCATAGAGCGTGGATAATCCCGATTCAAATGCGGCGCATCATCATCTTCCAAGCGATCCAAATATGCCTTGACTTGCTTCATCCATTCCAGACGATCTTCCTCCCGGTCTCGATAGGCTGGAACCATCGATCCCTCTACATACTCCAAGGCCCGAAGATCCTTATATTTATTTGCACACCAATCCCAGGATCTACGATCCCATTCAAGACCAGACTCTTCTATAACATCTTCTAGACTGCAGCAATCGTCAGCGACATGTTGTCTATGTGTCACATCTTTAAGATGTCGATGGGCGCCGCTTTCGAATCGAATGTTTCCACCTCTCATCATCAACTCCATACAATCATTTTCCTCCATTTCAAATACGACGAGATCTTTGAGATCTGGCCTCTCCCCATCAATCTTTGTAACATACACATGAGAGTCTTCCCGGGATTCTCCTGGAGAAATGTTGATAGCCAGAGATTGCATGTTCGTTTGCTCCAGAAGAAGGTCGTCGTAAAGAAGGCTCTCGAATGGCTCACCCCAGGGGTAATTTCCGATCCTTCCCCCCATAATTCCTTCCGCGTGGAAGCTTTTCAATGAAACCACACAGACCGTATCCACCTCCCAGTTGACATAGACTTTTGTAGGGGCTGAAAAGCTAATGGTGGGCTGTTCAAATTGCAATTCCATTCCAAATTCTAAGGTATAATGCTTCAGAGCCTCCATGCGCGATTCGTGGCTGGCGTGGAGAATCGATGGAGGAACGAACGTCGATCCATATTCGGTGATCCAAGCATCGTCGCTTGCAGGGTGCTTGTACATGCTGCGAGCCCAGATAGGGATATTTCGTGGTTGGAAGGAGACGAATCCCCAAACTTTGAGTCGCAGCTCGATGGGGAGCTCAGGGAAACATGTGAATGTGGAGCAGGTTGCCGTGGAGCCCTTAGCCGAGCTACTTGCTTGAGAATCTTGCTTGAGAGGGACCATATTGGGTGCAGGATTCTCGCCAGTTTCTGCGACAGAGGACGCTATCAAGATCATATGCTGGAGGTTTGTCGAAGATGTACGAAGGACTCTTTGCGAAAAGGTGTTATTGTGCGCTCTGTTTACGACACCGTTCTTCACCATGAAATATGTCTTGGAAGGACAAAGACACAGGCTTTTAAAGAGGAGCTAGAAGGTCTCGCCTTTTAAAAGGGGGGGAAGTTCAGAGTGCGCTAGAGGCTTCTATTGTCGCGTGCGCAAGTAGATTCACTTCCTTTGTCGTTGACTTAAGATGTATACGGAAACACGGGAAGGCCGTCTTTCACTTAAAGCTATGGAGAGTTTGGTATGTTTTATAACTACTTGCAACAGAAGTCAAAAGACATCATTTTGATGACGATATGATATTATTTCGAAAGACCAAATTACTATCCAGATCTTTTAAATGACCACGAGTCTCAAAGAGTTCCTCAAGAGCAGCTTTTGTACTGAAATGGTACCGCAATCTAAGAGGCTTTGATCATTTTCACCGTCTGCTAGCCCCAAATATCCCCAGATGAACATTTCCAAATCACCACTTATTTTCGTTTCAACACGTACCATACAAATGGAGCAGTTAAAAGTGGTAAGATTATGGTGTACTGAAATGGGTCCGGACCGTAGCGTTATTAGTGAGGTGGGAGAGTGTGCAAGTTGGCCATGCAATGATTTACTATATTTTGAATCTAGCTTATTGAGTTCTGCGTCAGAAGCGCAAAACCTAAGTCAACTTTGAGGTATATTATCGCTGTAAACTGTGATAAAAGTCAAGCATGCACCTATGATTTTTATGTGGAAAGTTTATAAAAGGTATGAATTATATAGCTTGGGCATCAGGGCAAGTTTTCCAATAACTTATTATTTCAGCTAATATCAGGATGTTTTGTGGGCGAAAGAGATCCAACTTTCTTGATCTTGTTGAGGTTAATTGCACGATTCTATATGTTGATGTCTAATCTCTTACCTATCACTGTGCAGAGTCTATGCTTCGAAAACGCTTCCGGTGGTCGCTGCGACATCAGGTCGAACTTGCTATAAGGAATGTTGTTAGCAGTATGTATTTGCGTTAGAAATTATTGTACTAAGAGAGTTTAATAGAACTTGTTTTTAATAATTCTGTCATAGTTCACTACCAAGCACCTCAGAAGTAGGCTCAGATTACCACTACTAGCACACAAGGAAGGACAGAAGATTTCAAGATTAAGAGGACTGAGCTATTCCAAGCTCTACCTGCAAGCTCTGCCCGCAAATAGTTCCTCTTTGTTCTAGGATCATCGGTGTCTTTACCGTGGGCTTTATCGACCAAACGGCCAATTGAGAATTTAAATATTTTGAATTAAGAATTAAGAATT
>Ga0182030_10006123_pt1 | contig 25425 bp, 22 predicted proteins | sample 812S3MmetaG_FD_121299 | JGI IMG/M metagenome (GOLD analysis project Ga0182030, IMG submission 121299) | Permafrost microbial communities from Stordalen Mire, Sweden - 812S3M metaG (Illumina Assembly) | ecosystem: Environmental > Terrestrial > Soil > Wetlands > Permafrost | place: Sweden...
AGGATCGGCTGCAGCAGATTGTTGAGTTCGTGCGCGACCCCGCCGGCCATGGTGCCGATCGCTTCCATCTTCTGCGAGCGCAGCAGCTGCTCCTGCAGGTCGGCACGCAGTGCCTCGGCCTTGGCGCGCTCGGCCATCCGCAGCTGCAACTCCGCGGCGAGTTGCTCACGCTCGATCAGGGCGTCATGAAATACCTGCATGGCGCGGGCCAGTCCGCCGACCTCATCGCGCCGCTCCGTCATATCGATCTCGACGTCGCGATTGCCGCCGGCCAAAGCTACGATCTTGACCGCCAGTTCGGTCAACGGAACGACCACGCGTCGCCGAAACCAGAACGTCAGCCCGCAAACCATGGTGACGACCGCCAATAGCTCGCTGGCAGCGGCCACGACCCTGTTCCAGGCTGCGTCGCGGTTGCGCCCGGCCGTCGCAATGGCGACGGCGGAAGCGGCGTCCCGCAGCGCAACCAAGGTAGGCAATTCGCCCACTATGATCGGGATCAACTCCTCCGGATAATGCCCGTCAAGAGCGCCGCGCTTGAGCACCTGGTCGATGACCGTCCGGCCGCGCGTGAAATAACCAGCGACCGCAAGACGCTGTGCTTCCAGCAGCGCAGGTGGATTGCCGACATATTCGATTGCGGTCTGGATCAGAATCCATAGCCGGTCGATTTCACCCTGGACCCGGTCGATAGACTGCAGTTCCGTCGCGGTGAAAGGACGTCCCTTGACGATCGCCGCTGTCATCAGTGACAGCTGCCAACCGGCGCTTTCGCGCAGGTCGGCGGCGTAGCGCGAAATCTGGGTGACCGAGGCGGCTTGCGTGTGGCCGGCCGCGACCCGCGCCTGAAGGGCGTTGAGCAACGGCACGAAACGTTGCTGCAGAGCCTGGCTGGCGATGACCAAGGCCTGCGTCATCAGATCGCGATCGCGATCGCCGCGCGGCCGTGCCAGGCCGTTGTCGATCGCGCTGTGGCTGGCGAGCCGGGCGCTGTCAATCGCGTCAATGATGCCGCGCAGATCGTCGACGCGCGCAATGATCGGAGTATCTGCGGAATCGCTGAGTGCCGCAAACCGGCTCCGCAACCCGGCGAAGGCCTCCACCGTGGCTGCGCGCGCAGCGAACATCGGATGAAGGTTGTCGGCAGTGTCGACAGCGGCGCCGGTCAACAGGGGGAAGGTCGTGCCGCGCTCGACCGCCAACCTCTCCATGACGTGGAGCGATGCTTGAAGCGCCCTTTCGGCATCGATGGCGCGCACACGGGCGCGATAGTCGGCCGCTTCCCGCAATACCACCTGTCCGGCCACAAGCATGACGACCAGCGTCGCGACGACCATGCACAGATTGAACAAGCGGCCGATCGACATCGCGGGAGACGTCTCTGATTATGCCAGTGGGCCTTTCTTGTATTGGCGGGAGTATTAATTCGGCCCTTTGAAGCAGCCCCGTACCAATACGGGCATCTTCAAGCCGCGCGCGGGAGTGCTGCGCCTTCTAAACCAGGCCGGGGACGAGTTCGGCTGGTTGGCGGGCGAGCGAGCGCCTTATGCCCCGTTGAGGAACTGAAGCGGGTCGACCGGGGTAGATCCTTTGCGGATCTCGAAGTGGAGCTGCGGCGACCCCACCTCGCCCGACTGACCCGACTTGGCGATGATCTGGCCGCGCTTGATGGTGTCGCCGCGCTTCACCAGCAGTTCACTCGCATGGGCATAGGCGGTGACGTAACCGTTGGCGTGCCGAACCAGGACCAGATTGCCATAGCCCTTGAGCTCATTTCCGGAATAGGCAACGACGCCGTCCTCGGCGGCCTTCACGGGCGTGCCTTCGGGCACCGCCAGATTGATGCCGTCATTGGCCTTGCCATTCGCTTTGGCCCCATAGGCCGTGATCACCTTGCCGCGCACCGGCCAGCGGAAGGTCGGCAGCGCACCGGTGGCCTCGGTGGCCTTGACCGGCGCTGCGGGCGCGGCGTCGTCAAGCGGCGTCGTGGCCTGAGCCAGCCGCGCCTTTTGCTGCGGGTCTGCCGTCACCGCGGCCATCTTGGTGGCGGGGGGCACCGAAGCAGCCGCCGGCTGGGCAGTGGCGACAGCTACCGGCGCCACCGCCGGCGCGACCGCCGCGGTCTTGGCGCCGGGTACGGTGAGCTTGGCGCCGAGCTTGAGTTTGGCCGACGGATCGAGGCCGTTGGCCCTGGCGAGCTCCGCCACCGACACGTGATTGCGACGGGCGATGCTGAGCAAGGTGTCGCCGGGATTGACGACGTGAACCGAGGGCGCGGCGCTGGCGGCAGCAACCGCCTTGCTCGCCGGCGCCGCCGGCACCGGCGCGGCAACGCTGGCGGTCTGATGCGGAATGATCAACTGCTGGCCGGGCGACAAGACGCGCGGGCCCTTGTAGCCATTGGCCTGCAGGATCGCGGCGGCCGAAACATGATAGCGCTGCGACAGCGTCTCCAGCGTGTCGCTGGTGCCGACGATGATCGTGGTGCCGCCCTGCGGTCCATGGGCCGCCGCGACCGAGCGCGGCGTGACGCTGCCGGTGGTCTCGAGCGTCGGATGGGCGGGCGGCGCATAGGAGGCCAGCCCGCGCCCGCCGCCGGACACGCCTTCGCTGGCGGTCGGATAGGACTGCGGAGCCGCGATCGGCGGCGGCAGGGCCGAGGACTGGTAGGACGGCTGCGGGCGGGAATATTGCGGCAGTTGGCGTTGCTCGACCGGCGGGGTCGGCACCGAGCCCGTGGTCTCGCGCTGCCATCCGAATTGACTGGGCTGGCTTGCAGAGCCGTCTTGCGCAAACCGCGTCGACATGTCGGCGCTGCAGCCTGCAAAACCGATCGACATCAGCGCCAGCACCGCGACCTGCGGTACGCGACGCGAGCGAAGCACCTCGACGACACGGGACATGATTACTCACTGGTACGCAACAAATTACTGTTTTGAGTAAACACCTCCCCAGTAAACAATCGCTTAACCCTGTGAACAAGGGATCACGCGGGCCACCGGCGGGTCTCAGAGCTCGCGGGCGATGCCCGGCAGCGCCGGCACGAAACGCACGTCCACCAGTTCCTTGCGCTGAAGACCGGCCTCGGTCCTGACCACGCGGACCAGGGTCTGGATGCCGTGATGCGGTCCAACCGGCGCGATCAGAACACCGCCGGGCTCGAGCCGCTGCGTCAGCGTCTCCGGAATTTGCTGCATGGCCGCGGTGACCATGATGCGGTCGAAATCGCCGGCTCCGAGCGGGACCTCGAAGCCATCCCCGAACATGACCTCGACATTGTCGCATCGCAGTTGCTCGAGCCGCGCCCGTGCACTGTCGGCCAGCGTCCGGTAGCGCTCGATGGTCAGAACATGCCGGCAGAGCCGCGACAGAATCGCGGCCTGATAGCCCGAGCCGGTGCCGATCTCCAGCACATGATGCTGTTGCTGCAGCTGCAGCTGCTCGGTCATATAGGCCACCACGAACGGCTGGCTGATGGTTTGTCCGCAGGCAATGCCGAGCGCGCTGTCGCAATAGGCGGCGGCGCGATCGGCTGCCGGCACGAAAATGTCGCGCGGAATCTCTTCCATGGCGCGCAGCACCGTCTGGTCGCTGATCCCGCGCCGCCTCAGGTTGAGCTGAAACATCATCTTTTCCGGCGGATCTTGACTCGCGGGCATCGTCATCTCGCAAAATACTTTGGCCGGGCAGACTAGCCCGCGCGGCTCGAACAAGCCGATGCATGCAATACGCGCTGCCCGATGCGGGAGCAATTTTCTCTTGTTCCCGCCGTGGAACCCGGCCTACCCTCTGGCGTTGAGCCGGGGCGATCGAGGCTGGCCAGTCGCCGGCGGCAGCTGATCGCTCGCGCTTGTCGAGACCATGTTGACATTGCTTCGGTGGGCGTTATTTGCGAACTTGAGCTTTGGGATGGGGCGAGGATATCATCATGACTGCGACGCGGCCGCCGGGCGGTTCTGTGTTTCTCGTCGAGGACGAGGTCATGATCAGGATGATGGTCGCCGACATGCTGGAGGAATTGGGCTATAGTGTCGCAGCCGAGGCCGGCGAGATCAACGAAGCCATCAAGCTTGCCCAATCCACCAAATTCGACATCGCCATTCTCGACGTCAACGTCAACGGCAAGGTGATTTCGCCGGTTGCCGAATTGATCAAGGCCCGCAACCTGCCCTTCATCTTCGCTACCGGCTATGGCTCGTCGGGCCTTCCGGAAGAATACCGCGACCGCCCCGCGCTGCAAAAGCCGTTTCAGCTCGAAAGCCTGGCGCGGATAATCGACACCGCGCTGAACAGCCCGACAGTCTAGGATCGCGGCGGCGTTGCAAAAACCGTCATCGCCCGACTCGGGGGCATGATGCTGGGCCTCACTTCAGGGTCGCCGTCAGCGCTTGCGAAAATTCGTCGTCGGTGCGATCGAGCCGCAACGGCGTCACCGAGACATAGCGCGCGGCAAGGGCGGCAAGGTCGGTGCCCTCCGCCGGCACATCGATCTGCGCAAGCCGTTCGAAACCGATCCAGAAATAAGGGTTGCCGCGGCCGTCGCGGCGCTGGTCGACTTTGAGAAATCCGAGATTGCGCTTGCCCTGCCGCGTCACCCGCACGCCGCTGACCTCCGCCGGCGCGCAGGCCGGAAAATTGACATTGATCACGGTGTTCTTGGGCACCCCTGCGGCGATCACCCTGCGCAGGATCTGCGGCCCGAATTGCAGCGCAGTCTCCCAGAGCGGCGCGTTGCGGGTCTCGACACTGAATTCCTGCGACAGCGCGAACGACGGAATGCCCAAAATGGTACCTTCCAGCGCACCGGCGATGGTCCCGGAATAGACCACGTCTTCGGCGACGTTGCGGCCTTTGTTGACGCCGGACAGCACCAGATCCGGCATGGTTTCGCCGAGGATGTGGCGCGCGCCCATGATGACGCAGTCGGTCGGGGTGCCCCGCACCGCGAAATGCCGCGGGCCGATTTCGCGCAGCCGCAGCGGATCGTTGAGCGACAGCGAATGGGAGACGCCGGACTGATCGAGTTCCGGCGCCACCACCCAGACATCGTCGGAGAGCGCGCGGGCGATCTGTTCGACGATCTGCAGTCCGGGGGCATGGATGCCGTCGTCGTTGGTACAGAGAATTCGCATCCTGCCAAATGCCCTTTTCGATCGATTCCGTCGCGGCCAATGCGCCGTCTTATCCGGCTATCGCCGCTCAGGCAAACCCGCAAAATCCGGTCAAATACCGGTCCGGCGGGCGCCGCCGGCCCGCGCGGGAGGCACGATTGGGTGACGGGCGGGCCGGCGCCCTCGCCGTGCCAAGGGGTTGATGGCGCCGGGCTTTTCGACCCACCCCGTGGTTTCGATCTGGCGCCTCAACCCGAGGCAATGTTCGGAAATGCCTTGCCGAGGCTTCGCGCTTTGCTTTGGACGGCTGGTATCGAACGTTTCAGCGCCATCGCCGCACTTGCGGCCGACGCGCCGGCTTCGATCAGGACCACCAGCTGATTGATGCCGGCTGCCGTCCACTCTCTGCTGCTGATTCGCACCATCCGGCCCAATACCGCTCCCCGGCATTGGTTCCGAAAAGAAACCCGGCGGAGTCAACAAAGGGGCCACGGGGCCAAGAAAAACGGTCAGGAATCCTTCAGCACATGGGCTTCCAGCCATTCCCTGTTCTTGAATAGCGCGCGGAGCGATGACGCGACCTGCCGATGCTGATTGCGTTCGGGCCCGGGGGGAAAGGACCTTGCGTATCGCAGGATGTTGCGGCGGTACTCGATGAGGTCCGCCTCGTCGCAGAGCGGACGTTGCAGCGCTACCGCGCGAGCCACAGACGGCATGAAGCCACCCATATCGCTTTGATATCACCGTGATGCCGATGATATCAAGCAATCTGCAACCCGGCATGGCCGAGTCGCTGCTCAATATCGCTCACTTGCACGATATAAATCGCAGGCCTGGTTATCTTTCGGTCTACTCGTCCTGCTGAATTTGAGGCTTATCCCGCAGCACGGCGTCCAGCAGCGAACGGTGAACCTCGATTTTTCCGTTGTAGTCGATGAAGCCGCTTTTTCGAAATTTGTTCATGAAAAAGCTGACCCGGGATCGGGTGGTGCCGATCATCTCTGCCAGGGTTTCCTGGCTGAGGGTGATCGCGATCGGCTCCGGGCCGCCTTCCCCGCCGAAATTGGCCAGCAGCAGCAGCAGGCGCGCTAGCCGTCTTTCGCTGGAATTGAACAGCTGGTCGATCAGATCGTCTTCAATCCGGCTGTTGCGGGACAGCAGATAGGCCATGAAAAATTCGGAGAATTTCGGCTCCTTGGCCAGGGTCGCCCGCATGGCGGTCTTGGTGATCGACGTGATCAGGCATGCTTCCATCGCATGGCTGGTGGCGGTGCGTACTCCCGCCCCATCCAGGCACGATTCGCCGAAGAACTGGCCCGCCGCCAGGATCCCGACCACGGCTTCCTTGCCGTGCTCGGACAAGACCGTGATCTTGACCCTGCCTTTTTGAATGAAAAAGACCGCCTCGGCGACGTCTCCCTGGCTAAAAACTTTCTGGTTTTTCTCGAATTTCTCGATCGTTACGCCGACATCGGCGTGGCTCAGATAAGTCCGAGCATCAAACGGGCGTTTCTCCGTGCGCAGGTTCGCTTCGGTCATGGTGTTGGTCCGTGATAGGGCGGGAGCACAACACTCTCTGTCACCGGCAAAAGCCGAGGGCACCGCGGTGATACAACACTTTAACGCTGTTATGTCGGGTAAGCGACTCAATTCGCAACCGGCTGCCGGGCCGGCCAGTATATCGCCCAAACGGTGACGGCCCCAGGCCGGGGGGAGCGCTGGGGCCGTCGGGTCGGGTCGGGGTGGGGGTAACCCCTGCTTTATAAAAAGCGCGAAACCATAAAACGTTCCCGCCCGAATCGCGGGCGCCGATCAATATCGGGCAATCATGACAATGGCGACGACCAGCAAGGCGGCGATCAGCGAAAGCGCGCGATCCAACGCTTTCGAGCACGGCCTTGCCGGGGTGACATCGCGTGGAGGCATGACACAACTCAACCTGCTGCAGCGCGCCTCAGCTTCTTGCCGGTTGCGCGGTCCGTCGAAGCTTACTTCGGCGGTCTCAGCTCGCTGGCAAGCCAGCCGCGCGCGTCCGACGCCATCGGGTCGCTCGATACGACCATGGTTTGGACGCGACCGCATTTCTGGCACTCGAAGGTGCGGTAGTCGAACCCGGACGGCCCCGCCTCCAGCTTCGAAAGCAGCATGCGATTCTGCTGGCAGGCCGGGCAACGCGGCCGCTCAATGGCGGAAACAAGCACTGACGACACCGGCTGATATTCGGGCATGACGCATCCTGGCTTGTTTGGGAGCGTTACCGAAGGCGTGATCGCTGTACTGACGAAGGCAAATGGACCAACTTGAGAATGGTCTGTTCCGCATCTCATGCCGTGGTCAAAATTGCTCAGTTTGAGAAAATTATTCGCGCAAGATGAACGGATCGCTCTCCAGATGCGGCCAATTGTCCTCAGCCGCGATACCGATCGTGCCCGATACGGATCCGCCAGGGGCGCACGAATTTGGCGGGCCAGGCTTCGATCTGCATCTGAAATTTCTGCAGCAGCGGTTTCGGCGGCGCGATGGGATCACCGTCTGCGAGGCGCGAAATGGTGTCCGGCAGCGACGTCGCGGTGCGCGGCGGCTCCGGGTAGCGCGCCCTGGCCAGGGCAAGCCCCTTGCCAAAATCCTCGCTGTTGAGCCAGGGCTCGGCGCGGATGCTTTTCAACAGGCCCTCGTCCCATAGCAGGCAAGCCTCGATATCGAACTTGCCCTGCCGCTTTTGATCGATTGCCTGCATCCCGTAGCCGGTGACAGCCCATTGCCTGCCGACCCAATAGATGTCGCGATGCAAGGCCATGGTGTATTTTCGTTTCCCTGGGAGGCTCTCACCGCAGGCAAAACGAAGATAGGGCCGAAAACAGGCCTGGGCTAGCGGTCTTTCTCGACCAGCTTGAGCCCGCCCATGTAGGGCTGCAGCACCTCGGGCACGGCGATCGAGCCGTCTTCCTGCTGATAGGTTTCCATCACCGCGATCAGCGCGCGGCCGACCGCGGTACCGGAGCCGTTCAGCGTGTGCACGAATTGCGGCTTGCCGTCCGCCCCGCGATAGCGCGCGTCCATGCGGCGGGCCTGGAAATCGCCGCACACCGAGCAGCTCGAGATTTCGCGGTAGGCGCCGCCCTCGCCCTGTCCCGGCATCCAGACCTCGATGTCGTAGGTTTTTTGCGCGGCAAAGCCCATGTCGCCGGCGCACAGCGTCATCACCCGGTAATGCAGATCGAGCCTGCGCAGCACCTCCTCGGCGCAGGCCAGCATCCGCTCATGCTCGTCGCGGCTGGCCTCCGGCGTCGTGATCGAGACCAGCTCGACTTTTGTAAATTGATGCTGGCGGATCATGCCGCGGGTGTCGCGCCCGGCCGCCCCCGCCTCGGCGCGGAAACACGGCGTCAGCGCCGTCAGCCGCATCGGCAATTCTTTCCCGTCGAGGATGGATTCGCGAACGAGGTTTGTCAGAGGGACTTCGGCGGTGGGGATGAGCCAGAAGCGATTAGGGTCAGCTGTGAGATGAATATTCTCCAAGGTCTTCTTTTGCGCTTTTTCAATTCCTTCCTGTCGAGCGAACTCAAGAACATAGTCTCGCTGACGATTAATATCTTCCAAGAAATTTGCGCGAAGGACACCCTCGGGGAAAGCAGCAAACTGATCATCATGAAATTTTGGGAGTTGCGCCGTTCCGAACATCGCCGCGTCTCGCACCAACAGCGGCGGATTGATTTCGCTATAACCGTGCTCGCCTGTATGCAGATCGAGCATGAATTGCCCGATCGCACGCTCCAGCCGTGCCAGCCCCTTCTTAAGCACGACGAAACGCGCACCGGAGAGTTTCGCCGCAGCTTCAAAATCCATGAAGCCAAGCGCGCCGCCGAGATCGTCATGCGGTTTTGGCGCAAAGGCATAGTTAGGCACCGCGCCGAAGATGTGGCGCTGCACATTGCCGTGCTCGTCGACGCCGTCGGGGACGTCGTCCGCGGGCAGGTTCGGAATTGCGGCCAGTTCCTTGGCGAGTTCTTCATCTGCCGCCTTGGCCGCGGCTTCGAGCTGCGGCAGGGTGGTCTTGAGTTCCGCCACTTCGGCCATCAGGACGGCGGCGCGCGCGTCGTCCTTCGCCTTCTTGGCGTCGCCGATTTCCTTCGAGGCCGCGTTGCGCCGCGCCTGCGCCCGCTCCGACGCCAGGATCGCCGTGCGGCGCTTTTCGTCGATCGCGAGCAGCGAAGCCGACAACGGCTGTAGCCCGCGCCGCTCTAAGGCGGCGTCGAAGGCTTGAGGGTTGTCACGGATCGATCTGATGTCGTGCATGGGCTTTGGTCCTGAAGCTCAAGTTGACGTTCAACAATAACGTCAACAGTCAACGGCGGCCACCAAGTAACCCGGAAAGCGGCGATTGGAAATACCGACGGCAAAGCCGGGAGCACGGCCATCCAACCCCAGAAGCCGTCATCGCCCGCGAAAGCGGGCGATCCAGTATTCCAGAGCGCTGCGAATCGATGCGGGAAGCCTCGACGTGCTGGATACTCCGCTTTTGCGGAGTATGACGGCCATGATTGGGAGCGGCGCAGTGCGCTCTCGCTGCGCCCCTACTCCGCCGGAGTCGGATTTGGCGGCGGCGGCGCGGCGGAGGGAGGTGCTGCGGCGGCCTTGGCGGTGGCGGCGCGCTTTTCCACGATCCGCACCGCGATGATCGAGCCTTCGTACAGCAACAGCAGGGGCACCGCCAGCGAGGCCTGGCTGAGCACGTCGGGCGGCGTCAGGACCGCGGCGATGATGAAGGCGACCACGATGAAATAGCGGCGCTTGTCGCGCAATTGCTTGGAGGTGATGATGCCGATCCGCCCCAGCAGCGTCAGGATCACCGGCAGCTGGAACGCGATGCCGAAGGCAAAGATCAGCGACATCATCAGCGACAGATATTCGCCGACCTTGGGCAACAGCTGGATCTGCGCGGTCTCGGCGCCGCCGACCTGCTGCATGCCGAGCGAGAACCGCACCAGCATCGGCAGCACCACGAAATACACCAGCATCGAACCCATCACGAAGAAGAACGGGGTCGCGATCAGGTAGGGCAGGAACGCGCCGCGCTCGTGCTTGTAGAGGCCGGGGGCCACGAATTTGTAGATCTGCGCGGCCACGATCGGAAACGAGATGAAGCCGGCACCGAACATCGCCAGTTTCAACTGAGTCAGGAAATATTCCAACAGCGCGGTGTAGATGAATTTGGAGTTTTCCGGACCGGCGACCCAGACGAACGGCCACACCAGCACGTTGTAGATCTGCTTGGCGAAGAAGAAGCAGAAGATGAAGGCAACCCCGAACGCCAGCAACGCCTTGATCAGCCGCGAGCGCAGCTCGATCAGATGGTCCATCAGCGGCGCCTTGCTGGCCTCGATGTCCTCGGCGGTCATGACGCTTTGGCGTCCTTGAGGATATCGGCCGCGGTGTCCGCGGGCTGCGGCTGAGGTTCCGGCGTGATCGCCAGCGGCTCCGACACCGCGGCGTGGGTATCAGCCTCGACAAAGGTCTGAGGCGTCGGCGGCTCCGGCGTGGTCGGCGTCACCGGATCGATCGCCGGCGCGTCATTTGACGTCGCCGGCTTGTCAATGTCGTCGATCCGCAGGGAGGCGCTGACATCCTTTTGCAGGGAGCTCATGACGCTGCCGCCGGTGAAGCCGGCGGCGGCCTCCTTGACCTCGTCAAAACTCTTTTTGAGGTCGGCCATTTCGGCTTCGCGCATCGCTTCCTGGAACTGGCCCTGGAATTCGGCGGCCATTTTGCGCGCCTTGCCCACCCACTGCCCGACCATGCGCAGCACGCCCGGCAATTCCTTCGGGCCGATGGCAATCAGCGCGACAACCGCGATGACAACAAATTCACTCCACCCGATGTCGAACATGAAAAAATCCGCTCACGCGAGGCCATTCCCGCCCGATCCTTGCCGACAGGATTTACCTTGCCAACAAGATTCGGGCCGCCCGCGTCTCCCTCAAGGCTTCCGTTCAGACAGCCTTGCTGCCGACATCCGACCGCGCCGCGGTTGGCGCGGCGCTGTGGTCGATCGTCTTCACGGGCTCGGGCTTTTCCGCAGTCTTTTCATCATCCTGCATGCCCTTCTTGAAGGCCTTGATGCCCTGCGCAACGTCGCCCATCAGGTCCGAAATCTTGCCGCGGCCGAACAACAGCAGGACGACTGCGATCACCACGATCCAGTGCCAAATGCTAAGCGAACCCATCCTGCAACCCTCCAAACATACCGGCCGGAGACCCGGCCTGATCTTGTATCGAAACTAGGCGCAGGAGGTGTCAAAAACAAGGACTTAAGCCGCGTCAAATCGCTGTTGGCGCGGTACCGTTAATTGGCGGCGGCGATTGGTCGCGGCCGCCGCGCGAAAGCGGAACTAGCTCTCGCCCTCTCCTTCCGGCTCGACCGCCGGCGCCAGCGCCAGTTCCAGATCGCCGATCTCCAGCGGGTCCTCGTCATCACGCAAGGCCGGGTCGTCCGACGGGGTCGGAACGCTGAAGCCGGAGGGCAGCCGCGAATCCATCAGGCCGGTGCCTTTCAGTTCCTCCAGCCCCGGCAGATCGCCGAGCGCCTCCAGGCTGAACTGCGACAGGAAGGCCTCGGTGGTTCCGAAGGTCAGCGGCCGGCCGGGCGTCTTGCGGCGCCCGCGCGGACGGATCCATCCGGTTTCCAACAGCACATCCAGCGTGCCCTTGGAGGTGACCACCCCGCGGATTTCTTCGATCTCGGCGCGCGTCACCGGTTGATGATAGGCGATGATCGCGAGCATCTCGATGGCCGCGCGCGACAGCCGCCTGGTCTCGGTGCTCTCCCGTGTCATCAGCCAGGACAGGTCGCCCGCGGTGCGGAAGGTCCATTTGTTGGCGACGCGAACCAGGTTGACGCCGCGCAAGGCGTAGTCGGCCTGCAATTGCGCCAGCGCGGCCTTGATGTCGACGCCATCGGGCATGCGCTTGGCAAGCGTGGCCTGATCGAGCGGTTCGGCCGAGGCGAACAAAAGGGCTTCCAGCAGCCGCAATTCCTCGGGCCGTGCTTGCGGATCCACCGGACTCTGCTCGGCATCGACGATGCGTTTTTCCGCCAGGCTTGCCATGGCTCGGTCTCCTTCTTCCACTTACTCGGCCGGCAGATCCGGCGCGGTCATCGCGTCGGATACTGGCTGCGGCGGACGCTTTCGAAAATACAGCGGCGCGAACGCCTCTTTCTGGTGCAGTTCCACCTCGCCTTCCCGGACCATTTCCAGCGCGGCGGCAAAGCTGGAGGCAAACACGGTGGCCTTCTGCGAGGGGTCGACGACGTAGGCGAGCAGGTATTCGTCGAGGCGGCTCCAGTCCTCAGCCATTCCAACCAGGCGCTCCAGCGACGCCCGTGCTTCGTTCAGCGACCACACCGTGCGTCTGGCCAGATGCACCGTCGCCAGCACCCGCTGCTGGCGCTGCGCGGCATAGGCGGTAAGCAGGTCGAACAGGGTCGCGGTAAACTTCGGATGGCGGATTTCGGCGATCGATTCCGGATTGCCGCGCGGAAAAATGTCGCGCTGCAATTGCGGCCGGTTCATCAGCCGGTTCGAGGCCTCGCGAATCGCTTCCAGACGGCGCAGCCGGTTGGCCAGCGCGGTGGCCATTTCCTCGGCGCTCGGGCCGTCCGCGGAAGGCGGCTCGGGCAGCAGCAGCCGGGATTTCAGGAAAGCCAGCCATGCCGCCATCACCAGATAATCGGCGGCAAGCTCGAGCCGGATTTTTCGCGCGGCCTCGATGAACACCAGATACTGGTTGGCCAGAGCCAGAATGGAAATCTTGGCAAGATCGACCTTCTGGTGCCGCGCCAGCGCCAGCAGCAGGTCCAGCGGACCCTCATAGCCCTCGACATCGACCACCAGCAACGGCTCGCCATCGGCGAGTTCGGTGGGCCGCCCGGTTTCAAACGATAATATCTCCGCCGTCATGCGCCTGCCGTCCCTGCTCTGGTGATCAACGCATCCAGTTCGGCCCGTGCCGCCAGCCGGTCGAACGGCTTCGGAGGCTGGCGCGATGCCAGCGCCCTTGCCGCCCGCTCCAGCGCCCTGCCCGACAATTCCGGCGTCTCGGCCGCCACCTCGCGCATTTCGTCGAGCTTGCCGTTGCAATGCAGAACCATGTCGCAGCCTGCACCGATGATGGCTCTGGTTCGCTCGGCGATCGAGCCCGCCAGCGCGTTCATGGACACGTCATCGCTCATCAACAAACCTTGGAACCCGATCACGCGGCGAATCACCTGTTCGATGATTGTCGCAGAAGTCGTCGCCGGTTGGGCGGGATCCAGTGCGCTAAACACAACATGTGCGGTCATCGCCATCGGCAGGTCCGCAAGCTGTTGAAATGCGGCAAAATCGGTCCGTTCCAGCTCCGATTTCGGCGTATCGACCACCGGAAGCCCGAAATGAGTATCCGCGGTGGCCCGCCCATGGCCGGGAATGTGCTTGAGCACCGGTAAAACGCCGCCCTGCTGCAGCCCCTCGGTCACCGCGCGGGCGATCGCGGCGACCTTGACCGGCTCGGTGCCATAGGCCCGGTTGCCGATTACGGCGTCGGCGCCGGCTACCGGCACGTCCGCCAGCGGCAGGCAATCGACGGTGACGCCGGCCTCATACAGGTCCGCCGCCATCAGCCGCGCGCTCAGCCTCGCCGCGGACAGGCCGAGCCGGTGATCGATGTCGTAGAGCGCGCCAAATAGAGCTCCCGGCGGATAGACCGGCCAGTTCGGAGGGCCGAAGCGCTGCACCCGGCCGCCCTCCTGGTCGATCAGGACCGGGGCGTCGGGATCGGCAACGGCTTTTCGTAATTCCCCAACCAGCCGAATCACTTGTTCCGGCGTCTCGATATTCCGCTTGAACAGAATGAAGCCCCATGGCCGCTGCGCGCGGAGGAATTCGCGCTCCGTAGCGCTTAATTCGGTGCCTGCGATGCCTGTGATGAATGCCCTGCGCATGGGGCCGATTAGCCCGCCATCAGCCCAGGGGTCAAGGAAACGGCCGTTAATTCCTTTGGACGACGCATTGTCCGCCCGCAGTCTTCAGACTGCCGCAGAACTGCGAGGCCTCGTCGGGAGAATCGAACGGGCCCACCATGGCGCGGTAATAGATGCCCTTGTCGCCGAGGTCGGCGCGTTTGATCAGCGGCGTGCGCGAGCCCAGGACCGCCGGGAATTTGCCCTGCAGCACCTTGTAGGAGGCCTGCGCGTCGGCCTCGTTCTTCTGCGAAGACACCTGGACCAGATATCCGCCGCCGACTCCGCCACCGCTGGGCGCCAATTGTACCGGGGGATTGGCCGCGACCCTCGTTCGCGGTTCCGCAACCGGAGCTGGGGCCGGAGCCGGTTGAGCGGCCTGCGGCGACAACGACAACGGCGCGCTGGCGCTCGAGGCATTGGCATTGGCCGCCGACGCCGCAGCTTGGTTGCGTTGGGCCGCCGCGGCCGCGCGCGCAGCCGGCGCCGGTTTTGCCGCCGCGGGCTGACCGGCTGCCGCAGCCTGGGTCACCGGCGTCGCGGCACTGTCAGGCTGGTCGCCTCGGACCGAAAAGGTCTTGATCTTTCGCGGCTCGCTGTTCGGCATCGTGCCATTGCCGGCGGTTGCCGGCGGGGCTGCCGCGGGCGCCACGCTCGCCACCGACGGAGGATTGGCATTCGGGTTCAGCGGCGGAAACACCATGCGCGGCCCCGCCGATTTGGGATTGACGTCGACAGGGGCTTCTTCGCGCGGAACGATTTTCTCGGCGCCGTCGCTGGCTGCCAGGCGGTCCGGCAGCTTGCCGCTGCCATCGGTGGGCGCCGGCATGATTTTGGTCGGGCTTGTGTCGGCCCGGATGATCGGAGGTTCGCCGCTGCGGGACGATCCGACATAGGTGCGATAGGCGAACGCAGCGCCGGTCCCCACCACAGCCAAAGCCAGCACGACCACCACGGTGAAGATGCCGCCGCGGCGTTTGCGGACCGGTTCGTCGGCGCCGTCGTCATAGTTCTCCTGATAGCCATAGGGATCGTCGGCATAGGCCTGTTCGTGCGGCGCCTGCGGCGGCGCGCCGTAATCGGGCTGGCCATACAGCGCCTCGTCGTAGCGCGACGGATCGGGCTCGTGATCGGTCTCGGCGAATGGCGGCGCGGGGTGATATTCCGGCTCAGGCGCGACCAGCGGCGTTGCGTAACGCTTCAGGGGATGCACCGAGCTCGGATAATCCTGCTCTTGAACTTCCTGCCGGGCGGCGCGCTGCATCCATGGCGGCGGGCCGGCAGCAGGGCCGTCGTCGGGCGGCGCGGGAGGGTCGTAGGAATCGCGGGTGCCGCCGCGCGGCGCCAGCGGCTGATTGGCCCGGCCGATGCCGGCGAACGGATCGGTCTGACCGATCAGCCTCGCGAGTTCGGCCAGGGGATCGCTCTCAGCCCCCGCAGACGCATGCTGGTCGTCGCCGCGATCATAATCATCGTCGCCGGGAAACGGTCGGTCCTGAAATCGATCAGCCATCGTGATGATGCGTCCCCATCGGGAAAGCCGCCAGCCCGCTCTTGCAAACGAACCAACCACTGCCAGAAGCCGTCACAGATCCCCATGTGAGCGGCGTTTGCCCCTGCCTATCGCATCTCGTCCGGAGCATGGACGCCGAGAACGGCGAGCCCAGATGCCAGAACCGAGACGACGCCCTGAACCAAAGCCAGCCGCGCCTTTGTCATGTCTGCATCATTATTGATAATGAAGCGTAAATAGGGCAAATCGCGGCCCCGTGTCCACAGCGCATGAAATTCGCTGGCGAGATCATAGAGGTAAAACGCGATTCGGTGCGGCTCATGGGCCACCGCCGCCGCCTCGATCATCCGGGGATAGAGCGCAAGCCGCCTCAGCAGATCGAGTTCCGCGGGGTCGGTCAGCCGCTCCACCGGCGCATCCGCCAGGAATGCCGCCCGTGCCCCGGGCAGCTCCGGCAGGTCGGGGACGACTTCGCGGGCATTGCGGAACACCGAGTGGCCGCGGGCATGACCGTACTGCACGTAGAACACCGGGTTCTCGCGCGACTGCTCGATCACCTTGGCAAGGTCGAAATCCAGCACGGCGTCGTTCTTGCGGAACAGCATCATGAAACGCACCGCGTCCTTGCCGACCTCGTCGACCACCTCGCGCAGCGTGACAAAATCGCCGGACCGTTTCGACATTTTCACCGGCTCGCCGTTGCGCAACAGTTTTACCAGCTGCACGATCTTGACGTCGAGCGCGGCCTTGTCGCCGGTGATCGCCTTGACCGCGGCCTGCATGCGCTTGACATAGCCGCCGTGGTCGGCGCCCCAGACGTCGACCAGGTTGCGAAAGCCGCGGTCGAACTTGTCCTTGTGATAGGCGATGTCGGAAGCGAAATAGGTGTAGGAGCCGTCGGACTTCAAGAGCGGCCGGTCGACGTCATCGCCATAGTTCGTGGCCCGGAACAACGTCTGCTCGCGATCCTCGTAATCCTCGACCGGGCCGCCCTTGGGCGGCGGCAGGCGGCCCTCATAGACGGCGCCCTGGGAACGAAGATAGTCGATGGTCTGGCTGACCCGGTTGTTTCCGGTTTCGATCAGCGACCGCTCGGAGAAGAAGACGTCGTGCCTGATGCTGAGCGCGGCGAGATCACCCTTGATCTCCGCCATCATCATCGCGATGGCCTTGCCGCGCACGGCCGGCAGCCATCCGGCTTCCGGCATCGTCAATAGCTTGTCGCCATCTTCAGCGGCCAGCGCCTGCCCCACCGGCTTCAGATAGTCGCCGGGATACAGCCCTTCCGGCATTTCGCCGATGTTCTCACCCAAGGCCTCGCGGTAGCGCAGGAACGCCGAGCGCGCCAGCACGTCGACCTGGGCGCCGGCGTCGTTGATGTAATATTCGCGTGTCACGTCATAGTCGGCAAACGCCAGCAGGCTGGCCAGCGCATCGCCGAACACCGCGCCGCGGCAATGACCGACATGCATCGGCCCGGTCGGATTGGCCGAGACGTATTCGACGTTGACCTTTTCGGCCGCCCCTATGCCACTGCGACCATAAGTGTCGCCCTCGCGCAGCACCGTGCGCAGCGCCTGCGCCCATACCGCCGGCTTCAGGGTGAGATTTATAAAACCGGGACCAGCGACGTCGACGGACGCAATCAGATCGTCCGACCGCAACCGGGCTGCGATCTGCTCGGCCAGATCGCGTGGTTTTGCCTTGGCCTCCTTGGCCAGCACCATCGCCGCATTGGTCGCCATATCGCCGTGCGACGGATCCTTTGGCGGCTCGACCACCACGCGCGCCAGGTCGATCTCGGCGCCGAGTTGCGCTGCACAGACAGCCCGCACGCGCGCCAGCACGTTGGCGAAAAGATGCTGCGGTGAGGCTTGATCGACCATGGAGGGTGCTTGGGGCTGTAAAACTGCGCCTGATCGCAGGCCGCTTGGCCCGCCGCCTAACGCAAATCCGGGGTCGAGTCAAAAAGCCTCTGATGTTCCGTCAGGGCAAAACGGTCGGTCATCCCGGCGATGAAGTTGCCGATCCGCCGCGCCTGCGCGGTTTCGGTCTCGGCCTGGCCGCCCTCTGGCGGCAGCCATTCCGCCGGCAGATCGCCCGGCATCTCCTGATAGCGTGCGAACAGGTCGAACAGGATCTGTTCGGCGTCGCCCATCACCCGCATCACCCGCGAATGGCGGTACATCCTTTGTTTCAGGAACGCCTTGATTTCGGCCTCTGCGGCCGCCGCCTGCGCCGGAAACGCGATCAGCATGTCGCCATGGTTGCGGACGTCGTCGACCGAATGCGGCCGGGCCGCCTGCAGGCGCCGACCCGCCTCCAGGACCACCGCCCCGATCAGATAGGAGATCAGTTCGCGCACCAGTTCGGCGCCGCGCCTGACCTCGTCGAGATCGGGATAATGCCTGGCGATTTCGGCGATCATGTCGGCCGCGAGCGGCATGACCCTGAGATCGTCGACCGCAAACAGGCCGGCGCGCAGGCCATCGTCGATGTCATGGGCGTCGTAGGCAATGTCGTCCGCGATCGCCGCGACCTGGGCCTCCAGCGAGGCAAAACTCCACAGTTCCAGATCATAAGTCGCGACATAGTCTGATATCGCGGAGGGAATGCCGTGGTCGCGATAACGCCCGACCGCGGCCCCGTTCGGGTCCGTCAGGGGGCCGTTGTGCTTGACGATGCCCTCCAGCGATTCCCAGGTCAGATTGAGCCCGTCGAATTCGGGATAGCGATGTTCCAGCGCGGTGACGACGCGCAGGGTCTGGGCGTTGTGATCGAACCCGCCATGGTCGCGCAGACAGGCGTCGAGGGCGCGCTCGCCGGCATGCCCGAACGGCGGATGGCCGAGGTCGTGGGCCAGCGCCAGGGTTTCGGTGAGGTCCTCGTCGAGCCCGAGCTGCCGGGCCAGCGCGCGGGCGATCTGCGCCACTTCGAGCGTATGGGTCAGCCGGGTGCGGTAATGATCGCCTTCGTGGAACACGAAGACCTGGGTCTTGTGCTTCAGGCGGCGAAAGGCGGTGGAATGGATCACCCGGTCGCAATCGCGCCGGAACGGACTGCGGGTCTTGCTCGGCGGCTCGGCGAACAGCCGGCCGCGGCTGCGGTCGGGATCGCAGGCATAGGCCGAGCGAGGAGCAGCCATTCCGACCGACACGGCGTTTTTAGCCCTTATCCATTTGATTCCGTTGCCCGGCGCACTTAACTATGGGTTGCGGATTATTCAAATCTTTTGACCATTCCCGCACGAGGGTTCGGAGCAGCCATGACTTTAGCCAGCGTCACCATCAGCGAACGGGCGGCCCGCCGCATCGGGGAAATCCTCAAGACCGAAGGCGATGGCGCCATGCTGCGAATCAGCGTCGAGGGCGGCGGCTGCTCGGGCTTCCAGTACAAATTCGACGTCGAGCACGCCCAGGCCGACGACGACCTCGTCATCGCCCGCGACAGCGCGGTGGTGCTGGTCGATCCGGCCTCGGTGCCGTTTCTGGCCGGTTCCGAGGTGGATTTCGTCGACGACCTGATCGGCGCCTCGTTCCGGGTGGTCAACCCCAACGCCACGGCCTCCTGCGGCTGCGGCACCAGTTTTTCGATCTGAGGGCTGCCAATCAGGATCTCGCCGGATAGCGGGCAACTGCACGCTTGTGCTATGCGACCCGCGTCAGGTCGGCCTCGAACGCGCGGCGCATCTTGCCGAAGGCGGTATCCAGGCGGTCGACCATGTCCCGCAACTCGTCGGCGCTGATGTTGGCCGCCCGGCGTTCGATCAGCCTGGCGATTTCCGAGGTCTCATGGGCGCCGAGGGTTCTGGCCGAGCCCTGCAGCGCGTGAGCCTCGATCTCGATCCGCTCGCGGTCGTTGCCCTCGGTGAACTGCCGGAACAGCGCCAGGCGGGTTTCGGTCTCGCGTGCGAACACCGCGAACGTCTGCTGCACGCCGTCTTCCCCGATCGCCTCGGTCAGTTGCGCCAGCGCCGTGCGGTCGAGCGACGCCGATACCGCCTTCTTTGCCGGGTCCGCCGGCGAGGCCGCGGCCGGCATTGCCGCATGGCCGATCGCCCGCAGCATCGCGGCGACCAGAGCCTGCTTGCGCAGCGGCTTGGCGATAAAGTCGGACATGCCGGCCTCGCGGCACAGCTTGGCGTCCTCGGCGAAGGCATTGGCGGTCAGCGCAATGATCGGCAACGCGCCGAAGCGCCCGCCGCGGGCCCGGATCGCCCTGGTCGCCGCCAGACCATCCATTTCCGGCATCCGCACATCCATCAGCACGAGGTCGAAATCGGCCTCGGTCGCCGCCTGAACCGCCTGCACCCCGTCGGTCACGATCCGCGTCTCCGCGGTGAATTCCTGCAGCATCTTCACCACCACCATCCGGTTGGTGGCGTCATCCTCCGCGATCAACACCCGCAGCGGACGGCGGAGTTTTGCGATGCGGGCCTTGAGATCGTCGGCCCCGACCCGGTCGGTGCGGCGGTCCGTCACTACCTTGTCGCTCCAGGGCAAGATCAGGCTGAAGCCGAACGTCGCCCCTTCCGCCGGCAGCGAGCTGACGCCGATGGTCCCGCCCATCTGCTCGACGATGCGGCGGCTGATGGCGAGGCCGAGGCCGGTACCGCCGAAGCGGCGGTTGATCGAGACGTCGGCCTGGGCAAAATCGGTGAACAGGCGGTCGACGCGATCCGGCGGAATGCCGATGCCGCTGTCGGTCACCCGCCATTCCACGGTGGCGCGGCGCTCGTCCTGCGATGTGCAACCGACCGCGATGGTCAGGCCGCCGCGCTCGGTGAATTTCACGGCATTGGAGGCAAGGTTGAGCAGGACCTGGCGGATCCGCGCCGGGTCGCCGTTCAGCGCCGAGGGAAGTCTGGGATCGATCTCGACCTTGACCGCCAGTCCCTTGGTCCTGGCGCTGGCTCCGATGATCGAGGCAACCGCCTCCACCAGCGCCGCCGGCGAAAAATCGATGGCCTCGAACTCGAACCGGCCGGCTTCGAGTTTTGAAAGGTCCAGGATATCGTTGAGGATGCGCTGCAGATTGTCGCCGGATTCCCGGATCGTGGCCACCGCGTGATACTGCTCCGGATCGAGGTTGGTCTCCAGCAGCATGCTTGCCAGGCCGAGTACGCCGTTCATCGGGGTGCGGATTTCATGGCTCATCATCGCGAGGAAGCCCGACTTGGCGCGATTTTCCGCCTCGGCCTGCTTGGCGCGCCAGCGTTCCGTGACATCGCGGCCGACACCGCGGTAGCCGGCAAATTGGCCGTTGTGATCGAGCGTCGGCTTGGCGGTCAACGCCCAAAGACGGGGCTGCCCGCCGGCGACGGCATGGACAACGACCTCGTGCAGCGGCTCGCGCTTTTCCATCAGCGCGACGATATTGGCCAGCGTCGGCCCGTCGGAGGGGCACAGCATCGCCAGCGCCTCGGCCAAACCCGCGCCCTGCAGCAACGGCCGCGGAATTTGCGCCACTTCGACGAAGCGCTCCGGGACATGAATCAACCTGCCCCCGGTATCGGTCTGCCACAGCCAGTCGCTGGCGTTTTCCTGGAACTCCTTGAGCAGCAGCGAAATGGTCTCGGTCTGGCGTTCGAGCTGAAACTGCGCCCGCAGATTGTCGAAAAACAGATTGCCGTTCGAGACCAGGTTGCGGGAGATGAAGACCGCGTAGATCAGCAGGAAAATTGCCGTGACGGCATAGGTTTCGTCTCGGCAGAGCAGCAGGGCCAGCGCCGACGCCGCGGTCATGGTCCAGGTGTAGGTCAGTCCAGCGCTCGGCACCGTGGAGAGCGCGAAGCCGCCCGCCGAGATCATTCCCGCCATCAGGCATGCCACGATCAATTGATGGCTCGGCCCGGCCACCGGAAGCAACACCACCGACATCGCTCCCCAGATCAGCGCCAGGACAAAGGCCTGCACCGTCATGCGCCGGGTGCCATTGCGCGATGCTTCCCTCGGCGCACGGCGCCGCGACCGAGCCCACGACCGTGTCGCCATGACCGCGGCGGAAGCAACCGCCAGCGCCCAGGCGACCAGGAAAATATTCGAGCCGCTATTCCAGAACACGAAGAGGATAATCGCGGCGTTGGCCAGATTGATGGTCATGGTGATCGGCACAAGGCGTGTCACCGCATCAATCTGCTTGGCGCGAATCCGGCGCATCTCGCGTTCGCCGACCTCGTCGGCTTCGTGCCTGGCGCCGCCAAGCCAGTCCGGAAGCGCGAACAAGCCCGACCGCCGGTCGTGCGGCATTGGTTCCGAGGCCGAAGGTCGATCGGGCCGTCCCATGATACACCCAGCCTCGCCGGCCATGATTTGAGGACATCGCGGCGCCACTCGCCACGAGGCGTCGAGCAGGATGACGCCGCCGGCGCTTCAGCGACGTTAATTTACGGCCCGTAATACTACCGGGTCGGAGCTTCCCGGCGGGTTGCGGGAACGGGGGCGAGGCCTGCCCGCGCGGCGTTCTCGACCTCGTCGAGCTGCCCATGGTATGCCACGCGGGCGAAAATTCGCGGGCTACCTGGCCGGGGCAAATTCATGCGTATTGCGACCTGGAACGTGAACTCGATCCGACAGCGGCTCGACCATCTCCTGAGCTGGCTTCGGGATTGTGACCCCGACATCGTCTGCCTGCAGGAAATCAAATGCGTCGACGAGGCATTCCCGCGGGAGGCGATCGAGGCGCTCGGCTATAATGTGGTCACCCACGGTCAGAAGACCTTCAACGGGGTGGCCTTGCTGTCGAAGCTGCGCTTCGATGAAACCAAGCCGCAACTGGCCGGCGACGACGAAGATCTGCATGCCAGGTTTCTGGAGGGCGTGGTGACGCTGAAGCATGGCGTGCTGCGCATCGCCTGCCTCTATCTGCCCAACGGCAATCCTCCGGAAACCGAAAAATACCCCTACAAACTCAAATGGATGTCGCGGCTTCTTGAGTATTCGAAAGAGCGACTGAAGACCGAGGAGCCGCTGGTGCTGGCCGGCGATTTCAATGTCATTCCGAAGCCCGAGGACGTTCATAATCCGGCGGCCTGGGTCAACGATGCCCTGTTCCGGCCGGCCACCCGCGAAAGCTTCCAGACCCTGCTAGGCCTCGGTCTCACCGACGCGCTGCGCGCCGTCACCGACGCGCCGGGACAGTACACCTTCTGGGATTACCAGGCCGGTGCCTGGCAGAAAAACCACGGACTGCGCATCGATCATCTGTTGCTGTCGCCGCAAGCCAGCGACCGGCTGGTCGATGTTGGCATCGACAGCTATGTGCGGGCCTGGGAAAAACCGTCCGACCATGTCCCGGTCTGGATCGATCTCGACCTCGATGCGGCCTGACGGAACTTAGGGGCATAGCCCGGGCTGGGGCGGTGGGCACGGCGCATGCGCGCCTTTTTGCCCACCCGAACGTCCCTCAATCCCGGCGGCCCTGCACCCAGTGCTCGAGCATCTGCAACGCCATCGCACGGTCATCGTCGGAGGCCTTGCTGATCGCCTTGTTGTAGCTTTCCTTGATCCAGGTTTCGTCCGGCGCGGCGCTGTCGCGCGCCAAGGTCAGCCACATCAGCCCGCGGGCGGCCTGGCGCGGCAGTTGCTCGCCATTGAACAGCATCTGGCCAAGCAGGGCCTGGGCCTGGTGCTGGCCCTTCTGGGCGGCAAGGCCGAGCCAGCGCGCGCCGTAGCGGAAATCGTCCGGCGAGGTGCCGACGCCCTTGAGATAGAGCCGGGCCAGATCATATTGCGCGTCGGCATTGCCGAAATACGACGCGGCATAGGAGAACATCTCCCGCGCCCGTTCCGGATCCGACTTGATCTTCGAGTTGGGAATGCCGTTGAGGTAGTATCTCCCCAGCGCCACAAAGGCGTTGGCCACGATCGCCGCCTGCGGCGCCGACGGGCTGTCCTCGGCATGCGCATTGGCTATGCGGCTGAAATATTCGAAGGCGCGAAGATCGTCCTGGGTGACGCCATCGCCGGCGGCGTACATCTTGCCCAGTTTCCATTGCGCAATCGGATGCCCGCCTTCGGCGGCATATTGCAGCGAGGTCAGCGAGCTGCTGTCGGTTGACGCCGGCTGCGACGGCTGGATCGCCTTCTTCAGCGCCGCCGCGGCCCCGGGTTCTGCCGAAACCACGGGAATCGCCGAATCCTGGTTCGCCGGCGCGCCGTCGAAGGCAAATACCGGAACGGCCACCGTCGTGGTCGCTAAAATCAATGCAAAAATGGTACGCTCAAATGTCCGCATAACACTGTTTCTCGTGCGCCCCGCCCGGATGGGTTACGGCGCCATCCACCGCCGGCCCGACCTGCTGGGCATATTTCCAGAGTGCACCTGACGTATGGTTGGTCGGCCGCGGCTGCCATTTGGTCTTGCGTTTGGCCAGCTCCGCGTCGGTCAATTTTACGTTAAGTATTCCAGCCTCGGCGTCGATTTCGATGATGTCGCCGTCCTGCAACAGCGCGATCGGCCCACCCACGGCGGCTTCCGGCCCGACATGGCCGATGCAGAAGCCGCGGGTCGCCCCGGAGAACCGGCCGTCGGTGATCAAGGCGATCTTGCCGCCCATGCCCTGCCCGGTCAGCGCCGCCGTGGTCGAGAGCATTTCGCGCATGCCGGGACCGCCGCGCGGCCCCTCATAGCGGATCACGATGACCTCGCCTTCGCGGTAGGTCTTCTTCTGGACCGACTCGAAGGCATCCTCTTCCCGGTCGAAACAGCGCGCCGGCCCGGTAAATTTCAAATTCGACATGCCCGCGACTTTCACGATCGCGCCCTCGGGTGCGAGATTACCCTTCAGGCCGACCACACCGCCGGTGACGGTGATCGGCTTGTCGGCGGGCCGCACCACGTCCTGATGCGGATTCCATTTCACGCTCTGGAGGTTTTCTGCGATCGTGCGGCCGGTGACTGTCAGGCAGTCGCCGTGCAAATGGCCGTTGTCGAGCAGCGTCTTCATCAGAAGCGGTATGCCGCCAGCTTCGAACATGTCTTTGGCGACATAACGACCGCCCGGTTTCAAATCCGCGACATAAGGTGTCTTTTTGAAGATTTCCGCGACGTCGAACAGGTCGAATTTGATGCCGCATTCATGGGCAATCGCCGGCAGGTGCAGCGCCGCATTGGTCGAGCCGCCCGAGGCGGCCACTACCGCCGCCGCATTCTCCAGCGCCCGGCGGGTGACGATGTCGCGCGGCCGGATGTTGAGCGCGATCAGCTCCATCACCTTCTCGCCAGCGGTCGTGCAGAAGGCGTCGCGGATCTCGTAAGGCGCCGGCGCGCCGGCCGAATAGGGCAGCGCCAGCCCGATGGCCTCGGATACCGTCGCCATGGTGTTGGCGGTGAATTGTGCGCCGCACGCGCCGGCCGACGGGCAGGCCACTCGCTCGATTTCGTCGAGATCGGCATCCGACATGGCGCCGACCGAGTGCTTGCCGACCGCCTCGAACATGTCCTGCACCGTGACCTGCTGGCCGCGGAAATTGCCCGGAAGGATCGAGCCGCCATAGATGAAGATCGAGGGCACGTTGAGCCGGACCATCGCCATCATCATGCCCGGCAGCGACTTGTCGCAGCCGGCAAGTCCGACCAGCGCGTCATAGGAATGGCCGCGGACGGTCAATTCGACGGAATCGGCGATGCATTCGCGCGACGGCAGCGATGAGCGCATGCCGTCATGGCCCATGGCGATCCCGTCGGTCACGGTGATGGTGCAGAATTCGCGCGGGGTGCCGCCGGCGGAGGCGACGCCCTTCTTGACCGCCTGGGCCTGGCGCATCAGCGAGATGTTGCAGGGCGCGGCCTCGTTCCAGCAC
>Ga0182030_10006124_pt1 | contig 25424 bp, 26 predicted proteins | sample 812S3MmetaG_FD_121299 | JGI IMG/M metagenome (GOLD analysis project Ga0182030, IMG submission 121299) | Permafrost microbial communities from Stordalen Mire, Sweden - 812S3M metaG (Illumina Assembly) | ecosystem: Environmental > Terrestrial > Soil > Wetlands > Permafrost | place: Sweden...
AACGGGGTCTGTGCCTTCATCGCGACGCTGCTGACGGTGGGCGTCCTGTGCGCGTGGCGCTTATACCATCTGACACCTCTCGCATCCGTCCCGGCGGCCGCGGTCGAGCCGCCGCTGCCCTAGTCAGACAGCCTGCCAACGGCGCCGCAGCGACAGCGGCGCGGAGCGGGTTCAGGGACGAGGCAGCGCCGATGATTGCCGGGCGCGACCGGCGGTCGCGCGGTCGTGGCTCAGCCGCGCATTGTCCTCGAGCGCACCCAGATATTGGCGTGCGGAGGCGATCATCGACTGGGGCTTGATGCCGAGTCTGGCAAAGCCGTCCTCGCTGCAGACGCTGTCGACCGTGAGCGAACGGTAGTTGTCGCTCGAGAACGGCCGTCCCGGGACGAAATTCATCACGACACCCTGCAGTCGTCCGACGAAGTCGGGCAGGCCGATGACCCAGCGCCGCCGGCCCGTGAGTTTCGCCACCAACTCGACGATTTCGCGCAAGGTGTACACCTTGGGGCCGCCCAACTCATAGGTCTGGCGGCTCGACGAGCCGCCGCGCAGACAGCGCAGCAGCGCCTCGATCACATCGTCCACCAGGACCGGTTGCAAAAGCGCATTCGGCCTCGCCAGAGGAAACACGAGGGGGATGGCTCCGAGGAGGGCCGCGAAGCGATTCAGGAAGGAGTCGCCAGGACCGAATATGACCGAGGGCTGGAAGATGGTCCAGTCGAGATGGGTGCCGCTCGCGCGGATCAATTTTTCGGCTTCGCCTTTCGACCTCAGGTAAAAGCTCGGCGCGTCAGGGGACGCCTTGAGCGCCGAGAGCTGCAGGAGCCTCGGTACGCCGGCGGATCGTGCCGCCTGCAGCACGACCTGCGTCAGCTCGGTATGGGCCCGCCGGAAACCGCCGCCGCCGAAACCGCGTTCGTTCAGGATGCCGACCAGGTTGATGACCACATCCTTGCCGCGGAAATTCTCGCTCAGCTGCGCCTCGTCATAGACGTCGCAGTTCTCCAGGGTGAGGCCGGGGAGGACGAGCAGGTGTTTGTGCAGTTCCCGGTCGCGCGACAACGCCGTCACCCGGTGTCCTTCCTTGATGAGGCGGGCGACGAGGCGCGTTCCGACGAATCCGGTGCCACCCAAGATCACGATCGACAATAGTTTCATAAGTTCATCGTATGGGAATGAGGATGGCGGACGAACCGCGCCGCACGTTGAGAAGCAACACATTAGCGCCCTTTGCGGCGTCGCGAAACGTCCTGGTGTTCGAGACCGGGATCCTGCCGACGCCGACGATGAGATCATCGACCCTGATGCCGGTCTGCGCGGCGGGGCTGCCTGCCTGGACCGCCCGCACCAGCACGCCGCCGCCGTCGGGCGCGTCGGTGAACACCGCGCCCTCGAGGGCCGGGCTGATCTCCGACGCATTGGCGATGTCCGTCTCGATGCGCTCCGCGATCACCGCCGTGACCTTGCGGGCGGCACCGTCGCGCAGCAGACCCACCTCCACCTTGTCGCCAAGCCGCATCAAGCCGATGGCGTTGCGAAGCTCTCCCTGACTCTTCACCGCCGCACCGTTGACGGAGGTGACGATGTCCCCGGTCTTGATGCCCGCGCGTTCCGCCGACGAGGCCGGCGCAACGGCGGTCACGAGCGCTCCGCTCGAGCCGGACAGGCCGTATTCCTTCGCGATTGCCGGAGTGACGGTGACGATGGTCACGCCGAGAATACCGCGTTTCACCTGGCCGTATTTGATGAGCTGATCCATCACGCCCTTGACCATGTTCACGGGAATGGCGAAGCCGATGCCGATGTTCCCGCCGCTGCCGGAGAAGATGGCCGAATTGATGCCGATCAGCTCGCCCCGCAGGTTCACCAAGGCGCCCCCCGAGTTGCCGGGATTGATCGAGGCGTCCGTCTGGATGAAGTCCTCATAGCCCTCGGGATTGATGCCGGAGCGGCCGAGCGCACTGACGATACCGGCAGTCACCGTGTTCTGCAGACCGAACGGGTTGCCAATCGCCACGACGTAGTCGCCGACCTCCAGATGCGCCGAATCGCCGAGCGGCATGGCCACCAGGTTCGGCTGCTTGGCCTGCAGCACGGCAATGTCGGCGCCTTCGTCCGTGCCGATCACCTTCGCGGAAAAACTCTGGTTGTCGAGCAATGTGACGGTAATCTCGCTGGCGTTCTCTACCACATGATGGTTGGTGACGATGTAGCCGTTTTTCGCGTCCACGATCACACCCGAGCCGGCGCTTTGGAACTGGCGTTCCCGTGGCACGTTGAAGAACCGCCTGAACATCGGGTCGTCCATCAGGGGATTGTGTGCAGGCGAATTCTCCCTGATCGTGCCGCGCGTCGCGATATTGACGACGGAGGGTGAAACCCGCTTGACCATCGGCGCGAGCGACGGCATTGGCGAATCCGCGGCAGTCGTCGTTGGCAGGGCTGCGCGAGGCCCGGGTCCGATCGTCAAGAGCGCGGAGGCGGTCAGCGCGGCGAGTGCCCTGCCAAATGTCATTTAAGGCCCATCCCACGATCGTCGTTCTGCGAAAACCCAAGAGGCCGGACGATCCGCTCGTCCGGCCTCGTTCAGCCGAGTTTACACTCACACGGCTGCATCGCGGATTGCGTCAAGCCGCCTCGACGCTAATCCGGTGGGGCTGAACCTGCGCGAGTTTGGGAATCGCGATTTCCAGGACGCCATGTGCCGACTTTGCCCGGATGTTCTGCACATCGGCGGTTTCCGGAAGGCTGAAACGCCGCTGGAATTCCCCGGTGGCTCGTTCCGTGCGGCGGTAGCCGTCGCGCGCGTCCCGCTGCACCGCCTCCCGGTGGCCGCGAACTGTGAGCACACCCTGGTCCGAGGTGATTTCCACGGCCTTCGGGTCCACTCCCGGCAGATCGACGCTCAACAGGAACTGATGCGCCTCTTCTTGGATGTCCACAGGTGGCAGCCAGGCACCGGAGTCTGCGGCGGTGGCGTGCGGTGCGCCGAACAGGCGATCCATGTCTTTTTGAAAACGATTGACGAGAGCCCAAGGCTCGTAGCGAACGACGGTCATGTCTGGATTCCTCATGAAAAAATTTGATAAACCGGCCAAAAGCCAGGGTTTGCAGCGCTGCTTGGGAGACTAGATTGGGACGCGGGGGAGCCATTTCAACCGGCATCCGATGCTTCCTTCCCGTTTGCGCCCGCAAACGCGACCGGTGTCAAGCGAACATAATGTGGATAAGGTGTGCAAACACAAGATGTTGCGATTAGGTGAATTCCCCTTTGACCGAAATTTACGATAGGGCGGGCAGGTAATTTATCGGCTTAATTCTATAACTATATGATAAATAACATTTTAAATGTCGAAAAATTACTTTAAAAAAATCTTGACGCTGCAACCGTCGAGTCTTAACCTGCGCGTCCGGACACAATATGTTGTGGTCCGAATTCGCAACGGGCCCTTTCGCTTCATCAATCAATTGCTGGCAAACATCGAGTCTGGGCGAACCGCCTTGCGTCTTTAACCTTTCGCGCGATATTACGAGGGAGCATTTTCAATACCCATGAACACGGTGGTCAAAATACAGCCCAAAGACGTCGCGAGCATCACGTTCCAGGAAGCGTCGTTCGACATCTGGGACAAAAAATACCGGCTCACTGCGAAGGATGGAACGCCCATCGACAAGTCGATGGACGACACATTCAAGCGGGTCGCGCGGGCGCTCGCCGACGTCGAAGCGGAAGAGCTGCGCGAAAAATGGTACGAGTCGTTTCTGTGGGCCTTGCGGCACGGCGCCATACCGGCCGGACGCGTCACCTCGAATGCCGGTGCGTTGGAGCACAAGCCGGCCACGTCGACCATCAATTGCACGGTTTCCGGGACGATCCGCGATTCGATGGACGATATTTTGAACAAGGTGCATGAGGCGGGGCTCACCCTCAAGGCGGGGTGCGGCATCGGCTATGAATTTTCGACGTTGCGTCCGCGCGGCGCGTACGTGTCAGGGGCCGGCGCTTATACGTCGGGGCCGCTGTCATTCATGGATATCTACGACAAGATGTGCTTCACCGTCTCCTCGGCCGGCGGCCGCCGGGGCGCGCAAATGGGCACGTTCGACATCGGCCACCCGGATGTCCTGGAGTTCATCCGGGCCAAGCGAGAGAACGGGCGGTTGCGGCAGTTCAACCTGTCGCTGCTCATCACCGACGAATTCATGAAGGCGGTCACCAGCGACAGCGAATGGAAGCTCGCCTTTCCGCTGGGGATCAAGGAATTCGAGGCCGAACGCCCCGACCTGGACGACGCCAAAAAATATGTGTGGCGTGAGTGGCCCCATACGGACGGCTACGTCGCGAACGACGAGGGTCTGGTTGCCTGCAAGGTCTACAAGACCCTGCCGGCACGGCGCGTGTGGGATGTCATCATGTCCTCCACCTACGACTTCGCCGAGCCCGGCTTCATCCTCATCGACAAGGTCAACGAGATGAACAACAACTGGTGGACGGAGACGATCCGTGCCACCAATCCTTGCGGCGAACAGCCGCTGCCGCCCTACGGATCATGTCTGCTGGGCTCGATCAATCTCACCAAATTCGTCGTGGATCCGTTCACCGACGACGCGCGCTTCGATTGGGAAACCTACCGCAAGGTGGTGAAGGTGTTCACGCGGATGCTCGACAACGTCGTCGAGATCAACGGCCTTCCCCTGGCGCAGCAACGCGACGAGATCACGCGCAAACGCAGGCATGGAATGGGGTTCCTCGGCCTCGGCTCGTCGATCACGATGCTGTGCATGAAGTACGGATCGAAGAAATCCGTGGCGTTCTCGCAGAACGTGGCGCGCGAGATGGCGATCGCGGGATGGGAGGCGGGCCTCGAACTCGCCCGCGAAAAGGGCCCCGCACCGATCATGAACGAGGAGTTCACGGTCACCCGGGAAATGCTGCGCAAGCGCCCGGAAATGGTGAAGGACGGCTGGCGTGTCGGCGCCAAGGTGGCGGGCAAGGTGCTGCACGCGCGCTACAGCCGCTACATGCAGCGCATTGCAGAAGCCGCTCCCGAGCTCGTGGACGAACTCGCCGAAGTCGGCGCGCGTTTCACCCATCACTCGTCGATCGCTCCCACAGGCACGATCTCGCTCTCCCTCGCCAACAACGCCTCGAACGGCATCGAGCCGTCGTTCGCCCACCATTACTTCCGCAACGTGATCCGCGAGGGGAAGAAGTCCAAGGAGAAGGTTGACGTGTTCTCGTTCGAGCTGCTTGCCTACCGGCAGCTGGTCAACCCCCGGGCGATGCCGAATTCCCAGGTCGTGGCGGAGAAGCTGCCGGATTATTTCATCTCCGCGGACGACATCGGCCCGAAGGAGCATGTCGACATCCAGGCGGCGGCGCAGCTGTGGGTGGATTCCTCCATCTCGAAGACGGCCAACGTGCCCACGGATTACAAGTACGAAGACTTCAAGAACATCTACCTTTACGCCTACGAGCAGGGTCTGAAGGGCTGCACGACGTTTCGATTCAATCCCGAGGCGTTCCAGGGCGTGCTGGTCAAGGAGGAGGACCTCAAGAACACGACCTATGTGTTCACTCTCGACGACGGCACCGAGATCGAGGCCCGCGGTGACCAGGAGATCGAGTATGACGGCGAAATGCACACCGCCGCCAACCTCTTCGACGCCTTGAAGGAAGGCTACTACGGGAAATTCTGACATGGCCCACATCAAAATCGACAAGAAGATCGCCAAGTACCGCGTCCAGAAGCCCGAGTCGAAGGACGCCGCAACAAAGGCGCCCGTGAAGGCCGAAGACAACGTGATCTGGATGCACGAGAAGCTCGAGCGGCCCGAAGTGCTGATCGGCTCGACGTACAAAATAAAGACGCCTGTCTCCGACCATGCGATGTACGTCACCATCAACGACATCGTGCTCAACGAGGGCACGCCGCACGAGCAGCGGCGGCCCTTCGAGGTGTTCATCAATTCCAAGAATCTCGATCATTTCCAGTGGATCGTGGCGTTGACCCGCGTCATCTCGGCGGTGTTTCGCAAGGGTGGCGACACCACGTTCCTGGTGGAGGAACTGAAGGCGGTCTTCGACCCCAAGGGCGGTTACTGGCAACCCGGCGGCAAGTTCATGCCCTCGACCATCGCGGAGCTCGGATATGTGATCGAGCGGCACCTGCAGTCCATCGGCCTGCTCAAGAAGCCGGAACTCGACGTGCACCAACGCAAACTGGTACAGGAGAAGCGCGCGGAGTTCGAAGCCCGCGCCAAGCAGACCGACGCGTTTTCCAAATCCCATTTCCCCGAAGGCGCCCAGTTGTGCGCGAAGTGCAGCACCGCCGCCGTGGTCATGCTGGACGGCTGCCATACCTGCCTGAACTGCGGCGACTCGAAGTGCGGATAGGAGCTGGCGAAGGCGGCTAGCGGTAAACCCGGATTGGCCGCGCGTGAGCGGCCGGCATAGGCTGCGCCCAAGAGAGGTACCCGGCGCAATTCGGAGGATTGCATGAATAATGACGCAGCTCATTTATTGAGGCGTCTCCGCGGTCCGCGCAGCCGTGGCCGATGCACAATTCATGAATGAACCCAGCCTCTCGGGATGCGAAGCCTGCGGCCTTCGGCGTTTGTGTTTCACCGGCCGGGTTGCGCATGCCGACAGCGGCTCGGCTGGCGGATTGCGCATCCGGCGCATGCGGCTGTCACCCGGTAACGCGTTGTTTCGAGCCGGGGCCCACGTCGAATCGTTTTTCATGGTGCGCAGCGGCTGCATCAAGGAGATGGACGATTCGAACGGGGAGCACGGTGCCGTGCTGAATTTCGCATTGCCCGGGGAGATGCTGAGCCTCCAGAGCCTGGGTGGTTCCCGCAGCGGCACCACCGCGGTTGCGGTCGTGCCCTCGCACGTGTGCGTGGTGTCTGCAGTCGCCTTCGCCAACGCGTGTGCGCAATCGCCCGAGGCGACCGGTGAACTCATCCGTTTGATCGCCCGGGCCGCCATGGCGGTTCGCGATCTGCTGACGCTGACCCGAGACAAGGATGCGTCCGAGCGCGTTTACGGCTTTCTGATGAACATCCGCGACCGGTTGGAAGAGCGCGGGATGCAGGGTCGGGATTTCAGGCTCAGCATGAACCGCAGCGACATCGCGAATTATCTGGGCCTTCGAAGCGAAACCGTCAGCCGTTGCTTCACGGAGCTCGAGGCACGCGAACTGATTCAAGTGCGCGCCAAACGCGTGCAAATCCTCGACCCCGGGCACCGAGCCCTGCCCTAGGATGCCCGTAAAAGTACGTATTTGGCGGACGTGGGGCTTCGGTAAGCCGAATCATCACGCGGGCGGGGCGGAAATTGCGGGAAATTGGCCGCCGGGCTGGGTCGCCTACATCGGCGGCGCGTTGAAGGCCGCGGGCATCACGAATCTGCGATTCGTCGACGTCTGCGAGTCTCATCGCAGACTTCCCGAATGATCGACAGTACCGTGTCGTGCGATTCCCGATTTGAGATCCATTTCTTTCAAAGTCCATCATCTTGTCAGCCCCTCATTCGCGGCTCAGCCGCTGGATTCGATTTTCCGTTCTCGTGCTTTTATTCGCGCCGTTCCTGCACGCCCTCGGTGCGGGGGACGACGTGCCGGACCCGTTTGCCCATCCGCCGGGCCTCGAGCGGGACATCCGCTTTTGGATCCGGGTGTACACCGAGGTCACGACCGAGGAGGGGTTGCTGCATGACGATCGGAATCTCGGCCTGGTCTACGAGGTTCTGCGCTTCGATCCGGCTGCCTCGCCTGCGCAGCGCGAGCGGCGCGTCCTCGAGGCCAAGGCTCGCTATTCGGCCTTGTTGACCCGGTTCGCCGCGGGCGCCACGGAAGACCTCACTCCGCACGAACGGCGCATCCTCCATGCCTTTGGCGGGGAGGCCACCGCGGGCGATTTTCGCGAGGCCGTGGGCCGGATCCGCTTTCAGCTCGGTCAGGCGGATCGGTTTCACGAAGGGCTGATCCGCTCGGCGGTCTGGGAGAAGCAGATCGCGCGGACCCTGGCTCAACATGGCGTGCCGGCCGAGATCGCGGCTTTGCCGCACGTCGAGTCGTCCTTCAACTGGGCCGCCTACTCGAAGGTCGGGGCGGCCGGCTTGTGGCAATTCATGCCCTCGACGGCCCGGCGCTTCATGCGCGTGGATGGGTTGGTCGACGAGCGGCTCGACCCCTATAGCGCCACGGAGGCGGCTGCCAATCTGATGCTCTACAACTACCGCCTCGTCGGCACGTGGCCGCTGGCGGTGACCGCCTACAATCACGGGCCCGGCGGTTTGCGGCGTGCGCAGGACGAACTCGGCACCAGCGACATTGCCGTGATCGTGAAGCGCTATCAGGGCGCGACGTTCGGCTTCGCTTCACGAAACTTCTATGTCTCGTTCCTCGCGGCACTCGAAGTCGATCGAAACGCCGAGAAATACTTCGGTCCCATCACGCATCTTCCCGACGCCGACAGCCTACCCGTCGAACTGCCGGACTATTTCCCGATCGACGCGCTGGCAAGCGCGTTCAAAATCGACATGGGCGCGCTGCGCGTGCTGAATCCGGCGCTGCGGCCGCCGATCTGGAACCGTTCCAAGCTCGTGCCGCGGGGCTACCGGCTCCGAGTTCCGGGCACGCCGGCGGCGGCCGATATCGCCCTGGCCTGGACGCGCATCCCGGCCGGCCAGCACTACCTCGCGCAGCGCAACGACGGCAGCCACCGGCTGCGCCGCGGGGAGACGCTCGAGGGGTTGGCCGCCGCCGCCGGCGTGAGCGTGCCGAGACTCATGGCGGCAAATGGTTGGAAGGGAACGCATACACCGGTGCGCGGCGAGCGGGTGCGCCTCCCGATGCCTGCCTCGCGCGCCGACGGCGCCGGCGGAGCGGCGGAGCCGGGCGATGAGGGGCCGCGGGTTCTCGCGGCTGAATCCCTAGGCTCGCCGGAACCGCCCGCCGAGGAGTCGCCCGTGCCGCGTTCCGCGACGGTGGTGCAGCCGCCCAAGGAGCCGGTGTCGGAGCGCCAGACGGGGAACGGGGACGCCCTGCTGCCCGTCGCCAGCCCCACCGGTAATTCGGACGCGACGAATTATGGGGTCGCTGCGGACGACACTGTCACCGTACAGGCCGCCGAGACGCTCGGTCATCTGGCGGACTGGAGCCGGATCGACGTGCGGCGCCTGCAGGCGCTCAACCGTCTGCACCCGAACTCGGGGGTGACCCAGGGTCGGAAGATCAAGCTCGATCTCTCACGGGTTTCAGCGGCCCAGTTCGTCGCCTCCCGTCGCGACTACCACAGAAAACTGCAGGACTCGTATTTTGCCGCGCACCGGATCGCCGGTACCGAGACCTACGCGGTCAAGCGCGGCGACTCGCTTTGGACGATCGTGCAGCAGCATGCCGACATGCCGATCTGGCTGGTGGCCCAGTACAACCCGGACGTGAACCTGAACGACATGCGGCCGGGGACGGCGATCACGCTTCCCCAGGTGGTGGGAATCAATCGCGAGTGATGCCGCGCGCGTGTTCGAATTGCGTGAGGGTGATGGCGGTCGGCCGGGTCGGAGCGAAATTCACGACGGACTCGTCGGCCGAGCGGAAGTCGATCGTGATCTTCCGGCTGTCGGCCATGCGGTGGAGCATCGGGACATCCAGCGCGAAGTAAGCCGTCTGACCCCACGATGCGACCGGACGATAAGGGCCCACCCCGAGCGGCGGTGCACCGATCGGCGACAAGACCACCGGACCGTCGTCGAGATTCAGTGTGACCGCCCCCTGTGCATGGATATCCCCGACCTGCCGGTCGTTGCCGGGCGCCACGTGCACCCAGAGACCGTAACTGATGTCGCCCATGCGGTCCCATTCGACCGGTCCCAGATAGGCAAAACTCACCCGCCTGTCCCCGGTCGGCGCCGTGTCCTGCAGTCCCGCCACGAACTCCATCGGCTCCTGCAGCGCCCCCACCGTCACGCCCGTGCGCTCGTCCATGACTTCGGCCGGATTGATGGGGCGCTCGCCGGCGCAACCGGCAATGACCGCGATGCTGCAGATGGCTGGCAGAAGATGTTGGCGCATGCCCACGATTATACCCGGTCCGTGAGCCAAGCCTCCTCTCGCCCGGGGCGGACCACGCTATAATTTCGCTTATGATTGATCGGATCCGCCGCGTGGCGCTCAAGTCGATGTGTGTGAGTTTCGTCCTGATCGGCGCCGCCGCCGCGGCATTGCCCGTCAACGGGACGGCACTCCTGCCGGCCGATCACGTCGTGGTCCACAAGGCCGAGCGAAAACTCTACCTTTACAATGGCGGGACCCTGCTGGGCGCCTACAAGGTGGCTCTCGGGCTGAATCCGGTGGGAACCAAGGAGCGTGAACGCGATTTTCGCACGCCGGAGGGGCGGTATTTCCTGGCGCGGCGCAATACGCACAGCGACTTTTTCCTCTCCATTCAGGTTTCGTATCCAAACAAGAACGACGAACTGCGTGCCAGGAAAAATCGGTGGGCACCGGGCGGATCCATCATGATTCACGGCTCGCCCAATGCCCCGAAGCATCCGGCAGCGTATTATGCGACCAACGACTGGACGGATGGCTGCATTGCCCTGTCCAACTCGGACATGGTCGAAGTGTGGATGCGCACCCAAGACAATATTCCGATCGACATCACTCCGTAACGGGTGCTTAAGTGGAAACCACGATCTTATCCTCCGACATGGTGGACGCGCGCGTCTCGCCAAAGGGCAGTCTCGAGCATCTTTCGCAGCAGGAGATCGCGCAACTGCTCGATTCCAGCCAGGGTGGGCTCTACCCCCTGTTTCGCAAATGCGCACTTGCCGTGCTGAATTCGGGAAGCAACATAGACGACGCCCGGGTCATCTTCGAGAAATACAAGGATTTCGACCTGCGGATTGTCCGCCAGTCATGGGGCATCAAGCTCGAGATCAAGAACGCACCGGCGGCCGCCTTCGTCGACGGTCAGATGATCCGCGGACTGAAGGACCACCTTTTTGCGGTCCTGCGCGACGTGGTCTACATCTCCAACGAGATCATGGAGAGCGGCCGCTTCGATCTCTCGACCTCACCGTCCATCACGAACGCCGTCTTTCACATTTTGCGCAACGCCAGGGTTCTGGAATTGCAGGTGCGTCCGAATCTGGTGGTCTGCTGGGGGGGGCATTCGATCCGGCGGGTCGAATACGACTACACGAAGAAGGTCGGCTACGAACTCGGCCTGCGCGGCCTGGACGTCTGCACGGGATGCGGCCCCGGCGCCATGAAGGGGCCGATGAAGGGTGCGACGATCGGGCATTCCAAGCAGCGAATCACGAACGGGCGCTATCTGGGAATCACGGAGCCGGGGATCATCGCCGCCGAACCGCCCAATCCGATCGTGAGCCAGCTGGTGATCATGCCCGACATCGAGAAGCGCCTCGAAGCGTTCGTCCGGCTCGGCCACGGCATCGTCGTTTTTCCCGGGGGCGCCGGGACTGCGGAGGAGATACTGTATCTCCTCGGAATTCTGCTCGACCCTGCCAATCAGGCGCTGCCATTCCCCCTGGTCTTCACCGGCCCCGCCGATGCGGCCGACTACTTCCAGCAGATCCACGAGTTCGTCGGTGCCGCGCTCGGTCCCGTCGCGCAGTCGAAATATCAGGTCATCATCGACGATCCGCCCCAGGTTGCACGCACGATGGTGCGGGGCATGGAGAGCGTGCGTGATCATCGCAGGGTCGAAAAGGATTCCTACGGCTTCAACTGGCTTCTCAAGATCCCGCTGGAATTTCAGCTGCCCTTCGAAGTCACCCACCGGTCGATGCGGGGATTGAGGCTGTCCCATGCCCAGCCGGCGCACGAGCGTGCGGCGAATCTGCGCCGCGCCTTCTCCGGCATCGTGGCGGGCAACATCAAGGAGTACGGCATAAACGCGATCGAGAAGCACGGGCCTTTCGAACTCGTCGGGGAGGAATCCATCATGCAGCCCCTCGATGCGTTGCTGCGGGCGTTCGTGGCCCAGCACCGCATGAAGCTGGCCGGCAGCGAATACACACCCTGCTACCGCCTGGTCGCATGACCCCGCCGCACCGCATCGGGTATCGCATCGACCTGCCGGACGGTTCGACCAAGATGCTCGAGTTCCAGTTCGACGCCGTCGAGTTCAGGCTGCAGGGAGGCGACCCGGCGATCCCGCCGTTCTGGACCGAGCTCGGCTTCAACCAATGCGCCAACTGTCCGTTGGATGTCGCGTCGGTGACGCATTGTCCGGCGGCGCTCAAGATGGCCCGGGCGGTCGATGAACTGAAGACTCTGGTGTCGTTCGACACGGTTGGCGTGACGGTGACCTTGCCTGAGCGGGCGGTCCACGCGGAGACGACGGCACAGCAGGCCATGAGTTCGGTTCTCGGACTCATCATGGCGACGGCGGGATGTCCCTGGACCGATCACCTCCGGCCGATGGCGCGCTTCCATCTGCCGTTCGCGAGCGAGGCGGAGACCGTGTATCGCAGCGTCTGCATGTTTCTTCTGGCCCGGGAGCTCAAGGGTCCGCGGAACGCGGCGGGCTTCGCCGAGCTCGAGGAGCTTTATGAAAATCTGCACGTGGTCAACCGCGATATGTCACGTCGGCTGGGCGCCGCCACGACGACGGATCCGGCACGCAACGCGATGGCCCTGCTCGACTCCACCACCATGCTCCTGCCCGCGGCGGTCGAGCACTGCTTCGATGAACTGGAGCCGCTCTTCGGCGCGTGGAAAAACCAACGAAATTCAGCGATTTAACTTACCGCGACGATGCGTGAGATGCGCATCGCAATGCGCGCGCATCGACCGCGACGGCACCAGGATGCCTGTGACACAGTTCCTGCCTTGGAGACGGCGCGACACTTACTGTCGTGAACACCAACGAGGCACACGAACGATGAGCGACATCAAGAACCAGAGCAGATACACCGGCGTCGATCGCCGCGCACCGCGCGTCGAGCCGGGAGTGCCCAAAGCGGGGGCCGCCGCGCCGCGCCAGGTGTTCAAGACGGGCGGCCGTCACGCCGCAATCACGACGAATCTCTACAACTGGCACAGCTACAAGAATTGGGCCGACAAGGTGCGAGGCAGCTGGGAAGACAAGAAGTAGAACGGGACCGTTGACTCTCGTCTAGTGATGACTGAAGCGGGCCGGGCTTCAGGCGGTCTCGGACAGCGGCGCCGTGGTTTGCGGGGTGGAAGCGGTCTCCTTGGCCTTGAGCCACGCGATCAGGGGCTCCCAATCCTCCAGATCCTGGGCGACGGTGCCGCGCTTCATCTCGAACAGACCCAAACCCTGCTCGGAGGCGCGCACGTAGTTTTGAGAATCCCGCAGTGTGGCGACCACCGGAATCCTGAGGGTATCCAAAAAGCGCATCAGCGACTGATACACGAGGGTGTTGCGCCTGACGCGGTTGGCCACCACGGCGATGCGGTTCTCGTCGCGCCGCACCTTCGCGATCAGCAGCAGGTCAGCGATACACCTGGAAAATGCATGAATGTCGATGTCGGACGGTAGCACCGGCACGATGATGGCGTCGGCGGTGCGCGTCATTTCCGGCATGTCCTGGGCGAGCACCGCCGCGGGCGTGTCCACCACGACGTGTCCGGCGTCCGCGGGCACCCTCATCTGCCAGGCGCGAGTCATGCGGCTGTTCCGATCGAAGGCGGCAATTCCGTGGATGAAGGCTTGTTCGGGTTGGCGCTTCTTCAGCCAGCGGGTGCTTGACCCCTGCTGATCGTTGTCCGACAACAGGGGTCGGTCACCCAGGCTCGCGAAATAGCTCGCAAGATTCGTCGCCAAGGTCGTTTTGCCCGAACCCCCCTTCGGGTTCAGGACCAGAATTCGCTGCATTTGGATGCGAGCCTACGCAGGCGCCGGCATCGTGGCAAGTCTGTGATCCGAGGCACGTCGTCGAAATCGCCCATCGGCTAGTCTCAAACCCATGGAGTGGGTGCTGCAAGTGGCGGATGAGTTCGACGACGCCGTCGGCGCCATGCGCCATGGCTGCCTGAAGGTGACCGCTGAAATGGCGATGCTTCGGGATGGCACGCGAGCGCTGCTCGCCGGGCTCGGTATGGCGCTGAAGCGCACCGCGCTCCGGCGCCGAACGGCGCGCTGAACGACGCGCCGCTCAAAATCCTCTAAGATGCCGCCATCATGGCATCGACCGCAGCACGTTTTTGGCTCCTCGGCGCGACCGTGGCGGTGCTTGGCGGCTGCGGCGGCGGACCGGGCGCTCCCGTGGCACCGGCCGCCAACGGCGCAGCCACCCTGGACATCACCGAATTGAAGCCGGGTTCGGGCCCGCCGGTCACCTCCGGCCACAAGGCGATCGTGGACTACACGGGATGGCTCTACGAAGCGTCGGCGCCCGACAAGAAAGGCAAGGAATTCGACAGCTCGCGCGGCGCCGGTCATCCGTTCAGTTTTGTCATCGGGAAGGGACAGGTCATCAAGGGCTGGGATGAGGGCGTGCTCGGCATGAAGGTGGGCGAACGGCGGCGTTTGACCATCCCGCCGGATTTGGGCTACGGCGATACCGGCGCCGGCGACGTGATTCCGCCCGGCGCCACGCTGATATTCGACGTCGACCTCGTCGGCATTGAATGACCTCCGCGCCGGCCGGGCTCCGAGTTTCGATCGACGGGCCGGCCGGTGCTCTCGAAGCCGTCGTGGAGGAGCCGGGGCATTCCGGCGACCGCTACGCCGTGGTCTGTCATCCCCACCCGCTGTTCGGCGGGACCATGGAAAACAAGGTCGTCACCACGCTGGCGCGCGCCCTCCTGATGACTGGCTGTCCGGTCGTGCGATTCAACTTCCGCGGAGTCGGCCGCAGCGGCGGAGCGTTTGACGAGGGCATCGGCGAAACCGCCGATGCCGGTGCGGTGGCAGCCTGGGGCGAACTGCGCTGGCCCGGTCGGCGGTTCGTGATTGCCGGCTTTTCCTTCGGCGCCTACGTCGCCTTGCGTCTGGCGCAATTGCGCCCCCCGGCCGCGTTGGTGACGGTGGCTCCGCCCGTGAAAATGACTGGATTGTCACGGAGCTACGATTTCTCCCGGCTACGCGCGCCGGATTGTCCGTGGCTGGTCGTGCAGGGGGATGCCGATGAAGTGGTCGATGCGCGCAGCGTGATCGACTGGGCGGGAGGGCTCGAGCCCAGGCCGCAGATCCTTGTCATGCCCGGCGTCGGGCACTTCTTTCATGGCCATCTGGTCGGTCTGCGCGACGCGGTCGTCGGCGCACTCGCGGGCGGTTGAGGCAACCTCAACCGCCCCCGAACTCAAGGCGTCGGTCAGTTGACGAATTCCTTGAGGTTCTTCAACGCTGCGATGCGCACCTTCTTGCTGGCCGGCTTCGCCTTGAAGACCATTTTTTCGCCATTGAAGGGGTTGACGCCCTCGCGCGCCTTGGTCGCCGGCTTCTTGACGACTTTCATCTTCAGAAGTCCCGGCAACGTGAACAGCCCGTGGCTGCGCAGACTCTTCTTGATCGCGGCGGAAAGCGAGTCAAACACGGCTCCGACCTGCTTCTTGGAGAGCTCTGTTTCCTTCGAAATCGTAGCGAGAATTTCAGACTTGGTCGGTGCTGCATTCTTTTTCGCCATAAAAAATCTCCTGCTGTTGTTTGCGAACGCGGGTGAAAAACACCCACATATTCAACTCGGCGCCGAAAATAACATAGAAAAATGCCGATGTTTAGCGCTATTTCGAAAAAAGATGCCGATCCCTGGCGCGCGCGAGCCTTATTTTTCAGGGCTGCGGGTGTGCACACGCGAGGCGATCGCGCCGGGGACGCTTGGGTTCGCTGGGATTTCAAGCACGTAGCACCGCATATTCAGCGCAAAAGCAGCAGCATCGCGCTGATCGCGATCGACACCCACAAGACGGAGAAATCGATCTGCCCGATCGGCGGAATGATTCTGCGCACGGGCTTCAACACCGGCTCGCAGAGCTGTCCGAGCAGGCGCACGCCGGGCGCGTAGCCCCCGGGCGTGACGAAGGTCGTGAGCCAGTAGATCAGCAAAGCGAAGAGATAGACCCGCAGCGTCAGGTCCACGAGACCGACGACGGTGACGTGGACAAAGGCGAGCCCGTCGCCGAAGCCCACTCCGCTCAGGGTGAACAGCGCGGCGGTGCGCGCCGCGGCCACTGCGAGCACCGCGACGACCGTCGCCGTGTCGATCTTGCGGATCGGGGGCAGCAAACGGCGCAGCGGCAAGACGAGCCAGTTGGTGATGCGGACGATCGCGTCGGCCATCGGATCCCGGAAGTCGGCGCGCACCAGCTGGAATAGGAAGCGGAGCACGAATGCCAGGGTCAGCAGCCACAGCAGCGTGTCGACAATGTACTTGATCGCTTCCATATCGGTCCGTGGCCTTGGGGGCTTTAAGGCGATCCGTACTCGGCCGCGAGTTCGGCCGAACGGCGGTCCGCGGCCGCAACGGCGTGTGCGACGATAGCACGAAGACCCGCCGCATCGAGAACCTCGAGCGCGGCCGCGGTGGTGCCGCCTTTGGACGTGACCTGTTCGCGCAGCGCGCCGAGCGAGTCACCGGACAGCCGCGCCATCTGCGCGGCGCCGAAGGCCGTTTCGAGGGTGAGCTTGTGGGCGATGTCGGTCGGCAGGCCGCGGGCGTGGGCCGCGGCCTCGAGCGCCTCCATGAAAAGGAAGAAATAGGCCGGTCCGCTTCCCGACAGGGCCGTGACGGTGTCCATCTGGGATTCATGCTCCACCCATACGGTGGCGCTGACCGCGGCCAGAATGGATTCGGCGAGCGCGCGATGCGCGGCACCGACCGCGGCCGGCGCATATAGTCCGGTGGCGCCGAAACCGTTGAGCGCGGGTCGGTTCGGCATGGTCCGCACGACCGGCGTCCCCGCGCCGAACCAGCGCATGAGGGCCGCGTGGGGAATTCCAGCGGCGATCGAGATGACGAGCGGCCCGGCGGCCGACACGTGCGGCGCCAGGCCGAGCGCGACACTGCGCATCTGCTGCGGCTTGACGGCGAGAATCACGACTTCGGCGTCACGGGCCGCGGTCTGATTGTCCGCCGCGGCCCCGACTCCGTAGTCGCGCACGAGGCGGTCCGTCTGTTCCCGGTTCGGATCGGAGACGACGATGCGCCCACGCGCCAGTCCCTGCCGCGTGAGTCCGCCGATGAGGGCGGCCGCCATGTTGCCGCCGCCGATGAACGCCAGTTTCCGAATGTTGATCATGCCAGCCTCCCGTGTATGCCCGTGTCCTTCAGCGGCTGCCGAACAAGGCGGTGCCGATGCGCACGTGAGTCGCCCCTTCGGCGATCGCCGATTCGTAGTCTGCGCTCATTCCCATCGACAGCGTATCCAGCCCGAAGCCGACCCCGTTCAGTTCGTCGAGCAGGATCCGGAGCCTCGAGAACAAAGCGCGCTCGGCTGCCGTCGTGGGCTGTGGCGGCGGCACGCACATCAGTCCGCGCAGCCGGACGCGCGGCAGTTCGCGGATCTGCGCGGCGAGTGCCGCCAGGGCGCCGGGGTCGGCGCCGCCCTTGGTCGCTTCCCGCACGAGGGCGACCTGGATGCACAAATTGATGGGTGGGGCGTGGAACGGGCGTTGCTCCGACAGCCGCCGCGCCACGCTGAAGCGGTCGATGCTGTGCACCCAAGAAAAGCGCTCGGCGACGGCCCGCGTCTTGTTCGACTGAAGGGCGCCGATGAAATGCCAGCGCACGTCCAGATCGCCGAGCAGATCGAGCTTGACCAGGGCCTCCTGCAGATAGTTTTCACCGAAATCCGTGACGCCGGCCGTGGCGGCCGCCCTGACCGATTCGGCAGGCTTGGACTTGGTGACGGCGACCAGGGTCACCGAGCCGGGATCGCGACCGGCGGCCAGCGCCGCCTCACGTATCCGAGATCGGACGTGGTTCACACGAACCTCTAGATTTTGCGGACCAATTAACATATTGGGTGGCGACACCCTCTTATATACTGCCGGCGATCGAACGTCGCCCGAATTAGGAGCCGTAAATGGCGGTTGATATCGCGCAGCTTCTTGCCTTTGCGGTTAAGAACAATGCGTCGGACCTTCATCTGTCGGCCGGCGTGCCGCCGATGATCCGCGTCGACGGCGACATGAAGCGGGTGAACATGCCGGCACTCGTGCACAAGGAAGTGCACAGCATGGTGTACGACATCATGAACGACAAGCAGCGCAAGGCCTTCGAGGAGTTCTTCGAGACCGACTTTTCCTTCGAGATTCCCAAGCTCGCGCGATTTCGGGTCAACGCCTTCAACCAAAATCGCGGCGCCGGCGCCGTGTTCCGCAACATTCCCTCGACGATCCTGTCCCTGGACGAGCTGAACGCGCCGAAGACATTCAAAGACTTGTGCATGCTGCCTCGCGGCCTCGTGTTGGTCACCGGTCCCACGGGTTCCGGCAAATCAACGACGCTTGCCGGCATGGTCAATCATTGTAACGACAATCGACCGGATCACATCATCACGATCGAGGATCCGATCGAGTTCGTGCACGAGAGCAAACGCTGCCTCGTCAACCAGCGTGAGGTCCACCGCGATACCCTGGGTTTCACGGAGGCGCTGCGATCCGCGCTGCGCGAGGATCCGGACGTCGTCCTGGTGGGTGAAATGCGGGATCTCGAGACCATCCGGCTGGCCCTCACGGCGGCCGAAACCGGGCACCTGGTGTTCGGGACGCTTCACACCAGTTCGGCCGCCAAGACCATCGACCGCATCGTCGACGTGTTCCCGGCCGCGGAAAAGGACATGGTGCGCGCGATGCTCTCCGAAAGCCTCCGCGCCGTGATCTCGCAAACCCTGATGAAACGGGTGGGCGGTGGACGTATCGCGGCGCACGAAATCATGATCGGCACGCCGGCCATCCGCAACCTCATCCGGGAGGGTAAGATCGCCCAGATGTACTCCGCGATCCAGACGGGTCAGGGAATGGGCATGCAGACCCTGGACCAGTGTCTGCAGGAACTCGTGCAGAAGGGCGTGGTCAGCCGCGAAGAGGCGAAGTACAAGGCTCAGAACAAGGACAGCATCTAATGGAGCGCGATCAAGCAATTCGCCTGATGCAGGACCTGCTGCGTCGCATGGTCGAGAAAAAGGGGTCGGACCTGTTCATTACGGCGGGCTTCCCGCCGGCCATCAAGATCGACGGCGAGATCCGGCCCCAGTCGGACCGCACCTTGAGTCCCGAACAGAGCGCGGGACTGGTCCGCGCGATCATGAACGACCGCCAGACCAAGGAGTTCGATTCGACCAAGGAATGCAATTTCGCCATCTCGCCGCCCGGCATCGGGCGGTTCCGCGTCAGTGCGTTCGTGCAGCAGGGCTTTACCGGAGCGGTGCTGCGCACGATCAACGCCAAGATTCCGACGCTCGAGGAGCTCGAGCTGCCGCCTGTGCTCAAGGAGGTCGTGCTGTCGAAGCGCGGATTCGTGATCCTCGTCGGGGGCACCGGCTCCGGCAAGTCCACGTCGCTGGCCGCCATGGTCGGCTACCGGAACGAGAAGACCCGCGGCCACATCGTCACCATCGAGGATCCGGTGGAATATGTGCATGCGCACAAGGGCTGCGTCGTCACGCACCGCGAAGTGGGGGTCGATTGCGACAGCTGGCATCTTGCGCTCAAGAACACCCTGCGCCAGGCGCCCGACGTGATCCTCATCGGCGAGATCCGGGACCGCGAAACGATGGAGTACGGCATCCAGTTCGCCGAGACCGGTCACCTCGTGCTCGCGACGCTCCATGCGAACAGTTCGAACCAGGCGCTCGACCGCATCATCAACTTTTTCCCCGAAGAGCGGCGTGAACAGCTGCTGATGGACCTGTCGCTCAACATACGGGCCCTGATCTCCCAGCGGCTGATCCCGCGCGAATCCGGTTCCGGCCGGATCGCGGCCATGGAGATCATGCTGGCGTCGCCCCTGATCTCCGACCTCATTTTCAAGGGCGAGGTGGCGAAGATCAAGGACGTGATGTCGCGCTCCAACCGGCTCGGAATGAAGACCTTCGACCAGGCATTGTTCGAACTCTACGAGGCGGGGCTGATCTCGTACGAAGACGCGTTGCGCAATGCCGATTCCAAGAACGAACTGCGCCTCAAGGTGAAACTCGAAAGCAAGCGCCAGACGAAGACCCCCGATGAGGGCGGGTCCCCCCTGCAGATCGTCGAGGAAGAAGAAGGGCAGGTCTTCTAGGTGGCGGCCGCATCCGAGCCCGCTTTCGTGATGAACACGAAGCCGCTGTTCAAGCTCATGGTCGAGAGGAATGCGTCCGACCTTTTTTTCAGCTGCAATGCGCCGGTCAAGATCAAGATCGAGGGGAAGATATTCCCGGTCAACAAGCAGGTGCTGAGTCCCGAGACGGTTCGACAGGCCGCACTAGGGCTCATGTCCCAGGAACAGCTCGAGCATTTCAACGAGGAACTCGAGATCGATTTTGCCATTTCGGAGCCCGGGCTCGGTCGATTCCGCGTGAACGTCTTTTATCAGCGCGGCTATCCGGCGATGGTGCTGCGCTACATCACCGCCGAAATGCCCAAGCTCGAGGATCTCGGCATGCCCGAGATCTACAAGGACCTGGTCATGCTCAAGCGTGGCCTCATCCTCATGGTCGGCGCGGCCGGGGCCGGCAAGTCGACGACGCTCGCCGCCATGATCAACTACCGCAACGAGACCTCGTCCGACCACATCCTCACGATCGAGGATCCCATCGAATTTCTGCACACGAACAAGAAATCCATCGTGAATCAGCGCGAAGTGGGTCTCGACACGAAGTCATTCGCGCGGGCGCTGCGCAGCGCCGTGCGCTCCGCGCCCGACGTCATCCTGGTCGGCGAAATCCGCGACCGCGAAACGATGGAGGCATCGCTGGCGCTGGCCGGCACCGGACATCTCTGCATCGCGACGCTGCACGCCAACAACTGTGCCGAAACGTTGGACCGCATCATCAACATGTTTCCCCAGGACCAGCACAACCAGATCTTCCTGGACCTGTCGCAGTATCTGCGGGCGATCCTGTCCCAGCGGCTGGTGCTCGCAAAAGCCGGCCAGCGCGTGGCCGCCTCCGAGGTGATGGTCAACACCCCCTACGTGTCCGAACTCATCAAGAAGGGCGACGTGATCGGCGTGAAGGAGGCCATCCGTACCGGCACCGAGCGCGGCATGCTGAGCTTCGACAGCGCGCTCTACAATCTGGTGCGCGAGGGGCGAATCGAGCTTGAGGAGGCGTTGTCGAACGCGGATTCGCGGACGAACCTCGAGGCGAAGATCAACTTCGGCTGAGGTGCGAATCCATTCCCCACACGCCGGGTAGCGGTGTCTTTCCCGGCCGGCACGACACGAGGTTGCCCTCGAACTCGCGGGCGCTTGACTCCCAGCCGAAACGCAGCGCGTGTTCGCGGCAAATCCGCGGATCGAGCGGGAGCGCCCGCAGCGCCGCCCTGCCCAGATCCTCGTCCAGGGCACCGGTGACCCCCTCCTCGATCACATCCTTCGGTCCCATGACCGGGTACGCCGCCACCGGGATGCCGCAGGCCATCGCCTCGAGATTCACCAGGCCGAACGTGTCGGTGCGGCTCGGAAAGACCATCACGTCCGCGGCGCCCAGGTGTGCGGCCAGATCCTCGGCGAAGCGGAAACCCGTGAAGCGCGTCCCGGGATAGCTTGCCTCCAGGCGGGCCCGCTCCGGACCGTCGCCGATCACGATCTTGCTGCCAGCCCAAGGCATCTTCAGGAAAGCTTCGACGTTCTTCTCGACCGCGACGCGCCCGACGTACGCCGCGATGGGACGCGGCATTTGCAGGAAATCCTTGGCCGAAGGCTTGAACAGAGCGGTGTCCACGCCCCGCCGCCAGGCGGCCAGATTCTGGAACCCGCGGGACCTCAAATCGCTTCGCAAAGAGGGAGTACTGACCATGCAGCGCGCCGCGGCGCCATGGAAGCGGTGCAGGGCCCAGTACGAGAAGCGGAGGGGAATGGGAAGCCGGGCCCGCAGATACTGCGGAAACTGCGTGTGGTACGAGGTGGTGAAGCGCATTTTATGGCGCACGCAATGGCGCCGCGCCGCGAGCCCGAGCGGCCCCTCGGTGGCGATGTGCAGGGCCTGCGGATCGAATGTCGAGATGATCCGGTCGATGACCTTGCGTGGGGGCAGGCAGAGGCGGATTTCCGGGTACGTCGGGCAGGCAAAGCTGCGGAAATCGAGCGGCGTCAGCATCCGGACCTGATGTCCGAACTGCCCGAGCCACTCCGCCGTCTGCGCCAGCGTGCGCACGACGCCGTTCGTCTGGGGCATCCATGCGTCGGTGACGATCATGATTCTCATGCCGGCCGACTCTCTCATTCCGACGTGACGAATGCGTGACCGTCGGGGCCGAACGGCGCGCCGCCGTTCACCAATTCACGAAACTGTCGATTCCGTCAGGAGTTTTACAGACAAATGACGCCAGCGTTGCGCTTGTCATGCCGTTGTAACCAAAATCTTATATTTGCTTCATGCCGGGGATTGAAGAATTTTCCAACGAGGAACCTACATGCACAGCTTTTTGGCGGAACTACGGACTCAACGCTGGGACGATCATCGCTTCTACCACCACAGCCGCATCAATCAATCACTCCATTTCCTGAGCGCCATCAGCTTCATCGTCGCCTACGTGATGATGTTCAAGGACCCCGTCATGGCGGCGCTGATCGGCTGGCTCGTGGCCATGGTAAGCCGCCAGTCCGGTCACTTCTTCTTCGAGCCCAAGGGTTACGATGAGGCAAACCAGGTCACCCACGAGTACAAGGAGGAGGTCAAGGTGGGCTACAACCTCCGGCGCAAGGTCATCCTGCACGCCGCCTGGGCGGCGGTGCCGCTGTTGTTGTGGGCGAGCCCCACCTTCTTCGGCCTGTTCCCGCCATCGAGCGGCGCGGAGGCGTTCATGCGGCACGTCGGCGCGATCTGGCTGTGCCTCGGCGTCGGCGCGCTGTTGTTCCGCACCTTTCATCTGTTCTACCTCAAGGACGTGCGGACGGGCCTGGTGTGGTTCACCAAGATCCTCACCGATCCGTTCAACGACGTGAAGCTCTACTGCAAGTCGCCGCTTTATCTGCTGCGCGGCGAGCTCATCGAACCCAGCGGCGAGAAACTCCGCGCCTGAATGAGTTCGCGCAGGACCTGGCGTTTGATGGCCCGGTTGGTGAGTTTGGGGTCGGCCCACCACCAACCGTCGCGCTGCATCGCCGCGGCGGCCGCGACGACGCGGTCGGCGACCGCGGCGAAATCGGCATCCGTGTAGTTGAGACTGAAGATGAGCCGTCCGGTGCCCACCCAGCTCAGGGCAAGCCCTTCGGCGCGCAGGTAGTATTGAAACATCCAATTGTAGCGGGCCGGCTGCGTGTAGGCGATCGTCCAAATCGACGAGAGGTTGGCGACGCGGACCGGCACGGCGGCGGCGGCGAGCCGCTCATTGAGCGTCCGTGCGCGCGAGTTCCAGACCTCATCCAAATCGCGGTAAATGGCGCGCAACGGGTCGCTGTCGAGCCGGTCGAGGAATTCGTGCATCGCGCCCATGACGTACGGATGCGAATTGAACGTACCCCGCGCGAAGCACACGTCGGCAGGCCGGTCCTCGCGGAAGCGGCGCATGAACTCGCGGCGGCCGCACAGCACGCCGATCGGCAGGCCGCCGGCGACCGTCTTGCCGTAGGTCACCATGTCGGCTTTCACTCCGAAATATTCCTGCGCGCCGCCGCGGGCCAGCCGGAAGCCCACGAACACCTCGTCGAAGATCAGCACGATGCCGCGGGCGCTGCACACCTCGCGAAGCTGGCGCAGCCATCCGGTGTAGGCGTCGCGGTCGAAATGAGCGCTGCGTCCGCTGTCGAGCAGCGTCGAATCGCCCGGCGCCGCCGCGTTCGGATGCAACGCCTGCAGGGGATTGACGAGTACGCAGGCGATGTCCTTGCGCGTCCGCAGCACGGTGAGCGCCGCTTCGCTCATCTCCGCGAGGGTGTACGTTTCGCGCGCGGGAATCGGGTTGCCGGCCCCCGGCTGCACGTCACCCCACCAGCCGTGGTACGCGCCGCAAAAGCGCACAAGATGGGTGCGCCGTGTGTGATAGCGGGCGAGCCGCACGGCCTGCATGACCGCTTCGGTTCCAGACATGTGGAACGAAATTTCGTCCAGACCGGAGATCTCGAGCAGGCGCCGGATATTGCCGGCGGTGACGGGGTGATACGCCCCCAGTACCGGCCCCAGATCCCGCACCCGTTCGCTGCCGCGCGCGATACATTCCTTGTAGAAGTCATAGCCGAAGACGTTGACGCCGTAGGATCCGGTGAGGTCGTACAGCCGGTTTCCGTCCAGGTCGGTCACCGTGACGCCCGACGACGACTGCACGAACGAACCTGCCTTGAAGTGGTTCCGCACCAGCCGGCTGAACTGGAACGGCACGCGGTTGCGCGAGGTGAACTGCAGGTCGGACACCGAATCGACGATCTCCGCCGTGAGCGCCGCGGATTTCGGGAAACGTGCGCAATAGAGCTCCGTCAGGCGCTCGAACCCTTCACGGCGCGCCGTGGCAACCGAGTCCGGCGGATCATCGACGCGAAAGAACCGCTCTTCCGAATATTCGTAGAAAGGCACGAGCGATGCGAAACGCCGAGCCATCCGCGCATGTCCCGTGAGGGACCGATGCTTGGCCCGCGACAACTGCAGCCGCGACAGTACCCGTGGCGCAAGCACCGCGAGGACGCCGGCACCGGCAACGTAAAACAGGAAATTTTTGATCATGGCATTCCTCGGGGGAAACTCTATTGCAAGCGAGTGACACTTCCATGACCGTCCGCGCCGCCATCGACCGGCTCGTGCAGCAGGAAGACATCAACTTCCTGCTGACCAACCGCATCCCACGACGCTGGCTCACATTGTTCGTCGGCTGGCTGAGCCGCATCGAGAACCGGTGGCTGTGCGCCGCCTGCATCCGCGTGTGGCGCCTGTTCTCGGATCTCGACCTCCGTGAGGCGAAGCAGACGCATTTCAACAGTCTGAGGGAGTGCTTCACGCGGGAATTGAAGCCGGGAGCACGTCCGGTCGACGAGGATCCCCGCGTCGTGACGAGTCCCTGCGACGCCCTGGTCGGGGCGTGCGGCGTCGTGGAGGAGGGCACGGTGCTGCAGGCGAAGGGATTCCCTTATCCACTCGCGGACCTGCTGGGCGATGCGGAACTCGCCGGCTACCATCGGGGCTGCCAGTATGTGACGCTGCGGCTCACCTCGAGCATGTACCACCGGTTTCACGCCCCGTATGCCTGCCGCGTGGAACTCGTCACCTATTTCTCGGGGGACACCTGGAACGTGAATCCGATTGCTCTCAAGCGGGTGGAGCGGCTGTTTTGCAAGAATGAGCGGGCCG
>Ga0182030_10006125_pt1 | contig 25422 bp, 23 predicted proteins | sample 812S3MmetaG_FD_121299 | JGI IMG/M metagenome (GOLD analysis project Ga0182030, IMG submission 121299) | Permafrost microbial communities from Stordalen Mire, Sweden - 812S3M metaG (Illumina Assembly) | ecosystem: Environmental > Terrestrial > Soil > Wetlands > Permafrost | place: Sweden...
ATGTCCATTAAGCCCGGACTTAATATTTTTTATTATTACTATATAAATAATCATTAAAAAAAAATAATCGCCTCACTGCTGTAATACCAGTCAACATCACCGGTTGCCCCCGGTAAATACTGACGACTTCGCCTTTCAGAAATGCCAACCGGTGATACCGCGCTTGCGGGATAAATACGTTGCATCAATTTCAGCAACCGGCATTAAAGTTAATCCTCCCGAAGACCCGCTCCTCTATAAAGACAGTTTACCTGTCCTGAATCCCCGGTAAAATCAACCCGCTTACTGCTAAACTTCAGATACTGTTATGACAGTCCTCAGGAACTTCCATCGTGATGCTCCGTAAAATTGCAGTGTCAAAATGAGTACCTATTAAACATATCCTAAAAAATCATTCACCAAAAAGAAAAACAGTATATGGAATCTGATAAATTTTCAAGAAAAAACTTTTTAAAACTGGGCGCCATAGCCACCGGTGGTATAGCAGCTTTAAACAGTATTCCGTTTGTGCTTAATGCACAGGACGGACCGGTGTGCGGAGAAACCGTAACACTTTTATCTTCTGACGGGAAGTTAGTTCACGTTGACAAAAAATCACTGAAGCTGGCATCCATGTTAAGGGCAGAAGAAACCAATGCGCTTAAAATAAGAGCGCGCAAAGGTATTGAAGGCCGCAAATGGGTTGCAGTAATTGATCTTGCCCGGTGCAAACATGCCATGGCTTGTCAGAAAAGCTGCAATAAAAACCATTACATACCCGGCGACCGCCAATGGCTGAATGTTTACGAAATGCAGGATTCAAAAGAAACGGCGCCATACTGGATGCCCAAAACCTGTTTCCATTGCGACCGGCCACCTTGTGTAGCTGTTTGCCCGGTAGATGCCACCTTCAAACGCGAAGACGGTATTGTGCTTATTGATAACGAACGCTGCATAGGCTGCAGGTTCTGTATGGCTGCCTGTCCCTACTCAACCAGGGTGTTTAACTGGGGCGAGCCTGAATACCATAAAGAACTCGACGGAGTTGTATACGACCCTGAACAGGGATTACCAAGAAAAAAAGGGACCGTTGAAAAATGTGATTTCTGCCCCGATATGTTACGGGAAGGAAAACTTCCGCATTGTGCCGAGGCCTGCCCTAACGGCGTTTATTTCTTCGGCGATTTAAACGAAGATACAGTTACCAACGGCAGCGAAACATTCCGGTTCTCGCAGCTGATAAAAGACCGTGCAGGTTACCGGTATATGGAAGAAATCGGCACCGAGCCTAATGTTTATTATTTGCCACCGGTAAACCGGTTGGTGCCTTTTGATGAAACCGACAAGCACCTGGACGAGACCGACAATATGCATCACCATTAAAACCTAAGAAAATGAATACGATCACCTCTATAAATGAATTAACAAAGGACCTTCAGCCCAGAAAGTTTGGCCTCCGCGGCCAGCTTTGGACTACTCTTTTGGTCCTTATTGTTTTGAACGGCTTTGTGTCTTATTACTTTCAATTGAAAAATGGCCTTAGCGTTACTGATATGAGCAACTACGTAAGCTGGGGTATTTACATTTCCAACTTCGTATTTTTTGTGGCCATCAGCCTGGTAGGCTCACTAATAAGCGCCATTCTTAAATTAAGCAACGCCAAATGGAGTATCCCTTTAACCCGTATTGCCGAAATTATTGCAGTAGCTAACATCATGTTTGCCGGCCTGATAATAATTGTGGATATGGGGCGGCCCGACCGGATTTTGAACCTGTTTATGTATGGCAGAATACAATCGCCCATAGTATGGGACGTATTGGTGGTTATGACTTATTTAGCTATCAGCATCCTGCTTTTATACATTCCACTGCTTCCTGACCTGGCGTTGCTTAGGGATAAAATGAAAGACATTCCCAAATGGCAGCATCAGCTTTACAAAATACTTTCATTGGGATGGACCGGCACTGAAGCTCAATATAAAATTCTTCACAAATCTGTGAATGGATTAGCCATTGTAATTATACCGGTTGCACTGGGTATACACACCGTTACATCATGGCTCTTCGCCTCTACGTTGCGTGGTGGATGGAACAGCACCAACTTTGGGCCGTATTTTGTGGCAGGTGCTTTTGTCGTGGGCGCCGCAGCGGTTATATCGCTGATGTATATTGCCCGCAGGTATTATAAACTGGAGAGGTACCTCAATGAGGATATTTTTGATAAAATGGGCAAGCTCCTGGTGATGCTATCGCTGGTATATACTTATTTTACTATTAATGAATACCTGACTCCTGCTTTTAAAATGATGGAAGGCGAGCGCAGCCTGATACAGGATTTATTTATAGGTGGTTTTGCACCTATGTTTTGGGGGGTGCAGATATTCGGGGTAATAATACCGGTGTTTGTGATGCTCTTCAGAAAAGGAAGAAAACCATTACCACTTTTTATTGTGGCCAATATGGTAATTGTGGGTGCATGGTTTAAACGGTACCTGATAGTAATACCTACATTATTTCACCCGTACCTGCCGGCTATTAAGCAAAACGGGGTGCCTTCTGCCATTCATTATTTTCCCACCTGGCACGAATGGTCTATCACCATTGCATCACTGGCAGGTTCGATGTTAATTATCACTATCCTGTTCAGGTATCTTCCTTTCATCAGCATGTGGGAAATAGCTGAAGAGCAACACATAGAACTTGACCCCATCATCCCGGCCGTAGAAAAATCTAAAAACTGAAAATCTGTTAAGATGAGAACGATGAAAAATATATTTTCAAAACTGATGCTCGTTGCAGTTTCGGTTTTAATTGCAGGCAACATAGCTACTGCACAGGAAAAAATTGCACCCAAATTAAGGCTGAGTTATATTAAGCATATGAGCGGCACCAGCGAAATAAAAGCACGTGCCTATAGCAAAAAGGGGAAAGAATTTGAACCTTGCATGGGCGTAACCATAGGCTTTTACAAAGATGCCGACGAGGAGCAGCTTTATAAAAAGCAGGATGTTGACCACATGGGCGAAACAACCGTTCTTTTAAGTGAGCAGGATGCCAGTGCCTTTAGGGATTCAACCGGGCAATATCACTTTTATGCTAAGATTGAAAAGAACACCAAATATAAATCGGCGGAGGCGGACCTGGCAGTAATGAGCGCAACCATTGACGCAGAGTTTAAACAGGAAAACGATTCTACCAAAGTGCTTAAAGCAACACTGATGGTTTATGATGCCGCCTCAAAAAAAATGATACCGGGCGCCAGCATGCCATTAAAATGCGGCGTAAAACGGGCTTTGTGCCTGCTGCCGGTTGGCAAGGAATTGAACAATACCAACGACCAGGGACAGATAGAACTGAGTTTTCCGAACGACATACCAGGTGATAAAGACGGTAACCTGACAATAGTAGTAAAACTGGAGGAAGATGATAATTATGGCACAGTGATGTTTGAAAAAACAGTAAAATGGGGTGTACCGCTGTTGCATCCGGATAATCCTCTGGCAAGTCGTTCACTGATAGGATCAAGAAACAACGCACCATGGTTTATGGTGGTTGTTATCAGCTCTATTCTGATCGCTATCTGGGGTTACCTGTGCTATATTGTATTTGGCCTGTATAAAATAAGCAAATCAGGCCACGCCGGCTCCTGATTATTATTGCTTTTTGATTTTTTTTTAAATAAGTTGATTGTTCTTATTATTTTTAACAACTGTTTTATAAACCAACCGATTAAATAACCACGTATGAAAAATGCAACGAAAATTATGGTGGCGCCCGTTTTAGGCGCACTTGCGATTGGCCTGATGGCTTTCGCTTACCAGGGCAAAGCCCCAAGCAAAGAATGGGTTGTGCCCGCCGCTGACGCACAAAAGAAAAACCCAACCAAAGCAGACAAAGCCAGCACCGATGTGGGCCGCGACCTTTGGGGCAAATATTGCAAATCATGTCACGGCAAAATGGGCGAAGGCGATGGATCTAAAGCCGAAGAGCTTAAAACAGAATTAAGCGATTTTACGCAGGCTAAATTCCAGGGCCAGAGCGATGGTGCGTTGTTTTACAAAATTACCAAAGGAAGGGATGAAATGCCTTCTTCGCACAAAAAGAACATTGAAGATGAAGATGTTTGGAATATCATCAATTTCGTACGCAGTTTTGGCAAAAAGTAATTCCCTTTTGTGCTAAGCAAAAAAGCCGCTCCGGATTAATGGAGTGGCTTTTTTTATTGGTGTTTTATTTACAATTCCCTTTTAACCGTTCAACCCATTGGGTAATAAGTAACACGCCGGCAGTATCAACCACGGTGCGGCCAAACTCAGGCATTTTTACGCCAAACTCAGCACTGGAAAGCCTGCCAACTACAATAGACTCAGCCGGTTTGCCGGGCACTATATCATAATTCAGATTACAGGTGCCATGCCCTTTAGCCAGCGGGGGTTTGCAAATACCCAAAGTAAAGCTGTCATTATTCAGCGCATTCAGAAACAGGCCTGATACATAAGCCGGTCCACCAGGATTGTGGCAATGGGCGCAATTAGCGTTAAGGTATGCCCTGGCCCGTAGTTCCAAAGGCTGAGTAGTATCTTCGCTGTTAACGTACGCCATAGCAGACGATGGGTTATAGTTTTTCAGAAACCCGGAATCAATCCAGCGGTTGAGCTGATTTTTCTTTCCGGTTGAATCAGTTACGTCCAGGTTCAGATTACCTGCATTCACTCCTATGGGCCTAACCTTATTTGTAGATAAATGACAGCTTTTGCATTCCTCTTTAGTTGCCATTATAAAACTTAACTGATGCGCTACTCCGTTTTTATCCGTGAAATTTACAGCTTTACTACCGCCGTTATCCGTAAGTAACGCATCTTTCTGATCGGCAGCCCAGTGATAAGTTGAAGCCTCCCAACCGGTTGGTCTCTTAATCAGTAATTGCGTTTCTACCAGTTGCTTTCCCAGAGAGTTGTTCCGTGCATCTTTCCAATAATAAACCACGTTGATAAGGCAACTGCCCATAGGAAGGTTCATCAGGTTTGTTGAGTCAAAACCGAAAGTCAGGCCTTCGGGAATGTACATGAAACAATCCCTTAACGAATAGTCGTTAAACATAGAGTTAACCATCTTATATGGAATTACCCCTTTGTCAGGCTTTGTAAAATCGTTTGCCTCTTTAAAAAATGCATAATCAGAAATTTTTTCAAATGGCCCGCCATTAATATCCAGGTGAACAGAACCGCTTCCTGTATTGGAATTACAGCTGTTAATGAAAATGCTAAAAAAAATGAACGCAGATAATGTAATAATATATTTCATATGTTTTATAAAAAAGGACCTGTTATAATTCTTCAAAACAAATACCGGATGTCAATATTACAAAATTAGTATTGATCAAACCGTACAGCTCTGAAACCTTAAACGGAATTTTTATACAAGCCCGTTCACTGCCTTTATACCAACTACTTTCTTGTTTTTGTTTACCTTTCAATCGTTATGTCAAAATCCGACACAAAAGATGTTTTCAAATTTCTTGAACCCTTTCCCATAGAAGTTCAGGATATCACAAAATGGCTCAGGGACTTTGTATGGGCCTCCTGCCCTGATTGTAATGAACTGATTTACGACAACTATAATGCGCTTGCCATAGGCTTTGGCCTTTCTGATAAAGCCAGTGATGTTTTCTGTTCTATTGCCGTTTACAGTAAATATGTGAATTTCGGCTTTCTGAGGGGCCACGAACTAAGTGACCCTGATAAAATCCTTAAAGGCGGAGGAAAGATGTACCGCTATATTACCATCAAAGAACAAAAAGATATGCCCAAAGCCTATATAAAAAAACTCCTTCTTGAATCTGTCGTTAATGCTGCTTCGCGCTTAAAAACAGACCGGCAGGGTTTAAAAAAGATAACTATTACAAAAGCTGTATCAGTAAAAAAAAGAAGGCCTTTGTAATGGCATATATATGAAACTTTGTAATATCTTTCCAATTAGCTGTTGCCTTTCAGCAGAAATATTAACTTCAAAAAAAATTCTATGGCCCACCATCATCACGAAGAGCATTTTCAAAGCCCTGAATTTGTAAAAGATATTGTAATAGGAATGGCCGATGGCTTAACAGTGCCATTTGCCCTTGCGGCAGGTTTAAGCGGGGCAGTAGACTCGAGCACCATTATTATTACTGCAGGCATTGCCGAAATTGCAGCAGGCAGCATAGCTATGGGCCTGGGCGGGTATTTGGCAGGGAGAACAGAGGTAGACCATTACGATTCGGAATTGAAACGGGAGTATATGGAGGTTGATGAATTTCCTGAAAAAGAGAAGGCAGAAGTAGTAGAGGTGTTGGAAACGTTTGGCGTATCTAAGGAGGCAAGCATTGGCATTGTAAATGAAATGTCGAAAGACAAAGACAAGTGGGTAAAATTCATGATGCGTTTTGAGCTTGGGTTGGAAAAGCCCGATGCAGAGCGTGCCCGCAAAAGCGCTTTTAATATTGGCGCGGCATATATTGTTGGAGGGTTAGTACCGCTTTCGCCTTACTTTTTTATTAAAAACTCTCAACAGGCATTACAGGTATCTATAGGCGTTACACTAATTGCCCTTTTTGTATTTGGCTTTCTGAAAGCCAAAGCCATAGGCCAGCCTACTTTAAGCGGGGCTATAAAAACAACATTTATAGGCGCACTGGCCGCCGGGGTTGCTTATTTATTAGCCAGGCTGATACAGGGGCATTAATTGCGCCGGACTACTTCCGGGCAGCGTATAAACAGCCCCCTGTTCTCATCCTTACCATTGGTTACAAGGTGGGTAGCGTAAAATAAAAGGTTGCGCCTTCGTTTACTTTTGCTTCGGTCCATATTTGACCGCCATGCCGGGTAACAATGCGATGAGCCAGTGCCAGTCCAACTCCTGTACCCTCAAATTCCTGGTCGGTATGCAAGCGCTTAAATACATTAAAAAGCTTGCCGGCATGTTGCATATCAAATCCGGCGCCGTTATCTTTCACATAGTAGGTTAAATCCCCGTTTATTACTTCCGAGCCAATTTCCACCACCGGATTTTCTTTCTTTGATGAGTATTTAATGGCGTTATAGATAAGATTTACCCAAACCTGTTTAACTAATCCAGGGTCGCAAAATACTTCGGGTAAAGTGCCTGTAACTATTTCCGGTTTAAATCCGGCAAACGCCGTCTTGGATTCCTCAATAATTGCGGCAACAATTTCATCCATTTTAACCACCTGCTTAACCAGCGGAACTTTCCCAAACCGGGCAAAAGCAAGTAATTCAGTTATAAGCTGGCTCATGCGCCCGGCCCCGTCATTAATAAAGCTTAAATATTGCCTGCCGGTATCGTCAAGTTTAGAATAGTATTCCTGATGCATTATCCCGGCAAATCCCTTAACAGCTCTTAATGGGGCCTGCAGGTCATGCGATACAGTATAGCTAAAGGCCTCCAGCTCCTTATTGGCCTGTTCAAGTTCGGCAGTTCGGTCAATTACCTTTTTCTCCAGTAATTCATTTAGTTCCTTTATCTCTGCCTCGGCTCTTTTTCGCTCGTCGATAACTTCAAAAATGACCGCAAAAAAATTACCCATAGTATGGTAAATACTAAGCGAAAACCACATCGACATAGCATTTACATAATACTCTATTTTTTTTGAACAGCCTGTTCTTACAACTTCACTATATGCTTTAAAAAGTTCATCATCCTGTTGCCTTATTCCGGGGATTGCCTCTGTAGCTTTTTTCCCCACAACATCTTTTAATCCTGTAAGGATTTCAAATTTATCATTCACATACAGGTACATAAAATCAAATGGTTCTTCGTTCTCATATAGCATTTCGCAATTGGCTATTCCTTCCTGCATATTTTCGATAAGCGAACGAATTTTCCTTTCGCTTTCAATAATTTTCTGCGCTGCCGCTTTCCTTTCCGTATCATCGGCAACCACACCATCCAGGCGAATCAACTGGTTGTTTTCATCTAATGTGGGCACAACTGTGTTTGTTATCCATCTTAGGCCGCCATCTTTATGGATAATGCGATATTCGTCTTTTACTGCCTGTCCTGTCTTATATCCTGTAAAATGCCTCTCCACCACCCCCCGGTCGTCGGGATGAATCACTTGCTGCCACAAATCCCGGTTATCATAAAAATCTTCGGGTTTATAACCATAAACCTTTTCGCATGCCGGCGATATCTGAATAAATCTGTTTTGCTTTATATCTACCGAAAACAATACTTCCTGAATGGTATTGAATAACCTTTTGAGTTCGTGGTTGGCAACTTCAAGCTTTTCTTCGGCCACCTTTTTTTCAGTAATATCATTTCTTATTACCAGAAACTGGTAGGGTTTGCCTTCATTTAAAAAAGGAACGATGGTAGTATTACCCCAGTAATAACCTCCGTGTTTTTTCCGGTTTCGCATTTCGCCCTTCCAGATTTTACCGGCAAGTACGGTGTCCCACAATTCCTTAAAAAACTCCTTCGAATGATAACCTGAATTAAAAATCCGCGGGTTATGTCCTATAACCTCCTCGCGGCTGAATTGCGATAGTTTGCAGAAAGTATCGTTTACATATTTAATTCTGCCATCGGCATCAACGATGGTCACAACAGACGATGCATCAAGCGCAAATTTGTAATCATTTGCTTCAGCAGTGATAGCTATTAATTCCTGTAAAAGCAATCCGGCGTTGGGTTCAGCCTGGTCTTTCCCGGTAGTATCCCTGTATTTGATAATAAATCCCTTTGCAGAAGGATTGTGCAACACATTGATAACGGAGCACTCAACCCATCGGTACGAGCCATCCCGGCGCTTTACGCGCAGCTCCTTTATTTTCCTGCCGGCAATATCGGCTGCTAACTCCCGAAAAAAAGTTTTTGCATCTTCAGCGTAATCGGGATGAATGAATTCAAAAAATGGCCGGCCTTCAATTTCCTTCAATTCATAACCCGAAATAGCCCCGGCTTCCTGGTTCTGGTATAAAATAAACCCGTGTTCATCCAATACCAGAAAGGCATCGGAACAATTATCCAGCAGCAGCTCAAAGAAGCTTTTCCAATCCGAAGAATTCTTCTTTTTCTCTTTAACAGTTCCAGGAGGTTTAGATGCCATATTTCTGAGTTTATGCTTTGAATCAAAACTATTATAAATAAATATGAAAATCTATGATTTTAATCAGAGGAATAGATTTTTACACGATTTTAAGGTCCTTATGCCAATAACCAGGCTCATAATATAAATATGTGGATGCCATTTGAAGGCAATAATTGCGGGCCCCGCTTGTTGCCATATTACGAAATATAAGTCCTTGTGGGTGCCCATTTCTTCCGGAATCTATGCAAAAACCGTATTTTCGCCCACTTAAATTCTTAAACCATGGCGAAGGTTAAAATTGGTTTGGTGCAAATGAGTTGTGTTAAAGAGGCGCAACCTAATTTACAAAAGGCTATTGCCGGTATCAAAGATGCCGCCGCAAAAGGAGCACAGATAATCTGCCTGCAGGAGTTATTTACCTCTCTGTATTTCTGCAATGTTGAGGATTATGAAAATTTTAAAATGGCTGAAGCAGTTCCCGGCCCTGCTACTGACGTATTAAGCAAAGTAGCTGAAGAATTAAACGTGGTTATCATTGCCTCACTGTTCGAAAAACGGGCGCAGGGTATTTATCATAACACCACTGCTGTAATTGATGCCGATGGGAAATACCTGGGTAAGTACCGCAAAATGCATATACCCGACGACCCTGCCTTTTACGAAAAATTCTATTTCACGCCCGGCGACCTGGGCTACAAAGTTTTTAATACCAAATATGCCAGGCTGGGCGTATTAATATGCTGGGACCAATGGTACCCTGAAGCAGCCCGCATTACCGCTATGATGGGCGCCGAAATACTTTTTTACCCTACGGCTATAGGATGGGCCACAAGCCAGGATGAAGCCACAAACACCGGGCAATATAACGCATGGCGAACCATTCAACGCTCTCATGCAATAGCTAATGGCGTGCATGTGGTAAGTGTTAACCGCGTAGGTTTTGAACAGGAAGGCAAAATGAAATTCTGGGGCGGTAGTTTTGTTTCTAATCCATTTGGCAAAATACTTTACCTCGCATCGCATGATAAAGAGGAAAATGCCGTGGTTGAAATAGACACACAAAATACCGATTTTTACCGCACCCACTGGCCCTTTATGCGCGATAGAAGAATTGATTCGTACCAGCCTATCACCCAACGATTTATTGACGAAGATTAATTAATTATTGCCACTAAGGCACAAAGTTTGGAAGAATGCGGCTGTTTAAATAACAAATGTATTTATCATAAGCCAATCATAAAAATCATAATAAATCAGCGTTCTATTGGATTAATTCTTAGTGCGCCAAAACGCTTTAAATGAAAACACCCAAAGACTTAGGGTTTATTTTCCCTGCTGAATTTGAAAAACAACGTGCTATGTGGCTGTCGTGGCCACATAAAGAGGCTTCATGGCCCGGAAAGATTGAAACTATTTACGGGCCTTATTGTCAGTTTATAAGCCTGATTTCTGAAAGTCAAAAGGTTTGTATTAATGTAGCTGATGAAAAAATGAAGCAGTTTGCGCTTGATAAATTGCAAACAACAAACTGTAAACCGAAATTTGAAAACATTGAATTCTATTTTAATCCCACCAACGATGCCTGGTGCCGCGACCACGGCCCTGCATTTGTAATTAACCGGGCAAAAAAAGAAAAAGCCATTGTTGACTGGGACTATAACGCCTGGGGCGATAAGTATCCTCCTTTCGACCTGGATGATGTAATACCCACCTTAATAGGCAAAGAATTGAACCTGCCCGTTTTTCATCCCAAAATAATTATGGAGGGCGGCTCGGTAGAGTTTAACGGTAAGGGAACGCTTATCAGTACTACCGGCTGTTTGTTAAACAAAAACCGCAACCCGCATCTTACCCAAAAGCAAATTGAACAATACCTGGCAGACTACTATGGAGTTGAAAATATTCTGTGGCTGGGCGATGGTATTACCGGCGACGATACAGATGGGCATATAGATGATATTACCCGTTTTGTAAATGAGGATACCGTAGTAACTGTTATTGAGGCTAATAAGGCAGATGAGAATTTTGAACCGCTACAGGATAACTTAAAACTGCTGCAAAAAATGCGGTTACAAAACGGCCGGCAAATAAATATAGTTGAGTTGCCCATGCCCCACGCGGTAATTTATGAGGACCAGCGCCTGCCGGCGTCTTACGCCAACTTTTATATCGCCAATCAATATGTAATAGTGCCAACTTTCAGGGATGATAAAAACGACCAGGTTGCACTGGATGTACTGCAGGGATGTTTTAAAGACAGAAAAGTAGTGGGCCTGGATTCAACCGATTTGATATGGGGCCTGGGCAGTTTTCATTGCCTCTCTCAGCAGGAACCTGAAATTTAAAAAGGGTCTTTAAAAGCAGGATTATTGAGATAAGAAGTATCTGTCATATCATTCAAAAGTGTTAGCAGCTGCGCCTTCGCTGTTGTGGTAAGGTGCAAGCCCCCTACCGGCAGGTAATTGCCCGATGAATCTCTGGGAATATGCAACGCAATAAATTGATCCATGTTAGGCGAATACTTCAGGCTGTCGCTATAAAAATTGATTACCTGATCAAGGGTCTTATACCGGCCATCATGCATATAAGGCCCACTGACCGCAACGTTACGCAGGCTTGGATTTTTAAAAAGTCCATAGTCGGATGGAACACCGGTTATAGCGCCCCGTCCGGCATCCGCATAATCGTTTATGGTAGTTGCAGCCTGTAACCCATCATTGCGGAAGGTTTGACCCGGCAGATAATTAGCCATTAAATAATTTCCTCCAAAAGAATGGCAATGGAAACACTCACCGGTGGTTTGGATAAAAATCGCATAAAATGCAGCCGTTTCATCCTGGGTAAAAGTAGCCTGTCCCCGCATTACACTGTCAAAACGCGAATTTATTGAAATGGCAGTCATTAAAAATTCCTGTATACCCAGGTAAATTTGGTTGACATTAACAGTAGCGCCCGCTTTACCAAAAGCCTTCTTAAAAAGTTTGGCATAAACCGTATCTGCCTGTAAATAAGCAACAGCATTTGTAGCCACCATTCCCAGCTCATTATGCGAGGCATCCTGCGCTTGCGCAGCAATGGTGGGTTGCCGGCCATCCCAAAACATATACGGCTCCCAGGCCAGGTTTACCAACCGGGGGGCTTTGCGCTTATTAGGGCCAAAAACATTTGTGGCAATAGGAATGGTATCGGCAAAGGAGTGCGATAAAATATGGCACGATGCACAGGCCATTTGACCATTTACCGAAAGATGCTTGTCGTAAAAAAGCATCCTTCCCAACTGTATTCCTTCAACCGTAAGTGAATCTTTGTAAGGATTAGTAATGCCCGGAAACTCGAAAGTTAAGGCATTTGATCCAATAACATATTTGGTTCCGATATAAGCACTGTCCGCTTCAGTAGTGGTAGTCTTTACAATGGTAGTTTTAGGCTCGTGTTTGCAGTTTTCCAAAGCAACCAGAATCAGAGCGAGTGTGAAGATGAATAAGATGTTCCTTTTCATGATAGCTGTTGTCAAAATGTAAAGGCCTTTGAAAAATTATCTGCAAAAGTTGTCATGATAGCAGGATTATCGGCCGACCCCGATGCAGTTTCAGGCTCGGTAACAATATTGATGTACTCGCCGGTAGTGCTATTGGAAAATATTTGCTGAACATCCAGGTAAAGCGTAAGCGTGTAAGGAGTATTGCAGCAAACAGAAAAACTCTTATTTAATTTTGTCTGACGGGAAGCGGCATTAGTGCCGATATGATAAATGAGGGGGTAGGGCATATTGGAGGTGGAGGTGGGAGCCCATTTCCCTTCCATAACCTCAAACCGGTAAGCCGAAAACATATCCCAATACATCTGCCATAAATAGCTGTACGGATTAGGAAAATGCCAGGATGTATCGTTAGCGTTATTCATGTTTTGAATAGAATCAAGGCCGCACCCAAAGCTGATACCCGTAAAACTGCCAGGTGCAATATTTGCGGTAATTGAAAGTGTGGTTGTATCGCTAAAATCAACAATGGCCACCGAATCAAAACTTACAGTGGTATTATCTGTTTTAATAAGATTAATATGCGACAAGTAAAACTGTAAGGCGGACATTGTCAAATACCTTCCGGCTGTATCAATGTTAGGACTGTTTAACGCAAAACTTTGGGTGCCGTATTTAGCCTTTATAACCAAAGTAATGGCTGAAGTATTAGAAGGCTGAACCTTGGGCTCCTTTTTTTTGCATGAAGAAATAATAACAATCATGCAACAGACCAATAAAAAAACTACCAGTTTAGACTTATTCATGCCAGTGTTTTTTTTTAACATCATCGAATATACATCAAAAGCGGATATTAATTTAACTGCTTTTCGGCTATTAACAATTAAAACCATGCCCTGTTTATCAATATTTTATAAATTGTTTGCCCTCAGCGCCAATTTGGCAATAAATATTAACATACTTCGTTTATTTGCGTCCGTTTAATTTTCACCCATGCCCAAATTTATTTTAGCGCTTCTGGCGGTGTGCCTTTTATTTTCAAATATACAGGCCCAAAAAAAGGTAACTGTTAGCGGTACCGTTAAGGATGCCAGCAACGGCGAAGTAATGACCGGGGCGGTTATTTACGCCAAATCTAACCCTCAGGACGGGGCTTCGGTAAACAGCTATGGCTTCTATTCTCTTACTATAAAACCCGGCCACGATACTATTATAGCCCAATACATAGGGTACGATAAAAAGGTTTTTCCTGTAAACTTATCGCACGATACAACTATGAATTTCTCCATGGGTATGGCTGAGGTAAATACGATGAAGGAAGTAGTGGTAAGCGCAAATAATGATAAGGGCAACCAAAATGTCACTTCCGCTCAAATGGGTGCAATTACCTTAACCACTAAAGAAATTGCAAAAATACCCGTGTTCTTCGGCGAAAAAGATATTATGAAAACGCTGGAGCTTACGCCCGGTGTAAAATCGGCAGGTGAGGGTAATGCCGGTTTTTATGTGCGGGGCGGCAGTGCCGACCAGAACCTGGTGCTGTTGGATGAGGCGCCGGTTTATAACTCGGGCCACCTGTTAGGTTTTTTCAGCACTTTTAATTCAGATGCAGTTGCAGATGTTACGCTTTACAAAGGCGGTATGCCGGCTGACTTTGGCGGAAGGTTAGCATCAGTAGTAGATGTAAAAATGAAAGACGGAAACGACCAGGATTACAGCGTTTCAGGCGGTATCGGGCTTATCTGTTCGCGTTTAAATATTGAAGGCCCTATCAAAAAGCACAAGGGTTCATTTTTGGTTTCGGGCAGGTTTGCTTACCCCGGTTTATTTGCAAAGCTTTCAAGCAATCCAACCATCAAAAGCGTTACCCTCTATTTTTATGATTTGAATTTAAAAGCCAATTATACACTGGGCGACCATGACCGGGTTTTCCTTTCGGCATACCTTGGGCGCGATGTTTTCAGCTTTAACAATAGCTTCGGCCTTAACTGGGGAAACATTACCGGCACCGCCCGCTGGAACCACATTTTTAATGAAAAGCTTTTCAGCAATACCTCTTTTATTTTTAATAACTACAATTACAAAGTGCTGGTTGGGCAGGATACCGCCCAGGCCACCATTTTATCAGGTATACAGGATATCAGTTTAAAAGAAGACCTTCAGTATTATCCCAATAGCAAGAACAAAATACATTTGGGCTTTGATATGACCTATCACACTTTTATACCCGGTGAGGTTACATCAATAGGCTATAACAAACTTGTTTCGCTTGACCAGGCCAAAACCCATGCGCTGGAAAACGCCATTTACGCAAGCGATGAGCAAACGATTGTACCCTGGTTTAAAATGATATACGGAGTCCGGTTTTCTTCGTTTACTGCACTGGGCTCGCAATTGGTTTACAATAGTTACGACCCTCAAACCTTCCTGCCAACTGATTCATCCTATTACAAAGCCGGGCAGCCTATTGTAACTTATTGGAACCTGGAACCGCGTTTATCAATGAATTTCATCATCAATGAACACAATTCCATTAAGCTGGCGTTTGACCGCAATACGCAATATATTCAGCAGTTAAGCAACACTACATCCACCAATCCAACCGATTTATGGATACCTACCAGTAAACTGGTAAAACCTGAAATTTCAGACCAGGGCGCCATCGGATATTTCGGAAATTTTTTAAAGGGAGCTTTACAACCATCGGTAGAAACCTACTATAAGTACATGCAAAACCAGGTTGATTATGTAAGCGGGGCTGATTTGTTATTAAACCGGTACGTTGAGTCGCAACTGGTATATGGCATTGGCTGGGCTTATGGAGTAGAAGTGATGATGAAATACGATGTATGGAAAATTCATGGCTGGGTAGCTTATGATTGGAGCCGGAGTATAAGACAGTTTCCTGCAATAGATAATGATGTTCCTTATTACGCCCTGCAGGATCGCACCCACGAGGCCGACGTGGTAGCTATTTATGATATTAATAAGAAATGGAGCATTTCGGCGGTTTTTGTTTTCTATACAGGCAATGCAGTTACCTGGCCCAGCGGAAGCTATGAGATTGGTAATACCATTGTGCCGTTATACACGGCCCGGGACGGATACCGGATGCCCGATTATGAACGCCTTGACCTGGGTGCAACAGTTGAATTAAAAAAACATAAAAAGTGGGAACATAATTTGAACCTCACTTTATACAACGCACTGGGTAAAGAAAATGCTTACTCCATTAACTTTCAACCGGTGCCTAATAATCCCGGCCAGACTGAAGCGGTGCAGTTGAGTTTGGGCCGCTGGATACCTTCTGTTACCTATAACTTTAAATTCCTGTAATATGAAACGGAAAAACATGTTCAGTAATTTTTCGAAGTTAACAGCCATGCTGATAGTTACAGTGCTGATAACCGGTTCTTGCCAAAAGGTTATTCATGTTGATTTGAATAACGCTAATCCTCAGTTGGTAATTGCGGGGTATGTTACCAACCAACCGTTAGTTGATACCGTAGTAATTACCAAGACCGGAAGCTATTTTACGCCCGGCAATTACCCGCACATTAACGGGGCCACAGTAATTATAACCGATAACACAGGGCTTACAGATACTTTTGTGCAGGTAGATAGCGGCACCTATGCTACGCAGCATTTAACCGGCATACCGGGCCATACTTATACCATGCATGTTTATTTGGCAGGTAAGGAATATGATGCAGTTTCAACTATGCCAGCAGTAGTACCCCTTGACAGCGTTGAAATATATGAAGTAGGTAGTGGCTCAGATACCGGTTACCACGTCAGGGGGTTCTTTCCCGATGCCGGCGGTGGTAACCACTACTACATGCTGCAGGCTTATTATAACAGTGTATTGCAGGACAGTGCCGATAATATAACCCTGGATGATAACGAATATACAAGCGGACTGATACAGGACGTAAGGCTTCGTGTGCCCTATCCCCCAACCGGCGATACAGTAAAAATGAACCTGCTGTGCCTTGACTACAACACCTACAATTATTTTTCGGTTGTAAAAAGTATAACAGCATCAGCAAACCCGGTGTCAACTGCTGTGCCGCAAAACCCGCCAACCAATATATTGGGTGGGGCTCAGGGTTACTTTTCGGCGTATTCCATTTCAACGAGAACGGGATATGTGCCGTAGAATCTGTTTAAATTAAAGAAATACAGTTTAACACAAAGCACACAAAGTTCAATACAAAGAACACCAAAAATATAATCCTTTGTGGCCTTTGTATTGGCATTTTCCTTTGTGCTCCCCGCCTACCGGCAGGCAGGTTTGTGTTAAATTGCATTGGGATTCAATTTTAAACAGCTTCTTAGATTAATTATCCAAAATCAATCGGTGGCTTTTTCATAAACCTTACATCGCCCTTTTTGCAAATTCCGGTATAAGGGATAGTAATTTTTAATGAAGCGTGTATATCTGCATTGTAAACGTATTTCTTTGCAAACAGGCCCAATAAATCCTGGGTGCCTATGGTAAGCGGTCCCAACCTGAGTGTTGCACCTAATCCAAAATTACCATATATATCGTACGACAAGGGCAGGTAAACACCTATCCAACGGTTATCATATTTAGGCGTAACACTAAACGTGGTAACCTGGGTCAGCATATTCTGGGTTGGTGACATATCAGGCGAAACCATGGTGGCAACTGTTACCCCAAACTCTTTGTAAATATTGTAGTCAATAAATATGTTGAACCGGGTAGGAAGCCACAAAGTAAAAGTGCTTTTGGTTGGCAATACCTGGAACCTTGAGCGGATAGTATCGTCCAGGCTCTGTATCCCATTCGGGAATTTATCGCCGGCTACATCCCGGTTATTAATGTTGGCATAAAAGTTTTCGCTGTAATCTCCGCGCTTAAACCGCAGGGCGCCAAAATCTATTATTGAAAATCCTACGGCCAGTTTATACCGGTCGCGGTCTTTCAGGCTCTGGCAATCACAGTTATAGTCGGCGCTGTACTTTTCGCGGTCAGGGTGCCATTCATACACGGCGCCCATATCGGCGGCTACTGTAGGTATACCATATTTAGTATTGAATACATTGTTCAAATAAGCTGGCATGTCCTGGGCTATGGCAGCTGCAGAATAGCCCTTTGAAGTAATCAGCCCTTCGGAATAAGCGTAACTAACACTTGTATGGTTAATACTTAAAAGGTCATACTCAGGCCATTTATAATTCAGGTTACTTACCTGTACGTATGCGCCTGCCAAAGGCTGCTCTAATTTTAAGGTGCCACCCACCTTTATTAAATTTTCGCCCTTATCAAGTATAACGCGCGAGTAAGTAATACCGTAATCATTCCAGGCAGCAGCCTTTAGCCCCAGGTTAGCATTAGAAAGGCTCTGGCCTAAAAAATTAGTGGCTGCCTGTGCGTTAGTACCCAGTCCATAATAAGCAATCCGTGCCAGCGTTTCGTTCACGTTTTCGGCATTGGCTATTATGTTGGCATGATAAGTAAAGGCAATAGCATTCTGTCGCTTATGCCCTTTCCGGCCAAACTGAAACATGAACGACAAAGGCCCTGTAAGCTGTGCGCCTGCATAAGCATCTTTATCGCGCCCGTTAATCCGCTCATGCAAAAAATCCTGCTGAAAATTGGCGCTGCTAAACAGATATGGATGCAATAACGCCTGCCTGCTTACGCCAATGTAATTGTTGTTTACTGTAGCGGCAGCGGCTATCAGATTAATATCCACTAAAAAAGGACTATTGGCAATAGCAGGGTTGTAATCAACATTGGTTACCCCGCCGTACTGGCTTCCGCGTAATCCCAAAAAGAATTGCGCCTGCAGGTTGTAAATGCACGAAGCCGAAATGATGAATAGCAGCATGTACTTTTTCATAAACGGATAGTGTTAAGGTGAAAAATGCAAAAGTTGATTTCACTTCACTCAGTTTATTTAGCCGCGTTAATTAATATTATCCCCAATTGAATATAATGGCTGTGCCTGCCAGTTGTTATTGTAACGCAGGTTGGCGAATATAAGTATGTGCAGCTATTATAAGGATGATAAATATGAGGTAAAGGATGCATGCGGATATAGATATATAGTTAAGACGATTATGCTTGCATACTACGCATAACGACAGCTATAGAGTATTATTTTTTAATAGGAAGTTCCCTGATCCTTATTTGGTCCTTTTCTACCACTACAAAAACCCCTTTTTCAAGATCATCTTTAAGTTGAGTTAGGTTGGTGCGTAAAAAATCCAGGATTATCTCCGAAGTAACCGGTTCAATACGAAACAATATTACAGAAGGTTTATGAGCACCGGAAAGTGCATGTATCCTGCTATAATCAAGGTCGTGGGTAATAATTATTTCACCTGATTGTTGCGCAAAGCCGAAAATCACTTCATCTTTTGTTGAAAGCAACCCAACCTCTTTTACATGCCGGGTTTTGAATCCGATTTCGTTTAGCCCGATGCATAAGAAAGGGGATATGTTTTCATCAAGCAAAAAAGTCATGATGCTTTTTTGAAGGGAATTACACGATAGTCCATCATGCCCGAGGCAAAAGAAATGGCTTGTAAAACATCTTCCCGGCTTATCCAGTCAAATTCTTTCAGAAAGTCTTCAATACTCATTCCACTTGAAATATAAGCGAGCACAGAAGCAACAGGCATACGAGTGCCTTTAATGCATGGTTTTCCAAAACAAATGTCTGGATCCACAGAAATTCTCGGATAATCAAAAAAAGTATGCATCATAATGGTTCAAAAATAATAATAATTCAGGTTAAAATGTACACTAATAGGTAACCTATTGTATATCCCGGGGTTATTTAAAAGCTACAAACTCACTGTGATGTTTGCCGGCATAGTAATTGGCTCCCCCGCACTTGCCGAAACAATTCCCCCTTTCTCCGAATTAATTACATTTATTCCGGCACAAAATGCAGTTTTACAGCTTCGGAAAGTGTGTCAGCGAATTTAAAATGGTAATGAAATCCTTCTTCGGCATTTTAGCTTTATGGTTATTACTTAGTGGTACCGCCTCTGCCCAGACTTTTAAGCTGGATGGTATCGTTATCGATGCCGAAGACCATACCACCATGCCCGAGGCCTATGTTACGCTGTCGTACCTGGCTGACAGCACCAAATATACCGGTACCCAAACGGATAGCTTGGGCAGGTTTTCGTTTCCTAACCTGCCGTCGGCTTCATATATTCTTGAAATAAAGTACCTGAGTTATCTGCCCGTTAAATTAAGGCCCAAAATAAACGGAAGCGATAAGCACCTGGGCAAAATTTTGCTGGTTAAGGACCCTAAAATGTTTAAAGAAGTTCCCATTGTTGGCATTCAGCAGCGGGTGGTGCAAAAGGCCGATACCAGCGAGTTTAATGCCAACGCTTTTAAAGTAAACCCCGATGCCACCGCCGAAGACCTGGTGGTTAAAATGCCGGGTCTCAGTTCCAGCAACGGAACGGTAAGTGCACAGGGCGAAACCGTGCAGCAGGTATACATTGACGGAAAGGAGTTTTTTGGACAAGATGCCACCCTGGCACTAAAAAACCTGCCGGCTGATGTAATAGATAAAGTGCAGGTTTTTGACCGCTGGAGCGACCAGGCACAGTTTACAGGCTTTGACGATGGCAACTCGCAAAAAGCCATCAATATAGTAACCAAGAAAAACCGACGTAACGGTGTTTTTGGAAAACTATGGGCGGGTTACGGCTACTTAAACAACAGCGTTTATACAGCGGGCGGAAGCCTTAACTGGTTTGATGGGGATAGACGGATTTCTGTAATTGGCATGACCAATAATATTAACCAGCAAAATTTTTCTACCCAGGATTTGCTGGGTGTAGTTGGTAACGCAACACAGCGCCAGGGCCGCGGTGGTGGGGGCGGTGGAGGTGGGGGCGGCGGAAGTTCTGCAGGTGCAAGTAACTTTTTAATTGGCAACCAACCAGGTATTTCTACCACCAGTTCGGCGGGTTTTAATTACATTGATTTGTGGGGCAAAAAGAAAAAAGTAAAAGTAGTGGCCAGCTACTTTTTTAACCTGATTAATAACGTTAACGATGTATCGCTTACCCGCCAGTATTTTAATGCCGGCGACAGTTCGCAGTACTATAAAGAAACCGATGCCACCGTTAGTAAAAATATTAACCACCGGGTAAACATCCGGATGGAGTATACCATTGATTCTGCCAATAAACTGATATTCACCCCTAAATTTACATCGCAGCAAAACACCCAAACACTTAACCAGTTTGGGCAAACAACTATTGAGCAGGTTATACCGGTAAGCCAGGTGCAAAGCGCTTACGATTCGTATAATTTTGGTTACAATATTTCAGGTGATATCCTTTGGCAGCATAAATTTAAAAAGAGGCGTCGCACCTTCTCCATTGACCTTTCATCGGCCTACAACTATAAAGAGGGGCATACTGCGCTTCAATCGCTGGGTTATTATTCCGAAAACAGCGATTCAGTATGGGTCAATCAAACTACGCCTGTGCTGGGTAACAGCTATACGCTGGGTGCAAACCTGGCCTACACCGAACCGGTGGGCAAAACAGGCATATTGCAGTTTAATTATACCCCCTCTAACCAATGGAGTAATTCGAGCCAAACCACTAATAATTACGATTCGCTGACCGATTCTTACAGCAGCCTTGATACTGCACTCAGCAGCAAATACACCGATATTTATATGACCCAAAAAGCAGGCGTTACCTATCGCTACGCATCTAAGGGGCTAAACGTTTCGGTGGGGGTAAACGGGCAGTATGAGCTACTAACAGGCACCGAGGTATTTCCTGATGCCTACAATACCAACCGTAATTTTTATAATGTGTTGCCCAACGCCATGTTTATGTTTAAAACTGACAGCGGCACCAGTTTGCGTATTTTCTACCGCACGTCTACAAACCCACCATCTATTTCGCAATTGCAGGAGGTAATCAACAACAGTAACCCTTTATTGTTAAGCACGGGTAATCCTTTGCTGAAACAATCTTTTGCTCAATCGCTGATGATACGTTATGCGCTAACCAATAAAAAGAAAGCAACCTCACTGTTCGCTTTTTTAACCGCTAGCTATACACAAAACTATGTGGGCAGTTCAACATTTATTGCCAGTAAAGACAGCATCCTGGAAAACGACGTATTGTTAAGAAAAGGCTCGCAAATTACTGCACCGGTTAACCTGAATGGTGCAGTTAGCGGCAACGCCTTTGTAAACTACGGTTTCCCGCTCGAAAAAATAAAGTGCAACATGAACTTTACCGGCGGTGTCAGCTACACCCGCACCCCCGGCCTGTTAAACGACCTTACCAACTGGAGCAGCACCTATAATGTAAACGGCGGTTTGGTATTCAGCAGCAATATCAGCACCAAAATTGATTTTACTTTAATCTACACAGGCAACTACAATTTTGTAGATAACACCCTGCAAAACACTGGTAACAACAACTATTTTAACCACACGGCCACGCTTAAATTTAACTGGATGTTCTACAAAGGATTTGTATTTAATACTACCCTTATAAATACATTATACGAAGGCGTAGCCGATGGCTTTAACCTGGATATTTACAAATGGAGCGCCTTCCTGGGCTATAAATTCTTAAAAGACCAATCGCTTGATATCAGGGCGGGCTGCAGTGATATACTGAACCAAAACACCAGCATAACCCCCAACATAACCGGCACCTACATTGAGTTTGACAGAACACAGGTGCTAAAGCGTTATTTATTGCTTACGGCTACTTACACGCTGAAGTATTATAAGAAGGATAGAAATTAGAATACATTTTTACCGCAAAGAAGCAAAGAGCGCAAGGGGACTATATTTAACCTCAACGCTTCGGTCTCTTATTCGGACTACGCTTGCTGTGAAAGCATGAAAGAATTCTCACTGTATTTTTATTTTCATCAACAATGAAATAAAGCAGGTATGGAAACCTGTTAATCTTTAAAGCCCTGATATTTTTATATCGCACCTCAAATAAAGGGTTATTGGCCAAAGTGAGATAAGCATCTTTGAGTTCAGTAATAAAATGAGAAGGGGCATCAGCGCTATAAAGTGCATAGAACTCTACAGCGTTTTCTATTTCCTTCTGCGCCTTCGGCGAAACAAGAATTTTATACGCCATACTTTTTGTTCAGTTGCTGTATGGACTCTTCTGAAGTGAGATAAGTATTTTCATCTTCCAACAACCGTTCATCCAAAACGGCTTTTGTTTCTGAAGAAATTTCGAAATTGTCCTCGTCTTCTTCGACAATAATAGTAATGGGCCTGGACTTAAAAGTTGCCTTTATAGCATCTAATATATCAGAATTTATATCCTGTGCTGATGTTAAATGATAAGTGGTATACATGATATTTTGTTGAACAGCTAAAGTTAGCAATAAAAGGCGAGATAAGCAAATCATTTCAACCCTAATTCTACTTCGCGCGCTGAAGCATTATAAGAAGGAGCAGAATTGGAGTTTAGAATTCTATTAACCAAAATACCGTTATTTTCATCTAAGGATAAAAAACAATGAGATACCTCAGTCTAATACTCTTTTATTCAAATGCTTCGAGCCTGGCTTTTGGGCAGACTTCCAAAGTTTTTCAAACAAAGCAAAATGAAAATTATAGTAAATAGTAACAGGTTCCTTATGACATATAAATAAGCACTTACAGTGGAGTTCGTTTCCAGCTTTTGCAGAAACTCCGCGTTTTTATGTGGTTTGAGTTGCAAAAGTAAAGGTTAACTTTACCTTCCATGAAAAAGCAGGATTATATTATCCAACTTATCAAATCCCTCGAACCCAACGAGCGGCGCTATTTCAGGCTTTTCAGCAGTCTTCAACAGGGTGAAAAAAAATACCTGCAGCTATTTGATATGCTGGAAGGCCAGGATGAATATGATGCCACCGCACTAAGCAAACAATTGGGCATGCCCAAAAGCCGTTTAGCCGAAGTAAAGCATTACCTCAATGATGCCATACTGAACAGTTTACGTGCCACTAATGAGCAAACAACACAGATTGCAGCCCTGTATGTTGCCAAGGAAGATGCCCGCATCCTGTTAAGCCGCAGGTTATTTCTTCAATCGCTGGAAGTATCAGGAAAAACGGCCGAACGGGCCAGGGAGCTGGAGCAATTTGAATTGCTGATAGAGCTGTTAAACATAAGGCACATTACGTATTATAATTTACAATTATTTGAAGAATCGGCCGCAGTGTATGATGAGTATAAGCAGGTAGTTGAAATAGAAAATGAGGTAATGCAGATTTATTCGCTGAAGGCTAAGGCATCCGGATATGAAGTACTGCGAAATAAGAGGGCCGAGTTTGAGAAGCTATGCGAACACCCGCTGATAAAGGCTGGTCCTGAAAAGTTAAAAAGCCTCCGTGCAAAAGCTGTCTGGTTCGACATTATGTACTATTATTACATAGCGTCTGATATGCCTCAAAAAGCGCTTGAAATAAGCCGCCGGGAGTGGCAGTGCTATGCCGGTAACCCGATAATAAAAGTATCCAATGGTACGGCTTATATTATCAGTCATACCCGCCTGGCATATGCGGAACATACCACTGGAAACAATGAAAGGGCCCTGGAACTTGCTGAGGAATTAAAACGCGTGCTGACTGACAAGACCAGAGAATTAAGCAAAGCGAGGCGTACAACATTTATGGCTTACAATGAGAGTTTCAGGATGTATGTGCTGCTGCGCCTGGAAAGGTTTGCTGAAGTGCTGCGCGAATCGCCCGCTGTTATTGAACTTATGAAAGTACGGCCGCTGCCTGAACAATATGCCAGCATATTCAATTACGCCCTTGCGCTGGTGCACGCAAGTGCACATGAAAAAGCGATTGATGAGTTGAACAAGTTGGTTGATATAAATACCGATGTCCGGCTGGACCTTCAGCAGCTTGCAAGGCTTTTGATGGTTATGGTGCATCTTGACCTTGGCAATAACTCCCTTATTCCACACCTGATAAAAGCGGCCAGGAGCTGGATGAAACGCCATAGTTATGCCAATGAAACTGTGAACGGGCTGTACCGGTATTTTCTGCTCGCCTCGCATGCCCCCGCCCCCGAAAAGAGGGATATATACGGTAAGTGCCTGGCGGTAATCAGGAAAGGCGGGTTTCAACCGCTGGCTGGCACATTGATGCTATCCTCATGGCTTGAGAAAAGAACCTGATATTAGGGGCGATGGCTACCTGGAGTTTTCAGGGGCGACCTCAACACAGGGATATCAATCGGGGAATGGGTATATTACTATTAGTTGGCCATAGACGCATTATAAATGCATTGGCGTGGTGCATGTTACGGGTAAAACCAGGCAAAACGATTATCTTTACGTAACAAACTAAAGCTATGGATGCTGTATTTAAAATACGGGGCGATGAATTTGACGAAGTGCTTTTTAAAAAAATAAAGGCGCTGCTTCGCAAAGGAGATAATACGAGCGTATTAATTCATGTGAGCGATGAAAAAGATGTGTATACGCAAACCCTGCAAAAATCCATTGAGGAGATGAATGAACCTAAGCAACTGCTCTCGTTTTCAATGGAAGACCTTGAAATATATAGTGCAGGAAATAAGAACAAAAAAAGCAAGTGAAGCAAGTTAGTTTTACCCCTACTGCTTTTGACGAGTACAATGAATGGATCAGGAATAATCCGGAAATCATCCCAAAAATTCTTGAGCTGATACGCGATATTTCGCGTAATCCATTTAAAGGACTGGGTAAGCCAGAGCCTTTAAAAGGTAATTTCAAAGGTTTTTGGTCAAGAAGAATAACGCAGGAGCACAGGCTTGTATATAAAGTGGATTCAGATTCAATTTTTATTGTGAAGTGCAGAGGGCATTATGAATAAGGTGATTGTGTTTTCTTC
>Ga0182030_10006126_pt1 | contig 25420 bp, 26 predicted proteins | sample 812S3MmetaG_FD_121299 | JGI IMG/M metagenome (GOLD analysis project Ga0182030, IMG submission 121299) | Permafrost microbial communities from Stordalen Mire, Sweden - 812S3M metaG (Illumina Assembly) | ecosystem: Environmental > Terrestrial > Soil > Wetlands > Permafrost | place: Sweden...
CGTGGGCGCTCAGCTGCCTCGAGTGGCGTTGCCCCACGCCACCTTGCGATTCGAAGCATCGGGTGATGACGGCTCGGACACCCAGATTGTCTTCAGCGCAAATCCCGGACTGCCCGAGGGACCGCTGCAGGCCCTGGCCAGCGGCGGCGAACTCAGTCGAGTGCTACTCGCAGTTTCGCTGGAGACGGTCCATGACGACGTGGTGGCGGTATTTGACGAGGTGGACGCCGGCGTCGGGGGACAAGTGGCCCAGCAGATCGGCGACTGCCTGCACGAGTTGGGGCGTAAACAGCAGGTGCTCGCGGTAACCCACCTGGCGTCGGTGGCCGCGAAGGCCGATCACCACTTCGTGATCGACAAGAGCATTCGTGATGGCGCGGCCACCACCTCGGTTCGTGCGGTCACGGGCGAGGAACGTGTCGCCGAGATCGCGCGAATGCTGGCCGGCGACGACTTGACAGTCGAATCACGTGCGTTGGCGCGACAACTGCTCGAAACACTGCGTTAATAGTTCGGGCCCCTGATGGGCGCCGACTACAATGAGTATCCGTGGACACGGCAGTTTGCGAATGACCAAATTCGTATTTGTAACGGGTGGCGTTTCGAGCTCTCTGGGAAAGGGACTCACGGCCTCATCGCTGGGCCGACTCCTCAAGTCCCGCGGCCTCAAGGTCACGATGTGCAAACTTGATCCCTATCTCAACGTCGATCCGGGAACGATGAATCCCGGCGAGCACGGCGAGGTCTACGTCACCGATGACGGGGGCGAGACCGACCTCGACCTGGGCCACTACGAACGCTTCATCGACGAGTCGCTGTCGCGCATGTCCAACACCACGACGGGCTCGATCTATTCCAACGTGATCGCCAAGGAACGTCGCGGCGACTACTTGGGCAAAACGGTCCAGGTGATTCCCCACATCACCGACGAGATCAAGGAGCGCATTCGCCGCCTCGGCACTCTCGGCGCCGACGTTGTCATCGTCGAGATCGGCGGCACGGTGGGTGACATCGAAATCGTGCCCTTCATCGAGTCCATTCGCCAGTACCGCCGAGACGTCGGACGCGACAACGTGTGTTACGTGCACCTCACCCTGGTGCCCTACCTCGCCCCGTCGGGGGAGCAGAAGACCAAGCCGACCCAGCACTCGGTCACCGAGCTACGTTCGCGCGGCATTCAGCCCGACGTCATCGTCTGTCGAAGCGACCAGCCGATCTCCGATGGCCTCAAGCGCAAGATCTCACTGCTCTGTGACGTGCCGGCCAACGCCGTCATCTCGGCGGTCGACGTCTCGAGCATCTACGATCTGCCTCTCGTACTGAATCGCGAAGGCCTCGACACGATCGTCTGCAACACCTTGAGAATCGACCTCGAGGAGCACCCGATCGACCTGAGCGCCTGGCAAGAGGTGGCGCGTCGCGTGCACAACACCACCAAGACGCTGCGCATCGGCGTGATCGGCAAGTACGTCACCATGCCCGACGCCTACCTGTCAGTGGGTGAGTCCATACGCCACGCTGGCTTCGCGGTCGGGGCAACGACCAAGATCGAGTGGCTGGAGGCGGAGCGGGTTCCGAGCGAAATCGACGCCGAACGCATCCGCCAACTTGACGGCATCATCGTGCCGGGAGGCTTCGGCGAGCGCGGCGTGGAGGGAATGATCGCCGCGTCGCGCATCGCGCGAGAGTTCGAAATCCCCTATCTCGGCATCTGCCTGGGCATGCAGGTGATGGTGGTGGAGTTCGCCCGACACTGCCTCGGACTCGCCGACGCCCATTCGACCGAGATCTCGCTCTCGACCTCGGCGCCCGTGATCGCCCTGATGGCGGAGCAGATGGACATCACCGATCTCGGCGGGACGATGCGTTTGGGGGCCTGTCCGGCCATGCTCGACGAGGGTTCCATCGTCGCGGGACTCTACGGCGCCACGGTAGTGTCCGAGCGCCACCGCCACCGTTACGAATTCAATTCGCGCTACAAGGCGCAGTTCGAGGCGGCGGGCATGCGTTGTTCGGGCACCTCACCAGATGGACGACTGGTCGAGTTCGTCGAGTTGGCCGAGCACCCCTTCTTCGTGGGCACCCAGGCGCACCCCGAGTTCAAGTCGCGACCCGACCGTCCCCACCCGCTCTTCCTGGGACTTATCAAGGCGGCCGCCGCGCGCGCCGAGGGTCGCGAGCCGCACATCATCGATCCCTCTTCGGTCGACGTCACCCTGTGAGCGACTCGTTCGAGATCGAGCGAACCGAAAAACTCCTGCACTCGAAGGTCTTTGACGTAGAGCGACGAACGATCAGTCACGACAACGCGACCTTCGAGCGTGACGTGGCGACCCACGCGGGTGCCGTCGCGATCCTGGCGATCAACGACGCGCAGGAGATCGGCCTCGTGCGCCAGTACCGCGCGGCCTTTGGCGCTCTGCAGTGGGAGATTCCTGCGGGCACCCAGGACGTCGCCGAGGAGGACCCGCTCGAGACCGCGCGGCGTGAATTGCGCGAGGAACTCGGCTGCGAGGCAACAAACTGGACGCTGCTCGGGCGCTTCATGAATTCGCCGGGATGGACCAACCAGGTCATGACCATCTACGAAGCGCGCGGTATAACGCAGCTGGACCGGCGGCCCGCTGGTCCCGAGGAGGCCGCCTCGTCGGTCCACTGGTTATCGATTGCGGATCTTCGCGCGACGCTACGAAGCGAGGCGGCGATTGACGGCACGACGGCCGTGGCGCTGCACCGAGTGTTCGGGTCCTTCTTTGACGCGGACTGATCGTTACGTCACCGAATACATCGCGTGGCTGAGCGTGGAGAAGGGGCGTAGTCCCGCGACGATCGAGGCGTACCGTCGCGACATCGCCGGTTTCCGGGGCTGGATGTCGCGCCACCGGCTCTCCATCACGACCGTGCGCGACGCCAAGTTCGAACAGTACTTCAACGAGTTGCGAAGCGGCGGGCTCGCGGACAGTTCCATCGCGCGCGCGACGTCAACGCTGCGTGGTTGGTTCGGCTTCATGGTCGACGAGGGTCACCTGGCGAACGATCCCACCGCCCGTCTCAAGGGCGGACACCGAGGTCGAACCTTGCCCAAGCCGCTCGGTGAGCAGGAGGTCACCGACCTTCTCGAATCGCTGCCCTTCACGACCGCGACCGATCTGCGTGACCGTGCGTTGCTCGAACTGCTCTACGACACGGGCGTGCGAGTCTCCGAGGCGGTGGGCATCGATCTGTCGGACCTGGACTTCGACGAGGAACTCATCCTGGTGACCGGCAAGGGTTCCAAGCAGCGACTCGTGCCCATGGGTGACACCCTGCGATTGGTCCTCGTTGACTATCTGGGGGCCGGGGGACGAAGCGAGATCCCCAACGCCAGGCGCAGCACCCGCCTGTTCCTCAACGCCCGCGGGGGAGCCTTGTCGCGTCAGGGCGTCGACCTGATCATCCACAAGCGCGCGCTCGTCGCAGGCATCGAGCACTCGCGCATCAGCGCCCACGTCTTTCGTCACAGCTGCGCGACCCACATGCTGGCCCACGGCGCCGACATTAGAGTGGTGCAGGAGCTTCTGGGTCACGCGTCGATCGCGACGACCCAGATCTACACCGCAGTGTCGGTAACGTCCCTGCAACGCGAGTACCGCAACGCGCACCCGCGCGCGCACGACTAAAGGACAGGTGGCGGTGGGCAACTTCTACTTCTTCCTCGCCATCGTGCCGGCCATCGTGTTGCATGAGGTGAGCCACGGCTACGTGGCGTACTTGTTCGGCGACCCCACGGCCAAGGAGAACCACCGACTCACGCTCAATCCCGTGCGACACGTCGATCTCTTCGGCACGATCCTGCTGCCGGCGCTCCTGCTCATCAGCCACTTTCCGGCGATCGGCTACGCCAAGCCGGTGCCGGTCAACCTCTCGAGGCTTCGAAAGCCCCGAAGCCAGGCCCTCTACGTGGCGCTCGCCGGACCGGCGACCAACATCGTGCTGGTCGCCTTCTCCTACGCGGTCTTCAAGGCCGTCGTGCACCTTCCCGACTCGAGGGCCGTCATCATCATGCTCAACGCGTGCTACTACTTCGGCGTCGCGAACATTCTGCTCGCCGCCTTCAACCTCATACCCATCCCGCCGCTCGACGGATCGGCCATCATCGAGCGGTTCATCCCCGAGCAACACCTGCCCGCCTACTACAACTTCCGCGCGAGAGCGCTGCCGGTCCTGATGGTGCTGATCATCCTCAACGCCGTGTTCTTCCACGTCGGTACGAGCGCGCTGGGGAGTCTCGAGAACTGGTGGCTCAACCGGCTGGTCTAGAACAGGCCCATGGCGTGCGCGGCGCGGTGATAGACCGGTCCGGACACCTCAGCCGCCTTCTTCGCGCCCTGCTCCACGATCGCGGTCAGCAGAGACGGGTTGGCCCGCAGTTCGGGGTAGCGTGCGGCGATCGGTGCGAGCGACTCGATCACGAGCGTCGAGAGATCACTCTTCAGGTCCCCGTAGCGCGAGTAGCGCGTCGCGATCTCCTCGGGCTTCTCGCCCGTGAAGCTCGAGTAGATCTCCAGCAGATTGGAGAGTCCCGGCTTCGCCTCCCAGTCGAAACGAACCTCGCTCTCGGTGTCGGTGACGGCCTTTTTGATCTTCTTGTCGATCTCGGCCGGCGCGTCCGTGAGGTAGATCGTGCCCAGGGGACTCGAGATCGACTTGGACATCTTGCGAGTGGGCTCCTGCAGGTCCATGATCCGCGCGCCGGCCGTCGGCTGCACGGCCACGGGCAAGGTAAAGATCTGACCGAAGCGATTGTTGAACCGTTCGGCGATCTCGCGGGTCAGTTCGAGATGCTGGCGCTGGTCGCCGCCGACGGGCACCTGCTTCACCTCGTAGAGCAGGATATCGGCCGCCATCAGGACCGGATAGGTGAAGAGACCGGCGCGGTAGCCGTCCTGGCGCTGCGCCTTCTCCTTGAAGGCCGTCATTCGGCTCAGTTCGCCGAAGGTGGCGACATTCTCCAACAGCCCCGCCATCTGCGCGTGGAAGGGCACGTGGCTCTGGACGAACAACGTGCAGACCTCCGGATCGAGGCCCGACGCGAGCAGCGAGGCCACGGCGTCGATGGTCTGCTCCAACAAGAGGGCCGGTTCTATCTGCAGGGTCAGCGCGTGCAGGTCAACAACGCAGTAGAAGGCCTCGGCGTTCTGTCCCGCGACCCACTGCTTGATGGCGCCCAGGTAGTTGCCGATATGCATCGTGCCCGAGGGCTGTATTCCAGAAAAAATACGCACACCGCATTCTAGAGGACCCGTTGGCGCGTCATTTGCTTCAGGTAAGGTATCGCCGTGACCTTCGTCGTGACGACGCCGTCCTTCAGCGGCCCCGTAGAACTACTGCTGCAGCTCATCAGCGCGCACGAGTTGGACGTGTTGGACGTGGCCCTCGCGCCCATCGTCGACGAGTTCGTTGCCCTGGTGCGCGACGAGAGCGTCGACATCGACGTCAACGACCTCTCGGAGTTCCTGTTGATCGCCGCCATCCTCTTGGAGATGAAGAGCCAGAGCCTGCTGCCCGGACGAGACGACACCGAGCCGGACGAGGAGTTCGTGGGCTGGGAGGAGCGTGACGTCCTGCTCGCGCGACTGCTCGAGTTGCGCACATACTCGGGGCTGGCCGACGCGCTGGTGTCGCTGCTGGAGCGAGCGAGTCGCGCGTACCCGCGCCTGCGGGGCATCGACGACGGCTTCGTCGTGAGCGCGCCCGACCTGCTCGCCGGCGTTACGACCGCCCAGCTCGCCTTGGCGTACCTGCGGGGCATCGAAGAAAAGCCCGTGCCGGTGGTGCGCCTCAACCACGTCACGGTCGACGCGGTCTCGGTCGCCGAGACGGTCGTCTCGCTGTCCCAGCGCCTGCCGGCGCTCGGGCGGCTGTCCTTTCGCTCGCTGGTCGCCGGCTTCAGCACGCGCATCGAGATCATCGTGCACTTCCTCGCCCTGCTCGAACTCTGCAAGTTGGGCTACATCAACCTCGGCCAGGGGGCGACCTTTGGTGACGTGCAGATCGAGTGGCTCGACGCGCGCGTGCGCCTCGACATGGGAAGGGTCGACAGTTATGAGGGATGAGTTCTCGCTCGAGCAGAAGCTCGAGGCGATGCTGACGGTGGCGCTCGAGCCCATCTCCGCCGAGGAGCTGGCCGACGTCGTGGAGGCCGACGCCGAAGACGTCGAGGCCGTGCTGCGCTCCCTGCAACAGGAGTTCATCAACGATCGCCGGGGCTTCCAGGTGATCGAGCTGGCGAGCGGGTGGATCATGCAGTCGTCACCCGACGTGTCGGAGTGGGTGGCCAAGTTCGCGAACCGTGACGTCTCGCACCGGCTCAGTTCGGCGGCGCTCGAGACGCTGGCGATCATCGCGTACCGCCAACCCGTCTCGCGCGCCCAGATAACGGCGCTGCGTGGCGTCAACGTCGACGGCGTGTCGCGTCTCTTGGAGCAGCGCGGCTACATCGAGGAGAAGGGCCGCGCGAGCGGGCCGGGTCAACCCATCCTCTACGGCACCACCGAGCTCTTCCTGGACCGCATGGGTCTGGCCAAGCTTTCGGATCTGCCGCCCATCGAGGAGTTCATGCCGCCCATGGAGACGGCGAACTCCCTGGCCGACGAGATGTCGCGCAGCGCCCGCGAACTGGCCGAGGAGCTGTAGTTGGACGAGGGCGAGCGCTTGCAGAAGACATTGGCGCGGGCGGGTTTCGGGTCGCGACGCTCCTGTGAGATCTTGATCAGCGAGGGACGCGTGACCATCGACGGCCGCGTCGCCGAGCTCGGCAATCGCGTTAAGAGCGACCACAACGTCATCTGCGTCGATGGCACGTTGGCGCCCACCGCCCAGAGCAGCGTCTACTACCTGCTCAACAAGCCCGACGGCGTGGTGACGACCGCGTCCGATCCCCAGGGTCGCACCACCGTGCTCGACCTGATCGAGTCGCCCGTGCGGGTCTTTCCCGTCGGCCGCCTCGACATGAACACCGAAGGGCTGTTGATCCTCACCAACGACGGGCGTCTCGCGCACCTGCTCACCCATCCGAGCTCGGGCATCGCCAAGGAGTACCTGGCGCGGGTCGAAGGAGACCCGTCACCGGCCGCCATCCGGCGCCTTCGCGAGGGCGTGGAGCTCGAGGACGGCCTCACGAGCCCGGCTCAGGTCAGTCGCGTAAGTGAGGGACTGTTGCGCATCGTTATCCACGAGGGACGCAACCGCCAGGTCCGTCGGATGTGCACCGCCGTCGGACACGACGTGACCCGACTCGTGCGAACCCGCATCGGACCACTTCAGGACGCGACCCTGACGCCGGGATCCTCGCGCCAGCTCTCCCTGGGCGAAGTGCGCCGGTTGATGGAGGCCGTGGGGATGAGCGACGAGATCGCGTCTACGATGCCGTCATGACAACGCCCATGGTGAGAGCGGTGCGCGGCGCGATCACGTGCGAGCACGACACGCCCGGCGAGGTCAACGAGGCCACCGAGGAGCTGCTGGTCGCCATGATGGAGAGGAACGGCCTCGTCCACGACGACGTGATCAGCATCATCTTCACCACGTCGATAGACCTCACGTCCGCCTTTCCCGCCACCTGCGCGCGCGAGATCGGCTTCGGCGACATCCCGCTGCTCTGCGCCAGCGAGATCAACGTGCCCGGGGCGATGGCCAAGTGCATCCGAGTCCTGCTGCACGCCTACACGACCCGAGCGCGTGGCGACGTGCGCCACGTCTACCTGCGCAACGCGCAGTCGCTGCGTGATGACCTCCCCGGCTAGGCGCCTCGCGCACGTCATCGGATTGGGCCTCATCGGCTCCTCGGTGGCGCTCGCACTGGCGGCGACCGGCTGGCGGGTCACCGGCGAGGACCTCGACCCCGAGGCGACGTCGGCCGCCCTCGAGGCCGACGTGATCAGCGACACGTCCATGACCGACGATCACGTCCTGCTGGTCGTCGCCACGCCCGCGGGCGCCGTGGCGAGCGTGGCCCGTGACTACCTCGCCCGCTTCACAAGCGCCTCGTTGATCGCGACTGACGTGGCCGGCGTGAAGAGCTCGATCGTGTCGGGGGTGTCCGACGCCCGGTTCCTCGGCGGCCACCCCATGGCCGGCTCGGAGCAGCGCGGCCTCCAGGGCGCGCGCCTCGACCTCTTCAACGGCTGCACGTGGGTGCTGACGCCCACGCCCTTGACGTCGCCCGCGACGTACAGCACGCTGCACGGGTACCTGCGCGACATCGGCGCGAGCGTGGTGGCCCTCGACGCGAACGACCACGACCGCCTGGTGGCCCTCGCGAGCCACGTGCCGCACCTCTTGGCGGGCGCCCTGATGAACGAAGCGACCAAGACCGCCGAGCAGGACCCCGTGCTGCTGCAGCTGGCCGCCGGCGGGTTTCGCGACATGACGCGCATCGCGGCGGGCGACCCGGCGATATGGCCCGACATCCTCTTCGAGAACCGCGAAGCCATCGACCAGACGCTCGAGGCGCTGGAGGGACGACTCGACGCCCTTCGACGGGCCCTCGCGTCGGACGGGCGCTCGGTCATCGAGGACAGCCTGCAGGAGGCGTCCGTGGCCCGGCGACAGCTGCCCGGACGCGCGCTCAGCTCGGAGAATCTGGCGTACCTGCGCATAGTGGTGAGCGACCGTCCGGGGGTCCTCGCCACGGTCACGAGGGCCGCGTCGGACCTGCAGGTCAACATCTACGACATCGAGATCGCCCACGGCATCGAAGGCGTGGGCGGTACGCTGCTCCTGGCGGTCGACGCCGCGCAGGCAACGGTCCTCGCGGACTCGCTCGTCGCGCTGGACTTCCGGGTGGCGCGCGAACAGTGACTGCGCGCGACGTCAAGCGGGCGACCGCGCTGCACGGATCGCTGCGCGTGCCCGGCGACAAGAGCGCGTCGCATCGCGCGTTGATGCTGAGTGCCCTCGCGGACGGCGAGAGCACGATCGAAGGACTCTCGCCCGGCCACGACGTCGCGTCGACCAGCGCCATCGTCGAGCAGCTGGGAGCGACGCGCGTCGACGGGCTGGGCCTGGTGACCGTCGTCGGACCCGCCGGGGGCCTCCGGGCGAGCGCTCGCGAGCTCGACTGCGCCAACTCCGGCACCTCGATGCGCCTCCTCGCCGGTCTCGTGAGCGGCATCGAAGGCGTGCACGCGCTGGTGGGCGACGAGTCGCTCTCCAGGCGTCCGATGGATCGCGTGGCGTTGCCGCTCAGGCTCATGGGGGCCACGATCCACGGCCAGGGGAGCCAGATCACCGCGCCGCTGCGCATCGAGGGCTCCTCGTCACTCCGCGGCATCGACTACCAAGTGCCCGTGGCGAGCGCGCAGGTGAAATCGGCCATTCTCCTGGCGGGGCTAGGCGCGTCGGGCCCGACGTCGGTGCACGAGGACGTGCTCACGCGCACCACCACCGAGGACATGCTGCGCCGGGCCGGGTTGGACGTGCGTTCGCTCATCGAACGAGAGGGCTGCACCATCACGCTCTCTCCCGGCCGTCCCCGTCCCATGTCGTGGCGAATACCCGGCGATCCCTCCCAGGTGGCGTTCTTCGCCGTGCTGGGAGCCCTTCACGACTGCGCGGTCGTTGAGGTGCTGGACGTCGACGCCTCGCCCCAGCGCAGTGGCTTCGTGGGCGTGCTCGAACGCATGGGCGCGAGGCTCACTCGCGTCGTGGGCGAGAACGGTGTGTCCCTCGTGAGCCAGAGCTCCCAGCTCGAGGCCACCGAGGTCTACTCGAGCGAGATCCCCTCGGTCGACGAGGTGCCCGTACTCGCGGTCGCGGCAGCGGCGGCGACCGGGGTCAGCGCGTTTTGCGACATGGCCGAGCTGCGCGTCAAGGAGTCCGACCGCTTCAGCGGCTCCATGGAGCTCGCACGATCCCTCGGATGCCGCGTGTGGGACGAGGGTGACGACTTCTTCATCGAGGGGCTCGGGTCGGCGACGGCGTTTCACGCCTTCCGCTTCGACGCCGGACTGGATCACCGCATGGTGATGGCGGGCGCGGTGGCCGGAGTGGCGGGGGCAGGCTGCTCCATCGGCGGCGCCGACACGGTCGCCACGAGTTACCCGGACTTCTTCGACGACCTCGCCGCGCTCTATGAGTGAAGCGATCGTCGCGATCGACGGACCCGCCGGTTCGGGCAAGTCCACCGTGGCGCGCGCCGTCGCCGCCCGGCTCGGGTGGTCCTTCCTCGACACCGGCGCGATGTACCGGGCGGTCACCTGTGAGGCGTTCGCGCGTGGCATCGACATCAACGACGAGGCGGCGATCGGGGCCCTGGCCGACACCCTCACGCTCACGACCACACCCCGGGTGAGCGTGAACGGTCGCGACGTGCAGGACGAGATCCGCCGCCCCGAGGTCAACGTCGGGGTCTCGACGGTTGCCGCCAACCCGTTGGTGCGACACGCGATGGTGTCGCGCCAACGCGAGTGGGCGAGGGCCCAGCCCCTCGGCACCGTCGTCGAGGGCCGCGACATCACAACGGTCGTGTTCCCCGACGCGACCCTCAAGGTCTTTCTCACCGCCTCGGCCCAGGAACGAGCGCGGCGCCGGGGCGACGAGAGTGCCGATTCGCTCGCGAGACGAGACGAGGCGGACTCCACGCGGGTAACCTCGCCACTGCGCCAGGCGAACGACGCCCTGTTCTTTGACACGACCGGGCGAAGCGCCGATGAGGTGGCGGAGGAGATAGTGCGATGCCTGACGACACAACGTTCAAACTGAACCCGCGCAAGACCGCGGCCTACCACGTGGTGGCCGGCATCCTGTCGGGACTGTCACGCCTGTTCTTTCGGCCCCGCGTGAGCGGACGCGAGAACATCCCCCTCAGCGGGCCGGTGCTCATCGCGCCGATCCATCGTTCGAACGTGGACTTCGTCTTCACGCTCTTCATCTCGCCGCGCAAGGTCTTCTTCATGGCCAAGGACGGGCTCTTCAAGGTGAAGTGGTTCGGCTCGCTCCTGGGTCACCTCGGCGCCTTTGCCGTGAATCGCAGCGCGACGACCGACCGTGAGTCGATGAAGGCGGCCGAGGCGGTGCTGGACCAGGGCCAGGCGCTGGTGCTCTTCCCCGAGGGCACCCGCAAGGAGGGCCGCCACGTCGACACGCTCAACGACGGTGCGATGTTCATCGCCGCGCGCACGGGCGCCGCGGTGGTGCCGGTGGGCATCGGCGGCAGCGACCGGGCGATGCCGTTGGGCGCGAGATTTCCCCGCCCGGCCAGGATCCGTATCGTGATCGGCAAGCCGATCATGCCGCCCGTCGCGCCGGGGCGCGTCTCACGATCGGCCATCACGGCCAAGAGCGAGGAGCTGCGCCAAGCGCTCGAGGCCGTCTACCTCGAGAGCCTCAACGACTGATCAGCGCTCGCGCCACCAGGTTCCAAAGACCACCCTGGCGTAGCGAAAGCCGAAGAGCCAGTTCTTGCCCTTCTTGGTGGTGCCCGAGAATCGCGGATGCCACACCGTCGGCACCTCGGCGCTGCGCCACCCGCGCTTGAGGCACGTGATGAGCAGCTCGGACGTCTGGTACTGCTCTTGACGAAGACGGTCGATGACGTCGGCCAGCATGGTCACGCGCAGCGCCCGGTAGCCCGTCGAGGTGTCGGTGAGCTTGGCGCCGGTCATGCGGTTCATGATGAAGGAGAAGAAGAAGACGCCGGTCTTGCGGAAGCGGTCCGTCGTCTTGTCGATGCCCAAACGGCGACTCGCGACCACGAAGTCCGCCTGATCGGCCAGGAGCGGGGCCAGGACCTGGGGGATCTCCGCCGGGTCGTTCTGGCCGTCCGCGTCGAGGGTCACGATGTACTGCACGTGGTGATCGATGCAGTAGCGGTACGTGACCTGCAGCGCGACGCCGTGGCCCAGGTTGATCGGGAACTCGATGACGATGACGCCGGGATAGGTTCGCGCGATCTCGGCGGTCTTGTCGTCGCCACCGTCGACGACAACGAGCGTCGTGTAGGCGAGCCCGTCGATGGAGTTGGGCATCTTGTCGAGCACGCCGCCGATGTTGCCCTCCTCCTCGTAGGCGCATATCGAGGCCACGACGGGTTCGGGCGTGAAGTTGGGGTGTTCGAGCTCCAGGCGCTCCAGCGCTTGGCCGATCACCATCGCGCGCATGCGCTCGATTCGGCTCCTCGACAGTTTGTCCTTAGCCATGGCGCTCCTTGTGGCGGGGGCCCTCGATCCGCGCTCGCAACCGCGAGGTCCGGCGTCGTTGCGCCACGAGGCGCGCGCGGGGGAATGAATTCACTTAAAAATAATAGCCTTTGGGACGTTCCGTCCTGGTTTTAGCGAACGGCCGCGGAAAGCACCTGAGCCGCGGTGTACTCGCGGTCGGCCTGTCCGTCGAAGCTTGATGCCCCGGGGGTGGCGAGCGCGAGGTCCACGATGGCCGACAGGGTCTTGAGGATCTCTCGCAACTCTGGGGGCGGTGGGAAGTACTCGTCCTCGATCGTCACCGAGTGCACGTCGACGCCATTCGCGGGATTGAGGCGGTCGAGCACCTCGTTGACGAGTGATTCAGGGGCCGACGCGCCGGCCGTGACGGCCACGGTCCCACTGAGGTCGTCGGGCAGTTCCGAGGCCCGGTTGACCCGAAGCACCCGGGTGCAGCCCGCGGCCACGGCCACGTGGGTGAGCGCGACGGTGTTGGACGAATTGGCCGAGCCGATCACGACCACCGCGTCGGCCTCGGCGGCGATGGATCGAAGGGCCGCCTGGCGGTTCGTGGTGGCGAAGCAGAGGTCGCTGCGATTGGGCATCCAGATGTCGGGGAACTTCGCCTGCGCGTACTCGCGCAGGTACTGCCACTCGTCGAGGCTGAGCGTGGTCTGGCTGAGCAGCGCGAAGGGGCCCTTGAAATCGCTCAGCGCGTCGATATCCTGCGTCGATTCGATCAGGTGCACCGAGTCGGGCGCGACCGCCATCGTGCCCACGGCCTCTTCGTGGCCCTCGTGGCCGACGTACAAGACGGTGTAGCCCTTGCGCGAGCGCACCTTGAGCTCGTGGTGGACCTTGGTCACCAGGGGACACACGGCGTCGATGACCGTGCCCCCTGACTGGCGCGCCTGTTCGATGACCTGGGGCGGGGAGCCGTGGGCGCTGAGCATCACCGGCGCCCCCTTCGCCGCGTCGGCGACGTCGTCGATGAAGACCACGCCCAGCGACGTGAAATAGTCGACGACGAAGCGGTTGTGGACGATCTCGTGGTAGCAGTACACGGGCGGCTCGAAGATCCTGGTCATCCAGTCCAGCGCCTTTATGGCCTTCTCGACGCCGGCGCAGAAGCCGCGAGGCGCCGCGAGCACAACCTTGTCGACGTTCACGCTGCAAGCCTAGCGAGCGATATTTGCGCGAGTGCATAGGCTAGAAGGGTGTCGGGCGCCCTCATTTCCTCAATCGCGGCCGGTTCGCCGGCCGACATGGTCGGCCTGGCGGTAGGCGACGAGCTCATTTCGGTCAACGATCGAGAGCCGACGGACATCATCGAGTACCAGCAGCTCATCGACGGCGAGAGCGTCACGCTCGTCGTGCAGCGCGAGGGGGAGTCGCTGCGGCGAAAGGTGACGGTGCACAAGACCCAGGGCCAGCCGCTCGGGCTCGCGATCGACTCGGCCGTGTTCGACCGGATTCGCACCTGCGACAATCACTGCTCCTTCTGCTTCATCTACCAGCTGCCCAAGGGCATGCGCCGCTCGCTCTACGTGAAGGACGACGACTTTCGACTGTCCTTCCTCTACGGCAACTACACGACGCTGACGCGCTTCACCGAGTTCGATCTCGAGCGCATCGTCGAGGAGGGCCTCTCGCCGCTGTACGTGTCGATCCACTCGACGAACCCCGAACTCCGAGCCGAGATGCTTCGCAACCCGCGTGGCGCCACGAGTCTTCGTTGGCTGCGTGAGCTGCTGCGCGCCGGCATCGAGGTTCACGCCCAGGTTGTCGTCTGTCCCGGCGTCAACGACGCAGAGCAGCTCGAGCGCACGCTGCTCGACGTGCTGTCGCTGTACCCGCAGCTCGCGTCCGTGGCGTTGGTGCCGGTCGGTGTCAGCGACTTCTCGCTCGAAGAGACCATGCGCTCGCACACGGAGGACGAGGCCCGCCGGGTGGTCGCGTTGGCCGATCGCTACCAGTCGCTCACCCGAGAACTTCTCGGGCGCGTCAGCGTCTTCGCGAGCGACGAGTTCTACCTCGTCGCGGGCCTGGCGCCCCCGCCCGCGACCAAGTTCGAGAGTCTCGACCAGGCCGAGAACGGCATCGGCCTGGTGGCGGCGTTCATCGAGAGCTTCGTCGAGCGCACCGTCATGGCCAAGCTGGGCACCGGCTTCTTCCAGTCGGTCGACGGTGCGCCCGCGATTGGCTATCGCGCCCCGCGTGGGGGCGACGAGAGTCGCGTGCACGGCGATGACGTCATGGTGATCACCGGCGAATACGCGGCCCCGATCCTGCGCGCGCTCTTCGACGAACAGGGCTTCTCGAGCGTCAGGATCCTCCCGGTGAAGAACTCGTACTTCGGCGGCAACATCAAGGTGGCGGGCCTGTTGACGGGCCAGGACCTTAGGGCGGCCCTCAAGGACGTGTCGGGCTCCACCGTGCTGCTGCTGCCCGACGTCTGTCTCTCGGAGGGCCGCTTCCTCGACGGACTCACCCTCCAGGACCTCGACCATCGCGTCACGACCGTCCCGACCACCGGTCGGGACCTGCGCGAGACGCTGCAGTCGGTGCTCGAGGAGAGCATGGTGCCCTCATGAGGAAGCCCCAGGTCGTGATCGTCGGACGACCCAACGTCGGCAAGTCCTCGCTGGTGAACCGTCTCGCCGGCAAGCGGATCGCCGTGGTCGAGGAGCAGCGCGGCGTGACGCGCGACCGCAAGGCCGTCGAGGTCGAGTGGCGGGGCCTGACCTTCGACGTGATTGACACCGGAGGCTGGCTGGAATCGGGCAGCGTGCTCGAAGGCAAGATCTCCCAGCAAGCCGAGACGGCGCTGGCGAGCGCCGATCTGGTGCTGCTCGTCACGGACGTCACGACCGGAATGGTCGATGAGGACACGCACGCGGCCCGCTGGGCCCTGCGAAGCGGTCACCCGGTGGTGCTGGTGGTCAACAAGGTGGACGACACCCAGCACGAAGCCAACAGCTGGGAGTTCTTGAGCCTCGGTGCCGGCGACCCCTTCACGGTGAGCGCCTTACACGGACGTGGCGCCGGTGACCTGCTGGACCACATCGTCGACCAGCTGGACGAGCAGATCGAGGTCGAAGAGGCGGCGCAGGCCGACGATGACGGCGCGCTGCGTGTCGCGATCGTCGGGCGGCCCAACGTGGGCAAGTCAACGCTCTTCAACCAGTTGATCGGCGAGGAGCGCTCCGTGGTGCACGACATGCCGGGCACCACGCGCGACGCCATCGACACGGTCGTGCAGACCGAGGTCGGCCTGATCCGCTTCATCGACACGGCCGGCATGCGCCGCCGGGCTAAGACCGAAGCGGGGCTCGAGACGTACGCCGTGCTGCGCAGCCTCGACGCCCTGGACCGCGCCGACATTGCCATCCTGGTGATCGACGCGACGCTCGGCGCGACGGGTCAGGACCAGCGACTGGCCGAGCGCATCTCGGCGGCCGGATGCCCTTCCCTGGTGGTGCTCAACAAGTGGGAGTTGGTGGCGGTCGAGGAGCGTAACGCAGTCCTTCAGACGGTCGGGGAGAAGCTGGCCTTCCTGGGCGACGCGCCGGTGATGAAGACGACCGCGACCTCGGGCAAGGGCGTGCACCGCATACTGCCCGCCCTGTCGATCGCCGCGGCGGACTACGTCAAGCGTGTGCCCACCGGCGCACTCAACAGAGCGATCCGCGACCTTCAGATCAAACAGCCCGCGCCCACGGGCAAGATCCGCTACGCCGTGCAGGGCGCCATCGAGCCACCAACCTTCACGTTGTTCGTCGCCGGGAAGCTGCCCACGACGTACCTTCGCTACGTGGAGCGATCACTGCGCGAGCGCTTCGAACTGGGATCGCAGCCCCTGCGCGTTCGCGTCCGAGTGGAATAGTGGCCCGCTGGTGCGAGACCTGCGACCGCCCCGTCGAGGGCGAGGTCTGCGAGGTCTGCGGCAACTCCGTCGAGGAGAAGACCCGTGAGCCCATCCCGTGGCGTTGGCGCTTCTTCATCGTGGTCACGATCATCTACGTCATCTGGCGCATCTATCAGTTAGTTTCGTGGCTAAGCCACCATTAGGAGAGAGTCATGCCCATCTACGCGCTCGGCGATCGGACCCCCGACATCCATCCTGACGCCTTCGTGCATCCTGACGCCGTGGTGATCGGCGACGTGCGCATCGGCGCCGAGTCGTCGATCTGGCCCGGCGCGGTGCTGCGCGGGGACTACGGCACCGTGATCGTGGGGGAGCGCACGTCCATTCAAGATGGAGCCGTCGTGCACGCCGTGGCCGAGTTCCCCACCGTGATCGGTAGCGACTGCGTGGTGGGACACATCGCCCACCTGGAAGGTTGCGTGGTGCACGACGCCGCGCTGATCGGCAGCGGATCGGTCGTCCTGCACCAGGCCGAGGTCTTCAGCGGGGCCACCGTGGCCGCCGGCGCGGTGGTTCGCAACCGCACGACCGTGCCCGCCAATTCGGTCGCCATGGGCGTGCCCGCGCAGATCAAGCCGGACCTCAGCAGCGAGGAGGCCATCAGGGGCCAGGCCGCCTCGTACGTGGCGAACGGGCGCCGCTACAAGGACGAATTGCGCTTGCTCTAGGAGTTCGAGATCGTGATCAGGCGCTCGAGCGTCGCGCCCGCGCGACCTTCGCGCACGCTGGCACTGGCCAGGTCGAAGCCCTCTTCCAGCGTTGCCGCACGATCCGCGACGATGAGCGCCAGCGCCGCGTTGGCGCAGACCACGTCGAACACCGGTCCGGGCGTTCCCTTCAGGAAGCGGCGCACGACGTCCACGTTGTGCGCGACGTCCCCCCCACGAAGCGACGCGGCGTCGTGATGACGGCGCAGTTCGGCCGAGGCGTCCATGCGCCTCACGGTGACGTCGCGCGGCGTGACCGTGTGCAGGGTGGCGGGCGCGCCCAGGGACAGCTCGTCGAGGCCGTCATCGGAGTTGACCAGGATGGCGTAGCGGATGCCCCTCGCGCGAAGCACCTGCGCCATGGCGCTCAACTGGCGATGCTGGGCCACGCCGATGAGCGAGCGCTGGACGAGCGCGGGATTGGCCAGGGGACCGAGGACGTTGAAGATCGTGCGAAAGCCCAGCGCCCGTCGAATCGGCGTCAGGTTGCCCAGCGCGTGGTGGAACGTGGGCGCGAAGAGGAAGCCCATCCCGGCGCCCTGCACGCACGCCTCGACGACCGGCGCCGGCGCGTCGATTCGCACGCCCAGCGCTTCGAGCAGGTCGGCCGAACCGACCGACGAGGTGGCCGATCGGTTGCCGTGCTTGGCCACCTTCACGCCGCAACCGGCGACCGCCAGCGCGGCCATGGTCGAGATGTTCACCGTGTGGAGCTGGTCGCCCCCCGTGCCGACGATATCGATGGCGTCGGGGCCGACGTCGAACGTGACGGCCGAGGCGATCATGGCGTCGATGAAGCCCGTCATCTCCTGGGCCGTCTCGCCCTTCAGGGTGAGGGCTGTGAGGAAGCTCGCGATGAGCACGCCGTCGACCTGCCCGCTGAGGATCGCCGCCAGCGCGTCGCGCGCCTCCTCACGCTCGAGGTTCGTGCCGTTTACGAGCGGATTGAGTACGTCGCCAGAGAAGGAACCGGACACTACGGGAGCCGCGGAGTCGAGATTGGCATAGCGACAAGTTAGCCGCGAACACGATTGTCCGGCCACCACTACGATTTGACGATGACGCCGACGTACCTAGACGACATCGTCGACTTCCACCGCGATCGCGCGTCGCGCGACACCCGCGACTGGCGTGAACGCCTCGACACCGTGCGCGTCGAGGGTCCTTCGTTTCGTGCGGCGCTGCAGGACCGTAGCAGCGCGAACGTCAAGGTCATCGCCGAGGTGAAGCGCCGCTCGCCTTCTAAGGGCTGGATCGGTGAGCACCTCGACGCGGCGGCCCTGGCCGGGGACTACCAGCAGGGTGGCGCGAGCGCCATCTCGGTGCTCACGGATGGCCCGCACTTCGCCGGGTCGGTCGAGGACCTCGAGGCCGTTCGCTCGGCCACGTCGCTGCCTATCCTGCGCAAGGACTTCACGGTCAGCGCGAACGACGTGCTCGACGCCGCGGCGATGGGTGCGAGCGCCGTGCTGCTCATCGTGGCCGCGCTCAGCGACGCGGAGCTGATCTTGTTCTACGATGTCGCGACGCGGTGCGGACTCGACGCGCTCGTCGAGGTGCACGATAGCGACGAAGCGGGCCGCGCGCTCGACGCGGGGGCGATCATCATCGGCGTCAACCAACGTGATCTGCGCACCTTCGACGTGAATCCCGATCGGGCCGAGACGGTCATCACGACGCTGCCCGAGAACGTCGTCACCGTCGCGGAGTCCGGGCTCTCGTCGGTGCAGGACATCGAGCGTGCGGCCGCGGCCGGCTTCGACGCCGTGCTCGTGGGCGAGACCTTCGTCCGATCGCCCCAGCCCGTCAACGCCGTGCAGGCGTTCGCTCACGTCGCCAGGCGAGCGCGTGGCTGACTTCACGCGGGCGGCGTCGTGCGTCAAGATCTGCGGCGTCACGTCGATCCATGACGCGCAGGTCGTGATCGACGCCGGAGCGGACGCACTGGGGCTCATCTTCGCTGAGTCCACGCGCCAGCTCTCACCGAGCAGCGGCCGGCGTATCGCGGAGTCGACCCGGGGGGGCATTCTCCGCGTCGGCGTCTTTCGCCACGACAGCGACGAGTTCGTGCTGCGCTGCGTCGACGAGACCGGCGTGGACGCAGCGCAGATCCACGGGTCACTTTCCGATGAACTACTCGACGCGCTTCGTCGCCGCGACGTCGCGGTGATCAAGGCCCTTTCCGTAGGGGGCGACGAGTTCTCTCACTTTGACGAAGAGCGGGTTGACGCCGTCCTGATCGACGGTCCAACGCCGGGCAGCGGGCGAGAGCATCCGTGGCCGGACCTCGAGGCCCGCAACTTTCAACGGCCGGTGATCGTCGCCGGCGGACTGGACCCCGAGAATGTGGCGTCCGTCGCGCGGCTCACCCGTGCCTGGGGCGTCGACGTCTCGTCCGGCGTCGAGTCGGCCCCCGGCGTGAAGGACGCCTCTCGCGTGCGAGACTTTGTCATGAACGCGCGCACGAGCCTCGAACGGCCCAAAGAGCCCCATGACTGATTCGGCTCCCTTCATGTCGCCGCCCGACGGCGGCGGCCACTTCGGCAGCTTCGGCGGACGGTTCGTCCCCGAGGCATTGATGCCCGCGTGCCTGGAACTCGAGGCGGCCTTCATCGACGCGTGGAGCGACCCGGCGTTCCTGGCGCAGTACGAGAGGGTGCTGCGCGAATTCGCCGGGCGTCCAACCCCGGTGACGCCGCTCGACAGGCTCTCCCAGCGCCTCGGCATCCGTCTCTTCGCCAAGCGCGAGGACCTCGCGCACACCGGCTCGCACAAGATCAACAACGTGATCGGACAGACGCTGCTGGCTCAGCGCATGGGCAAGACCCGCGTGATTGCCGAAACGGGCGCCGGCCAGCACGGAGTCGCCACCGCCACCGCCGCCGCTCGACTCGGCCTCGAGTGCACCGTCTTCATGGGCGAGGTCGACACCGTTCGCCAAGCGCTCAACGTCTTTCGCATGGAGCTCCTGGGCGCCACGGTCGTGCCCGTCCTGTCGGGCAGCCGCACGCTCAAGGACGCCGTGAACGAGGCGATGCGCGAATGGGTGACCTGCGTCGCCACGACGCACTACTGCCTCGGTTCGGTCATGGGGCCTCATCCCTTTCCATGGATGGTTCGCGAGATGCAGAGCATCATCGGCCGAGAAGCGGTCACGCAGCTCGAGGACCTCGGGGTCGGCACGCCCGACGTGGTGGTCGCCTGCGTCGGCGGTGGATCGAATGCGGCCGGAGTGTTCGCCGGATTCGCCAACACCCCGGCCCGTCTCGTGGGCATTGAGGCGGCCGGGGGCTCGGCCGTGGGGAAGGGTTCGCCCGGTGTGCTGCACGGCATGAGGTCGCTGCTCATGCAGGACGAGTTCGGCCAAATCGAGGAGGCGTTCTCGATCTCCGCGGGACTCGACTATCCCGGCATCGGGCCCGAGCACGCCTACCTCGCGCAGAGCGGAAGGGCCGAGTACTTCGCCATCGGCGATGAGGACGTCATTCCAGCGCTACAGCTCCTGAGCGAGTACGAGGGGATCATTCCCGCGTTGGAGACCGCACACGCCGTGGCGTGGATTGCCCGCGAAGCGGGAAAGGAGATCCCCGAGGGTTCGACGGTCCTGCTCAACCTCTCGGGGCGTGGCGACAAGGACGTGGCCCAGGTGCGCGAGATCTTGGACCACCAGAAGTGAAGAGCCTCGAAACGCAGTTGAGAGGCCTTCGAGACACGGGTCGCAAGGCCCTCGTTCCCTACTTCGTGGCGGGCGCCACGCCGGATTGGGTGCGACACGTCGAGGCGGCGGTGCAGGGCGGGGCCGACGCGATTGAAGTCGGCATTCCCTTCTCCGACCCGATGCTGGACGGCGTGGTCATCCAAGAGGCCGCCCTTCGTGCGCTCAAGGCCGGAACAACCATCGACTCGCTCTGTGCCGACCTGAGCCACTTAAGCGCGACGGTCCCCCTGATCGCGATGACGTACTACAACATGTTCCACCACTACGGACTCGAGCGGTCGGCCGGCAAGCTACGGTCGAGCGGCATCAGCGGCGCCATCGTGCCCGATCTCTCCCTCGAGGAGGCGCACGATTGGAAGACCGCCTGCGACGACAACGACGTGGCCACGATCTTTCTCGTGGCGCCCTCTACGTCAAGCGATCGAGTGAAGTGGGTAGCCCGCTCGAGCGAGGGATTCGTCTACGCGTCGGCACGAATGGCGGTCACCGGCGAAGCGGCCGATATCGGCGAAGCGCAGCGCGTCGTTGCTTCCATTCGCCTGGCGACCGACGCTCCGACGTACGTCGGCATCGGCATCTCGACCCCGCAACTGGCCCACGACGCGGCCGACGTGAGCGACGGCGTGATCGTGGGATCAGCCCTGGTTCGTCTCATTCTCGACGGCGCCGACGCCTCGGCGGTCGAGACCTTCGTGGCGTCGTTTCGTCACGCGATGGGTTGAGGCAACGCAGCGGGCGGACTTGGACTTTTTGTCCGTTTCCCCCGGCCAGGGGTATTTTTCGCCCCCTACGAGACCGCCAAACGCTGTTACCTAGGGGTAAATCCCTCTCGGAACGTGAATTCCCTCACAAAAGTCCTCGTAACCCCGTCCTCGACCGTTACAACTGTGTTAAATCAGTTATGGGTCATCAACCCGGTGGCTCGTTGTGAATTCATTTGGGGGGTTTATTAATGGAACATAAAGTTGCAGATCCGGGGCCACTAGGGCTAGCCGCATTTGCTATGACCACTTTCTGCCTGAGCTGCGCAAACGCGGGCTGGTGGCACGGAGGTGGTGCCGCGGCGGCGCTGGCGCTGGCACTGGTTTATGGTGGCACCGCGCAGTTCGCCGCGGGAATGTGGGAGTTCGTTCGCAAGAACACCTTTGGTGCCCTCGCGTTCACTTCATACGGCGCGTTCTGGATCTCGTTCTACGTCCTGCTCAAGATTCCGGCAATTGCGGCGGGGACCGACACCGTCGCGATCTTCTTAATTGGGTGGACGATTTTCACCTTGTACATGACCGTCGCGGCATTGAAGACGAACATGGCGCTCGTGGGCGTTTTTGTTGTCCTGGACCTGACCTTCATTGCCCTGGTAATTGGCAACTGGGGAGCGGGAAGCACCGGCTGGGTCAAGTTGGGTGGCTACCTCGGTCTGTTGACCGCGCTACTCGCCTGGTACACCTCGGCGGCGGGCGTCATCAACGACACGCACGGCAAGGTTGTACTGCCGGTGGGTCCGCTTAACGCCTAACACGCTTCGCCGGTGCCAAGCCGGTCCAACTACCAACAGCGCCCGACGAGACTGCTCGGGCGCTGTTGGTAGTTGCGAAGCAACTACGCAGTATCGCGAAGAGAGGCACTCACGTGTTCTCCTTCGAATGGTCAAGAAAATCTGTTCGTGATAGAACAACGTAAGAGCAGAAGTCGCGGCCGCGCTTTAAATCGTGTGACCAAGCATTACGGGGGCTTGGGTGGAATAGTAAAAATTGAGTGTTCACGAATTTTGCCTAGAAAGCGGGGGATGTATGCCAAAGAAGAGTGACGCAGGAACCGAAGAAGTCGAGTCGGATCGAGCCACGGAATCACAGATCTCGGTGCACTGGCGCGAGGAGAGTTACTTTTATCCCTCGGCGAAATTCATCGGGCAGGCCAACGTCTCGGACCCGAGCATTCGCGAGCGATTCAGCGAGGAGAACTTCCCGGAGTGCTTCAAGGAGTACGCCGACCTGCTGTCTTGGGACACGTACTGGCACACGACGCTCGACACCAGCAAGGCGCCATTTTGGAAGTGGTTTGTCGGTGGTCGCCTCAACGCCTCGTACAACTGCGTTGACCGTCACTTGGCCGAGGATCGCAACAAGGCGGCCATCATCTTTGTTCCCGAGCCCGAAGACGCCGCGACCGAGGTCCTCACCTATCAGGAGCTCTACGTGCGGGTCAACGAGTTCGCCGCGCTGCTCCAAGGTTTCTGCGGACTCCAGACCGGCGACGTGGCGACCTTCCACATGCCCATGGTGCCCGATCTCCCCGTGGCGATGCTCGCGTGCGCTCGTCTCGGCGTCATTCACTCCCAAGTGTTCGGCGGCTTCTCGGGGGCCGCGTGCGGGGGCCGCATCGCCGACTCCAAGAGCAAGGTTCTCGTCACCATCGACGGCTACTACCGCAACGGTGAACTGCAAGACCACAAGGTGAAGGCGGACGAGGCGGTGGCGAGGGCCCTCGAGGAGGGCGTCGTCGTCGAGAAGGTACTGGTGTTTCGCAGGAATCCTGGCGAGTACGCCTCGAAGAGCCCGATGGTCCCCGGACGGGACTTCTTCGTTGACGAGATCATGCCCGATTTCAAGAGGAAGCTGGTTGAACCGGTATCGATGCCGGCCGAGGCGCCGCTCTTTATCATGTACTCGAGCGGCACGACGGGCAAGCCCAAGGGCTGTCAGCACAGCACGGGTGGGTACCTCGCCTACGTGACCGGTACGTCGAAGTACTACCAGGACATCCACCCCGAGGACACCTACTGGTGCGCCGCCGACATCGGCTGGATCACGGGGCACTCCTACATCGTCTACGGGCCGTTGGCGCTCGGCACGACGACGGTCATGTACGAGGGCGTGCCCACGTATCCCGACGCCGGACGATGCTGGAGAATCGCCGAACGTCTCGGGGTGACCCAATTCCACACCGCGCCCACGACGATTCGAACCTTGCGCAAGGTCGGCCCCGATGAGCCGGCAAAGTACAACTACCACTTCAAGCACATGACCACCGTGGGCGAGCCGATCGAGCCCGAGGTGTGGCGCTGGTACTACGACGTCGTGGGCAAGGGCGAGGCGGTGATCGTCGACACGTGGTGGCAGACGGAAAACGGTGGCTTCCTCGGCACCGGACTGCCGGCGCTCAACCCCATGAAGCCAGGCAGTTGTGGGCCGGCGGCCCTCGGGATCTTCCCAGAGATCCTCGACGAAGACGGCGAGGTCGTAAAGGCCGGAAGCGGTGTCGCGGGGAATATCTGCATCCGCAATCCGTGGCCAGGCATCTTCCAAACCATCTGGGGAGACCCCGACCGGTTCGTGAAGACCTACTACGAGAAGTACAACCACAAGAAGGGCAGCACCGACTGGCGCGATTGGCCGTACTTCGCCAACGACGGGGCGATGCAGGCCGCTGACGGCTACTTCCGCATCCTCGGTCGGGTCGACGACGTGATCAATGTCTCCGGACACCGCCTGGGCACCAAGGAACTGGAGTCGGCGGCCCTGATGGTCGACGAGGTCGCCGAGGCCGCCGCGGTGCCGGTGGTGGACGACGTGCGTGGTCACGCCGTAGAGATGTACATTTCGGTGAAACCCGGAGTGGCGCCGACTCAAGAGGTCGCCGACAAGGTGTCACGCATGATCGAGACCGAGATAGGCAAGGTGGCCCGACCAAAGAATGTCTGGATCGTGGCCGACATGCCCAAGACTCGTTCGGGCAAGATCATGCGCCGGGTCATCGCGTCGATTTCGAACTTCACCGACGTTGGCGACATCACCACGCTGGCCAACCCCGACGTTGTCGAAGGCGTCCTGCATCAAGTCCAGAGCGCGAAGGTGGCGAGTGGCGACCAGCCCAGGGAACTAAGCGACGCGGAACTCCAGACGATCAAGAATTTTGGTTCATCCGAGTAGGTAGCGCCCCTCGACTCTTCGGCGGCCGCCGCCGAAGAGTCGAGAACTGCCGGTGCCGCCAGGCGTATCGTCGAGGGGCGCAGAACGGAACCGCCTGCTTGCATCGTCACCCACGTAGGCCGATTCGACGTCGATGGGGCGTCGAATGGCCGTTTCGGTACTGACGTCAATACGCTGATCGCGCCTCGATGAACCGCGCCAATGGATGGCCAATAATGAGCCGGCCGTCAGGTTGTCCGTGGCGTTCAAAGAACTTCTCGACGGCACGACATTGGGCCCGATCGCGACGCGTCGGAGCCAGGTCTTCACCGTGGGACCCAGCTACCGCGCGCGCTCGAGACGGGCGCTAAACCGACCCAGGGGAGCGTTTCCGGGCGCTTAGAGGACCACCGCCAGGATCCAAATTCGCCCCATTGCCGCCACCGTGCCGAGAAAGCAGACGCCACGCCCACCAAATCTTGCAGCCGCGAAGGAACGTGGCGGAACAAAAATTACTTAGGAATGGCGCATGGTGGGTGACTTGATACACTAGTATTTCCATTTAATCTAGTGACTTACTAGGAAATCCCAAAAAGGAGCCTTTCTTTATGCAAATCCGTTCATCAAAGTGGTTCCGACTCGCAGCGGTGGGCACTGCAGCCGCATTGCCACTCACGATGCTGGCACTTGAGCCCGCTCAAGCAGCGTCTACGAACGTCAGTGTGGTGGGTTATTCAGTCGTTGGTCCGGCGTACAAGGTTCTCGAGGCGGACTTCCAGGCCACTCCAGCGGGGCAGGGGATAACCTTCACGAACTCGTTCGGAGCATCGGACACCGAGACCAATAACGTGGCCGCGGGACAGGCCGCCAACATCGTGAACTTGTCCTACGAGCCCAACATGGCGACGCTCGTCGGTGACGGGCGCATTTCACCAAACTGGGCCCTCCAGGAGAGCACGATCGGTGGCGTGAACCCGGCA